>Ga0065721_10001093_pt1 | contig 65654 bp, 60 predicted proteins | sample Mesricmetagenome_FD_59108 | JGI IMG/M metagenome (GOLD analysis project Ga0065721, IMG submission 59108) | Mesophilic microbial community from rice straw/compost enrichment Sample: eDNA_1 v2 (version 2) | ecosystem: Engineered > Solid waste > Grass > Composting > Bioreactor | place: USA: Davis... | reverse complement strand
GCCATACGCCTTCGCCGCCTTCGTGCCCGGCGTCAGCGCACACTCGTAACTGCCGAGCCGCATCGTCGCGCCTTTGTCGATCGATCTTCTTCTGCTCCTCCATCATGTTGATCACCGGATGCGCCGGACTCGCCTCGAACTCCGTGCTGTTCGCCCCTTCGAGCTTCAACACGTTGCGCGCAAACTCGATCACCGCGATCTGCAACCCGAGACACAGCCCGTAATACGGCACCCTGTTCTCACGCGCATACTTCGCCGCCGCGATTTTCCCCTCGGTTCCGCGATCGCCGAACCCGCCCGGCACCAAAATCCCGTCGAGCCCTTTCAACAGCGACAGCCCGCCTTTCTTTTCCAAATCCTCGGCATCGATCCGCACCACGTTCACGCGGCAGTTGTTCGCGATGCCCGCATGCGTGATCGATTCATACACCGACTTATACGCATCCTGCAGCTCGATGTATTTTCCCACCACGCCGATCTTCACCTCGTGCGCCGGATTCAAAATCCGCTTCACGATCTGATCCCAGATGTTCTTTTCCGGCGGCGGATTCTTCAGCCCGAAAAGATCCATCACGAGCTGATCCATCCCTTCCTTCTTCAACGCCAGCGGCAGCTCATAAATCGAGTTCGCCACGTCCGCGCACTCGATCACCGCCTTCACCGGCACGTTGCAGAACATCGAAATCTTGTCCCGCAGCCCCGCATCGAGCGGATGATCCGTCCGGCACACCACGATGTGCGGCTGAATGCCGATCTCGCGCAGCTTCGCCACCGACTGCTGCGTCGGCTTCGTCTTCAACTCTCCCGCCGCCTGCAAGAACGGCACCAGCGTCACATGGATGAACACCACGTCGTGCGGCCCCGTCTCCAGCGCAAATTGCCGCATCGCCTCGAGAAACGGCAGCCCTTCGATGTCGCCCGTCGTCCCGCCGATCTCCGTGATCAACACGTCGACATCCTTCGCCGCCTGATAAATCCGTTCCTTGATCTCGTTCGTCACGTGCGGGATCACCTGCACCGTCTTCCCGAGATAATCCCCGCGCCGCTCCTTCTGGATCACGCTCTCGTAAATCTGCCCCGAGCTCAGCGAGTTCATCCGCGACAGCTTCCCGCTCGTGAACCGCTCGTAATGCCCAAGATCCAAATCCGTCTCCGCGCCATCCTCCAACACATACACTTCGCCGTGCTGGAACGGGCTCATCGTGCCGGGATCCACATTCAGGTAGGGATCGAATTTCTGGATACGCACGGTCAGGCCGCGCAGCTCGAGCAGCGCACCCAAGGACGCCGCTGTCAGACCTTTGCCCAGCGACGAAACCACTCCGCCCGTCACGAAGATGTATTTCATCGGTGAGGGATAAACGCCGCGCCGTTTCCCTGACAAGAACAGACTGGGAATCCCAACCGCGAGCCGCACGCCCGCCGGCCGCGAGCTCGCTCGCGCTCCGTCCGCCTCAATTGAAAACCAACCACACCGTCGTCGCCGCCCCGACGATCAGCACCAGCATCATCAACAAATACAAACTCCACTTCAGCACCTTCGCGATCAACCAGATCGCCACCGCCGCCACGACCGTCAGACACGCCGCCACCAGCCACTCCGGATATCCCGCAAGCGACTCAAACAGCGGATTCGGCGCATTCTCCACCGGCATGCGCCCGTTAAGCCGCCCCGCCGCCTCCTCTCCAAGCCCAAATCCGCCCTCCCGCGTGCGATCATCCCTCCCCGAAAATGATTTGCCCCGCCTTCCCCTCGACGCCCCACTTCCCTCCCCAATGAAATCCAAGCCTCAACTCCTCGCGTGGGTCACCTGCGACGGCGTGCACATCGACCCGGGCTCCGGCAAGCACACCCTCCTCGGCGTCTTCTGCAACATCGGCGCCCGCCAGTTCCCCGTCACGCACCCGTTCATGGTTTGGTTCCTCACCCTCACCGATTGCAGCCCCGGCGAACACAAGGTCCGCATCTCCATCGGCCTCGACCCCACCCGCCTCCAACCGCTCCTCGAGCGCCCCTTCGAAGCCAAAAACCCGCTGCAGCGCATCAATCTCATCAACGAGATCCGCAACCTCACCTTCCCCCAAGCCGGCGACTACAGCATCCTCGTCGAAATCGACGACGAACCCCTCCTCGTCACCAACCTCACCGTCACATCCTGAAAAATCCCAAACGCCAAATCTCCAAACGCCAAACCCGCACCCTCGGGATTTCTTTGGAGCCTGAACCTTTGGCCTTTGTGATTTCCCCTCTCCGGCCTCTCTCCCGCTCCAACTCATGTCCGCTTCCCAATTCGATCTCCTCGGCGTCGGCTCGCCGATCATGGACCTCCTCGCTCCCGTTCCCGATTCCTTCCTCGCCCACGCCGGCGGCGAAAAGGGCGGCATGGTCCTCGTCGATGACGCCGAGATGCACCGCATCCTCTCGCACCTCGAAATCTCCCCCGCCACCTCGACCGGCGGCTCCGCGGCCAACGCCACCTTCAACGCCACCCGCCTCGGCCTCCGCACCGCCTTCCTCGGCAAACTCGGCAACGATTCCCTCGCCGACGCCTATCGCCGCTCCTTCGCCGCCGCCGGCGTCGACACCTCCCGCTTCAAACGCGCCGAGCTCCCCAACGCCCGNTCGACTCATCCTCGTCACGCCCGACGCCCAGCGCACCATGCGCACCAGCCTCGCCGCCGCGATGACGCTCTCGCCCGACGAAATCTCCCCCGACGACTTCGCCGGCTTCCGCCACGCCCACATCGAGGGCTACCTCGTCTTCAACCAAGCCCTCATCGATCGCGTNCTCCACTGCGCTCGCACCGCCGGTTGCACCGTCAGCATGGACCTCGCCTCCTTCGAGGTCATCAACGCCACCCGCGACTGGATTTTCTCCCAGCTCCACAAGGGCATCGACGTCGTCTTCGCCAACGAGGACGAGATTCGCGCGCTCTACCAGGACCGTAACTCCGACTACGCCAAACTCGCCCAACGCCTCGCCTCCACCGGCGTCCTCGCCGCCGTGAAAATGGGCAAGGACGGCGCCTGGCTCGCCCGCGGCAACGAACTCCACCGCGTCGAACCCGTCGTCGTCTCCGACGTCATCGACACCAACGGCGCCGGCGACGCCTGGGCCGCCGGTTTCCTCTACGGTTTCCTCCGCGACTACCCGCTGCCGAAATGCGGCAAACTCGCCTCGCTCATCGGTGCCGAAACCGTCCGCCATCTCGGCCCCATCATTCCCGCCTCCGCCTGGCCCGTCTTCCACGCCCGCGCCAGTGTCCGTCCGCTGACGCCCGCGGGCGTTCTCCACCGCCCCTACTCCCCCGCGATCTCCGCCACCCGCAGCAGCGGCGCGCTCGCGTTCAACTCCGCGCGCCGCAAATTCCCCACGTCGATCCGCAGCTTCAACTGCCCCGCGCGTCGCAGCAGCTGCACGTGCCCGCCGAGCCGCAAAAATGCTTCCGCATCGCTCACCGTCAGCACCGGCTTCGTCCGCACCTGCGCCACGAACTGCGCCGCCTGCGTCATGTCCTCCTTCGAAAGATGGATCATGTGACAACTGTCCAGATCCGCCGTCGTCTTCACCTCGCGCACTTCGATCGGCCGCTTCCCCGCCAGCTCGCCTTTCGCCGCTTCCATCAGCAGCGACGCCACCGGATCGCTCGGCAGACAGCCGATCACGAACGGCGCCTCCTCGCTCTCGAACGCCGTGTCCGGCCAGCGGATAAATCGCGACAGGTTCAACAAGAACACCGCCTGCACCTCGCGCTGATCCACCGCCGCGCGCAACGTCGCTCCCAGCCCCAGCGCGACCAGCGCGAGCAGCCCCGCGCATATCCACCGGCGCGGGTTTCCGCGCCTCCACCTTGCGCTCAATACCGCCATGTTGCTTTCACCAGCCATCGGCGGGGCACCTCCTCGTTCAGGCTGTTCGTCGTCACAAACTCCACGTGCCGCGCGTCCAGCAGATTGCGGCCCGAAATCGCAATCTCCCACCGCGCCGACACCCGCCATCCCAGCCGCACGTCCATCGTGGTGTAACCGTCCGCCGCCGGATTCGGCAGCGCGCTCGCATGCCGCAGAAACACGTCCAGCTCCACTCCGCGCGGCAAATCGATGTGCGCGCCGATCATCGCCACGTGACGCGGATCGTTGCCCTCCGAACTCCCGCCCGACGTATCCACGCTCCCTGGATCGCGGCTGAACTCCAGATCGAGGAAACGATAGCTGCCTTTCAAAAACACCCGGCTCATCGGCTGGATCATCACCGCCACCTCCGCGCCGTTCGATTGGGCGTTCAGCATGTTCTTGAACGTCGTCGGCAACGCCGCCGCCCCCGCCGGCTCCGTGCTGCGCAGCCGGTCGTAATCGTAGTGAAACGCGGATACGTCGAACGTCAGCACCGAACCCACCTGGTGCCGCCAGCCCAGCTCCCACGCGATCGCTTCCTCCGTCTCGAAATCGTCGTTCGCCAGGAACAGATCCACCCCGGCAAACCGGATCGCCAGATCCTCGTCCACCCGCACCGGCGTCCGCACCGCCCGCGACACCGCCGCCCACACCGTGCTCCTTTTCGTCGGCGTCCACGCCGCGCGCAGCGTCGGCTGATACTCGAAGCCCGAAAACGCATTGTGCTCGCCCTTGATCGCGAAGGTCGCCGCCACCCGGTCCGGCAACACCTGATACGTATCCTGAAAATAAACACCCACCGTGTGCGTCGTCCGCTCGCCCGGCTCCAGCACCGCGAACCCGATGTTCCCGATCTCGTCCCACGACACCAGCGTGTCCACCCCCGCCAGCAGGTCATGCCGCCCCCGCACCGCGTGATACTTCACCGATCCCGACAGCGTGTTTCGCCGCTCCTCGAACTGCGTCGGGATCGTCCGGAACGTGTGATCGAAATACGCCTGCGCCTCCACGCTCGAATCCGTCGTGAAGGTCCGCTGCCAGCGGCCGAGCAGGTTGAAGCCCGACACTTCTCCTTGCGGCCGGTCCAGCGGCAGATCGCGATTCGTGAAGTAGTCCCCCTGCAGCGTCGCCGTCGTGTCGCTTCCTCTCAACGCGTCCACGCGAAACCCCGTCTGGAAAAAATCCGTCGCCGGCTGCGGATGACGCCCCGTCGCATCATAGGTCCAGTCCGTCTGCCAATACTTCGCATACGTCCGGTAGTAAACGTCCGACCCGAGCTTGCCGCCGTATCGAAAAGACAACGACACCGGGTCCTCGTCCCCCGTCGCCGCCGACGCCAGCCAGCCCTGCGTGTCCCACGCCGGCTTCGTCAGGATCTGCACAAACCCGTTCACCGCGAACGCCCCCCACAACGCCCCCACCGGCCCGCGCACCACCTCGATGCGATCGATGTCCTCGAGCAGCGTGTCCTGCGACTCCCAGTTCACGCCCGAGAAAAACGGCGTGAACAAACTCCGCCCGTCCATCACCACGGAAATCTTGTTCGCCGCGAGCACGTTCATCCCGCGCAGGCTCACCCCCCAGCTCCGCGCGCTGGACTGCGCCACATGCACGCCCGTCGCCAGGCGCAACGCATCCGGGATGTTCTGCACGCCCGCGCGGCGTATTTCTTCTCCGGTTACAACATCGATCCCGCTCGGCGCCGACCACCACCGCTCGTTCTTCCGCGACACCGTCGACACCTCGAGGTTCAACAGCTGGTCCAGCGACAACTGCTTCAAATCCGACAGATCGCTGGCGGCCGCGTTCGCCAACCCCAGCACCATCGCGCAACCCAGCCCCGCGATCCCTCTCCGCTTGCTCATCGCTCCCTTCATCACCGCTCCGACGCCTCGGTTCCGTCGCTCGCCGCCGTCGCATTCCGCAACGCGCGCGGCAGCTCGTTGTGCACCGTCCAGAAAATGCTCAACTGCCGCACCGCCTCGATGAACTTCGGAAACTCCACCGGCTTCACCACGTAGGCGTTGATGCCAAGCTGATAGCCCCGCACCAAGTCGCTCTCTTCCCGCGACGACGTCAGCATCACGACCGGAATCGAACGCAGCCCCGCATCCGCCTTGATCCGCCGCGCCACCTCCAGCCCGTCGACGCGCGGCATCTTCAAATCCAACAAAATCAGAACCGGATTGCCCGGCTTCCGCCCCGCGAACGCTCCTCGCGCGAAAAGATAGTCGAGCGCCTGCTCGCCATCCTCCACGGCCACGATCTCGTTGACGAGACTGTGCGCGCGCAGAGCCGTCACGGTCATTTCGCTGTCCAGCGGGTTGTCCTCCGCCAGGAGAATACTCTTCGGTTCGCTCATGATGAAATCGCATTGAGTTCCCGCTTCGGCACGACACTCCGCGCCGGCACCGGAAGGTTCACAAAAAACGTCGCTCCCTCGTTCGGTCGAGCCTCCGCCCACACTTTTCCACCGTGCCGCTGCACGATCCGCTTCACCGTCGCCAGTCCCACGCCGGTCCCTTCGAAATCGTTCGCGTGATGCAGCCGCTCGAACACCCCGAAAAGCTTGTCCGCATACTTCATGTCGAATCCCGCGCCATTGTCGCGCACCCACACCGTCGCCCCCGCTCCCTCGCTCGGTAACGTGCCCACTTCGATCACCGCGCGCTCCCGCTTCCGCGTATATTTCACCGCGTTCCCCAGCAGATTCACAAACACCTGCCGCAACAAACCCTCGTCGCCATACACCACCGGCAATCGCGCCACCCGCCACTCCATCGTCCGCCCCGCCACGTCCGCCTGCAACATCCGCCGCACCTCTGCGACCAACTCGTCCAACGCCACCGGCGTCCGCCGCAGCTCCGCCCGCCCCGTCTTCGAAAAGGCCAGCAGATCGTCGATGAGCTGCCCCATCCGCCCCGCCGACTCCCGCACGATTTTCGTGTAGCGCCGCGTCTTCTCGTCCGCCGCATCGCCGAGGTGCCCTTCCAACAGCGTCGCGAATCCCGCGATGTGCCGCACCGGCGCACGCAAGTCATGGGAAACTGAATACGAAAACGCCTCCAGTTCCTGGTTCGCCGCCTGCAACTCCGCCGTCCGCTCCGCCACCCGCTGCTCGAGTTCGCGATTCAATCGCTGGATCTGCCCCAGCATCGCGTTGAACGCATCCGTCAGCACCCCCACCTCGTCCGCCCCCTGCTTCACCGCCCGCACCGAATAATCCTGCCGCTCCGAAATCGCCTGAGCCGTCTGCGCCAGATCCAGGATCGGCGCCGAAATCTGCCGGTTCAACGCCCGCGACAACAACGCGCCCACGCCCACCGCCGCCACGATCACCACGAACACCGCCCCGCTGTGCAGCCGCAACCGCTCGTAGATCGGCGCCAGACTCGCCCGCAGATACAGCGTTCCCAACCGCTTCCCCGAACGCGTCACCGCCAGCACGCTCGCCACCCCGTCGTCTTCGCTCCACTGCCCCTCGTCCATCACCCGCTGCGGCAGCGCCTTCGTGTCCAACTTAGCCGGATACCGCGCGAACAATTCACCGCGCTCCGTATACAACGCCGCCGCCTCGATCCGCGGGTCCGCCGCCAGCGCCGCCAGAATCTGCTCGCCATCCTCCCGGCTGTTGAACGCCAGCGCCGCCGTGCTGTTGCTCGCGATCACCTCGCCCAGCGTGCGCAGCTGCCGCACCGTCTCCCGCCGGAAAATCGCAAAGTCGTGAATCGTATAACCCACCCCCATCACCAACGCGATCGTCCCCGCGCTCAGGAGAAAAATCACCATGAGTTTGCGGCGAAAAGGCGCGTTCTGCAGAAACATGTGGACTCGTCACACCAACGGCTTCGACCGCCCACGGAACACCGCTCCGAAACGGGGCTCCCGCACAGTATGTGCCATTAGTAAATCTTGAGGATTAGCTGGATGGATAACTGCTTGCATTCGGGCTAATCAAGTATCCCTTGGCAACATCATATCTCGGGCTCGTCGCGCTCACCCGCTCGAGCCCGGGTCCCTTTCCCGCCCGCGTGGCTTCTCCCGCTTGCCCACGTATGAAAATTCTCCACCTCGAAGATAACCCTCACGACGCGGAACTCACCAACTTGGTCTTCGCCGAAGAGTGGCCCGATTGTCAGATTTCCGTCGTCTCCAACCGCTCCGACTTCCTCTCCGCGCTCCACGGCGCTCCGCCCGACCTCATCCTTTCCGATTTCAATCTCGCCAGCTTCAACGGTCTCGAAGCCCTCCAGCTCGCACGCGAGCAACACCCCGAAATCCCCTTCATCTTCCTCTCCGGCACCATCGGCGAAGACCGCGCCGTCGAAGCCCTCCGCTCCGGCGCCAGCGACTACGTCATCAAGGACCGCCCCAAACGCCTCGTCCCCGCCGTCCGCCGCGCGCTCGACGAAGCCCGCCTCCGCCGCGAACGCAAAGCCGCCGAGGAACAACTCCTCCGCGTCCAACGCCTCGAAAACATCGGCATGCTCGCCTCCGGCATCGCCCACGATTTCAACAACGTCCTCGCGCCCGTCCTCATGGCCGTCCCGCTCCTGCGCGACCGCCTCGCCGACGAAGCCGATCAACGCATCCTCAACACCGTCGAGAAAAGCGTCGAACGCGGCGCCGGCCTCGTCCGCCAGATCCTCGGCTTCGCCCACGGCGTCACCGGCGAAGCCCACCTCATCCAGCCCAAGCACGTTCTCCGCGACCTCCTCGGAGTCATGCAGCAAACTTTCCCCCGTGGCATTCGCATCGAAGACCACCTCGAACCCGACCTCTGGCCGCTCAAGGTCAACCCCACTCAACTTCACCAGATCTTCCTCAACCTCTGCGTCAACGCCCGCGACGCCATGCCCCAAGGCGGCACCCTCCGCCTCTCCGCCGCCAACCTGCTCCTCGACGAATTCAACGCATCCTCCCTGACCGGCGCCAAACCCGGCCCCTACCTCCGCGTCGAGATCTCCGACACCGGCACCGGCATCGCACCCGACGCCCTTCAACGCATCTGGGAGCCCTTCTTCACCACCAAGGAAGCCGGGCGCGGCACCGGCCTCGGCCTCTCCACCGTCCGCAGCATCGTCGAAAACTACCAGGGCGTCATCACCCTCCACAGCCGCCTCGGCCAAGGCACCACGTTCCAAGTTTATCTGCCCGCCACCCCCGGCACCCGCCTCGCCGCCGACTCCACCGAAAACACCGCCGCGCCTCGCGGTCAGGGCGAACTCATTCTCGTCGTCGACGACGACGACAGCGTGCGCGACCTCACCACCGCCATGCTCTCCCGCCACGGCTACCGCGTCCTCGCCGCCGCCAGCGGCACCGAAGCCGTCGCCCTCTTCGCTCCACGCAGCCTCGAAGTCCGTCTCATCGTCACCGACATCGGCATGCCCGAACTCGACGGCTACGCGCTCGCCAAAGTCGCCACGAGCCTCAACCCCTCCATTCACATCCTCGCCATCAGCGGCCTCGTCGAAGCCCGCGATCGCGTCCAACGCCAGCACGTGAACGCCCGCTTCCTCGCGAAACCTTTCACCTCGTCCGCCCTCCTCGCCTCGGTCCACGACCTCCTCCACTCCGGCGCCAGCACCCGCGTCTAACCCCCGACGCGCCTCCGCCCGCACCCGAACGGCTCCCGGCCGGCAAAACCGGCCACAGGCCAGATCGTGTCACGATTCCCCCCGCCCCAAACGGCGATCCTCCCGAAAACATGGTTTCCACTTTCACCGCGCCACTAACCCCCATGGCGCGGCAGCGCCGGTAGGGAAGCCTCTCCGAGGCATCCGTTCACCCCGAAATCCCCTCCGGCCTAAACCTCCCCCTGTAGCGCCCCCATCAGCGTTCCACCACCCTTCCCAGCACTTCCGTTCCCCGCCTGCGCCCCGCCTCCTCCGTCCTCCGTCTTCCGCCTTCCGCCCCTTTTCTTCGCCGGCGCCCTCGCCACCTTTCTTCTCTTCGCCGTCCTCGGCCTCCTCCTCGCCGCCTCGATTCTCCTCGGGCTTTTCGCCTTCCCCCAATTCTTCTGGATCTGGATCACGATCGTTTCCGGTGGCTCGCTCATCGACACCGGTTTCTACGTCCGCTACGTCTGGCGCTGTCCGCGATGGCCGAACTCGATCCCGTCATCCACCAGCCCGTCCGACTCCAAATCATGGCGGCGCCCAACCACCTCGGCCCGCGCGAACAAGTCGATTTCACCTACCTCAAAACCAAACTCCGCCTCACCGACGGCAACCTCGGCGCACATCTCCTCACCCTCGAAGAAGCCCGCTACATCGCCGTCAAAAAAACCTTCGTCGACCGCAAGCCCCGCACCTTCGTCGCCGCCACCGCCGCCGGCCGCAAGGCCTTCGCCGCTCACGTTCGCGCGCTCCAGTCCATCCTCGGACAACCCTGACCGCCCCGCCCCATGCTCGCCTTCCACGCCGTCACGAAACACTACGGCTCGCTCGTCGCGCTCGACCACGTCTCTCTCGACATCGCCCCAGGCGAATTCTTCGGCCTCCTCGGCCCCAACGGCGCCGGCAAATCCACCCTGATGTCGCTCGCCGCCGGCCTCCGCAGGCCCCGACTCCGGCACCATCTCCCTCGACGGCCAGCCGGTCGCCGCCGACGCCCGCATCATCCACCGCACGCTCGGTCTCGTCCCTCAATCCATCGCACTCTACACCGATCTCACCGCCGAGGAAAACCTCCGCATCTTCGGCCAGCTCCACGACCTCCGCGGCCGCGATCTCCAGACCCGCATCGACGAAGCCCTCGCCGCTGTTCAACTCTCCGACCGCCGCCGCTCGCCCGTGAACACCTTCTCCGGCGGCATGCAACGCCGCCTCAACCTCGTCGCCGCCCTCCTCCACCGCCCGAAACTCCTCCTCTGCGACGAACCCACCGTCGGCATCGATCCGCAGTCGCGCAACGCCATCTTCGACTACCTCCAGCTCCTCAACCGCTCCGGCGTCACCATCGTCTACTCGACGCACTACATGGAGGAAGCCGAACGTCTCTGCTCGCGCATCGGCATCATCGACCGCGGAAAACTCCTCGCGCTCGGCACGCTCACCGAACTCCTCACGCGCCTCCCGTTCGAAGACGAACTCGCCTTCCCCGCCTCCGCCCAAACCGCCGCCTTCGCCGCCCAGCTCGCGCCGCACGGCGATCTCTCCACCTCCGAAACCATCCACCGCTTCCGCCCGCGCCCCGGCTTTCCGCTTTCCTCCTTCTTCACGCTCGCTGAATCCCACCGTCTCCCACCCCGGCTCTTCGTCATGCGCCGCCCCACGCTCGAAGCCCTGTTCCTCCACCTCACCGGCCGCACGCTACGCGACGAGTGAGCCAAGCCCGTCCCGCCGATGTCCCCCACGCTCGTTCTCCTCCGCAAAAACCTCCTCATGTTCCGGCGCTCCAAAGCCGCCGTCATCATCACGTTTCTCGTCCCCATCGTTCTGGTCGCGCTCTTCGGCCATGTCTTCGGTCTCTATCGCCCCGAGGCCGGCCCCACCGGCATCCCGCTCGCCGTCGTCAACACCAGCAACGAACCCGCCGCCCAGCGTCTCGTCGACGCCCTCCGCGCCGAAAAAACCTTCCGCCTCATCTCCACCGCGCGCGAACCCGACGGCTCCGAACGCCCGCTCACCGAAGCCGACGCCCGCCTCGCGCTCGAAAACAACCACTACCGCTACGCTCTCATCCTGCCGCCCGACCTCCTCTCCTCCTCGGGCCTCGGCGTGCACCTGATCTTCCTCACCAATCCGCGCAACGAAATCGAATCGCAGACCGTCTCCGGCATTCTCCAGAAAACGATCTTCACCCAGGTCCCGCAGCTTCTCGGCCAATCCCTCCAACGCGGCGCCCGCGATTCCATCGGCGAGCTTCCGCTCGCGAGTTTCAACCGCACCGTCGCGCAGGCCATCGCCGACGCCTTCGGCGGCGATCCCGCCGCGATCCAGCGCCAGATCGAATCCGGCGAATTCCTGCCCGCCCCTTCATCGAGCGCCGCCACCGCCGATTCCTCCGACGCAAACGCCTCCGCGTTCATGGAGCGTATCCTGAATTTCGAGACAGAACAGGTCGCCGGCCAAGACGTGAAAAACCCCATGGCCGCCCGCCTCGTCGGCGGCTACGCCATCATGTTCCTCCTCTTCGCCGTCAGCGGCTCCGCGACTTCGTTCTTCGACGAAAAAAACACCGGCGTCTTCCAACGCCTCCTCTCCTCCCCCGTCCGCCCGTCGCACATCGTGTGGGCGCGTTTCCTCTTCGGCGTCATCCTCGGCCTGCTGCAGATCATCGTGCTCTTCCTCGCCGGCAGCCTGCTCTACGACATCGACATCGTCTCCCACGCCGGCGGCCTCTTCGCCGTCGCCCTGAGCTCCGCCGCCGCCTGCTCCGCGTTCGGACTCTTCGTCGTCGCCGTCGCGCCCAACGCCGACGCCGCCAGCCCGATCTCCACCCTGCTCGTGCTCTCGATGAGCGCCGTCGGCGGCGCCTGGTTTCCCGTCAGCTTCATGCCCGACTACATCCAGTCCGTCAGCCGTCTCACGCTTGTCTACTGGTCCGTCGAAGGTTTCACCGATGTCCTCTGGGCCGGCCGGCCGCTCTCCGCCGTGCTCCCGCACATCGGCATCCTCACCGGCATCGCCGCCGTCGTGATGGCCTTCGCCATCTGGCGCCTCCGCCGGAATCGCATGTTCGAATAACAATTTCGCCCCGGCCCCTGCCGGTTTTTTGGCATTCGCTGCGCACCGCTTGGCTTTGCAGCCCCCCTGCATTGCAGCGGCCTTCGCCCCGCGTAACCTTTCGGTGCCATGAACGATCCCTACCCCAAGGAAAAGAAACTGCCGATCGTTTCGACCGTCGTCATCGGGTGCCTCGCCGCCGCCCTCGTCATCGTCGTTTTCGTTTTCCTCAATCGCCTCGGCGCCGCCGACGCCCGCCGCATCGAAACGGAAAGCGAACTGTCCCTCGCCCGCACCGAAATCGAACAACTCCAAACCCAGCTCGCCGAAGCCCGCTCCGCCGCCACCGTCGCGCAAACCCAGGCCAACGAAAACAAGCTTCTCGTCACCCGCGTCGAGGCCCAGCTCGCCGAAGCCCGCGCCGAGATCGCCCGCGTCCAACGCGAATGGAACGAGTCCCGCTCCCTCGCTTCCCAACTGAAATCCGACCTCGAACAAGCCACCGTGCACGCACGCGAAATCCGCGCCAAAGCCGATGAAGCCGAAACCGTGCGCGCCAAACTCAACCGCCAGCTCGCCGACACCAAGGTCGAGGTCGTCCAGGCCCGACGCGAGGCCGACGAAGCGAAAGCCCGCCTCGCCGAAGTCCAGGCCCGCCTCGATGCCGCCAACGCCCAGCTCGCCGCAGCACCATCGAAGCGACGCTGACCTCCGCCCCACCGCACCCTCGCCCCGCTTCACCACGCGCGCTGCCCACCGGCAGCGCGTTTTTTTTTCGTCCGCATCGAACATGTCCGCCCAAGGAACCTTCGTCCGCATTCCACCGACAAAACTGCCGGGTTTGTCCCTATATCGACCCCCATCGTTCCGGTGTAGATTGCCCCGCCATGAACGAACGTTCCACCCCTGCCCCCCGTTCCAAATCCTCCATCGTCCCTGTCGTCATCAGCCTGCTCCTCGCCCTCGCCGCGGTGATCCTCGCCGTCGTGCTCTGGGGCCGTGTTGGCGAAGCGAATACACGCGTCTCCGATAGCGAAACCCGCGTCACCCAGGCGCAGGCCGAAACCGCCGAGCTGCGCAACCAGCTCGCCGAGGCCCGCAGCCAGGCGGAGTCCGCGCAAGAACAACTCGACCAGGCCCGGCTCGCCTCCACCAAGCTCGAGTCCCAGCTCGCCGAAGCCCGCGCCAAGGCCGCGCAGCTGCAGAAACAAATCGACGAGGAAAAATCCAACACCACGCGCGTCCGCTCGCAGCTCGAGAAAGCCGAAGCCTACGCCACGGAAATTCGCACGCAGGCCGACGAAGCCCAGACCGTCAACGCCCGCCTCCGCAAGGAAGCCGAAGACGCCAAAGCCGCCGTCGCCGAAGCCCAGCGCCAAGTCGACGCCGCCAAATCCCAGGCCTCCGATCTCCAGTCCCGCCTCGAACAAGCCCAGGCCCAGGTCGCCGAACTCCAGCAAAGCAGCTCCAAGAAACGCCGCTGATCCATCTCCCACCGCTCGCGCCAATTCAGCGACTCCTTCACCGGAGTCGCTTTTTCATTTTCGTCTCCGACTTGCACGCGGATCGGCATCCTGTTCACTCGCACGCCTCATGACCGCGAACGTCCCGGAATCTTCCGTCACCGTCGCGGACGCCTCGCGCGACACCATCGTCCGCGCCCGCGACGTGCAAAAGCGCTTCGGCGATTTCGCCGCGCTCCAATCCCTCGACCTCGAGGTCCGCCGCGGCGAATGCGTCGGCCTCATCGGTCCCAACGGCGCCGGCAAATCCACCTTCATCGGCTGCCTCTATGGCGTCGTCCTTCGCACCGCCGGCCAGCTCGAAGTCTTCGGCTTTGATCCCGCCCGCAACTCGCGCGACATCAAACAGCGCCTCGGCGTCGTCCCGCAGGAAAACGCCCTCGACGAGGAACTCACCGTCGTCGAAAACCTCCAGCTCTACGCCCGCTTCGTCGGCCTCGATCGCATCCGCGCCAAGCCCCGCATCGACGAACTGCTCGCGCACATGTCGCTCGACCACAAACGCGACGCGATGATCAAGACCCTCTCCGGCGGCATGAAGCGCCGCCTCGCCTTCGTCCGCGCCCTCCTCGCCGACCCCGAACTGCTCATCCTCGACGAACCCACCACCGGCCTCGATCCCGCCGTCCGCCACCTGTTGTGGGAAAAAGTCCTCTCCTTCCGCCACGCCGGCAAAACCGTCCTCGTCACCACGCACTACATGCACGAGGCCGAAATCCTCTGCGACCGCATCGTCATCCTCAACCGCGGCCAGGTCGTCGCCGCCGGCGCCCCGCGCGAACTCATCGCCCGCGAAACCCCCGGTTTCGTCGCCATCTTCGAACAGGAAAACGAATCCGCCCTCCGCCCCCACGTCGTCGAAAATTGGATACTTTTCCACCAGGGCCGCCAGTGCTGCGTTCGCGCGCCGTCGATCGACGACCTCGTCGCCCTGCAACATCGCGCCGGCCCCACCGCCCTCCAGCTTCGCCCGGCGAATCTCGAGGACGTCTACCTGAAACTCACCGGTCAGGAGCTCGACGATGATGAGTGAATTTTCCACCTCTCTCCGCCTCGGCTGGCACGTCGTCGTCCGCAACTGGACCGTCTACAAAAAAGACTTCGTCGCCAACATCTCGCCCACCCTCGCCGACCCCGCGCTCCTGCTCACCTCTCTCGGCATGGGCCTCTCGCCTTTCATCGGCGGCATCAACGGCCTCACCTACGCCCAATACCTAGCGCCCGGCATGGTCGCCACCACCGCGCTGTTCTCCGCGTTTTTCGACAGCAGCTACGGCTTCTACGTCCGCATGACCTTCGAATCGATCTTCAAGGCCATGCTCACCACGCCCATCGGCGTCCGCGAGGTCGTCATCGGCGAATTCCTCTGGTCCGCCCTCCGCGCCGGCATGATGGGCGCCTCCGTCGGTCTCGTCCTCGGCGTCATGGGCCTCCTCCCCAACCCTTGGGCCCTGCTCGCCTTCCCGTTCATCGCCGGCACGCTCGCCATTCCCTGCGCCGCCATCGGCCTCCTCGCCGCCGGTTTCGTGCGCAACATGAACCAATTTCAAACCGTTTACTCCTTCCTCATCGCCCCGATCTTCTACCTCTCCGCCGTCTTTTTCCCGCTCGATGACCGCCCAATCCTCGGCACCGTCGTCAACATCTCGCCTTTCTACCACGGCGTCCGTCTCGCCCAAATGACCGCCTGGGGCCGCTTGGATTTCTCCCAACTCGCTTTCCACATCGCCGCCCTGCTCGCCTTCAGCCTCGTCCTCGGCCTCTGGGCCTCCCGCCGCATCCGCCGCAAACTCATCTCCTAGAAAGACCGTGGGAGCCGGGGAGTCGCGCACCCCGTCCCGCGTCCGGCCCGAAAATCTTTTCGTGTCTTTCGCGCGTTTCGTGGTTTCCTCCCCCTTCCACGTCCCATGTCCGCCGATCTCGCCCAGCTCGTCACGTCCATCGCCCAACGCGCCCGCGCCGCGTCCTTCTCGCTCGCGATCGCGCCGACCTCCGCGAAAAACGCCGCGCTCCTCGACCTCGCCGACCGCCTGACGCGCTCCGCCGACTCCCTCCTCGCCGCCAACCGGCGCGACCTCGCCGCCGCCCGCGAAAACAATCTCTCCTCCGCGCAAATCGATCGCCTCACGCTCACCCCCGCGCGCCTCACCCAGCTCGCCGCCAGCGTCCGCGAAGTCGCCGCCCTGCCCGATCCCGTCGGCGAACTCCTCGAACAAACCACCCGCCCCAACGGTCTCGCCCTCCGCAAGGTCCGCGTTCCCATCGGCGTCATCGGCATCGTCTACGAAGCGCGCCCCAACGTCACCATCGACTGCGCCATCCTCTGCCTCAAGAGCGGCAACGCCGCCATCCTCCGCGGCGGCAAGGAGTGCTTCCACACCAACACCGCCCTCGCCGCCCTCATCTCCGAATCCCTGCTCGCCGCCGCGCTCCCCGCCGACGCCGTCCAACTCATCCCCACCACCGATCGCGCCGCGCTCACCACCCTCCTCAAGCTCGACTCGCTCATCCACTGCATCATCCCCCGCGGCGGCGAAAGCCTCATCCGCTTCGTCGCCGACCACAGCACCATTCCCGTCATCAAGCACTTCAAGGGGGTCTGCTTCGTCTACGTCGATCGCGCCGCCGATCTCGCGATGGCGGAAAAAATCCTCGTCAACGCCAAGACCCAGCGCCCCGGCGTCTGCAACGCCGCCGAGCAACTCCTCGTCCACCGCGACGTCGCCGAAACCTTCCTCCCCGCCGCCGCCCGCGCGCTCATCGCCGCCAAGAACGTCCAGCTCCGCTGCGATCCCGCCAGCGCCGCGATCCTCGCGCGTCACCAGATTCCCACTACGCCCGCCACCGACGCCGATTACACCGCCGAATTCCTCGACTACGTCCTCGCCGTCCGCGTCGTCGACTCGCTGAAAACCGCCATCGCCACCATCAACCGCGACAGCTCCGGCCACAGCGACGCGATCGTCACCGCCGACGCCTCCGCCGCCGAAAAATTCCTCGCCGCCGTCGACAGCGCCGCCGTCATGTGGAACGCCTCCACGCGCTTCAACGACGGCTTCGAATTCGGCCTCGGCGCCGAAATCGGCATCAGCACCGACCGCCTCCACGCCCGCGGCCCCATGGGCCTCCGCGAGCTCTGCAGCTACAAATGGCTCGTCACCGGCACCGGCCAGATTCGCGGCTAGAACGTATCCGTTTTTCCCATGCAACTGGTCGTCCTCCACGGCCGGCCCGCCGTCGGCAAGCTCACCGTCGCGCAGGAACTCGCCCGCCTTTCCGGCTGGCGACTCTTCCACAACCACCTCGTCGTCGACGCGCTCCTCGCTGTCTTCGACTTCGGCAGCCCGCCGTTCATCGAACTTCGCGAACGCATCTGGCACGACGTCTTCGCCCGCGCCAGCGCATCCGCCGTGCCGGCCCTCCTCTTCACTTTCAACCCCGAAAACACCGTCAGCCAGTCGTTCATCGACCGCCTCGTCACCGACGCCCGCCTCCGCGGCGACACGCTTCATTTCATCAAGCTCGTCTGCCCCGAACCCGAAATCGAACGCCGCCTCTCCGCCCGTTCCCGCCATTCGACCGGCAAACTCACCTCGCTCGACCTGTATCGCCGTTTGCGCGACCAAGGCATCTTCGACCGCCCCGTTCTCCCCGCTTCCACGCTGACCGTGGACACCTCCGTCCACTCTCCCGCCGAAGCCGCCACCCGGATTTTTCAACACCTCTCCCCGTCCACTTCGCCCTCACTCCATCATTGAGCTCTCTGGCACCGCTGTCATCATTTTGGACGCCCTACTTAACTCCCTGAACTTCAGCGCACCCGACTCATCTTCGAGGTCCGGGTTGCGCGGAACCTCGACCCCAGTTCACTGACACAATCGGCATGGCACGCTTCGCTCGCATTCCTCTCGCGCTCACCTTGCTCGCGGCTCTTCCGGCGACGCACGCCGAAGACGCGCCTCCCGCGCTGTCTCGCGAAACCGCGTCCGCCAAAACCGACGAGCCCGCCCCCTCGCCGCGTCCGAAGCGCGAACGCCCCATCTCCGACAACCTCGCCGCCCAGCTCGCCGCGAGCATGCCCAAATACAACCCGCCGCCGAAGCCCAAGCCCGAGGACGAAGACGTCGATCTCCGCGAAATCGACAAACCCCGCAACACCATCGTCCGCCTCCCGAAAATGGTCGTGCAGGGCGACCGCCCGCCCGTGTTCCGCGAGCGCGACATCTACACGCGCCAGGGCCTCGCCGAGCTCGCGATGCGCCGCTACCTCACACCCACGCACCGCCTGCTCAACTCGTTCTACGTTCCTTTCCTCACCGGCAGTCCCGAGCAATACGCCATGGCCCGCTACGCGGAAGAAGAGCGCCTCGCCAACATGTCCGACCTGAACGACACCGCCGACACCATCGGCCGGACCAATCCCCGCGAAGGCGCCTACATCCGCCGGCTCACCGGCGAAACCTACATGCGCTCCGGCGACGTCAGCGACTACCGGATGCACAACGACCGCTAGTCCGACGCCCGAGATGCAACGCCTTTCAACCCCCACCCACCATGAAAGGCCGCGCATCTCCCCTCCTCCTCTTCGCCGGCACCCTGCTCGCCTCGGCCGCCGACTCCTCCGCTCCCGCGTCCAACTCCACCCGGCCGCGCCCCACCTCCCCTCAAACCGCGGCGCGCCTGAGCGCGGAGCTCCCCCGCTACTCGCCCGTCCCGGTCGAGCCAACCCTCCCCGCGCCGCTCGCCTCGCCCACCTCCATCGCGTCTCCAAAATCTGGAGACGATGAACCGCTCGACGGCATCGTGCGCCTCCCCCGCTACGAGGTCCGCGAACGCCCGCTCCCGCCTCTCCGCGAACGCGACCTCCTCACCCCCGCCGGCCGGCTCGCCCTCGTCCAAAAACGCCACCCCGGCCTGAAACTCGGCCCCTTCTCCCGCCTCAACTTCCGCCGCGGCCTCGAAATGCTCGCCGAGGAGCAACAGGTCGAACGCAGCCGCGAGATGTTCGACCTCGTCGCCTTCCAGCGCTTCGCCGCCGCTTCTCGCAAAACCTCTGCGTCCGCCCCACGCGTCGCCGCCGAATAGGCCGACCGCCCGCGGCCGCTTCTCCGCCGGAGCCGCCCGCCGGCACGTGATCGCCTCAAACCTCCGGCTTCACATCCCCCAACAACTCCCGCGCGATCTGCTCCCACTCCGTCGCGAGCGTGACATCGTTCGTCGGCCGCGTCCGCTTCGCGCGCGCATACCAATACCCGGCGTTCGCCGCGTCGCCCTCCTTCCGGTGCAGATACGCGTGCACCCACGCCCCGTCCTCGCTCGTATCTTCCTGCACGATCGTGTGCGCCCGGCCCCAATCGCCCCGCGCATCGTGCCATAATCCACGCAACGCCGCGCTCGCACCACTCGGCGGACCCGGATCGCGTTTCACTGACTCGGCGAATTCCGCAAATGACATTTGCCCCACCATGCAGCGGCCCTTTGTAGTTTCAAGCGACCGATGTCCGATACCGATCTCGTCATTTTGCGCGAACTCCTGGCGCGCGAACCGGGCTTCCTCTCCGGCACCTCGCTCGCCGCCAAACTCGGCACCTCGCGCGTGGCGGTTTGGTTGCACATGGAAAAACTCCGCGCCCAGGGCTTCACCTTCGAGGCCGCCCGCGCCCGCGGCTATCGCATCGCGCAACGCCCCGCCGGCCTCCACCTCACCCTCATCCGCGCCCTCCTGAAAGGCCGCCGCCGCGACCTCCCCATCACGCTCCTCGACGAGGTCGACTCCACCAACGACGAGGCCGCCCGCCAGCTCGCCGCCGGCCGCGCCACCCCGTTCGTCATCCTCGCCCGCCGCCAATCCCGCGGCCGCGGCCGCCTCGGCCGCGCCTGGCACAGCGAGTCCAACGGCAACCTCTACGCCACCTTCGCCTTCCGCCCCCGCGTTCCGCCCACCCGCATGGCCATCTTCACCCTCTGGATGGGCGTCAATCTCTGCGAACTCATCGCCAACTTCACCTCGCTCACCCCGGGCCTCAAATGGCCCAACGATCTCCTCTTCGACGGCCGCAAAGCCGGCGGCATGCTCACCGAAGCCCGCATCGACGCCGACCAGATCCGCGACCTCGTCTTCGGCCTCGGCCTCAACGTCAACGCCACCTCGCGCGACTGGCCCGGCGACCTCTCGCGCCGCGCCGTCTCCCTCGCCCAGCAAGCCTCCGCCCCCCTCGACCTCAACCGCCTCACCGCCGCCCTCATCGGCCGCGTCCTCCTCGCCTACGAACAGTTCGTCGACGACGAACACCTCGCCGCCTTCCCCGACCTCTGGCGCAAATACGACGTCCTCCGCGGCCAACCCGTCGCCCTCGTCCACGGCTCCGAACGCATCGCCGGCACCGCCGCCGGCATCGACGACGACGGCTCGCTCCTCCTCCGCACCGACTCCGGCCAGCTGCAACGCTTCCGCGCCGGTGACGTCACCCTCGAAAAGCAACATGCCTGAGTATCCGCTTTTCGACTACTCGCTCGCGCCGCTCCGTCGCCGCGCGTCCTCCGGCCGCTCCTGACGATGTCCGACGCTCCCGCCATCGAAGTCTCCCACCTGGTGAAGACCTACGCCGGCGTCGCCGCCGTCAACGACGTCAGCTTCACCGTCGCGCGCGGCGAGATCCTCGGCTTCCTCGGCCCCAACGGCGCCGGCAAGTCCACCACGATGCGCATCCTCACCGGCTACCTGCCCGCCACCTCCGGCACCGTGCGCGTCGGCGGCATCCCCGTCGCCTCCCAGCCCGCCGAGGTCAAGAAACGCATCGGCTACATGCCGGAAAACAACCCTCTCCCCGAGGATATGCGTGTATCCGAATATTTATACCTCCGCGGCCGCCTCAAGGAAGTGCCCCGCCGCAAGCTCGGCCCGCGCATCGACGAGGTCCTCGAGCTCTGCGACCTGAAACGCGTTCGCCACAAGATCATCGGCAAGCTCTCCAAGGGCTACCGCCAGCGCGTCGGCATCGCCGAAGCCATCCTCGCCGAACCGCCCGTCATCATCATGGACGAGCCCACCATCGGCCTCGATCCGCACCAGATCCTCATCGTCCGCGATCTCATCGCCTCCCTCCGCGGCCGCATGACCGTCATCATCTCGTCCCACATCCTTCCGGAAATCGAGATGACCTGCGACCGCGTCCTCATCATCAACCAGGGCCGCGTCGTCGCCCAGGGCACCCCCGCCGACCTCCGCCGCGAAATCCTCGGCCACTCCACCTACGAACTCGAAATCGCCGGCGACCCCGCCGCGCTTCCCGCCGCGCTCGCCGCCGTCGACCCCTCGCTGAAAATCACCTCCGAGTCCGAGCCCGACGCCGCCGGTTTCCGCCGCCTCACGCTCTCCACCGAACGCGACGACGAGCTCGGTGAACCGCTCCTCCGCGCCCTCTCCACCCCGCCGTTCCGCCTCCGCAGCCTCAGCCGCGCCCACTCCACCCTCGAAGACGTCTTTCTCGCCGCCACCCGCCGCAGCTGGGACGTCCGCGCCGAAGACCTCCGCCGCAAATGAGCCTCACGCTGCGCGAAACGAAAAGTCCACGTATGCGCCCGCCCCCGATCGCGGCCCACCGCTGAATGAAACACTTCCTCACCCTCCTCGGCCACGAAGTCCGCATGCTGCTCGTCAACCCGAGCACCTACATCGCCGCGGTCCTNTTCCTCGNCGTCATGGGNTTCATCTTCACCGGCATCCTCGAGAGNTANTCNAAAACNCCNCAGGANCTCTCCCCCGCCCACGTCTTCTTCCAACTCTTCTGGCTNCCCGTCCTCTTCATGGTCCCNCTCCTCACCATGAAGTGCCTCGCCGAGGAACGCCGCCTCGGCACCATCGAAACCCTCCTCACCACACCCGTCACCACCGCCGAGGTCGTCCTCGGCAAATACGGCGCCGCCTACCTCCTCTACATCGCCCTCTGGGGCTCCACGTCCGGCTTCTTCTACATCCTCAAAAAATTCTCCGGCGACGCCCGCTTCATCGACCCCGGCCCGCTCATCGGCGGCTACCTCTTCATCGCCATCACCGGCCTCTTCTTCGTCGCCATCGGCGTCTTCGCCTCCTCCCTCTCCCGCAACCAAGCCGTCGCCGGCATCCTCTGCTTCACGATGCTCTTCGCGCTCATCGTCGGCGGCCGTTATCTCAGCGACGCCGTCTGGCTCGACCGCGACGTCCTTCAACCGCTCAAAGCCGCCGTCGACTACGCGCAGGTCTTCACCCACTTCGACGACTTCGCCCGCGGCGTCGTCGATACCCGCCAGCTCCTCTTCTACCTGAGCGGCACCGTCCTCGCCCTCATCTTCAGCATCCTCGGCGTCGAAGCCAAACTCCTCCACGCCTGACCCCCTTCTCTCTCAACTCTCATCCCTCATCTCTCAACTCTCACCTCTCAACTCTCCCGAATGCCCCTCACCGACAGCTTCCGCGCCGCCCGCTGGGTCCGCACGATCAACCTCGTGCTTCAGGCCGTGCTGTTCCTCTCCCTCTTCGGCGGACTCAACTACCTCGCCCGCAACCACGCCTGGGGCCGCTTCGATCTCACGTCCCACCGCCGCTACTCCCTCTCGCCCGAAACCATCGCCTACCTCCAAAACCTCCCGCAACCCATCCGCATCGTCGTCACCCTCACGGAAAACGCCGACGGACGAACACCTCGCCCAAGCCTATCGCGATGTCCGCGGCCTGCTCCGCGAATACGCCTACGTCACCGAAAACACCCCGCACCGCCGCATCACCGTCGACTACCTCGACATCTACGTCCGCCGCCGCGAAGCCGACCAGCTCGGCATCGAACAACCCAACAGCATCATCCTCATCGCCGGCGACAAACGCCGCACCGTCATGCTCGGCGAACTCTACCGCGTCGAACGCGGCGAGAAAAAGGCCTTCCAGGGCGAACAAGCCCTCACCTCCGCCCTCCTCGACGTCTCCAGCCCCGAACGCAAAAAAATCTACTTCCTCGCCGGCCACGGCGAACTCAGCCCCGAGGACATCGATTCCGTTCGCGGCCTCTCCGCCCTCCGCGACGTCCTTCGCCAACGCAACTTCGACGTCGATTCCGTCAACCTCGCCTACACCCGCAAAGTCCCCGAAAACGCCGCCGTCCTCATCGCCGTCGCCCCCCAAGGCCGCTTCCAACCGCTCGAACAGGAACTCCTCCGCCAATACCTCGCCGCCGACGCCGGCCGCCTCATCCTCCTCCTCGCCCCCGGCTACCCGCACGGCCTCGAAGACCTCCTCCTCGATTGGGGCATTCTCGTCGACGACGACGTCATCTACGACACCGGCGCCGACAACATGACCGAGGAAGGCGAACTCCTCCTCCGCCACCTCGCCCCGCACCCCATCACCCGCACCCTCATCGACTACAACCTCCAGCCGCGCCTCGGCCCCGCCCGCAGCGTCCGCCCCGACCCCGGCCGCTCCCTCGGCAACAACGTCACCGTCACCACCCTCGCCGCCACCTCCACCAGCGCGTGGGGCGAAGTCAGCTACCGCCAAAACGTCGTCCCCGCCTTCAACCCCGGCGTCGACATCCGCCCGATCCCCGGCATGGAGCCCCGCGACCGTCTCGGCGTCATCGTCGCCTCCGAACGCGTCCCCGTCCGCGACAACCTCCCCTTCAGCGTCCGCGGCGGCCGCCTCGTCGTCTTCGGCACCGGCGACCTCATCGCCAACAACCGCATCGCCGACGTCGCCAACCAAAACATCTTCCTCGGCGCCGTGAACTGGACCGTCGACCGCGATTCCCAGTTCAACATCCCCGCGCGCCCCATCGAGCGCTTCCAGCTCTCCCTCAGCGCCGCCGAACTCACCCGCCTCCGCTACACCCTCATCCTCGCCCTCCCCGCCGCCGCCGCCCTCCTCGGCCTCCTCGTCTACTGGACAAGACGGAACTGACGCTCCGCCGTTGAGAGTCGGGCGCCGGGGGTTGAGAGAAAAAACCAGTTCTCTTCCGCGCACTCCGACTCTCAACTCTCACCCTCAACTCTCCACTTTCCCGTGCGCACCAAAGTCACCCTCGTTCTCCTCTTCCTGAACGTCGCGCTCTTCTTCTTCATCTTCCAATTCGAGCGACGCTGGCGCACCGAGGAAAACTGGAAGGAAGCCCGCCGCCGCGTCCTCGGCCCCGAAGCCGCCGACATCCGCGCCCTCGAAATCACCAGCGCCTCGCACCGCCTCGCCCTCGAAAAACGCGGCGACACCTGGTTCATCACCCACCCGCTCGAGTGGCCCGCCAACCCCAACGCCGTCAACCGCATCGTCAACGACCTGCAATTCCTCGAACACGAAACCTCCTTCCAAGTCCGCGACCTCGAGAAAAACGGCCAGTCCCTCTCCGACTACGGCCTCGACCAACCCAAACTCACCGTCGCCTTCTCCAGCGGCTCCTCGACGCTCCAGACTCAATCCTCGACTCCCAACCACACCACCACCCTCCAGCTCGGCGACACCACCAAGGACAACCTCCGCCTCTACGTCCTTTCGCCCGACGGCTCCCGCATCCACGTCGTCAACCAAAGCCTCGCCCGCTCCCTCGCGCTCACCTTCGAAGAACTCCACGCCGACTCCCTCTTCACCATCCCCGTCTTCGAAGCCCGCTCCCTCAACCTCCAAACCGCCCCGCCCGCCAGCCTCCGCATCCGCCTCCGCCGCGACGGCTCCCGCTGGACGTTCGAAGCTCCCATCATCGCCCGCGCCTCCAAAAACGCCACCGAGCTCGCCATCAACGCCCTCAACGCCCTTCGCGTCCGCTCCTTCGCCACCACCGACGCCCCCACGCCCCCGCCTTCCGAGCGCCCGTCCCTCCGCATCAGCCTCGAGGGCAACAGCCGCCGCGAAACCCTCCTCCTCGGCCCCGCCCTCGGCAACACCGCCCTTCCCACCGGCGCCGCCACCACGCCCGACGTCGAATACTACGCCCAACTCGAAGGCCGCGACGCCGTCTTCACCGTCGCCATTCCCGCCGCCCTGAAGTCCGTTCTCGATCGCGCCCAGGAAACCCTCCGCGATTCCCGCATCCTCGATTTCGATCCCCGCGCCGTCACTTCCGTCACCCTCTCCGCCCCCAACCAACCGCCCCTCACCCTCCAACGTCTCGAAACCAGCACCCAACCCGGCGCCGCCGCCTGGCAAATCGTTCTCCGTGGCGACACCGCCCAAGGCCCCCAAACCCTCCCCGCCGACCGCGACGCCGTCACCCGCCTCCTCGAACAACTCTCCCTCCTCTCCGCCCAACGCTTCGAAAGCGACGCCCCGCGCGACGCCGACCTCGAAGCCTGGGGCTTCAACCGCCCCGAACGCGAAATCGCCCTCAACATCCCCGGCGCCCCGCCCCTCACCCTCCAAATCGGCCTGCCCGCCCAACGCGGCACCGCCGCCTTCGCCCGCTCCAGCACCTCGCCTTCCGTCTACGCGATCGATCAGGAATTCCTCCGCGAACTCCCCGTCGCCGCCCGCGCCTGGCGCGAACGCCTCCTCCGCGAACTCCCCGCTGGCGCCCGCATAGCCGCCCTCAAGCTCACCGATCTCTCCGACCAGTCCGTCGTCCTCGAAACCACCCTCGACCCCGCCGGCCGCCCGACCACCGCCGTTTCCCAATCCGACGCCCTTCAAACCATCCTCACCCACCTCCGCTCGCTCCGCGCCGCCGAGTTCGTCGCCGACCAGTTCGCCGAACGCATCACCGTCGCCGGCGAAGACCGCCCGTGGCGCTACCGCCTCGACGCCACCATCACCCTCGTCGGCGGCGCCGCCGAACAAACCAGCACCACCACCCTCTTCCTCTCGCCGCGCGTCGGCGGCAGCCGCCAGCTCGCCGGCTCCCCGCCCGGCGAATTCAACGTCATCTTCGCCATCGAACAGCCGTTCCTCGACGCCCTCTGGACGCTCATCCAGTCCCCTCGCGATCCCGGCCCGCCGCCACCGCCACCTTCCGCCTGATCATGCGCCCGCTCTCCTGAGCGTCGCGCTCCCTTTTCTCTTCGTCGCGCGCGTCCCGTTGCTGTTTCCACTCCGGCTCACCTGACATGCCTCTCCGCCTGAACCAGCTCTGGCCAGCGGCCCGCCTCTGCGCGGACGGTCTTGTCACGTTCATCTGCTGGATCCTCTGGCTCGGCCTCGTCCTGCTCTTTCTCGCCCAAATCGTCACCGCGCTCTCCCGCGAACTCGCCGTCCCCGGCTTCGTCCTCCGCTCCCTCGAGGAACGCCTCCAGGCCTCCGGCGTCCACGCGCGCGTCGGCCGCGCCACCTTCGATCCCACCGGCGGCATCGTCCTCGAAAACCTCCGCCTCTCCCTCCCCGCCTACGCCGAGCCCGTCGCCGACCTCCGCGCCGTCTACATCCAGCTCAACCCCTGGCTCCTCGCCGCCGGCCAGTTCGAAGCCCGGCGCATCCACGCCACCGGCGTCACGTTCTCCGTCCCGGCCATGCTCGCGCCTTCCGGGCGCAGCGAACAACTGCTCGACGACCTCGATGTCGTCCTCGAACCCACCGATCGCGAACTGCGTATCCAACATCTGGCGACACACGTCGCCGGCATTCCCGTCACCGCTTCCGGCTCCCTCCACCTCACCCGCGAACGCGAGCTCGACCGCGTCGAACCGCTCCCGTTCGTCGCCGCGCTCGCCGAGCATTACCCCGACTTCAGCCGCCAACTCATCCGCGCCGCCGAACACGTCACGCCGCTCGAAGGCGCCGCCGTCCACATCTCCCTCGCTCCTTCCACCACCCGCGGCGCCATCGCGACCGTCCACCTTTTCGCCGAGGGCGTGAGCCTCCCGCAATACCGCGGCCTCCACGTCTCCCACCTCCTCGCCACCGCCCGCGTGCCCCTCCTCGGCGTCGCCTCCGCCCTCGTCACCGCCACCGCCGAAGCCGACGCCGTTCGCACCGACGACGGCCTCACCGTCCAACACGTCTCCGCCCGCACCTCCGGCTTCCTCCGCCGCGAGCCTCTCGCCTTCGATCCGCGCGAAATCCAACTCACCGCCCGCGACTTCGCCGTGCGCCAATTTTTCTTCGACTCGCTCGCCGCCCACGTCGACCCGACCGCCTCGCCGCGCCTCCACGCCACCTTGCTCACCAGCTACGCCGGCCTCCCCGCCGCTGTCCAAGCCACCGCCGATCTCACCCGGCGCACCGCATCCGTCCGCTTCGACGGCGCCCTCTCGCCCCTCCTCCTCGATTCCGCCGCCACCCTGCTCCGTCGCGATCTCCGCGCCTTCATCGATCTCGCCGCACCGATCGAAATCTCCGCGTCCGCCGACTTCGCCCCCGACTGGAAATTCCACAACGCCACCGCCCGCGTCGCCACCCGCCAGCTCGACGCCCGCGGCGTCACCTTCGACTCGATCGCCGGCGAACTTTCCTTCGACGGCCGCCATGTCGTCGCCACCCACGCCATCGCCCGCCTCGGCGAAAACGTCGCGCGCGGTCGCTTCGAACAAGACCTCGCCACTCGCGAATTCCGCTTCCTCCTCGACGGCCGCCTGCGCCCCCTCGTCATCGCCCCGTGGTTCCGCGAATGGTGGAGCAATTTCTTCCAAACGCTCGAGTTCCCGCGCCGCCCTCCCCGCGCCAGCGTCGACGTCGCCGGCCGCTGGCTCGCCGGTCACGAAACCAGCGTTTTCCTCTTCGCCGAAGCCACCGACAGCGTCATCCGCGGCGCGCCGTTCGACTACGCCCGCACCCGCCTCTTCATCCGCCCCAACTTCATCGACGGGCTCGAGTTGTTCGGCACGCACGGCATCGGCGAGATCCGCGGCACGTTCACCCGCCACTACGACCTCGCCCAACGCGCCTGGCGCGAATTCACGCTCTCCTTCGAATCCTCGCTCCCGTTCAGCCACGGCGCCCACCTCCTCGGTCCGCAACTCGCCCCGATTCTCGATCCTTACGTCTTCGAAAACAATCCCCGCCTCAAGTTCGTCGGCCACTTCGAAGGCCCCGCGTCTCCCCTCGGCCCCGGTCAGCGCATGACGATCCACGGCGATTCCACCGGCGACTTCTCCTTCCACCAATTCCCCGCCCGCAACCTCTCCTTCGAAGCCACCGTCCGCGACCGCGAGGTCACGCTCGATCGCTTCGAAGCCGAAGTCGCCAGCGGCACGCTCTCCGGTCGCGCCCGCTTGTGGGACGAAGCCAGCACCCGCCGTCTCGGCTTCGACGCCTCCCTGCGCGGCGCCAGCCTCGGCCGCACCGTCGCCACCGTCGCCGAATACACCGCGCTCCGCCGCGGCGCGCCGCCACCCGCCCCCGATCGCTTCGTGTCCAGCCGCAACAACGTCCGGCTCGACCTCAGCCTCTCCGCCGAGGGCACTCTCGACGACCTCTACAGCTACCGCGGCTCCGGCAACGCCGCCCTCGAAGGCGCCGAGCTCGGCGAACTCCGCCTCCTCGGCGGCCTCTCCGCCCTCCTCGACTTCACCGCCCTCCGCTTCAACTCCGCCCGCACCGACTTCCGCGTCGAGGGCCCCACGCTCGTTTTCCCCTCCGTCAACATCACCGGCGAAAAATCCGCCATCCAGGCCCACGGCGACTATTCGCTCCAACGCCGTCAGCTCAACTTCAACGCCCGCGTCTATCCTTTCCATGAAGGCGGATCTCTCCTACAAAATGTCGTCGGGGCCGTCCTGACGCCCATCTCCAGCATCCTCGAAGTCAAACTCACCGGGCCCCTCGACCAGCCCAGCTGGGCCTTCGTCATGGGCCCCACCAATCTCATCCGCTCGCTCAACGCCTCCGAATCCGCTTCTCCGGCCGCGCCTCCGCCCGCCTCCAGCTCGCCTCCTGCTTCACCGGCCCCGTCTCCGACCGATACTTCCACGGAAGAGAAAACGCATTGATCCTGCCCGTCATTCCGATCTAACTAGGGTAAACACCCCAATGATTCACCTGCCAACATTGCCGCGACGAACCTGGCTCGAGCGCTCGTCGCTGACCATCGCGGCCGTGCTGATCGGAGTGGGTGCAATCGTCCTCCTGGGCTGGTGGCTGCGTCTCGATCCCATCGTTCAGCCTTTCGGCACCGGCGCCGCGATCAAGGCCAACGACGCCCTCTGTGTCCTCGTCCTCGGTCTCGTTTTTCTCGGCATCGATGTCGGCCTCGCCGGCGCCGCCTGGCTCGCCCTGCTCCCCGCCACCGTCGCCGCGCTCTCCCTCGCGGAAAACATTTTCGGCATCCATCTGTTCATCGACGAACTCCTCGTCACCGATCACCTGCTCGCCGAAACCGCCGAACCCGGACGCATGTCGACGATGTCGTCGGCCAGCATCCTCCTCGTTTCGCTCGTTCTCGTCTGGCGCGGTTTCGGTCGCGCCGCGCGCGCGCGACTTTTCGCCGAGGCCGTCATCAGCTCGATCACCGCTTCCGCCGGTTTCTCCACCCTCCTCGGCTACGCCGCCAGCCTCCCCGCCGTCTACCGCTGGGGCACCAACACCGCCACCTCGCCCGTCAGCGCCGCCGCCCTCCTGGTCGTCGGCCTCGCCCTCCTCCTCCTCGCCTGGCGCGAAACCATGAAGACCGAAGGCGGCCCGCCTTCTTGGTCGCCCATGCCCGCCGTCGTGGGCTGCCTCACCCTCACCATCATTCTCTGGATCGGTTTGCGTGAACGCGAAATCGCCGTCCTCGCGACCAAGACCCAGACGGCGATGGAATCCCTCGCCAACACCATCCAATACGAATTCGCCGGCCAGGCCGCGAGCATCGAGCGCCTCGCCCGTATCTGGTCCGGCGTCGCCCCCAATGCCGAAGCCATCTGGGAAGCCGACGTCCGCGAACGCTGGAACGACGCCGCCCGCGATTTCGGCTGCATCGCCATCGCCGTCGTCAACTCCGACCTTCGCACCATCTGGGCCTTCCCTCCGGAGGAAGACACCACCTCCGCCTCCTTCGATCACACGCAGGACCGCACTCGCGCCCAAGCCATCGAACGCGCCCGCAACGACCGCGCGCCCAACATCTCCGGCACGATCGACGTCGGCCTCCACGGCAAGGGCGTCGCCATCTACTCGCCCATCACCCGCTCCGGCCAGCCCGCCGGCTTCGTCGCCGGCGAATACGTCTACCGCCCCTTCTTCGCCCGCCTCGTCAACGACTACAAACTCCGCTCCGACTACAACGTCCAGATCCGCATCGGCAACGAGACCGTCTTCGAATCCACCGATCTTTCCGGCGAACCTTCCCCCGCCGGACTCAGCGTCGAAAAAACCTACACCATCTTCGACCGGCGTATCCGTCTTTCCCTTACGCCGTCCGCCGAAGCCCTGAAGAACGAACGCCGCTTCCTCCCCGAGCTCGCCCTCGGCGCCGGCTTCGGCATCACCCTCCTCCTCGGCCTCAGCGTCCACCTCGCCCGCAGCGCCCGCGCCGGTCAGCGCGCCGCCGAGCTCTCCAACCGCAAACTCCAGGCCGAAAACGAAGAACGCCGCCGCGTCGAAGCCCGCCTCAAGATCTCCGACGAACGTCTCCGCCTCGCCCTCGACTCCACCCAGATCGGCATCTTCGAGTGGAACGTCGCCGCCGGCCACGTCTACTACAGCCCCGGCCTCTGGGCCATGCTCGGCTACGACCACGGCCGCATGCCCGCCACCGTCGAAGCCTGGCAATCCCTCATCCACCCCGACGACCTTCCGCTCTACCGCCGCCGCGTCGAATCCCAGCTCGGCGGCATCGCCTCGTTCATCGAACCCGAATACCGCGTCCGAGCCAAAGGCGGCGAATACCGCTGGGTTTACACGCGTTCGAAAACCGTCGCCGCCTCCACCGCCGGCCGCCCCACCCGCATCATCGGCACCGTCCAGGACATCACCGCCCGCCGCGAAGCCGAACAAGCCCTCCGCGAATCCCAGGCCGAAACCCGCAAACTCTCCCTCGTCGCCTCCAAGACCGACAACCCCGTCCTCATCGCCTCCCCCAACGGCACCATCGAGTGGGTCAACGAGAGCTTCACCCGCGTCATGGAATACGCCCTCGACGAGGTCGTCGGCAAATCGCCCGCCGATTTCATGCACGGGCCCGACACCGACCCCGCCATCGTCAAACGTATCCGTCTCGCCATGACGGAGGGCCAGGGCCTCTCCACCGACGTCGTCAACTACTCCAAGTCCGGCCGCAAATACCACCTTCGCCTCGAGATCCAGCCCATCCGCAACGAGACCGGCCAGCTCCAGAACTTCATCCTCATCGAAACCGACATCACCGCCCGCGTCGAAACCGAGCAGATGCTCCGCCGCGCGAAGATCGAGGCCGACGACGCTTCCCGCGCCAAGTCCGAGTTCCTCGCGTCGATGTCGCACGAAATCCGCACGCCCATGAACGGCGTCATCGGCATGACATCCCTCCTCATGGAGACCCCGCTCAACGCCGAGCAGCGCGACTTCGTCAACACCATCCGCACCTCCGGCGAAGCCCTCCTCACCATCATCAACGACATCCTCGATTTCTCCAAGATCGAGTCCGGCAAGATGGAGCTCGAACACATGCCGTTCGAACTCGCCGTCTGCATCGAGGAAGCCCTCGACCTCTTCGCCCTCCAGGCCTCCGCCAAGAAACTCGAGATCGTTTACCACATCGAACCCGACATCCCGTCGTGGATCATGGGCGACATCACCCGGCTCCGCCAGGTCCATCGTCAACCTCGTCAACAACGCCGTCAAATTCACCCCCAGCGGCAGCATTTCCATCGAGGTCAAACGCCTCTCGTCCGCCAACACCTCCAACTCGCGCTTCATGCTCGAGTTCACCGTTCGCGACACCGGCATCGGCATCCCGAAGGACCGCCTCGACCGCCTCTTCAAAGCCTTCAGCCAGGTCGACTCCTCCACCACGCGCAAATACGGTGGCACCGGCCTCGGCCTCGCCATCTCCCAGCGCCTCTCCATCCTCATGGGCGGCGGCATCCGCGTCGAAAGCACCGCCGGCCAGGGCTCCTCCTTCATCTTCACCATCGCCGCCGAAGCCGCCGCCCTCAAAGCCGATCCCGTTCTCCCGCGCGGTCTCGACGTCTTGCGCAACGCCGTCGTCCTCTGCGTCGAAGACCACCCCGTCACCCAACGCCGTCTCCGCACCCTCCTCCAACACCTCGGCGCCCTCTGCTATTTCGCCAAAACCCCCGCCGACGTCGCCATCGTCCAAAAGCAACTCCCCGCGCCACCCCGCCTCGTCATCGTCGACGGCGACGAAACCGAAGGCTCCTCGCCGCTCGACGCCGTGCTCCACCTCAAGGTCCCGCGGCTGCTCATGCTCCCGTTCGCCCAAACCGCTCCCGCCGCGCCCGGCGACGGCCTGCCGTTCACCGCGATCTTCAAGCCGTTCAAAAACGCCTCGCTCCTCCAGTCGCTCGCCTACCTCTTCAACCCCGCCGCGGCCGCCACCGTCAGCTCGCACACCAACCCCGGCTTCACCCGCCGGCTCGCGGAAGAGTTCCCCCTCGACGTCCTTCTCGCCGAGGACAACACCGTCAACCAGAAGGTCGCCCTCCGCTTTCTCGACCGCCTCGGCTACCGCGCCGACGCTGTCAGCAACGGCCTCGAGGCCGTCACCACGCTCGAAACCCGCCACTACCATCTCGTGCTGATGGACCTCCAGATGCCGGAAATGGACGGCCTCGAAGCCAGCCGCCAAATCCGCGCCCGCCTGCCCGCCGACCGCCAGCCGAAGATCGTCGCCCTCACCGCCAACGCCATGCAGGGCGACCGCGAACGCTGCCTCGAAGCCGGCATGGACGACTACATTTCAAAACCCGTGAAACTCCACGAGATCGAGGCCGCCATCCGCCGTCTCTTCTCGAAAACAGAGTCCACCGTCACCCCGCCCGAACTCATCGGCTGAGATCGCGTTCGCTTCCGCCACGTTGACGCCCCGCGCCGCTTCGACCTGATTCTCGCATGCCCCGGCCCGCCCCCGCCGTCTTGCATGCGTTGATCGTTCTCGCGGCCGGTTGCCGCACGCCGGAGCAGCTCGCGAAGCTCGATCGCCTCCCCTGATCGCGAGGCGCCGCGTCACTTCAGACCATACGACGCCACCCGCTCCAGCGCCGCCATCTGCTCCACCGTCGCCGGCACTCCGTATCCTGCCGGATGATACGTCACCCATCCCGACCCGGCGCGCGGATGGAATTTCTTCACGAAGGCACTCACCCGCCCGTATTCGTCATGCGCGAGCGCGATGACGTCCGCGTCCTGCTTCAACGAAGCAAACGAGGTCTTCAGCCACACCGGCATCCCCCGGTTCCGCCCCTCCTGCGTCGCCCGGGCGTAGTAGTTTCCCGAATCCTGAAACTCCAGAAACTCGATCCCGAGCAGCCGCGCCGCGACGCTCGGATCGTGTGCGAGAAAATTCCCGCTCTCGTCGAACGTCACCTTGTTCGCGATTCCCCACGGCCACACCACTTTTCCGCCCGCCTCCAAATACCTCCGCAACGCCCCCGTCTCCGGCACCTCGCCCACGATCGCCGTCGGAATCTGCACAAATCCAAACACCACCACGCTCGGCCCGCCTTCCATCGTGCGCGCCGCAATCCACTCCGCCAACCCCGCCGCCGAATCGATCCGCTCGTAACCGCGTTTCGCAAAAAAGTCCGCGAGCGCCGCGTCGATGAGGAACCCGCGAATTCCCGCCGGCACCGTCGCCGGCTCGTAATACGCCAGCCGCGCCGGCGCCCCCCGCTCGCTCACCGCCACCATCCGCCCGTCGTCCGTCCCGACAAAAATCCTCCCGTCCGCCCGCACCGGCGTCGAATAGATCTCCGCCCCGATGTCGTAACCCCACGCCCGCTCGCCCGTTCGTTTGTCGAACTTGTGCAACGTCCCGCTCGCACTCGCGAAATACACGTCGTCGCCCCACACCAGCGGCGTCGTGTAGGTGTGCGAGCCCGCGTCGAAGTCCCAGATTTTCTCCCCCGTCGCCAGATCGAGCGCGGTGATCTTGTTGTTCGTCGACCACCCCACGTAAACCGCGCCTTCATCCACCGTCGTCGCCATCGCCCACGTCGAGTCATACGAAAACGTCCACCGCTTCTCGCCCGTCGCCGCATCGATCGCATACACGTTGGCGTCGCGCGAACCGATCACCAGCACGCCGCTCTCCAGCGTGGGTCGCGTGAAGATGTCGCTGCGAATATAGCCCTGACTCAGGTCGTAGCCGACACCCGCCGTCGCAAACTTCCACTTCAACGCTCCATCGCTCGCCGACAGCGCATACACGTGGTCGTCTCCACTCGGCTGATACACCACGCCGCCCGCCGCCAACGGCGCCGCCCGCAAGCTGTCGCCCGTCGCAAACGCCCACCGCTGCTTTCCCGTCGCCACGTCGAGCGCATAAAGCTTCCCGTCGCCCGACGGCACCAGCACCTGCGCGCCATCGACCACCGGCGGCGCCGTGAAATAATTCCACTCCGTCGGCGTCGGCAGCGTCGGCCCGGTTTCGAAAACCCAGCGCACCGCTCCGCTCGCCGCCTCCAGCGCATGCACCGTCCGCCCGCGGCCCGCCACGATCACCGTGTCACCCGTCACCGCCGGCGCGCCCGCGATCGGCGCTCCGGTCTGAAACTTCCACCGCAGCGCCCCATCCTCCTTCGCCACCGCATACAAGAACCCGTCCGCGCTCCCGAAATAAACCGTGTCCCCCTCCACCGCCGCCGCTCCGCGAATGAATCCTTCCGTCTGGAACGCCCACTCGATCCGCGGATGTTCGATCGCCTCGACCGAAGCCAGTGCGACCACCAACAGTGAAAGTGTAACGAGGCGACGGATACAGGAAGACATCGGGGCTGGATGGGTTGCACTCACAACACCATCGCCGCCCCCATCCCTTCAGCTTAATTTCCGGTCATCACGTGCGATTGCGCGGATGATACTTCGCGTGATGGTCCAGCAGCCGCTGCGGCTCGACCGCCGTGTAGATCTGCGTCGTCGCGATGCTCGCATGCCCCAGCATCTCCTGAATCGCCCGCAAGTCCGCTCCGCCCGTCAGCAGGTGCGTCGCAAACGAATGCCGCAGCCCGTGCGGTTTCACGTTCTTCGTGATCCCCGCCCGCTTCGCGTATTTCTTCACGATCATCCACAGCGCCACGCGCGAAAGCCCCGCGCCGTTCTTGTTCAAGAACAACTGGCTCCCCGTTCGCGTGCGCACGAACTGCGGCCGCCCCGCCGCCACATACGTCGCCAGCGCCTCCGCCGCCTTCCCCCCCACCGGCACCACGCGCTCCTTCGAACCCTTGCCAAACACCCGCACGAATCCGTGCTCGAGATCCACCTGCTGCAGCGTCAGCGCCGCGAGTTCCGACACCCGCAGCCCACTCGAATAAAACAGCTCCAGCAGCGCCCGGTCCCGCAGCGCCCGCGCGTCGCCGCCGTCCGCCGCCGTCAACAATCGCTCCACTTCCTCCTCCGTCAACGTCCCCGGAATCCGCCGCGCTTTCTTCGGCCCACTTCAACAACGCCGTGAAGTCCGTCGTCGCCGAACTCTTCTCGCGTCACGAGATAATGCGCCAGGCTCCGCAACGCGCTCAGCTTTCGCGCCAGGCTCGCGATCTCGTAATCGCCCACGCTCAACGAGTGAACTCCACTCCGCCGCCTGCGCGCCGCTCACCGCCTTCCACCCACCCGCGCCCCGCGCAGCGAAAAATTCCGCCGCTTGATCCAGGTCGCGCCGATAGCCCGCGATCGTGTTCTTCGCCAACCCGCGCTCGAGGCTGATGTAGCCCAGAAACGCCTCGATCTCGTTCGCGAATTCCGCCGGGGCCCGGCTCGCGTCGATCGCCCGCGCCCGCGGCGCTTTCATGTCCGCACCTCAAAACCGCCGGCGCGGCGGCGGCGTGTAGTTCGGATTCGCTTCCTTCATCCGGAACGTGATCCGCGCCTTCTCCAAATCGTAAGGGCTCATCTCCATCTTCACCATGTCGCCCGCGGCGATCTTGATGAAGTTCTTCCGCAGCTTGCCCGAAATATGCGCGAGCACCACGTGCCCGTTCGACAGCTGCACCTTGAACATCGTCCCCGGAAGCACCGCCACCACCTTGCCCTCGACCTCGATCGAATTGCCGTCAGCCATATTAGTTGCGAACGAACATCGTTCCGTGAGTGGGAGGAGTCATAGGCAGTGCGCAGGAATAAAGGCCCTTGTAAGGCGAAAACGCGAGCCCTAGGCAAGGCTTTACCTCGACGTCCTCCCGCCCTCCTCACCGCTCCACATGGCCGATACGCCTCCGCCCGCCTGCCCGTTCGACAAGCGCTTCCCGTCCCAACTTATCCGCGACGACGTGTTCTTCATGAGCCTCGCTTACAACCAGGCCATCGACGCTTGGCGCCAGGACGAGGTTCCCATCGGCGCCATCATTGAGCGCGACGGCGAGATCATCGGCGCCGCCCACAACACCGTCGAATCCGCCCACGACCCCACCGCCCACGCCGAGATGCTCGCGATCACCCAGGCCGCCGCCAAACTCGGCGACTGGCGCCTCGAGGGCGCGACCGTTTACGTCACCAAGGAACCTTGCCCCATGTGCTCCGGCGCGATGCTCATGTCCCGCGTCAAACGCGTCTGCTACGCCGTCCCCGACCCCAAGATGGGCTGCCTCGGCGGCGCCACCAACCTCAACGACCTCCCCCGCGTCAACCACCACGTCGAGCTCACGCGCGGCGGCGTCCTCGAAGACGAATGCCGCGAACTCCTGCAAACGTTCTTCCGCCTCAAGCGCCGCGAGGAAGACCCCGCGACATAAATCCGTCCCGCCAGTTGACGGAGCCCGCCGAGCGAACCACTTTTAGCGCCTTTCCCTACAACCAGTAACCCAACCAACGATCATGGCTTACGAACTTCCTAAACTGCCTTACGCCTACGACGCCCTCGCGCCGCACATCGATGCCAAAACGATGGAAATCCATCACACCAAGCATCACCAGGCCTACATCACCAACGCGAACAACGCGCTGAAGGATCACGCCGACCTCGCCAACCTCGACGTCGACACCCTCATCAAGGACCTCGGCAAAGTCCCCGAAAGCATCCGCGGCGCCATCCGCAACAACGCCGGCGGCCACTCCAACCATTCCTTCTTCTGGAAGATCCTCGGCCCCGGCAAGGGCGGCACCCCGAAGGGCCAGCTCGCCGCCGCGATCGAGTCCGAACTCGGAGGCTTCGCCAAATTCAAGGAAGACTTCGCCAAGGCGGCCGCCACGCGTTTCGGCTCCGGCTGGGCCTGGCTCGTCGTCGGCGCCGACGGCAAACTCGCGGTCGGTTCCACCGCCAATCAGGACAGCCCGCTCATGGGCAAGGCCGTCGCCGGCTTCGAAGGCAAACCCGTCATCGGCCTCGATGTCTGGGAGCACGCCTACTACCTCAACTACCAGAACCGTCGCCCCGATTACATCGCCGCGTTCTGGAACGTCGTCGATTGGGACGCCGCCGAAGCCAACTACACCGCCGCGAAGAAATAACTTCGCGAGACGAGACCTTCCCCATGCAGCCCGACGTTCCCCGTCGGGCTTTTTGTTTTATTGTTGCGAGCGATCCACGGCGAGCCGCGCTTACCGCGCCAACACGCTCGCCTGCATCACCACCCCCGCCGAGGTGGGGCTGATCGGCACGCTCTTCCCGGTCTCCGTATCCAAAATGCAAAGACGGCTCGTCGCCGCCGTGCGGGCCGTGTAAACGAGATGCCGCCCGTCCGGCAGCCAGCACGGCTCCACGCCGTCGAACGGCGCTTTCGACACCTGCGCTCCCTTGCGCGTCGCAACATCCAGCACGCCGATCTGGAAATTGCGGCCCACGCGCATCGTGAACGCGATCTTGTTCGGATTCACCGTGCTCCAGTCCGGCTCCGCGCAGTATCCACTGATCCCCGACGTCAACCGCGCCGGCTGCCCGCCGCCCGCCGGCATCACGTAAAGCTGCGGCCCCGGCTCCATCGCGAAAACGATCCGCGACCCATCCGGTGAAAAACACGGCGACGACTTCACCGCATCCGAACGCGTCCGCCGCGAAATCTGCCGGCCCTGCGCATTCGCCACATAGATCTCCGGCGTCCCCTCGCCCGTCAGCACCATCGCCACCTGCTGCCCGGTCGGACTGAACCGCGCGCCCGTGTTCGTGCCTTTCACGCTCACGAACGACGTCCGCTGATACGTGCCCACGTCGATCTGATAGATGTCCGGAAAACCCGTCCGCAGATAGCTCGTGTAAATGATCCGCCGTCCATCCGGCGACCACCGCGGCGTCAACGCATGCGTGTTGTCCTGCGTGATCTGCCGGAACCCGCCGAAAAACAGGTCCGACGTATAAACCTCCTTCTTCCCCGTCCGCTGCCCGATGAACGTCAGCTGCGACGAGAAAAACCCGCGCAACCCCAACCCGTTCGTCCGCTCCACCGCGATGTCCGCCGCCTTCAGCAGCGCCTGCCGCGCATTCGTTCCGCTCGCCACCTGCGACGCCACCGCACTGCCGCCGCGCGTGATGTCCACGCGCACCTGATTCGCCCCCACCAGCGTGAACTTGATGTCGTAAACCTGCCCGCTTCCCGTCAGCCGATATCGCCCGTGCGAGTTGAACGCCTGCCGCGCCAGCTGATCGAGTTCGGCATTGTTCGCCGAGACCCGCACCGGCACCGTGTTTTTTTCCGCCACCACATCGACGCGCCCGATTTCGCCCTGCGCCAGGGCCGACGACGCAAACGCGGTGAGAAACAAAGTAAGACGTAGAAAATTTTGCATGGCGGAAATCCCGGGATTAGTTGGCTCACGAGGGAGCGAGGAGGGCATTTCTATTTACACCCGCTCCCGGCATAACAACTAATTTCCGCCACCATTTTTCCGCTGTGAGTCCCGACGAAATCAAAGAGCATCTCAAGCAGGTCAAATATCCCGGCTTCAGCCGCGACATCGTCTCGTTCGGGCTCGTCCGCTCGGCCGGCCTCGTCGACGGCGTCGCCAAGGTCTCGCTCGCACTCACCACCAGCGACCCGAAAATCCCGCTTCACCTCAAACGCGAAGTCGACGCCTGCCTGCGCGTCATTCCCGGCGTGAAGGAAACCATCGTCGACGTCGCCGTCACGCCCGCCAAAACGCCGCCCGCCGGCGCCACCAGCGGAAACCTCGGCGGCAACGCCGGCGCGCCCAAAACCATCAGGCACGCCATCGCGATCGGCTCCGGCAAAGGCGGCGTCGGCAAGAGCACCTTCGCCGTCAACCTCGCCTGCGCCCTCGCGCAACTGCTCGAAGCTCGCGGCCGCGCCGGTCGCGTCGGTTTGATGGACTGCGACATCTACGGCCCGAGCGTTCCGCTCATGATGGGGCTCGACGGCCGTCCCGAGATCGAAGGCGACGGCCCCTCCGCCATGCTCATCCCCATGGAGCGCCACGGCGTAAAGGTCATGAGCATGGGTTTTCTCGTCGACGACAACACGCCCGTCGTCTGGCGCGGTCCGATGATCATGAAAACCGTCCAGCAGTTCGTCCAAAACGTGAAATGGGGCGAACTCGACGTGCTTCTCATCGACCTGCCGCCCGGCACCGGCGACGCGCAGCTCTCTCTCGTCCAAACCCTCCCGCTCGACGGCGCCGTCATCGTCACCACGCCACAACCCGCCGCCACCAACGTCGCGCGCAAAGGCGGCCTCATGTTCCAGAAGGTCAACGTCCCCCTTCTCGGCGTCGCCGAAAACATGAGCTACTTCATCGATCCGACCGGCGCCAAACACGCGCTCTTCGGCACCGGCGGCGGCATCGTCGCCGCCGAACGACTCGGCACTTCCCTGCTCGGACAAGTTCCGCTCATTTCCGAAATTCGCGAAGGCGGCGACACCGGCCTTCCCATCGTCGTAAAATCTCCGGAAAGCGCAGCCGGCCAAACGTTTCTCCAAATCGCCGACACGCTCCTCGCTCGCCTTTCTCCGCCTGCGAGCACAAACACCTGAACGTTCCGAAACATTGCGGGCATTGACACCCGTGTTTGCGTCGACTCATTTTCTCCCGCGCAGTCTTGCCGAATGACTTCTCCCGCACCAGAGCCAGCGACGAGCCGTGATTTTGTGAAGCAATCAAGTCTCTACCAGGAGTTCCTGGCCGAGCGCGAAGAGATCCTGAAGCACAAGTGGCTCGAGTCGGAGCGTTTGGGCTACGACATCGGTTTCGAACGCGCGCTCCTCGACTGGATTCGCAAGCACCGCGAGGGTTGGCGCGCCGCCCGCCGGCAGCAACAGCAGCAACAACCGCCCACCCCGCCTCCTCCGACTTCGGGCGGATCCAGCGTTCCGTTCACCCCTCCTCCGCAGAAAAAAACGGGCTGAGTTCCCCGTTTTTCGTGCAGCAAAAAGCCGGGCCTTTCGCCCGGCTTTGCTGTTTCAGGACGGCAGCTCGCCGTCTCTGAACGAAATACGTTACTTGATCTCCTTGTGGACCGTGTGCCGCTTCAGGTGCGGATTGTATTTCTTCTTCTCGATGCGCTCCGTGACGGTCTTCTTGTTGCGATACGTGAGATAACGGGAGGCCGGCTTGCCCTCTTTCCGAGCTTCGGTGCACTCCAAGGTGACGAGTTCTTGCATGGTGGTAAATGGATTGAAGGGTCAGAGCAAACGCCCGCCCCCGCCCGGCGCAATCCCAAAGTAGCCGCCCTCCCCGCCCGCCTCAGCGCCGCTTTTCCATCAACGGCAGCATCACGCCGCGTCGAAACAGCGTCACCTGCCCCGTGCTCGACGACACCACGATCGAAATGCACTTCGCCGCCACGCTGATCGCCGCCGCCGCCGCATGCCGGCTACCCAGCCCGCTCGGCAGCGTGAAATCGTTCTCCCCCGCCTGAATCAGGCTCCCCGCCGATTCCACCACGCCGTCGCCCCGGATGATGAACGCCCCGTCGATCGACGAGAACTCCTTCACCGTCTCGTCCATGAACGGATTCAAAATGTTCCGATCCTCCTCCTTGTAACCAAAAAATGGATTCAACACGAGCGGCTTGGTCAGCTTCTCGACCCGGTTGATGTCCCCGATCACGAACAAACAGCCCACCGGCCGCCCCTCGCGTCCTTCCACCGCCAGCTCCGTCGCCACCGCGATCACCCGCTCGAGCACCTCCGGTTTCACATCCTCGGGCAACAAATCGTGCTGCCCCGTCAGCAACGTCTGAAACTCGCGCTCGATATCGACCACCGTCAACGTGTCGAACTGGTTGCTGCCCGTCATCCCGCCGATGCAACACACCCGATCGGTGAACGAAATCACGCCGCGCGTCACCGCCACGAGAATCGCGCTCCGCAGCTGCGCCATCCGCTGGTTCGAGAACGACCGCACCTGAATCATCTCCGCGAACCGCTTCTCGTCCTCGCTCTTCTTCCACCGGATTCCGCGTCACCAGAATCGTCTTCAACTTCGACGGCACGATATTCCCCTCGATTCCGCCCACGAAACGTGTCGCCAAACACCAGCAGCGCGCGGCAATTCGCGCCCTTCGTCACCCGCTCCGCCTCGCGCAGCATCAGCTTGTTGACCCGATTCTGCTGCGCCTGCACCGGCCGGATCCCTCCGAAGCCGCCGACCAGCTGCTCGTGCAACGCATCGAGATCCGGCGCGTTCACCAGGCTGTCGACCAGATCCGGCTCCTTCACCTGGCGCGCGATCGACGCGAGCACCTGCAGGTAATCGCGCGCATTCTCGCTCGCGATCAGCATCATGATCAGCCGCACCCGCTCCTCCTCGAGCGCGCCGTCGTGCTTGATGCCCGCACGGCTCCGACCAATCGCCAGAATGTAGCGCCGGCTCATCTTCACCCGCACGTGCGGCAGCGCCACTCCGAGCCCGAGATACGTCGTCATCGTGCTCTCGCGCGCGAGCAGTCCCTTCAACAACGCATCCGCCTTCAAATCGGGAAACTGCCGCACGCACACCGCGAGCAACTCCTGCAACGCCCCCTCCAGATCGAGGCTGTGCAGATCGATGATGCGACTGCGCGCGATGATCTTATCGAGCCGCATGCCTCAAAAATTCCAAAGCGCCAAAATCCAAACGCCAAACGGATTTCGAACTATGGAAGGAGCACGGCACGTCGCTTTTGGCGTTTGGACGTTTGGCGTTTGGGATTTCTGCGCCTCCGCGCAGGCTTAGCGTTCCCACTCCAGCGCGCCCTTCTTGATCTCGTAGAGCAATCCCAAGACCAGCACGCCGAGGAAGAACAGCACCGGCCCGAGAATCGCGATATGGTTGGCCAGAAACTCCCGGTAAATGAACGTCCACGGCACGAGGATCACGATCTCCAGGTCGAAGAGCATGAACAGCAGCGCCGTCACGTAGAACTTCACCGAAAAGCGCGTATGGATCGCCCCCACCGGCGCGACGCCGCATTCATACGCCGAATCCTTTATCTTCGAACCCTTCGCCCGCTGGCCAAAGAAGTGGCTCGCGCCGATCACCACACCGGTGATGCCGGCCGCAAGCAGCGCCTGGATCAGGAAAGGAACGTAAGCAGCAGAGCCCATCGCTCTTGAAAATGGGCGCAGCAACGCGCGCGAGACAAGTGGGAAAGTGGTTTCGCCCCGCCGCTTTCCACCCGCCGCCGATCAACGCCCCACGTCGATGATCTGCGCCGTCTTCACCTTCGTCGAACCGACGCCCAGGGTCTCCGCGAACTCCAGCGTGCGGATCTCCTCCGGCACCGGCTGAAACCCGTTCAGCTTTCGCAACTGGTCGATCTTCGCCCGCATCAACGCATCCATCATCACCGGATCCGTGCTCAACCACAGCAACGGCTCCGACGACGCGTAGAGCGAATTGAAATACGGCCCGCCCACATACTGAAACCGCTCCAAGCTCGCGATCGTGAACATCCACGTCTGCCGCAACTCCGGGATCGCGCTCATCTCCGCCACCGCCGCCGGCGCATTCGCCGGCGAACGGAAGAAACGCGCCGTGTTCGACGCATTCCACAGCGTCGCATTCACCAGCGCGCCGTTGATGCCGAGGATCGCGTGATCCGTGTAAACCGGCAGGTTGATCCAGAAATCCGCATCGAGAAACAGCGGCGTCGCCAGAAAGCTCTTGCGATCCTCGTCCCGTGTCGTGTCCGCGTCGTAACCTTCCGTCTGCTTCTCCGCAAAAATCGGATCGAACCGCTGCGGCAACGGCGAATCGTAGAACCACACCGGATCGTAGTAGCGTCCCGACTCCAACACGTAGATCGGATGGTCCTTGAACGGCGACTCGCCCGACACCAGCGACGGCAGATAACCCGTCATCCGCAGCCGCAGCTGGTTCAAACCCACCAGGAAAATATTCTTCGTCTCGAACCCGCGCCGCTCCAACGCCGCGATCACCGCCTTCACCAGCGGAATCGGCGTCGCCAGGCCCGGGCCCGAGTCGCTGTAGATCTTCAACCCCACCTTCTTCTTCTCGCCCGGCTCAAGCTTGCGCCCCGTCTCCGCCTCGAACGCCGCGATCAACTTCTCCACCTCGCGCGCATACGTCGCCTCGTCGAAACCCGGCAAACGAGCCTGCCACACCGGCGCCGGCGGCGCCTTCGGCGGCACCCCGCCGGGCGTTTGGCCGCTCGCCGTGAACACGCCGAGGCCCAACAAGGCCGCGGCCAAAACCTGGGGAAAAAACAGACGCATACGTGGGTGAGTCGTCGGACGATTGCTAAAGTTTCCTGTAAACCGGAAGGGGCATCGCGTCAAAGGGCCGGGAACTTGACAGCGGGTGAGGCCGCTTGAAAGTGCATTCTTCGCCAGCCGCCCGCCGGGCGTGCGTCCGTCCATGCCCGTCATCAAACCTTCCTGCGTCCGCGACCTCAAATTGCGGGTNAACCTCGCCGACGTNGTCTCGCGAGTCGTCACGNTGCGCAAGGCCGGCGGNGCNCGNCTCAAGGGTCTCTGCCCNTTCCACAACGANAAAACGCCTTCNTTCCACGTCGATACCGACAAGGGCTTCTACAAATGCTTCGGCTGCGGCAAGGCCGGCGACCTCATCACCTTCGTCCGCGAAACCGAACAGCTCGGCTTCACCGAAGCCGTCGAAGCCCTCGGCCAGCGCTTCAACATTCCGATCGAATACGAAGAGGGTTCCGGCGGCCCTTCCCGGGAGGAGCGCTCGCTGCGCCAGGAGTTGTTTGATCTGCACGAGGTCGCCGCGGAGCATTTTTATCAGGCCTTCAAGACGCGCGACGCCACCGGCGATTACATGCGCAAGTATTGGACAGATCAGCGCCGCTTCACCCTCGATCTCGCCGACGAGTTCAAGATCGGCGCCGCCGACGCCGCCGGCAGCGGGCTCGCCGCCGTCCTCCTCAAACGCAAATTTTCCGAGGAAGCGCTCCGCCGCTGCGGCCTCTTTTTCATCTACGAGGACGCTCAAATCACCCTCGGCACGCTCCGCCCCCGCTTCCGCGGCCGCCTCATGATCCCGATCCGCGACCACCAAGGCCGCGTCGTCGCGTTCACCGCCCGGCAAACCCAACTCACGCCCGACGACGACCCCGCGAAGGAAGCGAAATACGTCAATTCCCCCGAAACCCCCGTCTTCACCAAGGGCAACCTCCTCTTCAACCTCGACCGCGCCCGCACGACCGTCGGCGAAGGCAAACCATTCGTCCTCGTCGAAGGTCAGCTCGACGCCCTTCGCTGCTGGTCCGTCGGCCTCAAAACCGCCATCGCGCCCCAAGGCACTTCGATCACCGAACCCCAACTCCTCCTGCTCCGCCGTTACCACCCGCAGGTCGAATGCTTCTTCGATAGCGACGCCGCCGGCCAAAAAGCCGCCCTCCGATTCCTCCCACTCGCGCTCAAAGCCGGCCTCGAAGTCCGCTTCCTCACGCTCTCCGGCGCCGAAAAACTCGACCCCGACCTCCTCTTCCTCGAACGCGGCCTCCCCGCCTACGACGAAGTCCGCCGCGACGCCCAAAGCGCCATGGCCTTCGCCTCCCGCGCCGTCCTGCCCAACGCCTCCAGCGCCTCCGGCGAACAAAAATCCCGCGCCGCCCAAAGCCTCTTCGAGATCGTCGCCGTCTCCGACAGCGAAGTGATCCGCTCCCAGTTCCTGGCCGAAATCTCGCTGCACTTGCGCCTTCCCGCCGCCGCCCTGCAAAAAGATTTCGCCACCTTCCTCACCCGCCGCGACCGCCGTCCCACCGAACCGCCTCCCGCCCAAAATCCAGCCCCCCCACCCCAGAACTCCGCATCTCCCACCGCGGCGCAAACCCCCGAGCGCGATCTCCTCCTCCTCTGCCTCCATTTCGAAGATCTCGGCAAACCCCTCAGCTCCGCCCTGCCACACGATTGGATCGACGTTCGCCACACCGCCGGCCTCCTCCTCAACCGCTTCCTCGCCGAATTCGAACACGACACCTGGCCCGGCCGTGATCACCTCGACGCCCTCCTCGAAAACGAAGCCGAACGCTACCTCGTCGCCTCCCTCATTTTCGATGCTCCCAAGCTCGACGATCCCATCAAAGTCGCCAACGAAGGTCTCCGCCAACTTCGCGCCCGCGCCCTCGAACCGCGCCTCCGGGAAATAGAACTTGCTTTAGCCACGGCCCACGCGGACAGTAATTCTGACCCAATTTCACTCTTAAAAGAACGTTCAGAACTGCATCGACAACTACGTCAGCCACTCAGTTTATCCGCCGCTATATAGCCAGCTTGTAGAAGAGATCACCTCCACATGTCGCGCAAAGCCAAGTCCGGTGTCCCGGACACTCACTCCGAGGCCGTCGAGGCCGCCATCGAAAAATCCTCTTCCACTCCCACCGGTGATACCTCTGCGGGAGCCGACATCCCTGCAGGCGGAATAAACGAAAAGATCCGCCAGCTCATCCGCCTCTCGAAGGAGCAGGGCTACCTCACCTTCGACGACATCAACGAGGCGCTGCCCGAGTCCGTCGAAAACCAGGAGGAAATCGATAACGTCCTCTCCATCCTCCAGAACCTCGAAATCGAGATTCTCGAGCCCGACCAGGTCGACGACTACAAGCAGCGTATGGAGGAGGCCGAGGAGGAAGAGTCCCGCTCCTCCCAGCATGACATCCTCGACGACCCCGTTCGCATGTATCTCAAGCAGATGGGCCAGGTCCCGCTGCTCACCCGCGAACAGGAAGTCGAAATTTCCAAGCGCATCGAAACCGCCGAGCTGAAGGCCCAGGAAGCCCTTTTCGAAGCCACCGCCATCGGCAGCTACATCGTCAACCTCGGCCAAAAACTCATCGACCGTCAGGAGCGCTTCGACCGCGTCGTCATCGACAAGAAAATCGACAGCCGCGAATCCTACTTCAAAGGCCTCGAGAAACACGTCCTCTCCACCCGCAAGGCCGAGGAAGCCGTCGCCGACTCGTGGCAGGAATACCTCAAGGCCAAGAACGAGGCCGAGAAGAAGAAGGTCCTCGCCAAGCACAAGAAGCGCGAATCCCTCCTCCGTTCCCACTTCGGAAAATTCTTCTTCAAGCTGAAGGTCTACGAGGAATACCTCGAACAACTCCGCCCCGTCCTCGAGGAAATCGAATCGCTCAACGCCCAACTCGAGCGCGCCAAGCACCCGAAGTCCAAGAAGGACGCCGCGATCGACACGAAGGTCATCCAGCACCGCCTCAAGCAGATCGAGGCCGTGCAGCGCATCGATCCGCAGGAGCTCCTCAAAGTCGTCGCACAGACCCGCGTCCACATTCGCGAGGCCCACCAGGCCAAAACCGAAATGGTCGAGGCCAACCTCCGCCTCGTCATCTCGATCGCCAAGAAATACACCAACCGCGGCCTCTCCTTCCTCGACCTCATCCAGGAGGGCAACATGGGCCTCATGAAGGCCGTCGAGAAATTCGAATACCGCCGCGGCTACAAATTCTCCACCTACGCCACGTGGTGGATCCGCCAGGCCATCACCCGCTCCATCGCCGACCAGGCCCGCACCATCCGCATCCCGGTCCACATGATCGAGACCTTGAACAAGGTCATGCAGGTGCAAAAACAACTCCTCCAGGAATACGGCCACGAGCCCACTCCCGGANGAGGTCGCCGACGANATGAACCTGCCCGTCGAACGCGTGCAGCAGATCATGAAGATGGCGCANCAGCCCATCTCGCTCCAATCGCCCGTCGGCGACGGCGACGACACCAGCTTCGGCGACTTCATCGAGGACAAATCCGCCGAGAACCCCTACGACATGACGGCGTTCTCGCTCCTCCGCGAAAAGATCATCGACGTCCTCGACTCGCTCACCGAACGCGAACGCCGCGTGCTCTCCCTCCGCTTCGGCCTGATCGACGGCTACAGCCGCACGCTCGAAGAGGTCGGCAAGCAGTTCAAGGTCACCCGCGAACGCATCCGCCAGATCGANGCCAANGCCCTCCGCAAGATGCGCCACCCGACGCGCATCCGTCAGCTCCACGGATTCTTCGACGCCGAGCAGATCGACAACGCGCAAAACCTCATGAAGGTCGCCGCCACCAGCGGCCTCCCCGCGCGCCCGCCCGGCTTCCCTCCCGCCAAGCCGTAAAAACCAGGGCGGGTCTTCGACCCGCCNGCCTCGGCTCGCGCCCACCGCTAAAACCGCTTTCCCGCTTTACAGTATTACCACCGGGGATACGGTGACCCGTCATGGCTACTCCCACTCTGCAACTCGCGGCCTTCGGCATCGGCGGCATGGAACTGGTGCTGATCCTCGCCCTCGCGCTTCTGCTGTTCGGAGGCGCCAAGCTCCCCTCGCTCGCCCGCGGTCTCGGCCAGTCCATCAAGGAATTCAAGAAAGCCACCAAGGACGAGGACGAAGCCAAGGAAGAGTCGAAGAAGGAAATCACTCACTGATCCTTTTCTCTCCGCTCTCCCTCTCATTTCGAAGCGCGCCGCCCGGCGCGCTTTTTTGTTTTCCGCGTCCAACCACCACCGCCAGTCGCCCGCGCAGCGCTTATATCTCCTCGTCGTCCGCCTCCGCCTCTTCCGCTTTCTCCCTCAGCCACACCCGAAACTCGTTCGTCTGCTCCGGCGTTCCCAACACCAGCACCTCGTCGTCCGCCTGCAGCGTTTCCTCCGCACTCGGATTCAACATCCGCTTCCCGCGCCGGTTGAGCCCCGCGATCTGCACCCCGAACGTCGCCGCCGGCGCAATCGCACTCATCGCCTTGCCCACCGCCTGACTCCACCGCGGCACTTGGATCGACTGCATCTGCACCTCCTCGAACACCGACTCGAGCACCGTCACATCCGCCACCTTCAACAACAATCGCTTCGCCATCTGCACCTGCTCCGCCGTGCCCATCAGCAACACCCGATCGCGCGGATAAAGCACCGTCTCCGCCGCCGGCAACGCGATCATGTAGCCCTGTCGATCGATCCCCACGATCGCGCACCCCGTCGTCGCGCGCAGGTTCAGCTCCGCGATCGTCTTCCCCCGCGCATCGGCCAGATCCGGCAACACGCAGTCGAGAATCCGCACGTTCCAATCCTCGTGCCGCTGCAGCCATGGCGCCGACGAATCCGTCATCTTGCTCTCCGCCGAATTCATCACGGTCTGCAACTCCGCCTCCAAATGGCTGTGCCAGTAAATCAACCGCTGCCTCAGCACCAGGATCGCGCCCACCGCCACCACCGCGCTCGCCAACAGAAACAACCGCGCCGTCCCCTCCAGCGGCAGCAGCGCCACCAGCCACAAAAACAACAACACCCCCGCCACCGCCTTCAACGCCGCCTCCACCGTCGGCGCCGCCTTTCGTCCGCGCCGCAACCCCGCCGTCGCCGCCTGCGAAAACATCAACGACAACGCCGAAATATTCCGCCAGATCGCCACCAGCGGCGCGATCAACACCACGCCGAGCGCCACCCAGAACATCACCTCCGGCCCCCCCGGAAACAGCCAGTCGCTCCCCACCCGGCGCTCGAGCGCGTTCAGGATTTGTCCTGAAATTACCAATACACCGCTGACCAGAGCCACCTCGACGCCGATCTGGATGAATCGCTTCCGGCTCAACTGCCACAACCGGCTCCTCCGCTGCCGCGCCGTCAACCGCTCCAGCCGCCCCTGATAATACCGCACCCAATCCATCAACCACCGCGGCAACCGCGCCTCGACAAACTCCGCGATCCCTTCCGACCGCTTCACCAGCACCGGGCCCATCAAAGTCGTGATCAACGACACCCCCACCGCCAGCGGATAAAATTTCTCCGGCAACACCGCCGCGCTCACCCCGAGCTGCGCGATGATGAACGAAAACTCGCCGATCGGCGTCACGCACAACCCCGCCCTCAACCCATCCCTCACCGGCGTGCCGATCAACGTCAGCGCCAGCGCACTCGCCAGCGGACGCACCACCAGCGCGAACGCACTCACCCCCGCGATCACCCCCGCGTTCTCCCACAGCGCCCGCGGTTCGATCTGCATGCCGATCGCCACGAAAAACACCGCGGTGAACACGTCGCGCATCCCCTCGAACGTCCGCTCCACCTGATGCCGGTGCGCCGTCTCCGCCACGATCGTCCCCAGCAAAAACGCCCCCAACGCCAGCGAATACCCCGCCCGCTGCGCCACGAACGCCAGCCCGAACAACAGCGCCGCGATCCCCAGCGTCTGCAACTCCTCCGCCGCCACCACGCTCATCCGCCGCAACAACCACGGCACCAGCAGCAACCCGCTCACGCCCGCCAGCACCACGAACGCCACCAACATCCCCACCGTCTCCCACACCGGCGCCACCCCCGCCTCGCTCGCCTCGCCGATCTGCACGATCGAATTCAGCAGCGTCAACATCACCACCGCCACCACGTCCTCCAGCACCGTGATCCCCAACGCCACCTGCCCGAATCGCTCGTGCGTCACCGCCGCCTCCTGGAGCAGCTTCGAAATGATCGCCGACGACGACACCATCAACATCGCCGCCAGAAACAGCGTCTGCGTTCCCGACCAGTCCAAACCCGCGCCCAACACCCGCGCCAAATAATACACCCCCACCGCCGCGCCGCACGTCGCCACCACAAGCGACAACCCCAGCCGCCGCAGCCGCCGCAAACTCAGACGCATCCCGATCGCGAACATCAGGAACACCAGCCCCATTTCCGCCAGCGCCTCCACATTCGCCCGCTCCACCACGATCGCGAACACCTGCGTGTGCGGCCCCACCACGATCCCCGCCAGCAAAAATCCCGCGACGACCGACAACCCCGCCCGCTTGCACACCCACCCCACCGCCCCCGCCACCATCAAGATGACCGCCAGGTCTCGAATGAAGTGAATCCCGTCCATGATTGGCGCCTCAACTCGCCGCCAATTCTCCGCGCGCGTCAATCCAACTTGAACTCCGCCACCGCGCGCAAACGAACCGCCGTCCTCCTCTTACCCATTCCCTCGTTGACACTCCCTTGGGCCGCCGATTCGGTTCCGTCGGCGGATACGCCGCCTCTTCACGTAAACATGGCCAACTTTCTCGGTTACTTCTCGAACGACATCGGCATCGATCTCGGCACCGCGAACACACTGGTTTACGTGAAAGACAAGGGGATCGTCCTCCGCGAACCTTCCGTTGTCGCCCTCGACACCGCCACGCGCAAGGTCCGCGCCGTCGGCGACGAAGCCAAGCGCATGCTCGGCCGCACCCCGGGCAACATCACCGCCATCCGCCCGATGAAGGACGGCGTCATCGCCGACTTCGACGTCACCGAGGCGATGCTCCGCTACTTCATCGGGAAAGTTTCCACGTCCTTCCGCGCCCCGCCGCGCGTCGTCATCGCGATCCCCTCCGGCATCACCGCCGTCGAAAAACGCGCCGTGATGGACTCCGCCACCCACGCCGGCGCCCGCAAGGTCATCACCATCCCCGAGCCCATGGCCGCCGCGATCGGCGTCGGCCTCCCGATCGACGAACCCGCCGCCAACATGATCGTCGACATCGGCGGCGGCACCACCGAGATCGCCGTCATTTCCCTCAACGGCATTGTATTCTCAAAATCCATACGCGTCGCCGGCGACGAGTTGGACATGGCGATCATCAATTACATGAAGCGCGCCTACAATCTCCTCATCGGTGAACGCACCGCGGAAGAGATCAAACTGCGCGTCGGTTCCGCCTATCCGCTCGAGGAGGAGCTCACGATGGAGGTCAAAGGCCGCGATTCCGTCGCCGGCCTTCCGAAAACGATTCACATNACNTCGCAGGAAATCCGCGAAGCGCTCGCCGACACCATCGCCGCGATCGTCGACGCCGTCCGCGTNACGCTTGAACGCTGCCCGCCCGAACTCTCCGCCGACCTCGTCGACCGCGGCTTCGTCATGGCCGGCGGCGGCGCGTTGATTCGCGGCATCGACAAACTCCTGTCGGAAAAAACCGGCCTCCCCGTCACGATCTCCGACGACCCCCTCTCCGCCGTCGCCAACGGCACCGGCGCCGTCCTCAACGACCTCAGCTGGCTGATGCAAAACGTGTGAGCCGCGCGCTCCGCGCCTGACCCAAATCCCCTCTGAAAAGAGGGGTGGCGCGAAACGCCGGGGTGTGTTGGTCTGCACCTCGATGCGGCTCCGTTACGATCCCGCGCTAAAGCTCCTCGCTCGCGCTCTCCGCAACCAGAGCACGCTCGCGGAAATCCTCCTCTGGAAACACCTGAAAGGCCGCCAGCGCCGCGGCTTCGATTTCCACCGCCAACGTCCCATCGACCGCTACATCGTCGATTTCTTCGCTCCCAAATTGATGCTCGCGGTGGAAATCGACGGCGAGACCCACCGCTTCAAATCCGACGAAGACAACGCGCGTCAACGTCGCCTGGAATCCCTCGGCATCCGCTTTCTTCGTTTCGGTGACACCGAAGTGAAACGAAACACCCTCGGCGTGGTCGCGATCATCGACACATGGATCGACAACAACACACCTCCCAACTCCTGCTAGACGCGACCATCACTCTCGCCGGCGCCCCGCAGCCGAAGTCCCCTCTCGAGAGGGGTGCCCGAAGGGCGGGGTGTGTTTAACGCATTCCCAACTTTTTCCGTGCCACCCACCCCATCCCTCTCCAAATAACCGACTCACTCACCTCGTGCCTTCCCGCCGCCTCGACCAAGCCCGCCCGTTTTTCACCCTGGGCCTCGTCGTCGCCATTTGGCTGATACTCCCCGCCGGCATCAAGTCCTTCACCCGCGCCTCCTTCTTCGAATTCACCGCGCCCATCACCGTCGCCGCCTCCTACGCCCGCGATCTCCAGGAATACTGGTCGCTGCGCGCTCATTCCAAAAGCGACCTCATCGAAGCCGGACGCGACCTCGCCCGCCTTAACGCCCAATACTCCCTCTCCGTCCAACAAAACTCCGAACTCCGCGCGCAAGTCGAACGCCTCGAAGAACTCCTCCGCCTCCCCGCCCACGCCAACTTCCGCTCCGAACACGCCCGCGTCGCCCGCCGCGATTTCTCCGCCTGGTGGCAGCGCATGACCCTCCGCAAAGGCGCCAATCACGGCATCACCGTCGGCGCCCCCGTCGTGTTCAGCGGCGGCGTCGTCGGCCGCGTCACCGAGGTCCACGCCTACACCTGCATCGTCGACCTCATCAGCAGCCCCACCATTCGCATCGCCGCCTTCGTCGAAAACGACGACCGCCCCATCAGCTTTCAAGGCGGCGTCAACCCCACCTACGGTCCCGCCAAAGGCGTTCTCGAATTCGTCCCGCTCGACATCCACGCCAGCCCCGCCGCACCGCGCCGGCTCGTCACCTCCGGCCTCGGCGGCGTCTTCCCGCCCGGCCTCGCCCTCGGCGAAGTCACGAAAACCGAACCGAGCACCGACGGCCTCTTCAAAACGGGCGAAGTCTCCCTCGATCCGCGCCTGTCCACGCTCACCGAGGTCACCATTCTCGTCCCGCTCGACCCCGCGAGTTCCTGACGATCTCCCGTGCGCTCCGCTCTCGCCCTGACGCTCACGCTTTTCCTGCTCGCGATCCTTCTCGCGCAACTCAACCACGCGCTCACCGGCTGGGGCGTTTACCTCTGGCTCGGCGGTCTCTTCACCACCCACGCCGCCCTCGCGCCCAGCACACGCGGCGGCCGCACCGCCGCCTTCCTCGGCGGACTTCTCCTCGATTCCACCACGCCGGTTGCGTTCGGCACCCACGCCCTGTTGTTTGCAGCCGGATACACGCTCGTCTTCCGTTTGCGCGATCGCGTCCCGCGCGACGAAAACACCGGCCGCGTCGTCCTCGCTCTCGTCACCAACCTCGCTCTCTTCCTCGTGTTTTCCTTCCTCCAATCCCGCCAACTTCCCGCCGACGCCCAGCTGTGGTCGCGCCTCGTGGTCGATCTCCTCTGCTCTCAAGTCCTCCTCGCCCTCATCACGCCCTGGTTCTGCGCGCTCCAGGCTCGCACGCTCGAACTCTTCGACTCCTTCGCCGCCGCCTACGAACGCCGCTTCGGCTGACGCCTTTCCCGCGTGCCCGCTCCCGTTCCCACGATCGAAACCAATCTCGCCGAGCGCTCCGGCAGCCTCGTCGAAACTCACCGCAGCTACGATCCGCGCATCGTCTTCTTCTACTTCGTCCTCGCCGGCCTCCTCCTCACCCTCGCCGGCGGTCTCGCTTACCAGCAGCTCATCAAGACCGACCTCTACCACGAGCGCGAACGCGTCCAAAACCAGCGCCGCGTCCTCGTCCCCGGTCCGCGCGGCAACATCTTCGATCGCGAGGGCCGCCTCCTCGTCGGCAACCGCCCCCGTTTCGCCGTCGTGCTCTACCTCGACGAACTCCGCTCCGAGTTCCGCCGCGAATACATCCGCGTCCGCCGCAACTACCGCGAGTCCGGCGACAAAGACCTGCCCACGTCCTCCCAGATGGAGCAGATCGCCCGCGCCTCCGTCGTCCAACGCTACCTTGATGAGGTCAACGCCATCCTCGGCCGACACGAGCAGGTCGACAGCGTCGATCTCCGCAAACACTTCCGCCGCGAACTCCTCCTCCCCTACACGCTCATCGGCGACCTCGCGCCCGAGGAATACGCCCGCCTCGTCGAAAGCCTCCCCGTCCGCTCACCCCTTCAGGTCTACACGTCCAGCACCCGCTACTACCCCTACGGCTCCGCCGCCGCCCACACGCTCGGCTACGTCAGCATCAACCCCGACATCGACGACGAAAACGTCCCCGGCGAAGACCTCACCACCTTCAAGATGAAGGGCAGCATCGGCAAAACCGGCCTCGAAGCGTCCTTCGACTGCAAACTCCAGGGCGAGTCCGGCGGCACCATCTTCCGCGTCGATCCCGCCGGCTACCGCGTCAATCCCCCGCTCCAAAAACGCCTCCCCGTCCAAGGCCAGAGCATCACCACCTCGCTCGATATCGACCTCCAAATCGCCGCCGAAGAAGCCATCGACATCACCGAATACCCCGGCGCCGCCGTCGCCCTCGATGTCCGCACCGGCGAGGTCCTCGCCCTCGCCAGCAAACCCGACTACAACCTCGACGACACCTCGCCGATGATCACCCGCGCGACGTTCGCCGAAATCGAATCGCGCGGCGCCTGGCTCAACCGCGCCGTCCAGGGCCTCTACCCGCCCGGCTCCACCTTCAAGCTCATCACCGCGCTCGCCGGCCTCCGCCAAGGCACCATCGCCGTCGATTCCGAAATCGAATGCACCGGCTACTTCCGCGTCGGCCAGAATCGCCTCATGCCTTGCAACGGCGGACGCGGCCACGGCCACATGACTTTCCCCAACTCGCTCACGATGAGCTGCAACGTATTTTATTATAAATACGGCATGGACTCCGGCATCGAGGCCATCGCCGCCGAAGCCCGCCGCTTCGGCCTCGACCGCCCTACCGGCATCGAGCTCCCCTTCGAGGCCCGCCGCATGGTCATCGGCGACATGGAGTGGAAAAGGAAAGTCCACGGCCAGGGCTGGTATCCCGGCGACACCGCCAACTCCTCCATCGGCCAGGGCTTCCTCGCCGTCACCCCGCTCCAGATGGCCTGCGTCACCGCCTCCTTCGCCCGCGGCGAACTCCACACCACGCCCACGCTCCTCCACGATCCCAACCGCCCCCGCCAGCGCTCCGAGCCGCTCGGCATCACCCCTCAGCAATACGCCACGATGCTCCAGGCCATGGAGGAATGCACGCTCCGCGGCACCGCCAAGAGCCTCCAGATCGAAAAAATCCCCGACCTTCGCATCGCCGGAAAAACCGGCACCGCCCAAGTCCGCACCCGCGAAGGCACCCTCAACCTCGCCTGGTTCATCTGCTTCGCTCCCGTCGAAAATCCCGAGATCGCGATCGCCGTCATGATCGAAGGCGACACCCCCGGCGAGGAAGTCGGCGGCGGCCGCATCGCCGCCCCCGTCGCTCAATCCATCCTCCGCAAATGGAAGGAAAAGAAGAACGCCCCCCGCCCCCTGCTCCCCCGCATCGCCACCCACTGAGCCTTCGGACGCACAGCACCCTCACCGCGCACGCTTCTTCGCTCCCCGCCACGCCTTCCTCGCCCCGCGAAACACTTCCTTGGGCTCGCCCCACGTTTCGCGCGCCCCAAACCGCAGCCGCTCCAACTCGCGGCTCACCCGCTGGCAGTCCTCATCGAACGCGCGACACGCCTTCATCCGCCGCAACCACTTCCCCGCCTCCATTCGCACCCCATCACCCCGCCCGCCCTTCCTCGAAAACCGAAAATCGAAAATCGAAAATCCCCTGCGCAGCAGCCACCACAAACCCAGCACCATCACTGCCCCCGAGACTACGACGATCCCCGTCAGCCGCGCATCCCACGGCACCCGCGCCCACGCCCTGACCCGCCAGCCCCACGCTTCGACCGTTTCCCGCAACCGCGCCCCCAGCCCTTCCGTCGCCTCCTTCACCGCCTGCCACGTCTCCAGCTGCGACTGCTGATCGAAGCTGACGATCCGCCGATACCAAAACACCCGCAGGCTGTCCAAACGCGCCGTCCAGCTCCGATCCAGCCGCTGCGACAAACCTTCCTCCCCCGGCGCCTCCTGCGCCGCGGCCGCCGCCGCGCCCGGCGTCGGATCCGCCCGCAGCCACGACCCGCTCGCCGCGTCGAAAATCTCCACCCACGCATGCGCGTCCGAATTCCGCAGCGTGAAGTTGTTCGAGTAACCATTCCACGACCCGCCGCGAAACCCCGTCACCACCCGCGCCGGAAATCCCGCCGTCCGCGCCAGCAACACCAGCGAGCCCGCGAACAACTCGCAGTGCCCGCCGCCGTCCGACACCAGCCAGCGCACCAGCGGATCGCCCGGCCCCTCCGGCACCGCCGGCGACAACGAATACCCGTGACGCCGCTCCAGCCACGCCTCCGCCGCCCGCGAGAATCCTTCCGCATCCAAATTTCCCCTACGTTCCCCCGCGATCTCCCGCACCGTCTCCGCCAACACCCGGCGATCCCCCTCGCCCAGCTCCACCGCCAGCGTCGCGCGCACCAGCCCGCCCTCGCGCCCGTCGCCCCACTGGCGCGCGAACGCCTCGTCCGTCAGCCTCCCGTCCGTATCCATTCCTTCAACACGATACGCCGTCATCGACACCGGATCGTCCCGCAACGCCAGCACCCGCAGCGATCGCGCATACCGGAAATTCTGCCGCTCCCGAAACTGCACCCGCTCGAACTCCCCCAACAGCGGCAGAAAACGGCTCACTCCCGACTCGAGGTAAAACGTCCAAAACCCCGCCTCCTCGCCCAACGGTCGTCGCGCCGCCGGAAAATCCGTCCGCGCCCACTCGCGCCCAAACGCCCCCGCCCGCAGCGCGCCCGACAGCCGGAACGTCCCGTCGCGATACTCGTCCAGCACCATCATCCGCCAATACGGCGCCGCCGGGATCAAACTCCGATCCGACACATCCACGCTCAGCGCCACGCTGTTGTCCTGCGTGATCTCCGTCACGTCCCCGAACTTGATCGAATCGCTGAACCCCGTCCGCGCCTTCTTCGACATGAACCGCTCCAGGAAAAATCCGCTCTCCAGCTGAAACCGCGGAATCGCCAAAAACAGCAGCCCCGACAACACCACCAGCGCCCCGAACAACGCCCCGCCCAGCGCCACCACCCGCCAGTCCGTCGCCCGCCGCACGCGTCCCAACAGCCGTCCCCATTTCACGTCCCGCGCCCATGCCGGCACCGTAGCGAGCGCCGCTCCGTCGGCGCCGCGCTCCGTCATCGTCACCACCAGCAAAAACACCAGCGCGCACCCCACGAACGCCAGGATGTGCGCCACGAACGTCACCGCCACCGACAGCACGCCCGCCACCACGATCAAGAACAACCCCAGCACCACCAGCTGCAGATCGTCGCGCTTTTTTCGATACACCAGACTTCGATACAACAGCAGCAGCAGATCGAGCCGCACGATCGCCGGCAGCAGCTCGCCCGACCACCACAGGTCCGCCGCGAAAAACGCCGCCACCACCGGAAACGCCAGCCGATGCCCCCACACCGGCACCCGCCCCACCCAATCCGGTCTCGCGATTCCCACCACCGCCGCCGCCGCCGTCAGCGCCGACAACGTCCACGCTTCGACGTCCAGATAAAACACCGTCGCCACCGACAACAGCGTCAGCACTCCGCCCAGCAGCCACCGCAATTGCTGCAGCTCCTCCGTCGTCAGTTGGATTCTCGCCTTCATCGCCTTCACGCCGCCGCCAGCCGCCGGCCATCCACCAACGCCTCCACCCCGCGCGGCCCCTCCGGCGCAAATGTCACCAGATTCCGCCGCGCCCCCGCCACCGCCCGCCCGCGCGCCGCCTTCGCCTCGCGCGTCTCCGCCCGCGGCTCCACCGCCGCCAGCCGATCCAAAAACGCCTCCAAATCCCGCACGCGCCGCACCGGCTGCGGCGGCTCCGCATCGATCGCCACGCTCGCCAGCTTCTCCCCGCGAAACAAATCCTCCGCCAGCGTCGCCGCGAAACTCAGCATCAACTCGAACTGCTCCGCGCGCACCCAACGCTCGTCCCGCGTATCCACCCACACCGCATACTCCTCCCGATTCTCCGCCGCAAACTGCCGCACCAGCAACCGCCGCGTCCGCGCACTCGCCTTCCAGTGAATCAGCCGATGCGAGTCGCCCAACTCATACCGCCGCAACGCCAGCAAATCGCTTCCGCCGCCCACCCGCGACACCCGCTCTCCGCCCGCCTGCTGCCGCGCCGCCGGCACCACAAACCGCCGATACTCCACCGCCGCCGGCCACACCAGCACCTCCACGCTCTCCGCCGCCGCGAAGCTCTTCTTCAAAAAACCCAAACGGAAACAACGACCCCACCCGCTCCAACTCCACCCGCAACGGCCCGCGGCGCTGCGGCTTGAAAACCCACTCCACCCGCGCCTCCCCCTCCGCATCGATCCGCGTATCCAAAAAAACCTGCTCCCGCGCCTCCGCCGCCTCGATCTGCGCCAGCGCCGCCTTCACGTCCTCGCTCCGCGCCGAGAACGTCGTCTCCGCCTTCCCCGGCCCGCCAAACGCCATCGCCCGCGCCGCCAGATCGAACCACAACCCATACGTCGGCAGCACGCGCTTCTCGCTCCTCAACTCCAACGTCACCACCGCCTCCTGCCCCACCCGCAGCGGCGCCGCCACCTTCAACCGCCAGCGCACCCGCCGAAAATTCAACCACGACAACACCCCGCTCAGCACCAAACACCCGAGCAACAACGCCAGCGTGATGAACAAAATGTTGTTCCCCGCATTATACGCCGCCAGCCCGATCCCAAACGACAGCGCGATCAACAACACCCCCGACGCCGTCAGCCCAATCCGCTGCGTCCGCCGCGGATAAATCAAAGACCACAACAACCCGCTCCACGTGAATCGACGCCCCTTCATCGTGCGCTCCTGTCACCGAAAAACTCCAAATTCCAGACTCCAAACTCCAAAAAAATCCCAGTCCCCATACGCCATCTCATCGGAATTTGTCCTTCGTGATTTCTTTGGAAATTTGGGCCTTTGGCGTTTGGAATTTCCGCCAGCGCGGCGATCAAACCGGCACCGAAATAACCGACAAAATCCTCCGCAGCGCCGCGCCGACGGTCCTCCGCTCTTCCAGCGCATCACTCGATTGCCGCGCCAGCCCGAGCCGATGCGCCAGCACCGGCGTCACCAACTCGCTCACGTCCTCCGGCAGGACAAAATCCCGCCCGTTCAACAACGCCCGCGCCTGCGCCGCCGTCCGCAACGCCAGCCCTCCGCGCACGCTCACGCCCGCCCGAAACTCCGTGTCCGTCCGCGTCGCCGTCACGATCTTCAACACAAACTCGAGCACGCTGTCCTCCACGAACACCCGCGCCGCCATCGCCTGGATTCTCAACAACTCCTCGCGCGTCAGCACCGGCTCCAGCGCGATCGCATCGTAGCTCGTGTGCGCCGTCCGCAGGATCTCCATCTCGTCTCCAGGTTGTGGATACCCCATCTGCAGCCGCATCAGAAACCGGTCCATCTGGCTTTCGGGCAACGGAAACGTCCCTTCGTAATCCACCGGATTCTGCGTCGCAAATACCATGAACGGCGCCCCCACCGCATCGCGGCTCGCCGTCCACCGTCACCCGCCCGCGGTCCATCACTTCGAGCAGCGCCGACTGCGTCTTCGGCGTCGCGCGATTGATCTCGTCCGCCAGCACGATGTTCGCAAACACCGGCCCCTGCTTGAACACGAACGTCTTCACCGTCTCGTCGTAAATCGCCACGCCCGTCACATCGCTCGGCAGCAAATCGCTCGTGAACTGGATCCGCGAAAACACGCCGTCCAGCGCGCGCGCCAGCGTGTAGGCGAGCGTCGTCTTCCCCACGCCCGGCAAATCCTCGATCAACACGTGCCCGCCCGCCACGAGACACACGAGCACCTGGTCGATCACGTCGTCCTTGCCCTTGATCGTCCGCCGCATGCTCGCGCGCAACGCCTCCAGCTGCCGGCGCGCCGTCGCCACTTCATTCGCCGCGAGAGTTTCGCTCATTGCCCCAACCTGCCTCCCGTCCGCAGCGCGGTCAACCCGCCGGCCACGCCGCCCCTCCCGCCGCCCGCCCTCACTGATCCTGCAGCACCTTGATCACCGCCGAATAATCCAAGTCCCCATATCCGCGCGCCTCCGCCGTCTTCAACGTCTCGCGCAGCGCATCGAGAATCGGAAAATCCGCGCACCCCGCCGTCCCCGACGCCAGCCGCAGATCCTTGTGCAGATGCTTGATCGAAAACTGCGGCGCAAAATCATCCGCGCGCAGCTTCGGCTCCTTCAACTTCGTCAGCCCCGAATAACTCACGTTCTGACTCAACGCGTCGAAAAACACGTCGTCGCTGATCCCCGCACGCCGCGACATCGTCAACGCCTCCGCGAGTCCCTGCATCTGCGCCGCGATGTTCAAATTCATCGCCAGCTTGAACGCGCACGCCTGCTCGTTCGTCCCGATCACGAACCGCTTCGCCGAGATCAACGCCAGCAACGGCTCCAGCTCCGCGATCAACCCGCGGTCCCCGCCCAAATAAAACACCGTCAGCTTCTGCTCCGCCGCCGGCTTGCTCCCCGTGAACGGCGCCGCGAGATACCGCGCTCCGCGTTCCACCACCATCTTCTCGAACTTCGCGCTGCTCGCCGCGTCGATCGTGCTCGATTGCACCACCACCTTGCTCGGCCCGAGCCTCGGCGAAATCCGCGTCAACACCGCCTCCACCGCCGCCGGATCCGCCACGACGATCTGAATCACATCCGCCGCCTCCGCGACTTCCTCCGGCGTCCCCTTCCAACCCGGCGCCTCCGGCTTCGCCGTCCGATTCCACGTCCCCGCCAGCTTCCCCGCCGCCGCGTAATTCTTCGCCCACACTTCGCCGATGATGCCCAGACCGATGATGCCCACAGAGTTCATGCGGCTCACCAAACACACCCCTCCCACGAAAACAACTTCTCCCTGCGTCACGCCTCCGCAGCGACGCCCGCGCTCCGTTTCTACAACACCGGATTCAACGCCGGCCCCACCGCCTTGTAGAGCCGCGTCAGGATCTCCTTCGTCGTGAACACCCCTTCTGTTCCCGGAAACGCTCCGACTTCCTCATACCGCTCGTAAAACCGCGGATCGTCCATCGGCACCGGCTCCTCACCCGCCCGCAGTTCGAAACTGCTCGTGTTCTGAATCGGCCACACATCCAGCGGACTCAACGACAACACCCCGCCCACGAGTCCGTTCACCACCTCCATCCGCAGCGGCAGCCGCCGCCGCGCAATCGCCCAGCTGTTCTCCGGCCGCATGTCGCGCTCGATCTCCGCCTGAAGGTCCCGCGCAAATACCTCGTCCTCCACCAGCAGCCCGACCTCCGTATTCAAATTTTCAGAACGCGGATCGAGGTTATACGAGCCCACGAACGCCACGCGCCCGTCGATCGTCATCGACTTCGCGTGCACGCACAAAAACGGCATTCGCTCCTGCCGCCCCGCCGCCACCAGCGGCCTCGCCCGCTCCGCCATCTCGCCGCGCCGCGGAAACAGCTCCGCCATCGCCGCCGGCTCCGGCTTGAATTCGAACACACTCAGCCCGAGATCCTGCACATAGCGATTACGCAGCCGGTAGTTCGCCGAATACGCCATGATGTTGTCCGTCGCCGCGAAACTGTTCGTCGAAATCTCGATCCGCAGCCCCGGATTCTCCCGCCGCATTTGCCGAAACAGCTCCTGCGCCCGATTGCTCAACACCAGATACGGCGTCTGAATCACGATCCGCTCGCGCGCTCCCTGGATCGTCTCGGTCAACTCCCGCGTGATCCGCGCCGCCTTCCCGATAAACCACCCGCGCTTCTTCCCCGGCTCGTCCGCCAGAAACTCCGCCCGCTCCACCACGCGCAACCTCTCCGCCAACCTCCGTCCCGCCTCCTCCGCCTCGCCGTCCAGCGCTCCGAAAAATCCCCCGAACGCCCAATCCTCCTTCCGCTCGAATCGCCGATGCGCCCCGCGCTCGATCACCGCGGCCACGTCGCCCAGCTCCCGACTCGGCACCACGTGCTTGAAATTCCAATACGCCTCGAACGACTTCCCCGCCGTCCGCGCCGCCGGTCCCGCCACCACCACGTCGCGATCGCGAAAGTTCAGCTCCGTCGCGTGATCGAAATACNNNTTNTCGATNTTCCGCCCGCCCGTGATCAGCACCGCGCCATCGAACAGCATCACCTTGTTGTGCATCCGCTGATTGATCCCGCGAAACGACCGCGCGCCCGCGACCATCGTCTGCGCCAGCGTCGGCTTGATCCGCTTCATCGTCGGACGGTGATGCCGCACCTCCAGATTCGGATGCACCGTCGCCAGAAACGCCGCCGTCTCCGGATCCTGATCCGAAAACAAATGATCCGCGATGATCCGCACCTTCACCCCGCGACGCGCCGCCTCGATCAACTCCCACATCACCAACCGCCCGCACTCGTCGTTCCCCCAGATGAACGTCTGCACGTCCACCGACACCTTCGCCGCCCGAATCAAATGCACCCGCAGCAACAGCGCATCATACCCCCCGCTTACCATCGCCACCCGATTCTCCTCCCCGCCTTTCAAAACCTCCTCCCACCCCGTCTCCGCCCGAACCCCGCAAATCAAACCCACCAAAACCCAACCGCGCACAAACACCCATAAACACCCCTTCACCCTTCCCCATCCGTGTTCATCCGCGTCCATCCGTGGTTAAACCCTCCCCCTTATTCGTGTCCCTTCGTGTCCATTCGTGGTTAAAAAAACCAACGCCTCACCCGCGTTCCGCTCCCCGCCTCACCCCAAAATCTCCAGCATCCGCTCAAACAACCGATTCACCTTCGCCTGATTGTCTTTCACGAGATCCTTGAACTTCGCGAAATCGATCTCCGTCCCCTCGAGCCCGTTCGCATAATTATCGATCAACGCGAGCGAGTTATACCGCAGCCCGATCTCCGTGCACAAATCCGCCTCGTGCGCCGCCGTCATCCCGACGACATCGCCCCAATCCTTCACGATCCGAATCTCCGCCTTCGTCTCGAACCGCGGCCCGCGAAACTGCACATACACCTTGCCCGGATGAATCGTGAACTCCGGCGCGAGCTTCTCGATCAGCGTCGGAATCAGATTATTCGCGATCCCCGGCGCGCCGCCCTTCAGCTCCTGATCGAAAAACGTCATCGGCCCCTGCTGGATGCACACATAGTCGCTGCACGAAACAAACGTTCCCGGCGGCAGATCCTTCTTCAGCGACCCCACCGAATTCAGCGACACGATGTCCTGATACCCCAGATCCGCCAGCGCCCGGATATTCGCCCGGTAATTGATCGAGTGCGGCGGCAGCGGAAACGCATACCCGTGCCGGTTGATCAGCGCGAAGTCCCCCTTCGTCTTATACGTCACTTCGCCATACGGCGTCGCGACCGTCTTCACCTCCCACGCCGAGAACAACGTGGAGTTCACAATGCTCGTCCCGCTGATGAACGCGACCTTCATGCCCGCCACTCCAGCGCCCACCCCGATCTCCCACAACGCAAAACCCCGCCATCCACTTCAACTCGGAACCCGGAAGCCGCTCCTTTGGCCCTTACACCCACGCAATCTTCTCCAGCCTCCCCGCCAACTCCACATCCTTCCCCGTCACCTTTCCGCCCGCATCGTGCGTGTTCAACCGCACCTCCACCTTGTTATAAACATTCGTCCACTCCGGATGATGGTTCATCGCCTCCGCCTCGAACCCCGCCCGCACCATGAAGCTGATCGCCTCGCGAAAGCTCCCGAACTCGAACGTCTTCGCCAGCGCATCGCGCTCGAACCTCCACCCCTCCAACTTCCCCAATTCCTGTTGAATCTCCGCTTCCGAAAGTGCCGCGCTCATGCGCCCACGCTCGCCCGACCTTACACCTTGTCAAACCCGCCCCCCGCTCCCTAACTCGCCCCCCGAAACCGCCACGCATGTCATCACCCGCTGCCGACCGCCCCGACCCCGCCATCCCGCATCACGTGGCCATCATCATGGACGGCAATGGCCGCTGGGCCAAGCAACGCGGCCTCCCCCGCATCGAGGGACACCGACGCGGCGTCGAAACCGTCCGCACCGCCACTTTCGCCGCCCGCGACCTCGGCGTGAAAATGCTCACGCTCTACGCCTTCTCCGTCGAAAACTGGAAGCGCCCCCAGGACGAAGTCGGCGCCCTCATGGGCCTCCTCGAATTCTACCTCAAGAAAGAGCTCGAAACCTTCGTCCGCGACCGCGTCCGCCTCCGCACCATCGGCCGCACCCAGGACCTCCCCGTCGGCGTCCAAAAACTCCTCCGCACCACCATCGAGGAAACCAAACACTTCACCGACTACACGCTCGTCCTCGCCCTCAACTACGGCGCCCGCACCGAGATCGTCGACGCCGCCCGCGCCTACGCCGCAGCCGTCGCCGCCGGCACCGAGAAACTCAACGACAGCTCCTGGGAAACTTTCAATCGCTACCTCTACACCGCCGAGTTCCCCGACCCCGACCTCATCATCCGCACCTCCGGCGAAAAACGCATCAGCAACTTCCTCCTGATGCAGGGCGCCTACGCGGAATACGTTTTCACCCCCGTCCTCTGGCCCGACTTCACCAAAGCCGACCTCGCCGCCGCCCTCGCCGACTACGCCCGCCGCGAACGCCGCTTCGGCAAAACCAGCGAACAAGTCGCCGCCGTCACGAAATAAATCCCTCGACGAAGCGCGGTGCCCCCACCGCACATTCGTGTGAATTCGTGTCCATTCGTGGTTGATCCTGGCCCGACTTCGATCGAACTCCCGCCGCCACGCCGGTCTATGCCCCGCCCCCCATGCCCAAACGCATCCTGAGCACCGTCCTCCTCTGGGCCGTCGTCGTCGGCTCCCTCGTCTTCGCGCGAACCCACGGCGGCGTCGCGCTCATCACGCTCATCTCCGTTCTCACGCTCCGCGAGTTCTTCAAACTCATGCGCGGCGCCGGCCTCGAATCCTTCGACAAGCTCGGCATGACCTTCGGCGGCCTCATCACCGCCGCGCCCTACCTCGAAACGCTCCCCGTCTTCGCCTCGCTCCCGTTCACGATCACCGCCTCACACATCATGGCGATCGGCGTCGTGATCTTCTCGATCCGCGTCCTCGGCGAACGCGAACCGCACAACCGCGTCGAAGCCCTCGCCGCCACCCTCTTCGGCCTCGTTTACGTCGCCTTCATGCTGCACTACCTCGTGCGCATCGTCACCCCGCTCCCGGGCGACGCCATCGGCGCCACCGGCCGCCTGCTTCTCTTCGTCTGGCTCGTCGCCGTATCCAAATTCTGCGACGTCGGCGCGCTTCTCACCGGCCTCGCCTTCGGCAAACACAAGATGTCGCCGGTCATCTCACCGAAGAAAACCTGGGAAGGCGCCGTCGGCGGCGTCCTCGTTTCCATGGGCATCGGCGCCCTCGTCGCCTGGCTCGCCCGCGACTACTTCCCCGCGCACATGACGCCCCTCGTCGCCGCGCTCATCGCCGCCCCGATCGCCGTCGTCGCCATCGTTTCCGACCTTATCGAATCCGTCATCAAACGCCGCGCCGCGATCAAAGACTCCGGCGGCATCATCCCCGGCATCGGCGGCATGTTCGACGTCAGCGACAGCCTCATCCTCACCGCTCCGTTAGGCTACTTCCTCTTCGGCCTGGCCT
>Ga0065721_10048880_pt1 | contig 65739 bp, 55 predicted proteins | sample Mesricmetagenome_FD_59108 | JGI IMG/M metagenome (GOLD analysis project Ga0065721, IMG submission 59108) | Mesophilic microbial community from rice straw/compost enrichment Sample: eDNA_1 v2 (version 2) | ecosystem: Engineered > Solid waste > Grass > Composting > Bioreactor | place: USA: Davis... | reverse complement strand
CCGCCGCTCTTTCGGGAAGGGTGGGGCAGCAGCCGCGCTGGCAGGCGGAGACCGCCTCGACGCCGGCATCGGCCAGCGCCTTGTCCATGATCGACCGGATGGTCCGCACGCAGCGTCCGCAATTCGGGCTGCAGCCGAGACAGCGATAGACCTGGGCCGGCGTGCGGGGGCATTCCGGACCCGGCGTGAGGCACCCCTTCACATCGCCGTCGGACAGGACGTTGCAGGAACAGACGATCATGATGTTATAGTTTAGAACTGTTAAAAACTAGAGCTTTATCAAACACTTAGCCCAAGTCGTACCCAGAGCGCAAAGCCTTTCGGCTGCGCCCGGTTGTCACGGCCCATCGATATTCAGGGAAGGCGGCGGAACAGGCCTGGATAATCGCGCACGAAGCCGTCCTGATCGACCGGCAGATCGGCCGTGAAGTCGCTGTCCAGGCTCTCGAAACGATAGAGCCTGTCGGGCTCGAGAGCCGTGTAGCGTTGATCATGTGGAGAGACGCCGAGGCTCGGCACGGCAATGTAGCAGAGCCGGATCTCCAGGGACTCGCCGGCCTTGAGACCCAGGCGGCGGATCGGCAAAGTGTTGGTGACGGGGGTGGCCTGAATATCGACGTCGAGACAGCCCTGAAGGTCGGGCTGCTCCGCCCCGTTCATGCGCCAGATGCCCTGGCCGTTGCTTTCCAGATGCAGGACCCGGCCGGCTGCGGTTCTCAGGCGGACGTCCCGGGTGCGCCAGGCGGAATCGACCCGCACCCGGTAGGTGAGGCCGAAGCGCAAGGTCTCTTCCTGTCCGATGACCACGCCGGCGAGCTCGATGCCGCCGTCCACGGGGCTGATCTCCACATGCTCCAACCCTGCCTCGCAGCCCGTCCAGGCGGACCAGCGGATCGTGCGGGCGATGAAGTTGGAGGCCATGGCGGAGATGTCTCCCGGATCAGTCCCTCACAACCACTACGTGGACCCTTCGAGGGCCGTGAGCGCCGAGCAGGAGGGTCTGCTCGATATCGCCGGACCGGGACGGGCCGGTGATCCAGTTGACCGTGCGCGGCATGCCGCCCTTGCCGAAAGCGAAGCGTACCTTGTTCCACACGGTCTCGTAATCGCCCGCGATGTCCTTGGCCGAGACCACGATGATGTGGTTGTCGGGCAGGAAATTGAGGGTGGACGGGTTCTCCGGCCCGGAGACCATCACGAGGGATCCGGTCTCGGCAACGCCGCCGAAGGCGTGGCTGACGGCGTTGATGTCGCCGCCCTGGCTCGGGCCCTGGGAGATCTCGAGGGAGGTCTCGCTCCAGGGCATCCCGGTCAGGCGCTGGTCCTGGCCCATGCGCAGGGTCGCCGGAAGGTTGTGGTCGCGCAGGAAGCCGGCCACGACCTGCGGCACCTCGGCCGCGGAAGAGACCTCCGTCACGGTCGCGAGCGCGGCCTCCGCCTGCCGCCGGAAGAGGGCGAGCCGCTCCTCGCCGGAGATCTGGCCGCGGGCCGGGATCACGCCCTTCGGGGCGCGCTCCAGCCGGTCCATGGCAATCTGGCGCCGGATGGTCTCGTTGCCCTTCACGCCGAGGGAGCGGCGGATATTGGCCAGGATCTCGTCGCGGGCGCTCATGCGGCTCTCCCCTGGCGCTCGCGCCGCCAGCGGGCCTGGAAGGTCTCGCCCTGCGGGATCGGGAAATCGCGGGATTTCGTCCAGCCGCGCGCTAAAGGAAGCCAGGAGAACCGGCCCTTGCGGCGTCCGGCCAGCGCCAGACCCGCCATCGCCGCACGGGTTGCCAGCCGATAGAGGGCCGGACGCCGCGCGAAGAAGCCCCAGACGGCGAGGCCGGAACGGAAGGTGGCGGGCGTGAGGTGCCGTTCGAACTCGCGCTCGCGCCAGTGGCGCATGAGCTTCGGCAGGGGGATGCGCACGGGACACACGCTTTCGCAGCGCCCGCAGAACGTGGAAGCGTTGGGCAGGTGCCCGGCCTTGTCGACCCCGATCAGGCTGGGCGTCAGCACCGCCCCCATGGGGCCGGGATAGACCCAGCCGTAAGCGTGCCCGCCGACCGCATGATAGACCGGGCAGTGATTCATGCACGCCCCGCACCGGATACAGCGCAGCATCTCCTCGAAATCGGTGCCGAGCATGGCGGAGCGGCCGTTGTCGAGGAGGATGACGTGGTAGTTCTGCGGGCCGTCGGCGTCGACGATCCGGCGCGGGCCGGTCGAGAAGGTGGTGTAGACGGACATTTCCTGGCCGGTCGCCGAGCGGGCCAGGACCCGAAGGATCTCGCTCACGTCCTCCAGGGTCGGCACCAGCTTCTCGATGGAGGCCAGCACGATGTGGGTCTTGGGCAGGATCTGCGTGAGGTCGCCGTTGCCCTCGTTGGTGACGATGACCGAGGTGCCGGTTTCGGCGATCAGAAAATTGGCGCCCGTGATGCCCACATCCGCCGCGAGGAAGCGCTCGCGCAGCACGGCGCGCGCCTCGGTGAGCAGCTGCACCGGCTCCGAGAGGTCGCGCTTCGGGTCGAGGTTCTTGTGCACCCGCCGGAAGTCCTGCTCCACCTGGGTGGCGTTCAGGTGCACGGCCGGCGCGATGATGTGGCTCGGCATCTCGTTGCGGAGCTGGATGATGTACTCGCCGAGATCGGTCTCGACCGGCTGGATGCCGTGCGCCTCGAGATGGGCGTTGATCCCGATCTCCTCGGAGATCATCGACTTGCCCTTGGTGACCGTGCGGGCTCCGGCCTCTCGGCAGATGGACAGGATAAGGTCGCGCGCCTCCCCGGCGTCGCGGGCGAAGTGGACATGCCCGCCGGAGGCCTTCACCTTCTCCTCGTAGGCCTCGAGATAGAGATCGAGGTGCTGGAGCGTGTGGTTCTTGATGTCCCGCGCGGCGTCGCGCAGGGCCTCGAATTCGGGAAGCTTCTCGGCGGCGGCCCGGCGCTTGTCGATGAAGCCCTGCTTCACGTTGCCGAGCGCCTTCTGCAACTGCGTATCGGCCAGGGCCCGGGCGGCGTTCTGCTTGAACTGAGGAGACGTGGCGTGAACGGTCATACAGGCTGTTTAGCCTGAAACGAGGAAAAGCGCGAGGGAGCGGCGGCCATTCCGCGGCCGCCGGCCCGTCATACGTCGAGGATCGGCGCGAAGCCGCCGAAGATCATGCGCTTGCCGTCGAACGGCATCTCGGCGCCCATGGCCTTCATGCGCGGATCGGTCATGATCTTCTCGTTCGCGGCGTCCCGGACCGCCTTCGACGGGTATTCGATCCAGCTGAACACCACGACCTCGTCGTCCTTGGCCTGCACGGCGCCCCGGAAATCGGTAACCTTGCCGTCGGGCACGTCGTCGCCCCAGCATTCGACCATGCGGGTGGCGCCGAATTCCTTGAAGAGCACGGCCGCCTCGGCGGCATGCTGGCGGTAGATCTCCTTGTTGGCGGCCGGCACGGCGACCACGAAGCCATCCACATACGACATCGGTTTCCTCCAGGTTGACGTGAGAGCGATCCCGCAGGGCGAGTCGCTAGGCAGGTAAGTTGATATCAACGTAATTAAGCAGAGTCAAAACCTGCTTCAGTAGCGGCTCCCTCTGAAGCCTTCTGCCGAGAGGAGTTGGAAGCTCTCGACGGCGGTTCTCCGGAGTGGAGTTTTTGCGTGTGGATGAGAGCGATCGCGGGATGATCGTGCCGTCTGCCCGATCGGCCTCGTTTCATCTTCTCTCGTTATCGGAGATTCGCGCGAAGCGATCCGTCGCGGCCACGATGCTCTCTGTCATGCCGGGGTCGCGTGCGTCATGCCCGGCCTCGCCGACCACGATCAGCGTGCTGCCTGGCCAGTGCTGCTTGAGTCGCCACGGGACGATGAGCGGCCCGCCGACGTCCAGCCTCCCATGGATCAGGACGCCCGGAATGCCGGCCAGGCGACCTGCATGGCGCAGCAGAACCTCATCCTCAAGCCAGGCTCGGTGACGCCAGTAATGGGTCACCAGGCGGGAAAAGCACAGCCGAAAAGCCGGATCCTCGTACCGGGGATGGGGCTTGTGCTCGGGGTGGACCGCCACGATGGCCATTTCCCAGTCGCACCAGTCCCGCGCGGCTTTTTCATGAATGGCTGGATCCGGGTGAACGAGAAGGCGGTGATAGGCCTCGACGAGGCTTCCGTCCCGTTCTGCCTCCGGAACGCCCTTCCGAAAGCGGCTCCAGGGTTCGGGAAAGAACATGCCGACCCCTCGGGTGATCCAGTCGATCTCCTGCGCCGTGGTGGTGGCGATGCTGAACAGCACCATCTCGGTCACATGCCGAGGATGCCGTTCGGCGTAGGCAAGCGCCAGGGTCGAGCCCCAGGACCCGCCCAGCAGCAGCCATCGTTCGATCCCGAGATGCTTCCGCAGACGCTCGATGTCGCTCAGCAGGTGAGGCGTGGTGTTCGTGGAAAGGTCGACACCCGGCAGGCTGGCATGGGGCGTGCTGCGCCCACTCCCGCGCTGGTCAAACAAGACGATGCGGTATGCGCTGGGATCGAAGTAACGCCGCGCGTTTACGGTGCAGCCGGATCCGGGGCCGCCATGGAGGACGAGGGCAGGCTTTCCGGCGGGATTCCCGCACGTCTCCCAATAGATGCGGTGCCCGTCCCCGACATCGAGCATTCCGGCCTCATAGGGCTCAATGGGCGGGTACAGATCGGCCATGAGCTGTCGCGCCGGTTAGTGAAACCGCTCGCCGCGTTCCAGCTGGTCCAGCATCAGTGCCATCCGCTTGGCCCGCGTCTCGGGCTTCTTCGCCGTGTGAAGGCGATAATAGATCGGATAAAGATTCTTGCGGTCGAGGGTCAGGAAGAACGCCTTCGCGTTCGGCCTTGTTTCCAGGGCATCAAGGAAGTCCTGAGGAATCGTCATCGTCGCCGAACCAGCATAAGCCTTGTCCCACCGACCGTCGGCCTTCGCGGCCTCCACCTGCGCCAATCCGGCCGGAGCCATCCGACCTTCCGCAATCAGCGTCGTCGCATGGGCGCAGTTCTTGGCGGACCAGTTGGACTTCGGCTTCCTGGGCGTCAGGCGCTGCAGGAACGATTCTGTATCGAGCGACTGTTTCTGCCCGTCGATCCACCCGAAGCGGATCGCCTCGACCACGCAATCGGTCCATGTCACGGAGGGCCTGCCCGCGTTCGACTTGAAGATTCTGACCCAGAGTTCCGTTGCGGACTGATGATGCGTCGCAAGCCAGTCGCCGAGCTCAGCAGCCTTCTGAAACGCCAGGGGTGTATGCCGTGTGCCAACCATTCCAAACGCTAGGCTGCCGCCCAACATGTTGCAAGGCCTCGCGACGGCAGTTCATCGACATGATTGAGTCAGGACCCTAACAAGGAGCCTGTCGAAACATTCCCGGACTATGACTTGTCATGCGCGCCAGCATCGCGCCTATCTCAGTGAGTTTGGTCGGCCCTGCTGCGGGAGGTCATGGTCAGAGCAAGACCACCCAGAACCAGGATCGCGCCAGTGGCAAAAAGCGCTCCCATTCCGTCGCCGAACATGGCGGACGAAGCGGCGACGCCGATGACCGGCTGGAGGTATTGGACGCTCGCCGCAATCCCGGCCGGAACGGTGCGCAGAAGATGCAGCCACAGGAACAGGCCCGCAACGGTGACCACAAGGCCGAGATAGACCGCAGCCCCCATGGCCTGAGCCGTGACGTGGATGGGAACGAGCCACATTTCCCAGCCTGCCCAGGGCAGAAGCGCGATGAAGCCGAACAGCGTGCTCCAGGCGACCACGGCAGCGGTGCCATATTGGTCGGTGATCTCGACGCTCCAGACATAATAGAACGCGATGGTCAGTGCGGACAGCAGCACCCAGGCTGCGCCGCTCACGCTGGACTGGAGCACGCCCGCCGTCCCGTCCCCATTCCCCAAAGCCACAAGCGCAATGCCCGCGAAGGCCGCCAGCATTCCCAGTTTCTGCCGGCCCGACACAGACTGCTTGAGGCGGAGCGCAGCAAAGACCACGATGAAGACCGGAATGGTGGCCGAGATGATGGTGCCGACCGAGGCAGACGTGCCGGCGACCCCGAAGGTCTGGGCAACCTGTCCCACGCCGATGCCCAGAATCCCGAGGGCGGCCACGCGCGGCAGGGCCCGCCTCGGCAGGCGCTGCCGGCCGATGGTGAGGAGCATCAGGAACGGCACCGCGATGGCGAAACGCAGCGCGGTCAGTGTCAACGGGGGGAGCGTCAGAAGACCGAGCTTCGTGACCGGGATCGACAATCCCCACATCACGGCGAGCAGCAGCAGGGCCGCAAAGCTGCGCAGGGAGAGGACCGCGCCTCGGGGAGCGAAGGGCTCCAGAGAGGAGGCGGGAGAGGGGTTCGCTGTGCTCTGGGTGGACATGAACAGGGCTGTACGGGATGGAGATGATGCCGCCTCGCGGCCTCCCGAAGTGCTAGGCCCGCCGATCCAGGCTGACAAACCATCTGTTCTCACGTAACGTGTGAGCCAAACTCACGCATGCGACCCTATGTTCGATCGGCTCCCCCCTCTGCAGACTCTGCGCGCCTTCGAGGCGACCGGACGCCTGCTGAGCATGACGCTGGCCGCAGAGGAACTGCACGTGACCCACGGCGCGGTGAGCCGGCACATCAAGACCCTCGAAGATCATCTCGGCGTCGTCCTATTCCGGCGCCTGACCCGAAAAATCGTCCTGACCGACGAGGGGGCGAGGTTTCTGGTCGTCGTTACCCGCGTGCTGGCAGAGCTGACGCGGGAAGCCGCACGTCTCCGCGTGCCGAAAAGGATGGAACGCCTGACGATCAGCACGGGTATCTCGTTCGCGAGCAAATGGCTGGGACCACGCCTGCACCGGCTGATGGCCCGCCACCCCGAACTCGAAGTTCATCTCGACGTGACCGATCCCGACGCCGATCTGAACAACGAGCAGATCGATGCGGCTATCCGCTACGGCCATGGGCGCTATCCGCATGTCGTCGCGGAACGGATCCTGGAGGAAACATTCACGCCTGTATGCAGCCCAGCCTATCGAGCGGAAATGGGTGGATTGCTCTCGGCCGAGAGCCTTGCCGCGTGCAGGCTGCTTCATGAGGATCGCCTGCTGCATGACGACCGCATGCTGGCCAACTGGGAGCGTTGGTTTGCCATGGCAGGGGTGGATGGAGCCTCCAGGAATCGTGGCCCGATCTACAGTCACGGCAGCATGGCCATCGAGGCCGCCATTCGCGGCGAAGGAGTGGCGCTGGGGCGCAGCGCATTGGTCGCGGAGGATATCGCGGCCGGGCGGCTGGTTGCGCTCTTCCCGCAGGTGCGGCTCAAGTCCGAGCGGGGCTACGATCTCGTCTACCGTGCGGGTAACCGGGATCACCCCAAGGTTTGTGCCGTGCGTGACTGGCTGGCGGACGAAATCCGGCAGTTCCTCGCGGATGGGGATCCGCCGCTCGTTTAAATCGGGAGACACAAGGGGCCTAAATCCCTTGAATTCTATCGGCACGTCGAAGGCTTATGGCCGCTCAGGTCGGGCTTCTCTGCGACCCGACCCTTGCCGGTCATGAAATCCCGGCTCGAACCCGTTTGCGGCCCAAATGGGCCGAGCGATCCTCCTGTCTGTGGTCTCGCCATGGGTGAAGCGGCCGTTCATCATGGTCATGATGCCGGCATGGGGCTCGAGGAACGGGCGGTGTAGCCTTCGGCTGTTCCGCCGACGATCTTCAGCACACGGATCTGGGCCGGCTCCTTGCCACTGCGCTGGCGGAGGGTCGCGGCATCGCGCGCCGCCTTCTCCAAAGGGTCTGATACGGAACCTTTCCGGCCATGCCGTCGTCATTCCCACGACGGGGGCAGGCTGAGGCGAGGAGCTTGGCTGATGGAACGGCCGGCGAGGAATGATCCCAATCCCCGATCCACGGCGAGCATTGCAGGGCATCCGATCCACCCGATGCTCGTCCCCTTTCCCATCGCCTGTTTCGTCGGAGCCCTGATCACCGACATCGTCTACTGGCGGACGGCCGAGATCATGTGGGCGACCTTTTCTGCTTGGCTCCTGACCGCAGGCCTTGCGATCGGCGCCCTGGCGGCGCTCTTTGGGCTGATCGACTTCCTCGGCAGCCGCGCGATCCGGGCTCGAGGGGTAGCCTGGGCGCACATGATCGGCAACATCCTCGTGCTGGGGTTGTCCCTGATCAACGCCTTCGTGCACAGCCGGGATGCCTGGACCTCGGTCGTCCCGACAGGGCTGGTCCTGTCTGCCGTCGTGGTGCTTATCCTGCTGTTCACCGGCTGGATGGGGTGGGCCATGGTTTACCGCCACCGGGTCGGAGTGTCTCCATGACGCGTCTTGCTCTGCTGTGCGCCTCGCTGCTTGTCCTGGCCGGCTGCCAGGAGGAGCCCTTCGATATTCAGAGCCAGATCGGGCCCGATCCGGTTCTACCGGAACCGCAGCAATATCTTCTTCCTCCCATGAGGATCGCCAAGGTGGTCGGCTGGGCCTCGGGCGAGAAACCGACCGTCGCAAGCGGTCTCAAGGTCGAGGCCTTGGCCACGGGGCTGGAGAGCCCGCGCAACCTGTATGTGCTGCCCAATGGGGACGTGCTGGTGGTGGAATCGCGCGGCCCGAACCTGGAGCCGACCACGCGGCCCAAGGATCTGATCATGGGCTGGATCATGTCCTACGCCCATGGCGAGGGGACGGGCGGCAACCGCATCACCTTGCTTCGCGACACCAATGGGGACGGGGTGCCGGACGTCCGGACCGTTTTTCTCGACAACCTGTTTTCGCCCTTCGGCGTGGCCCTCGTGGGCAGGATCTTTACGTGGCCAACACCGATGCCATCGTCCGTTACCCCTATGTGCCCGGCGAAACCAAGATCACCGCATCCGGCACCAAGCTGACCGAACTGCCGGGCGGCCCAATCGATCATCACTGGACAAAGAGCCTGGTGGCGAGCCCCGACGGATCGCGGCTCTATGTCGGGGTCGGATCCAACAGCAACATCACCGAGAACGGCATGGAGGCCGAGAAGGGCCGTGCCGCGATCTGGGAGGTCGACCGGGCATCGGGCCGGGCCCGCATCTTCGCCAGCGGCTTGCGCAATCCGAACGGCCTGAGCTTCGAGCCTCAGACGGGTGCGCTCTGGGCCGTCATCAACGAGCGTGACGAACTCGGCCCCAACCTCGTGCCCGACTATATGACCTCCGTTCGCGACGGTGGATTCTATGGCTGGCCCTACAGTTATTACGGCCAGCACCTTGATCCACGCGTCATGCCGCAGCGGCCCGATCTCGTCGCCAGCGCCATCGTGCCGGATTATGCCCTGAGCTCCCATGTGGCGCCTTTGGGGATGGCCTTCTATACCGCCGACAGCCTGCCGCAGACCTATCGTGGCGGTGCCTTCGTGGGCGAGCACGGAAGCTGGAACCGCGACCGCTTCAACGGGTACAAGGTGGTGTTCGTCCCGTTCAAGGATGGTCGACCCAGCGGCAAGGCGCAGGATGTGGTCACCGGGTTCCTGAACGATCGGGAAGAGGCGCGCGGGCGGCCCGTGGGTGTCGCCATCGACAAGTCTGGTGCCCTGCTGATTGCCGACGATGCCGGCGGTGTCGTCTGGCGGGTGACGTCGGCGCAGTGACCCGTGTGTGCTTGAAAGCGATCGATTGCTCCGGGCCCGAGGAGCGTCCTGACGGTCTCAAGTCCCTCCGCTTCGTTGCCGGGCAGTTGCCCGATGCCGATCGCCTGCCAAGCTCACGGATGTGTTACCCGTTCTCCCTCGCATCGTGGTGCCGGCGGCCTATATGCATGCGTCTGAAGTGACTGTCACTGGCGCCTGCAGGCGTTGTGTCGGGACTGGACGACTGGTGCGGTGCGCGCATGATGCAGGTCTCGTCGCGTCGACCAAAATGGTTCGGTGGAGCTATCCGCCTTCTTGTCGCCTGCGTCCTGCTCGCAGCAATCGCCTCCGTCGGTGGGCTTTACCTCAACCGAACGCCCGCCCGCGTGAGCTCCGCTTCGCGGGATACACCCGCGGCACCGGTTCAGATTGCAGCGGCGACTCGCGCAAAGGTCCCCATCTACGCTGTGGGTCTAGGCTCGGTCCAAGCCTATAATTCGGTCACCATCCGTTCGCGTGTCGACGGCGAAATACAGAAGATCGCCTTTGAGGAAGGGCAGATGGTGAAGGAGGGCGATCTGCTCGTCCAGATCGACCCGCGCCCCTTCCAGGCGATGCTCGATCAAGCGATTGCCAAGGAAAAGCAGGACGAGGCCCAGCTTGCCAATGCCAAGCTCGACCTTGGCCGCTACAGCGAGCTTGCGACCCGAAGCTTCACGTCCAGACAGCAGCTGGACACTCAGCAGGCAACTGTCAATCAGCTCAGTGCCGCGCTTCAGGGCGACCAGGCTCAGATCGACAGCGCCAAAATTCAGCTCGACTATACAACGATCCGGTCTCCCATTGCCGGGCGTACGGGTTTGCGGCTTGTCGATCAGGGCAACATCGTTCGAACGACCGATCCAGGCGGCATCGTGACGATCGCGCAAATCGAGCCGATCTCCGTTATCTATACTCTGCCGGAGCAGACGTTGCCGGCGGTGCAAAAGGCACAGGGCGCAGGGCCGGTCTCGGTCTGGGCCCTGGGACAGGACGGCAAGACAGTGCTGGAGCAGGGAGCTCTGACACTCATCAATAATGAAATCGATCCGGCCACTGGGACCGTCAAGCTCAAGGCGACTTTCGACAACAAGAACCAGGCTCTTTGGCCAGGGCAATTCGTCACCGTTCGCACCCTTCTCGAGACTCTCGACGCCCTCACGGTGCCTGCGGACGCCGTGCAGAGAACGCAGCAGGGACTTGCCATCTATGTCGTCAAGGCAGACGACACAGTCGAATTCCGAAGTGTCAAGATCGGACCGATCACGCAAGGGATCGCAGTTGTCGAGGATGGCGTCTCCGAAGGCGAGCGTGTCGTTACGGCTGGTCAATATCGACTCCAGCCAGGAGCAAAAGTTTCCATTGCGTCGAATGGAGCGCCTACGGCTGCCGTCGACAGCACGAAGAACAAGAGCGTGTCCAATGATTGAGGGAGACCGTCTATGGCGTATGGCCAGAGCGAGTCAGGCGTCTCCAGCGACCGCGCCGGAGTTTCCGGCCCCTTCATCCGAAGGCCCATCGGAACGTCGCTTCTCATGCTGGGGCTCGTATTCGTAGGAGCTGTCGCTTACCCGTTCTTGCCTGTCGCACCCTTGCCCCAGGTCGATTTTCCCACCATCCAGGTGAGCGCAGCGCTCCCGGGCGCAAGTCCCGAAACGATGGCCTCCTCAGTCGCACAGCCTCTCGAGCGGCAATTCGCCCAGATTCCGGGCGTACTCCAAATCACCTCCACGAGCACTCTCGGCGCGACGGGCGTCACTGTGCAGTTCGAGCTCAGCCGCAATATCGATGCGGCCGCGCAGGATATTCAGGCCGGCATCAATGCCGCCAGCGGTCAGCTGCCGAAGAATCTGCCGAACGCTCCGATCTATCGCAAGGTGAATCCTGCCGATGCGCCGATTCTCATCATCAGCGTTGGATCGGACACTCTGCCCCTCGCGGACGTGGACAACAATGCGGATACGAAGCTTGCACAGCAGATCAGCCAAATGCCCGGCATTGCGCAAATCAATATCGGCGGTGAACAGAAGCCGGCCATTCGCGTCCAGATCGATCCGGCGCGGTTGGCCGCAAAAGGTCTTTCTCTTGAGGACATACGAGAAAAGATCGGTGTGTCGACCGTCGACAGTCCGAAAGGCAGCATCAATGGAGAGACGCGGTCGTTCACGATCTACAGCAACGATCAGCTTGCCCTCGCGGATCAGTGGAACGACGTCATCGTCGCATACCGGAACGGCGCGCCTATTAGGATACGCGATATCGGGCAGGCCGTGAATGGGCCCGAGGATGCTCTGAAGGCCGCTTGGGCAAATGGGCGGCGCGCGGTCCTCTTGATCGTCTTCAAACAGCCTGGCGCCAACGTCATCGAGGCTGTCGACCGTGTCAGGGCCGAGTTGCCTCGACTTCAGGCTGCGCTGCCTCCAAGCATCAAGGTCGATATCTTGAGCGACCGTACGCAGACGATCCGTGCCTCTGTCACAGACGTGCAGCTGACGCTTCTTCTCACGATCGCTCTCGTCGTGATGGTCATTTTTCTCTTCCTGAGAACCCTCTGGGCAACCCTGATCCCGAGCGTAACGGTTCCCCTGGCGCTCCTCGGAACCGCCGCGATGATGTACGTTCTAGGCTACAGCCTGGACAATCTCTCTCTCATGGCGCTGACAATATCTGTCGGCTTTGTTGTCGATGATGCCATCGTGATGACCGAGAACATCGTGCGCCACCTCGAGAGCGGCATGACGCCCCTGCAGGCGGCGCTCAAGGGTTCCGGGGAAATAGGCTTCACCATTGTGTCGATAAGCCTCTCTCTCGTGGCAGTGTTCATCCCGCTGCTGCTCATGGAAGGTGTGGTCGGGCGCCTGTTTCGCGAGTTCGCCGTCACGGTCACGTTGACGATCGCCATCTCGGCGCTGGTCTCCCTGACGCTGGCGCCGATGCTGGCTTCGCGCTTTCTCAAGGACGAGAAGCACGCACGCCATGGCCGCCTCTATATGCTTCTGGAGGGTGTGTTCGACCGAATTCTACGGACTTATGAGCGCAGGCTTGATTGGGTGCTCCAGCACTCATTCCTCACCTTGCTTGTTTTCGGCGTAACCGTCGGAGCCTCGATCTATCTCTTCATGATCATCCCGAAGGGGTTCTTTCCGCAGCAGGACACCGGTCTGATTACGGGGATCTCTGAAACGAGGCAGGACGTTTCCTTCCAGAAGATGTCACAGATCCAGCAGGCGCTCGGCAAAATAGTCGCCGCGGATCCGGATGTCGCGACCGTCGCGATGTTCGTCGGTTCAGGAGGCGGGCAAAGTATCAACAGTGGTCGTGTCTTTATTTCTCTCAAACCCCGTCCGGAACGCCAGGCCTCTGCGACAGAAATCATAAACCGCCTGCGCCGGCAGCTTGCCAAGGTGGGAGATGCGACTTTGTTCCTTCAAGCCGCCCAGGACATCAATGTCGGCGGGCGCCCTGCGCGCACGCAATACCAGTATACAATTCAGGATGCCGACCTCGATGAGCTCAATACGTGGGCCCCGAAGCTGTTGGCCAGATTCAAACAATTGCCGGAATTACAGGACGTCGCAACGGATCAGCAAACGAATGGAGGGACGCTTACCATAGATATTGACCGGACACAGGCCTCACGGTTCGGCTTCGATCCTCAGACGATCGATGACACCATCTACGATGCTTTCGGCCAACGACAAGTGGCTCAGTACTTCACACAGCTTAACAGCTATCATGTGATCCTTGAAATCTTGCCGGAACTGCAAGGCAATCCAGACAGCCTGGATCAAATTTATCTGCGCTCTCCTCTGACAGGACAGCAGGTGCCGCTTTCCGTGCTGGCCAAGTGGACCACGCGTCCGGTTGCGCCGCTGTCCGTCAGCCACCAGGGCCAGTTTCCGGCTGTAACCATCAGCTTCAACCTGGCACCGGGCATTGCACTTGGTCAGGCCACAGCAGCCATCGAGCAGGCTCGTATGGAAATGGGAACGCCTGGGGCGCTCATTGGAAACTTCCAGGGCAATGCCCAGGCTTTCCAGCAATCGACCCGATCGACGCCATACCTGATCGCCGCGGCCCTTGTCGTCATCTATGTCATTCTAGGCGTTCTCTACGAGAGCTATATTCATCCGCTAACGATCCTGTCCACGCTGCCATCGGCGGGACTTGGCGCGCTCGCAACGCTGATGCTCTTTCACTTCGACTTCAGCCTTATTGCTTTGATCGGGGTTATTCTGCTGATCGGCATCGTGAAGAAGAACGGCATCATGCTCGTCGATTTTGCGATCGAAGCCGAACGAGGAGAGGGCCTCTCGCCCAAGGAAGCGATCCGCAAGGCCTGTATCCTACGGTTCCGCCCGATCATGATGACGACGATGGCCGCGATCCTCAGTGGAATACCGCTCATGATCGGAGCCGGTACTGGCGCTGAAATCCGACAGCCCCTTGGCTTTGCCATCGTTGGAGGCTTGGTCGTGAGCCAGGCCCTGACGTTGTTCACGACACCTGTCATTTATCTCTATCTGGATCGGCTCTCCACCTGGCTGAGGCATTCCTACGGAAAGAGAGTGTCATCTTCTCCGACGCAAACAGGTGAGGTGCTTTGAATTGCTCATTCTAAGCTGCGATGGACTCCGTAAGCGCCTCTTCGAGGATGTCGAGGGCTCTGTCCATCTCCTCTTGCGTGGTGACGAGTGGAGGTGTCAGCGTGAGAACGGTTCCCATGGTGGTTTTGAAGGACAATCCTCGCTCGAGAGCTTTGTAGAGCGTGCGTTCAGCCACGAGCTTGGCTGGCAATCCTTCGGCATCCTGAAGCTCGATACCGATCAGGAATCCGCGCCCTCGCACATCCCCGACTGACGAGAAGCGAGATTTCCACGAATGCAGCCGTGCCAGGGCCTGAGCGCCGACGCGTGCTGCGTTCTCGACAAGGTTCTCGTCCTCGATGATCCGGATGGTCTCAAGGGCTGCCTTCGCGGTGACCGGGTTCTTTTCATGAGTGTAGTGCCCGAAGGCCCAGGCGCCTCCAACATCAAGCTCCGGCCTGCAGATCGTCGCCGCAATCGGCAGAATGCCGCCGCCAAGTCCCTTTCCGATCACGAGAATGTCCGGCGTGACGCCAAAGTGTTCGCAAGAGAACATGCGTCCCGTCTTGCCAAGGCCGGTCGGGATCTCGTCAAAGATCAGAAGTGTTCCGGTCCGGTCGCAGGCATCCCGCACCTTCTGCCAGAAATCGGGTGGAGGGACATAGGGAACGGCGCGGATGGGTTCGGCAATGAAGGCCGCGAAGTCTCCTTCGCGGCTCAGGACATAGTCGATCATGCGGGCGCAGGCATCGCCCGATTCCTGCTCCGTCCTCCCGCCATAGGGGCAATGCAGGCTGCCGAACGGCGCGACATGCTCCGTTCCTGGCATCAGCGGCCCATGTGGTCTGCCACGAAACAGGGCTTCCCCGCCCACGCTTGCGGCGCCAAAACCCGCTCCGTGGAAGGCGTCCCAGAAGGACAGGGTTTTGAAGCGCCCGGTCGCCGCCCGTGCGACCTTGATGGCGACTTCTACGGCGTCCGACCCGCCGGTTGTAAACAGGACCTTGGACAGCGTGCCTGGAGCAATCGACCCGAGTTTCTCCGCGAGAGCGACGGCGGGTTCGCACGTGAACCGTCGAGGCGCAAAGGGCAGGGTATCCATTTGCTCGATGATGGCGCGCTTCAGCCTTGGATGCCCATAGCCGACATGGTGAACATTGTTGCCATGGAAGTCCATGTAACGCCGCCCGGCCAGGTCCTCGATATAGATGCCCTCTGCTTTGTGGATGGCGTTCAGGCAGGGCGTCGATACGGATTGATGAAGGAAACTATGAGAGTCCCGGTCCAGGAGAGCACGGGTCGTGGGGTCGATATGCGCCGCAGACCAGGCCGCGCGCAGCGGTGTGGCATTGGTGTCGCTCTCGGATTCGTTCGGGCGTTCGCTCCTCGTTCCCGCTGCCCTGACGTCCATCTCTTTCCCCTCCGCTCGTGGGATCAGCCTAGCACGTTCCTGATCGAGGAGAAGGCGCATCGTGTCATAAAATGTGGTATTTTGTGACTGTTCGTGCAGAGGCGGTTCCGCTATTCAGGGCCAGCCTCATGGCTGGAGGGAAAGTTTGACCAAAAAAGCCCGTGCCAAACCGCTGGCTGCGCTGCGCCACGGCGAGATCCTTAAGCGCATCTCGGCTGATGGCATCGTCGGGGTCAGCGAGCTCGCAGCCTATTTCGGCGTATCCCATGAAACCATTCGGCGCGATCTGAAGCAGCTGGGTGACAAGCAGCAGCTCGACGTCATCCATGGTGGTGCTGCGCGACGGGCGAGCATAGAGCCGGAATACGAGGAGCGCATCACGACGAATGCCTCCGGCAAGGCGGCTATAGCGAAGCGTGCCGCTGCGCTCGTCGAGGACGGAATGGTCCTGCTGCTCGATTCCGGGACAACGACCCTTGCCCTGGCTGCAGCTCTTAAGGAGCGCAAGAACCTTACGATCTGCACGGGCTCGCTGCCGATTGCTCAACTGATGGCGCGAATGCCCGGTATGCGTGTCCACCTTCTCGGCGGAGAGATTGATCCGCGCGAGGAGGCGACCATCGGTATCGATATGCTGGAGGCGATCGGGCGCTTTCGCGTCGATCTGGCTTTCATCGGCGTCGGCGGCGTGTCCCCGAAGGGGGAGGTGACCGATTACACCCGGATCGGGGCGGAGCAGCGCGCCCGCATGATCTTAGCGGCAAGCAAGGCGTATTTCCTGGTCGATCACGAGAAGTTCGGCCGGTTGACCGCCCTGCGTATCCCTGGGGACGAGCAGGTTGCGGGCTTGGTGACGGACCACCCGCCGGCGAAAGCCATCGCCGATGCCTTGCGACGACGCGGAATCCCTCTCCTTATGGCCTGATGTGGGAAATTGTTGTTTTTTGTGTTGATTTGACGATGTGCCTGCGTAGTCTTGAGAAGGGACTTCAAAGGATCGCGCAGCCATGACCTCTTCCTTCCCGAGCCACGCTCGCGTCGTCGTCATCGGCGGCGGCATTGTCGGCACTTCCGTTGCTTATCATTTGGCTAAGCTCGGTTGGCGCGATGTGGTGCTGGTGGAACAGGGGCGCCTGTCGTGCGGCACGACTTGGCACGCGGCGGGCCTGGTCGGGCAATTGCGTTCGCACAGCAACATCACACGGCTGATCCAGTATTCCACGGAGCTGTATGCCAAGCTGGAGGATGAGACCGGGCTTGCCACAGGTTGGAAGCAGACCGGCTCGCTCAGCGTCGCGCGTACCGAGGAGCGCATGGTTCAGCTGCGCCGCACTGCATCGTCGGCTCGGGCGCAGGGCGTCGCCATCGAGGTCCTGTCAGCCGAGGAGGCGCAGGCGTTCTATCCGCTCATGCGGACGGATGATCTCAAGGGTGCCGTCTGGCTTCCGGGTGACGGCAAAGCCAATCCCAGCGACCTGACGCAAGCCTTGGCCCGCGGTGCGCGGGATGGTGGCGTCCGCATCCTGGAGAAAACCCGCGTGACGGCAATCGATGTGGAAAACGGAGCCGTTACGGCGGTCAGAACGGACCATGGAACAATCAAATGCGAAGTCTTGGCTATCTGTGCGGGCCAATGGTCCCGAGAGGTCGGGGAAATGTGCGGCGTGGCCATCCCGCTCCATTCCGCCGAGCATATGTACATTGTTACCGGTGCCATTCCGGGCGTGACGCCTGATCTCCCCGTGCTGCGCGACCCCGATGGCTACATCTACTTCAAGGAGGAGGTTGGAGGCCTCGTCATGGGCGGGTTCGAGCCTCACGCGAAGCCTTGGGGCATGGACGGGATCCCGTATCCTTTCGAGTTCCAGCTGCTTCCGGACGACTGGGATCAGTTCGAGATCCTCATGCAGAATGCCCTCATGCGCGTCCCGGCCCTCGAGACGGCACCGATCAAGACCTTCCTCAACGGGCCGGAGAGCTTTACGCCGGACAACAACTTCATCCTGGGTGAGGCACCGGAGGTGCGCGGTGTTTTCGTCGCGGCCGGCTTCAATTCCATGGGCATTGCGTCCGGAGGAGGCGCCGGAAGGGCGTTGGCTGAATGGATCGTCGGCGGCGAGCCCAGTCTCGACCTCTGGCCTGTCGATATCCGCCGTTTCGCACGATTCCACAACAACAAGGAGTGGCTGAAGGAGCGCGTCAAGGAGGTGCTCGGTCTGCATTATGCCATGCCGTGGCCGAACCGGGAGCTGGAGAGCGCGCGGCCGTTCCGCCGTTCGCCGCTTTACGATCGCCTCGATGCCTCAGGAGCGGTCTTCGGCTCCAAGATGGGCTGGGAGCGCGCCAATTTTTTTGCCGCTCCGGGCGAGCCCCGCATGATCGACTATTCCTTTAGCCGTCAGAACTGGTTCGAGCGTGTCGGTAAGGAGCACCGTGCTGCCCGTGAGGCGGTGGCGCTGTTCGACATGTCATCATTTGCGAAATTCATGGTGCAGGGCTCGGGAGCCGAAGCGGCTCTCCAGTATCTCTGCGCCAACGACGTGGCCGTGCCGGTCGGACAGACGGTTTATACGCCACTCCTCAACGGCCGTGGCGGGTTCGAGAGCGATGTCACGATTGCGCGCCTTGCCCAGGACAGATACCTTCTTGTGACTGGAACCGCCCAGGCAACACGGGATGCGCATTGGATCATGCGAAATTGTCCGTCGGCATCCTGTGTGACTGTCACTGACGTCGCGTCGGCCTTTGCCGTCCTCGGCCTGATGGGGCCGCATTCGCGCCAAGTGCTGTCGCGCGTGACGAATACCTCCCTCGACAACGCGGCTTTCCCCTTCGGCACTTTTCGAGAGATCAGTATCGGCCACGCAACCGTTCTCGCCTCGCGGCGGTCGTATGTGGGTGAGCTCGGTTGGGAGCTGTACGTCCCGACCGAGTTTGCCGTTCTGGTCTATGACATTCTTGCCGATGCCGGTGCCGAGCTCGGGCTGGCTCCTGCAGGTTACTATGCCATCGACTCGCTGCGCATCGAGAAGGGCTACCGGGCATGGGGGCGGGAGCTGACGCCGGACGTGACACCTTGGCAGGCCGGTCTCGGTTTTGCCGTCGCACTCGATAAAGGGCCGGATTTCCTCGGCCGGGCGGCTCTTCTCGATACTCGGCAGCGCCCTTTGACAAAGCGGCTTGTCTCCTTCCTGGCCGAAGAGCCGGACACCCCCATCGCCTGGGGCGGAGAACTGATCCGTGCCGACGGTGAGGCAGTCGGAGACGTGACATCGGCGGCCTATGGGTATTCAACCGGCGGCATCGTCGGACTTGGTTGGCTCAATGGCCGTGAAGAAGCGGTCGATGCAGAATGGATTTCGGGGCGGCGCTTCACGGTGGACATCGCGGGCGTGGAAGTCCCCATCCGCTGCCAGCTTCGGCCATTCTACGATCCTGCGAGTGCGCGGATGCGCGTCTAGCGTCTCGTGGGCATGAACCGGCGAAGATGACAGTCGCCGTTCTGCGCGAGGCTCTAAGAGTCACGCATCAAGGGTGGCAAGCCTTTCGGTGATGTCCAGGAAGCGAAACACGAGCGGAACGCGCCGGCGCTCCTCAAGGCAAACGACGTATTCTTCGACCGAGAGCGGAGCGTTTTCCACCTTCAATGTGTGAAGATCGCCCTGACTGCGCACCTCGCTCTCGAACACGATGCCGATCCCGAACCCTGCCAGGACGGCTTCCTGCACAGCCTCGCGGGTCTGTACCTCGATCACGGCTCCCGGTCGGATACCCTTCTCCGACAACGCGGCCTCAAAGACCTCGCGCGTGATGGATCCTCGCTCGCGAATGACGAGTGCTCGACCGTTGATCTCCTCCAGCAGAACTTGGCCGCGATAACTCCAGTCGTGAGATTTCGGCACGAAGAGGACGAGCCTGTCTATGCGGAGTGGCCGGCTGTGGATGCGCGGGTCGGATGTGCGCTTCGCCATGACGCCCACATCGGCCTTGTAGTCCAGGATTTGCTGAAGCACGTCGGCCGAATTGCCGACCGTGAGGGAGAATGTGAGGCCGGGATGATCGGCTTTCAGCTGAACGAGCAGGGGCATGACGTGGTTCGCGCTGTCCGCTGCCACGCGCAGATGGCCGTGGGTCAGGGTCCGGGCTCGTCCAAGCAGGGCAGCGGCTTCGTCCTCCGCGGCAAAGAGGCGAGTCGTGATGGTGAAAAGGTTCTGGCCGATGGGGGTCAGGGTAACCCCTCGGTGCCGGCGGTCGAAGAGATTGACGGAATGCGCGGCCTCCAAGGCCCGGACCTGGGCCGAGAGGGTGGACTGGCTGACGCCGCTCGCGATGGCAGCCCGGGTGAAGCTGCCTTCCTGCGCGACTTGATGGAAGGCCCGCAGCAGCGTCAGGTTCATTCAAACCCCTAATATAGATATTATCTATACCATGCATTCATAACAAGTATTTGACCTATGGCAAGAGTGACAGCACGCTCCGGCTATCGATGCAGGAGATGCCATAATGTCGTCTTTCCCGCCCCGCCGAGCACAGTCTGAAACCGGCGACCCCCTCCTTCTCACCCCCGGGCCCCTGACCACGTCCAGAACCGTGAAACAGGCGATGGTTCATGACTGGGGCTCGCGCGATGCAGCCTTCCTCAAAATCAACAAGGATGTGCTGACCCGCCTGCCCGAGATCATCCACGGTGCAGGGGAGTATGTAACGGTGCCCATGCAGGGGTCCGGAACCTTCGCGGTCGAGGCCATGCTCACCAGCCTTGTTCCGGCTGACGGCAAAGTGCTCGTCCTCATCAACGGCGCCTATGGCCATCGCGCCAAGCGAATACTCGACATCGCCCATCGCGCGACCGTGATCTATGAAACACCGGAGGATACCCCTCCCGATCCGGATCGCCTGAACGAGCTCCTAAAGGCTGATCCGGCCATCACGCATGTCTTCGCCGTGCATTGCGAAACCACGAGCGGCATTCGCAATCCGATCGAGGCGGTTGCCGATGTGGTGGCGAGAAACGGGCGCCGGCTCCTGATCGATGCCATGAGCGCCTTCGGCGCGCTGGCGTTGGACTCGCGGAAAACGACTTTCGACGCGGTGGCCGCCTCGTCTAACAAGTGCATCGAGGGCGTGCCGGGCCTCGGCTTCGTCCTCGTGAAACGCGATGTCATCGCCGGCGCAAAGGGTAACGCGACCTCTCTCGTCCTAGACCTGCATGATCAATGGCAGGGCTTCGAGAAGACAGGCCAATTCCGCTTTACGCCACCCATCCATGTCATCGTCGCGTTCCACCAGGCTTTAGAGGAGTTCTGGGCTGAAGGCGGCGTAGCAGGGCGCGGCGGGCGCTATGCGGAGAACTGCCGTATCCTCATCGAGGGGATGCAGGATCTCGGATTCAGCACCTTGCTGCCGGCCAGTTTGCAGACCCCCATCATCGTGACCTTCCACATGCCGAAGGATCCGGCATTCGATTTCCAGCACTTTTACGATGGCCTGAGCGACCGTGGTTTCCTGATTTATCCCGGGAAGCTGACGGTCGCGGATTCCTTCCGCATCGGCTGCATCGGCCGGCTCTATCCCAAGGACATGCACGCAGCCCTTGCCGCCGTGCGCGAAGTCTTGGCTGATCTCGGGGTTTCTACCCCCCTGCGCAGCGCCGCGTAAGGAGAGGTTCTATGAACGCTCATAATCGAACGAACCAAGTCGTCGCGAACGGGCGCAGCTACCGTGTTCCGTCGACACCGACCGTGGCAGTCTGCATCGACGGCTCGGAACCAGGCTATATCGAGGCTGCCATTGCGGCCGGTCTTGCTCCAAACATCGATCGTATGATGAAGACCGGATCCAATCTGCTCGCCAAGAGCGTGGTTCCGAGCTTCACCAACCCCAACAACATTTCCATTATCACGGGGCGCCCACCAGCGGTGCATGGCATCGCGGGCAATTACTTCTACGACACCCAGGCTCGTGAAGAAGTCATGATGAACGACGTGCGGTTCATGCGCGCGGATACCATCATGAAGTCGTTTCAGGATGCCGGCGCCAAAGTGGCCGTGGTGACTGCCAAGGACAAGCTGCGGACCCTCCTCGGGAAGGGGCTCGCCCCCTCCACGGGACGTGCAATCGCCTTTTCGTCAGAGAAGGCCGACAAGGCAACAAAGGCGGAGAACGGCATCGAAGATGTGCTGAACTTCGTCGGAATGCCGCTGCCGGAAGTCTATTCCGCCGATCTCTCGGAGTTCGTCTTTGCGGCTGGCGTAAAGCTTTTGAAGACGTTCCGCCCCGACGTCATGTATCTTTCGACGACCGACTACATCCAGCATAAGGCGGCACCGGGTTCCGAGATCGCGAACGCCTTCTACGCGATGATCGATCGCTATGTCGGAGAACTCGAGCAACTGGGTTGCGTCATCGCCCTGACCGCCGACCATGGGATGAACGATAAGCATCTTCCGAACGGCGAGCCGGATGTCATTTACCTGCAGGATTGGTGTGATCGTACGGCAATGATCGACGGCGCTCGGGTCATCCTGCCGATTACCGATCCGTATGTCGCGCATCATGGTGCACTCGGCTCCTTCGCGACCATCTATCTTCCGGAGACCGCTGATCGAGCCGGAATCATGAAGAACCTGGCGACGGTCGAGGGTATCGAACTCGTCCTCAGCAAGGAGGATGCCTGCGAGCGTTTCGAGTTGCCGCCAGACCGGATCGGCGACATCGTCGCCATATCGACACGGCACAAGGTCATTGGAACGAGCCGTGCACGGCATGACCTTTCCGGCCTTACCGAACCCCTGCGCTCGCATGGTGGACTTACCGAGCAGGTCGTTCCGATGATCGTGAACAGGAAGGTCTCTCTGCCAGAGGGACGGACTCTGCGCAATTTCGACGTCTTCGAGGTTGCGCTCAACTTGGTCTCCTAGGAGGGACGAGCCATGAATGCGGCTGCCAAGATTCCTTTTCTGAAAGAGACCATGCGCATCGCCGGAAAGGCCGTGACGAGCGATGAGGTCGTCGAGGTTCGCAATCCTTACAACAACGAACTTGTCGGCACCGTCCCGTCGGCCCGCCCGGAACATGTGCGCGAAGCCTTCGCGAAAGCCCGTGCCTTCAAGTCGGCCCTGACGCGTTATGAGCGTCAGCAGATCCTGATGCGCACGGCCGAAATCCTTCGCGATCGCAAGGAGGAATTCGCGCGCCTCATCACGGCGGAGGCCGGACTATGCTGGAAGGATGCGCTCTATGAGGCCAGCCGGGCATACGACGTCTGGTCCTTCGCGGCGCAGCTGACCATCCGCGATGATGGTGAGACCTTCTCCTGCGATATCAGCCCGAACGGCAAGAAGCGCAAGATCTTTACCCAACGTATGCCCCTCATGGGCGTCATTTCGGCCATCACGCCTTTCAATCATCCCTTGAACATGGTGTCGCACAAGCTTGCTCCGGCGATTGCGACCAATAACCGGCTCGTGCTGAAGCCTACGGAACTTACACCGCTGACGGCGCTCAGGCTGGCGGACGTGCTCTACGAAGCGGGCCTGCCGCCGGAGATGCTGTCCGTCGTCACCGGAAATCCGGGTACGATGGGCGATGCCATGATCACCGATCCGGACGCGGATCTCATCACCTTCACGGGCTCCGTTCGCGTCGGCAAGCATATCTCGGCGACGGCTGGCTACAAGCGAACCATTCTCGAACTCGGCGGGAACGATCCTCTCATCGTGATGGAGGATGCGGATCTGGACAAGGCGGCCGACCTTGCCGTTCAGGGCGCAACCAAGAACTCGGGTCAGCGGTGTACGGCCGTCAAGCGGATCCTTGTGGTAAACAGCGTCGCAGACGAGTTCTCGGCTCTCGTGCTCGAGAAGGCGAAGAAGCTCAAATGCGGCGATCCCATGGATCCCGATGTCGATGTGGGGACGGTCATCCACGAGGGAGCCGCGAAGACTTTCGAACGGCGCGTGAACGAGGCCGTTGCCGCCGGTGCCCGGCTTCTTCATGGCAACAACCGCGAAGGTGCCCTCTACCCGCCGACCGTCGTCGATCACATACCCTACGATGCCGAATTGGTGCGGGAAGAAACGTTCGGCCCGGTTATCCCGATCATCCGGGTGCCGGACGATATCAGCGAGATCATTCGCATCTCGAACTCAACGGCCTACGGCTTGTCCTCGGGCGTCTGCACTAACCGGTTCGATTATATCACCCGCTTCATCAACGAACTCGATGTCGGCACGGTGAATATCTGGGAGGTTCCAGGCTACCGGATCGAGATGTCGCCATTCGGCGGGATCAAGGATTCGGGCAATGGCTACAAGGAAGGCGTTTGGGAGGCGATGAAAAGCTTCACGAACGTACGCACTTTCTCGATGCCCTGGGGGTGAGGCAATGACGAGGCAGGTCATGGTATCCTGTCTCCTCTCCCGGCGGCTCTCAGGCCGTCGGATGCGCGAAGCATGCGAAAGCTTCGCTCACGGCGGCATAGATCGCGCGCTTGAACGGAACGACGAGATCGACCGTCTCGCTCAGCAGCGCCCAGCGCCAAGTGTCGAACTCCGCCGCCTCGCCGTTCTGCCCGACGGTGACGTCGATTTCGCTTTCGTCTCCGAGAAATCGCATCGCGTACCAGATCTGACGCTGCCCACTGAACGCCGAAAGCTTATGAGGCGGCCCAGTGTAAGGCGGAAAATCATACGTCATCGCCGGGCACATGCAGGCGAGGACGCTTACGCTGCGTACGCTCGTCTCCTCCCACAATTCCCGCAGAGCCGCAGCCTGCGTTTCCTCATGCGGATCAACGCCTCCTTGCGGCATCTGCCATTCGTGTCCTGGAGCAATAGTCTCAGGTCCATCGTCCCGCAGGCGGCGTGCGATCAGCACAAGGCCCTCCCGATTGAACAGCGCTATACCGACGTTGTGCCTGTAGGGAAGGGTGGACATGGAGGAAGCCAATCTAAGGTCTCTTGCATCGGTGAGACAGTTCGCCTTAAGCTTTACCATATCGCGGGGCGCCTTTGCATGATACTCCGCAAAGAATTGGCAGAGACTCGCTTCTCTCCCTCGGACAGGGGGCAGGCTGGCTCGCCCTCTCTCGAGGGGGCCATGTCCTCCGACGAGTTCCCCTACGATGGACCCACTGGTATTTACTGCAGTCCTCGCCGCAGCGGCGATGCATGCCGGCTGGAACGCCTCGCTGAAGCTGAAGCTCGATCCGCTTCTGGCGATGACGCGCATCACGACAGCGGCGGGCGTCGTCGCGCTCCCGGCTCTGGTGTGGTTCGGAATGCCGCGCCAGGAGGCTTGGCCGTGGCTCGCAGGCTCCATCGTCCTGCACCTCGGCTATTATGTGGCGCTGACCGAAGCCTATCGCCATGCGGATATGAGCCAAGTCTATCCGATCGCGCGTGGCGGTGCGCCGCTCATGACGACGGCAGGCTCGCTCCTGCTGCTCAGCGAGCCGATCACGCCGAGAGGCGGGGTGGGTATCTTGCTCCTTGCCGGCGGGGTGGTGCTGATGTCCTTCGCCGGACGCGAAAGGAATCTGGACCCGAAGGCCGTCCTTCTGGCGCTGGCGACCGCGGTCATCATCTGCGGCTACACGCTGGTGGATGGGATCGGCGCCCGCGTGGCGGGCAATCCGCATGCCTACGCAGCCGCGCTCTTCGTCATCGATGGTTTTCCGCTCCTGCTTTACGTCCTGTGGTGTCACGGGTCTCGGCAGATCGCACTGACTTTTGCCAAGCCTTCGTCGGCCTTCATCGGCGGCAGCATGTCCCTGGGTTCCTACTGGATCGCGATCTGGGCAATGACGGTCGCGCCCATCGCTCTCGTGGCCGCCTTGAGAGAGTCGAGCGTGCTCTTCGCGGCCCTGATCGCCTTCGTGATCCTGAAGGAGCCGTTGCGCCCGCGCCGCGTTCTGGCGGCCGCCTTCATCTGCATAGGTCTAGCGTTGATCCGCATCCAATGAGCCGGCTTCGGCTGTCGCACAGCTGTCATTACGGGCCGTTTATACGCTCTCATCCCTGTATGGGATACTCCCGATTGGCACAATTACGGTCAAGAAACGTCCAAAAAGGGCGCAGTGCTGCCTTGTGTAAGTATTCAATGGGGCGTTTACTGTTCGGGCCTAAAACAACGAAGAGGGACAGGCAATGAAAAAGTGGATAGTGGCAAGCCTCGGCGCGGCCTTGACTTTCAGCCTTGCGGCGACGGCATCGGCTCAGCAGAAAACGAAGCTGACGATTTATACGGCTCTCGAGAACGATCAGCTCGGGCCATTCAAACAGGCCATCGAAAAGGCCGTGCCAGATGTAGAAGTCTCGTGGGTAAGGGACTCCACCGGCGTCATCACTGCCCGGTTCCTCGCCGAGAAGGACAATCCGCGGGCCGATATGGTCATGGGCCTTGCGGCCTCCAGCCTTCTCATGTTCGAAACCGCAGGACTCCTGCAGGAGTATAAACCAAAAGGCGCGGACGAGCTGAAAGAGATCTTCCGAGATAACAAGGCCCCCTACACCTACACCGGCATGGATGCCTATCTCGGGGTCGTCTGCTACAATACCGCCGAGGGTGCGAAGATCGACACCAAGACCCCCACATCGTGGCAGGATCTCCTGAAGCCGGCGTTCAAGGGCAAGATCGTGATGCCGCATCCAGCCTCCTCGGGCACTGGCTATCTCATGGTCGCGGGCTGGCTCCAGGGCATGGGAGAAGAGGCTGGCTGGAAGTTCATGGACGGCCTGCACGAGAATATCGCCGCTTATCTCCATTCGGGCTCGGCGCCCTGCGTACAGGCCGCGAAGGGCGAGCGCGTCGTCGGCCTTGCACTCGACATGCGCGGCGCTTCCGAGAAGACCAAGGGCGCGCCGCTCGACGTCGTCATTCCCAAGGAGGGTACCGGCTGGGAGATGGAGGCGACCGCCATCGTCAAGGGGACGAAGAACCTCGAGGCCGCAAAGAAGGTTGCGGATTGGGGCGCGACCAAGGGGGCCAGCGAGCTCTATTCCAAGTCCTATGCGATCGTAGCCTATCCGGGCGTCAGCAATATTCCGCCGAACTATCCGGCCAATGCCGAACAGGGCATGATCAAGAACGACCTGGGTTGGATGGCGGCGAACCGTGATCGCGTTCTGGCCGAATGGTCGAAGCGCTATGAATCGAAAGCGGCCCCGAAGAACTAACCGCTTCGTCAATCCGTGCCGGCTCAGACAGAGGGATCAGGTTTGATGAACAGTGTCAGCATTCCGTTGCCACATGGTGTCCCGCTCGATGGGCCAGCACACCACGAAGACGCCTATCTGCGCATTGTCGATCTCACGAAACGGTTCGGCGCCTTCACGGCGCTGAACCGGATCAACCTGGAGATCCGCAAGGGCGAGTTCGTCTGTTTCCTTGGCCCCTCCGGCTGCGGCAAGACCACTCTCCTGCGTGCAGTCGCGGGACTGGATCAGCAGGATGAAGGAAAGATCTTCCTCGACGGGCGGGACGTTTCGCATGCGGAGCCGTCCCAACGTGATTTCGGGATCGTCTTCCAGTCTTACGCACTCTTTCCCAATCTGACCGTCGATCGCAACGTGGGTTACGGCCTCGTCAACCGCAAATGGCCGAGAGCCAAAGTGGCGGAGCGGGTACGCGAACTCCTGGCCCTGGTGGGCCTGCCTGACCAGGGGAATAAATATCCTCTTCAGCTGTCCGGCGGCCAGCAGCAGCGCGTGGCTCTTGCCCGGGCGCTTGCCACATCGCCGGGGCTTCTGCTCCTGGATGAGCCGCTCTCGGCGCTCGATGCCAAGGTCCGCATCCGGCTGCGGGGCGAAATTCGTGCATTGCAGAAGCGCCTGGGAGTCACCACGATCATGGTGACACACGATCAGGAAGAAGCTCTCGCCATGGCGGACCGTATCGTGGTGATGAACAGCGGGCGGATCGAGCAGGTGGGCTCGCCTGAAATCATCTACCGGACGCCCGAGACCGCATTCGTATCGGACTTCGTTGGTCACATGACATTTCTGGAGGCGCAGGTGGTGGCGCCCGGAAAGGTGGATGTGGGAGGACTCGTCTTTACGGTAGCCGATTCACGCGGCTTCCAGGTCGGTACGCGGGTAAAGCTCGCCATGCGCCCTGAGGACGTGAAGACCCGGAACATCGATGCCGATACGCCAAACGCGTTTGAGGCACGCATCGAGAATCTCGCCTTTCTCGGCGCCTTCTGCCGTGCAAGCCTGGTTCCGCTCGCATCGCCGCAAGCGTGTATTTCGGCGGACTTCTCCAACAATGCCATGCGCGATCTGGGTATTGCTATCGGGCAGATCCGCCGTGTCGCCTTCCCGCCTGAAGCGTTTCGTCTCTTTCCGCTTGAGGCGGGGGAGGGCTGCATATGAGCACGGGACTTGCCCTTCTGGCCTCCGTTGCGGCGCCACGGACGATACGTGGGGAGCGGCAGGTCGCCGGGATCTCCATTGGTGCTCTCTGCGTCATTCTCATCCTCATCATCGCGCTGCCGCTCTGGTCACTGCTTTCGAAGAGTTTCGAGAGCATGGACGGCTCCTTCGTAGGGCTCGATAATTATCTTACGTATTTTACAACCCCGACGCTTTTCGCCTCACTCCAGAATTCCCTGTTCGTCTCTGCCGTGTCGACGGCGATCGTCATTCCGCTTGCTTTTGCGTATGCCTATGCGCTGACCCGCACGCGCATGCCGGCCAAGGGGATGTTCTATGCGCTTGCTCTGCTGCCCATCTTCGCGCCATCGCTTCTTGCGGCCATCTCCCTCGTCTATATCTTCGGCAATCAGGGCTTCCTCGGTTTCCTGCTCATGGGAAACAGCGTCTATGGACCCATCGGGATTATCATGGGCGAGGTTCTGTCCACCTTCCCGCACGCTCTGCTGATCCTCGTGACCGCACTCTCCCTCGCGGATGGGCGCCTCTACGAGGCGGCCGCAGCCCTCGGCACATCGAAGGCGCGCGTATTCTGGACCATCACCCTTCCGGGCGCGCGTTTCGGCGTTGTTAATGCAACCTTCGTGGTTTTCACTCTGGTCATCACGGATTTCGGCGTGCCGAAGGTGATCGGGGGGCAATACGACGTCCTGGCGACGGATGCATATAAGCAGGTCGTCGGCCAACAGAACTTCTCCATGGGCGCCGTGGTCGGGATGATTCTGCTTGTGCCGGCTCTCATCGCCTTCGTGGTCGACAAGATCTCCAAGCGCCACCAGGTGGCGCTGCTTTCTGCCCGCGCCGTTCCACTCGAGCCGCCGGTGAATCGCAGGCTTGCGACGATCTACCTGCTGTTCTGCCTGGCGGTCGGCGGCACCATCGTCGGCTCCTACGGGGTTTCCGTCTGGGCCTCCTTCATCCAGTACTGGCCCTACAATCTGGCCTTTACGCTGAACAATTACGACTTCTCCAATGTCGAGCCCAGCGGCTGGCAGCCATATTTCAATTCATTGACGATGGCGGCCCTGGTCTCGGTCATAGGGTCGGCGCTGGTCTTCTGGGGAGCGTATCTGATCGAGAAAACCAAAGCATTCCCAAGAGGGCGTGCGGTCGCACATTTCCTCGCGATGCTGCCCATGGCAGTCCCGGGCCTTGTGCTGGGACTTGGATACGTCTTCTTCTTCAACGCCTCATGGAACCCGCTGTCGTTTCTGTATGGAACGCTGGCCCTCCTCGTCATCAACACGCTCGGGCACTTCTACACCGTCTCACACCTGACCGCTCTCACGGCCCTGAAGCAGATCGACGGTGAGTTCGAAGCGGTTTCGGCGTCCCTGAAGGTGCCGTTCTGGCGCACCTTCGGTGCCGTGACAGTCCCGATTTGTGCGCCGACCATCCTCGACATCTCAGTCTATATGTTCGTCAATGCCATGACGACCGTCTCGGCTGTCATCTTCCTCTATGGGACCGACAGCAAGCTCGCCTCCATCGCGATCGTTCATATGGATGAGGCGGGTGCCAGTGCCTCGGCGGCTGCCATGGCGACGATGATCATGGCGACTGCCATCGGGGTCAAACTGCTGCACATCATCCTGGCACACGCGATCTTCAATCGGCTGCAAAGGTGGCGGCGCAGGGCGATAGCGTGAGGGTTCGTCAGGACCCGGCTGCAATGGCCGAGACGGTCTTGATGCAAGCTCGCCTGCTGTTGGGTGTCCGGCAGGATCGCCCGTTATGCGGATGCAAGACACCATGTATGTTCGGCTGATGTCTTGCCGCGGGGCGCCTTGAGCAAACCCGCGGCCCCGTAAAGCTCGGTTCTGCCGCGAGCATGAGAGCCTCTCTGCCGATGGCAGTCCGGATTTTACCGCACCAGGGTGCGAGACATTCGTCGTTCCACGACAACCGCCGGCCGTGCGGATGTCGGTCTCGAGGAAGAGGGGCGGGCGAGGGCACGTGCGGTCGGCACCGCTGCTTTCAGGACAGCCGCGCGAACCTCAGCCTCGGGCAGACCCATCAGCATTGCGGCGATCTCTGTCTGGCCTTCCACATCGTCGGCTAAGCCTTGTGCGGCAAAGATCGCCTCATCGAGTGTCGGCGGGTCGAAGCGCATGACGCGACGGGCTGTTGACGGCTTGTTCTTATGGGGTGGCATCGGTGTCGTTCAAGAAATGAGGACGGGTCTCGAGGAATACGGAGACGCGTGGGCCTGACAAGCGAACGCCCGCCAAAGGCGGGCGCGAGTCTTCAATCCGAAAGGCGTGGCGATTTACGCGAAGGCTGCCTGACGGGCGACACGGTCGATGTCATAGCGGACGATGCCAAGATCGGCCAGCTCGCGATCGGAGAGCTGCGCCAGCTCCCGGACGGTCTCACGGTACAGTCTATAGGCGCGGATCTTGGAGAGGATGTAAGTGACGAACATGGTAAGCCCCAGCAGTTGGCCGGCCACCATGACCGGCGATCATTGCTCTTGTTGCAATGCAGCATATAGGGACGCACACGCGTCTTGAGGAGCGGGAATTATGGAAGGCTGTTATGCTTTGATAGCATAGCATACTGCAAAGACGATGCCGCGTATGCTGAAGATGCAGGGCGGAAAAAGGTTACGGTGATTGAAATTTCGCCGGCAGCGGAGAGAGCGAGGCCGATGCACCGCAGAAGGCGACACCAGTGCAGAGCTTCCGTATCTCACGCGAAGCGCTTGGCGCCGGCGACGCAGAGGATGACGAGACCGGTCGCGGCGATCATCGTCCAGGCAATCGGCTCATGGAGCAGCAGGCCGGCCAGCGCCAGGCCGAAGAAGGGCTGGAGCAATTGCAGCTGGCCGACGCCCGCGATGCCTCCGAGCGCGAGGCCCCGATACCAGAAGACGAAGCCGATCAGCATGCTGAAAACCGACACATAGGCGAGGCCGAGCCAGGCCGGGCCGCCGATCCCGCTCCAGGATCCTGGCATCGTGGCCAGCGCGACGGCCGCCATCATCGGCAGCGCCAGCAGCAGGGCCCATGAGATGACCTGCCAGCCGCCGAGCCTTCGCGAAAGCGTCGCGCCCTCGGCATAGCCGAGGCCGCAGAGCAGGATAGCGGCCACCATCAGGAGGTCGCCCAGGAGCGAACCGGCATCGCTGCCCGCAAGGGCGAAGCCCGTCACCGTCGCGGCGCCGAGGCACGAGAACAGCCAGAAGGCCGGCTTCGGCCTCTCGCCGCCGCGCAGGACGCCGAAGATCGCGGTCGCAAGCGGCAGGAGGCCGACGAACACGATGGAATGCGCCGCCGTGATGTGCTGGAGCGCAAGTGCGGTCAGCAGCGGAAAGCCGATCACGACACCGAGCGCCACCACGGCAAGTGAGCCGAGATCGCCGCGGGCGGGCCTTGCCTGCCGAAGCATGACGAGGAAAGCCGCTCCGAGAATTGCCGCGATGGCCGCGCGGGCCGAGGTCAGGAACAGGGGCGAGAAATCGCCGACCGCGACACGGGTCGCCGGCAGAGAGCCGCTGAAGATGATGACACCCAAGAGGCCGCTGCCCCAGCCGTCCGCCGTTCGATCCATGGTCTTTCCCTTTCGGACAGGATCTTAAGAGAGCCGGGGCTGGCTCGGACAGGCACAATGCAATACAATTTGACGAAACTGTATGGGTATGGACAGCCATACAATCGGCGGAGCACGCATGAGGAACGCAGAACTGACACGCACCGGCGAGGTGATGGCGGCGATCCGGTCGAAGGTGTCGGGCCGGGCCCTCGTGGCGGGCGACCGGTTGCCCTCGATCCGGAGTCTCGCGATGGCCATGGGCGTGTCGCCCTCCACGGTCGTCGAGGCCTATGACCGTCTCGTCGCCGAGGGGCTGATCCGCGCCCGGCGCGGCTCCGGCTTCTACGTCGCCAGCACGGGCCTGCCTCCCATGACGCTGACGGAGACAGGGCCGCAGCGCGACTGGGCCGTCGATCCTTTCTGGGTATCGCGGCAGTCGCTCGATGCGGATCCTGCGGTCGTCAAGCCGGGATGCGGCTGGCTGCCGGCGGATTGGATGCCGCATGCCGCGCTCCGCCGTGCCCTGCGAACGCTCGCGCGGGGCGAGGATGCGGTGCTGGCTGATTACGGCAGCACGCGCGGTTCACCGGCCTTGCGCCGGCTGCTGCTCGGGCGGTTCGCCGAGGAAGGCATCGAGATCGCGCCCGAGCAGATCCTGCTCACGGTTTCGGGGACGCAGGCGATCGACCTGATCTGCCGCTTCCTGCTGAGGCCCGGCGACACGGTGCTGCTGGACGATCCGGGCTATTTCAATTTCCAGGCGCTGCTGCGGGCGCATCAGGTCAGGATCGTCGGCGTGCCCTACACGCCCTCCGGCCCCGATCTGGCGGCCTTCGAGGCGGCGTTGGCCGCAGAACGGCCGCGGCTCTACATCACCAATTCGGCGCTCCACAACCCGACCGGCGCCACCCTCTCGCCGCAGGTCGCCCACAGGCTCCTGAGCGCCGCCTCGGCCCACGACCTGACGATCGTCGAGGACGACATCTTCGCCGATTTCGAGCCGGAGCCGTCGCCGCGTCTGGCCGTGCTTGACGGGCTCAACCGCGTCATCCGCATCGGCAGCTTCTCGAAGACCCTGTCCGCCTCGGTCCGTTGCGGCTACATCGCCGCACGGGCGGATTGGATCGAAGGTCTGGTCGATCTCCAGGTCGCGACCAGCTTCGGCGGGCCGAGCCCGGTCGCGACCGAGCTGATCGCCGGCGTTCTCGCCGGAGGCGGCTACCGCAAGCATATGGACGAGCTGCGCCAGCGTCTCGCACGGGCCCGGCACGACATGGCGAAGCGGCTGGAGACGCTCGGCATCCGGCCCTGGCTCATGCCGCGGGGCGGGTTCTATCTCTGGTGCGCCTGCCGGAGGGCCAAGACTCCGCCGCGCTCGCCCGCAAGGCCGTGGAGGAGAACGTCGTTCTGGCTCCGGGCAACGTGTTCAGCGTCTCGCAATCGGCTGCCGGCTTCCTCCGCTTCAACGTCGCGCAGTCGAGCGATCCACGGGTCCTGGCGACCCTCCGGCGGGCCATGGAGGCCTGCCGGACCGCTTGAAGCCCCTTCGTGGTGCGCGGCATCGTCCCTGCGGGTCTGGGCTCATTCTCCGTGCCGGCCGCTATAGGCGTTGCGCGGCGGTGGGGTCCAGCCCGTGGGCGGAGCCTTCGGCCGGTAGATCTCCACGAGCAGGGGATGGCAGGCGGCCACGTCGCTGGAATGCTCGGTGCTGCAATCGCCCCCGGGGCAGGCCGACAGGGCGCCCAAAAGGTCGATCTCGGCGAAGAATTCCAGGAAGTCGCCCGGCCGGACGGGGCTCGCCTTCATGAAATATTGGCCGGTGTCGCGGGTGAATCCGGTGCACATGAAGACGTTGAGCACATCGTGCACGGCAGGCTCGACCGCCTCGAGCGGCCGGCCCACCTGATGGGCGAGGGCACGCGTCAGGTTCGAATGGCAGCAATGGTGATAGTCGTGGCCGGAGAGCAGCTGGTGCGTATAGGGGTCGCAGCGCGTGCCGATCACGTCGTGCACGGAGCCGCCCCATTCGTCAAAGCCGTACCAGTCGAGTGTGTCCTGCGTGATGGTCGCCATGGGGCGGAGATAAGGGAGGGACGACCACAGCCGGTCGCCGGTCGAGAGATGCGTGCCGTGCAGGGCCCGGGTCTTGCCCGAGAAGAAGCGCTCGTCGAGGTTCCCGTCCGCCCAGAGGTTCAGGTCCCCGACCTGCGGTCCCTCGATGGAGACGATGCGGAAGAAGGAGCCAGCGGGCACCTGAAAGCAGCGGGCGTCGCGCGGCGGCACGACGACCTCGTCCACCTTCTGCCAGCCCTCTCGGGCGGCGCGGTAGGCCGCGAGATCGGGGGGCGCCAGACTGTCCACCGGGTAGCAGACGACCGGCGCGATCTTCCGGCGCGCCTGCGCGTCATGGGGTTCCGGTTGTTCGCCCTTTTCCGGTTTCATTCGGTTCTCCAGACATTGCTCTCAGGCGCCAATCTACAGGCAGCCCCGCGCCCATGGCTAGGTCCGGTCAGGGCTTCTCGCGCGGGCGCAGCCAGGCGGCATAGGGCGGGTGGCTTTCCTTCATGTCCCGGTAGAGCCAGACCATGCGGTCGCAGAACCAGAGCTTGCCGAGGATGACCACGGCCGCGCCCGTGAGGGTCGCCGTGAGATCGTTGAAAAAGGCGCCCGCAAAGGCCGGCAGGGCGCCGAGCGCCGCCACGACCGAGAGGATGTTCGCCATGCGGGCGTGATGGGCGGGAATCGGCACGGTCTTGCGGTTCAGCCACACGCGCTCTCCGAAAGTCGCCATGGCGCTCCAGGTGTCCGTCCGTGCCGGCGGTCGGAAGAGGCGCGGGTTGAGCCACAGCCAGACGGCCACGAGAGCGACCGCCAGGATGGCCCAGAGCCCGATCCAGGCATGGCTCCAGACCGCCAGGAGGAGCAGCGGGAAGGAGGCCACCCGCGTCCAGACGCTCCAGGGGCTCGCATGGCGCTCCCAGGTGCGCTCGTCCATGGCGAAGAGCCGTGCGATGACGATCCCGTGCCGGCTCACGGCATCAGGCCTTCCCGGCCTCGCCGATGGGCGGGTCGTCGGTCATGCCGGCCAGCACCTCCGCCACGTGGCGCACCGCGACGGGCCGGCCATCGCGGGTGAGCTTGCCGGCCATGTTCATCAGGCAGCCGAGATCGCCGGCGAGCAGGGTCGGCGCGCCCGTGGCCGCGACGTTCTTGGTCTTGGCCTCCACGATGGCGCCCGAGATGTCGCCGTACTTGACCGCGAAGGTGCCGCCGAAGCCGCAGCACACGTCGCTGTCGGCCATTTCGACAAGGGTCAGGCCCTCGACGCTGGCGAGCAGCCGGCGCGGCTGGTCGTGCACCTTCAATTCGCGCAGGCCCGAGCAGGAATCGTGATAGGTCACGGCGCCGTCGTGGCGCGCCTCGACACGGGTGACGCCCATCACGTCCACGAGGAAGCTGGTGAGCTCGTGGGTGCGGGCCGCGAGCTCGTTCGCCTTGGGCAGCCAGTTCGGATCGTCGGCGAAAATTTCCGGATAATGGACCTTCAGGGTCCCGGCGCAGGAGCCGGAGGGCGCCACCACGTAGTCGTAGCCGCGGAAGGCCGCGATCACCTGCTCGGCGAGGTCCCGCGCCGTGCCCCGGTCGCCGGAATTATAGGCCGGCTGGCCGCAGCAGGTCTGGACCGGCACCTCCACGACGCAGCCCGCATCCTCCAGGAGCTTCACGGCCGCGAAGCCGACGGAAGGGCGCATGAGGTCGACGAGGCAGGTCACGAAGAGGCCGACCCGCGGCCGCTTTGGCCGGCCGGCGGGATCGCGCCGCGAGGGGGCGTTCTCGGGAGAATCGGTCATGATGGGAGCGCTCACGAGACGGCCTTCCGCCCGGCCGCCGGGCCGGTTCCGACAAGAAGGGCGGCGGTCGGGAAGGCGTGGGGGCGCATCAAAAACTCCTTTGCGGACAGGGCAGAGCCTTTTAGAGAGATTCCACATTATTGGAAAAATCCCTCAAGGGCAGCTACCATTCGCGGCCGGCGGACATGCGCCGGGCGTCAACCCGGGCCAGCGCCGCGAACCGTCAGGAAGGGCCGTCATGACGATTGCATTTCCCACTCCGGACGAGGCCGTTCTTTCGCGGAGAAACGAGATCCTGGCAGGGCTTGGCCGCCTCGTGGCGCCCGAGGCCCTGATCGTCACTGAGGACGAGCGCCGCGCCTTCGAGACCGATGGGCTCACGGCCTACCGGCAGATGCCGCTCGCCGTGGTGCTGCCCTCCTCGACTCAAGAAGTATCGGCCATCCTGCGCTTCTGCCGCGAGAACGGCGTGAAGGTGGTCCCCCGGGGCGCCGGCACCTCCCTGTCGGGCGGCGCGATCCCGCAGGCGGACGCCATCGTGCTCGGCGTCGCCAAGATGAACCGGGTACTCGACGTGGATTTCGAGAACCGGGTCGCCCATGTCCAGGCCGGCATCACCAATCTGGCGATCAGTCAGGCGGTGGCGCATGAGGGCTTCTTCTACGCGCCCGACCCTTCGAGCCAGCTCGCCTGCACGATCGCCGGCAACATCGCGATGAATTCCGGCGGGGCCCATTGCCTGAAATACGGGGTCACGACCAACAACCTGCTCGGCGTCACCATGGTGCTTCTCGACGGCACCGTGGTGGAGCTCGGCGGCGCGCATCTCGACAGCGCGGGATACGACCTGCTGGGCCTCGTCTGCGGCTCGGAAGGGCAGCTCGGCATCGTCACCGAGGCGAGCGTGCGCATCCTGCGCGCCGCCGAGGGCGCGCGGCCCGCGCTCCTCGGTTTCGAGCGCGTGGAGGATGCAGGCGCCTGCGTGGCGGCGATCATTGCGGCCGGCATCATCCCGGTGGCGCTCGAATACATGGACCGTCCGGCCATCCAGATCTGCGAAGCCTTTGCGCATGCGGGCTATCCGCTCGACGTAGACGCCATGCTGATCGTCGAGGTCGAGGGGTCGGACCAGGAGATCGACGACATGCTCCGGCGCATCGTCGCCATCGCGGAGCCGTTCCGGCCGAAGACCGTGAAGGTCTCGCAATCCGAGGCCGAGAGCGCGGCGATCTGGAAGGGCCGCAAATCCGCCTTCGGCGCGACGGGCCGGGTCGCCGACTACATCTGCATGGACGGCACGATCCCGACCGGCCGGCTTCCCGAGGTGCTCCGGCGCATCGACGAGATCGCAAAGTCCTATGGGCTCGGCGTCGCCAACGTGTTCCACGCGGGCGACGGCAACCTGCATCCCCTCGTGATGTTCGATTCGAGCAAGCCGGGCGAGATGGAGAAGGCCGAGGCTGCGGGCGAGGACATCCTCAAACTCTGCGTCGAGGTCGGCGGCTGTCTCACGGGCGAGCACGGCGTCGGCATCGAGAAGCGGGACCTGATGCCCTACCAGTTCAATGCCGTGGATCTGGAGCAGCAGATGCGCGTGCGTGGTGTCTTCGATCCGGGCTGGCTGCTCAATCCCGCCAAGGTCTTCCCCCTCGAAGGACGGTTTGCCGCGTGAACACTCTCATTCCCCGCGACGAGCAGGATGCCGCCTCCATCGTCGCGGATGCGGCCGCCAGGCGCACGCCGCTGAATCTCTGCGGCAACGGCACCAAGGCCGCCATGGGGCGCCCCAACCAGACCGAGGCCTCGCTCACATCCGCGGCGCTCACGGGCATCACTCTCTACGAGCCGGCCGAGATGGTGATTGCGGCCCGCAGCGGCACGCCTCTCGCGGAGGTGGTCGAGACCCTGGCCCAAAAGGGCCAACAGCTCCCCTTCGAGCCCATGGATTACCGCCTGCTCCTCGGGAGCCGGGGCGAGCCCACCATTGGGGCGGTCGCGGCCATGAACATCTCGGGCCCCCGCCGCATCATGGCGGGCGCGGCCCGTGACAGCCTCATCGGGGTGCGCTTCGTCAACGGGCGCGGCGAGGTGATCAAGTCCGGCGGGCGGGTGATGAAGAACGTCACGGGCCTCGATCTGGTCAAGCTCATGGCGGGCGCCTGGGGCACCCTCGGTTTCCTGACCGAGGTCACCTTCAAGGTCCTGCCGAAGCCGGAGCGCATGTCGACCCTGCTGATCCGCGGCCTCGACGACGAGAGCGCCGTCGCGGCGCTGTCGGCGGCGCTCGGTTCGCCCTTCGACGTGACAGGGGCGGCGCACCTGCCGGCCCCCGACCGGCAGGGCGCGCGCACTCTGATCCGGCTCGAGGGCTTCTCGGTCTCGGTGGATTATCGCCTCGGTGAGCTGCGCCGCCTCCTCAAGCGCTTCGGCGCTGCCGACATCCTCGAAGGCCGGGGCGCCGAGGCGGTCTGGCAGGCCTTGCGCGACGCGAGTGTGTTCCAGGACCGCGGCGAGCGGGCCGTCTGGCGCATTTCGACCGCGCCGACGAAGGGGCCGGCCCTCACGGCGCGGGTGGCTGAGACCATCGAGGCGCAATGGTTCTACGACTGGGGCGGCGGCCTCGTGTGGCTCTCCACGCCGGCCGAGGGGGATCTGGGCGCGGCGGCGATCCGCGCCGCGACCGCAGCCTTCGGCGGACACGCGACCCTGGTGCGCGCGCCCGATGCCGACCGCTCGCGGCTCGACGTGTTCGAACCGCAGGCGGAGGCCGTCATGGCCCTGAGCCGGGGCATCAAGGCCTCCCTCGACCCGGCCGGCATCCTCAATCCGGGCCGCATGTATGCGGGGATCTAGCGTGGACGGCGGAACGGGGCTCGCGGCTCCAGGAACACGACGGAGCCGGGTGGCGCTCTATGCCGGGCTGGCGGTTGCCATGGTGGCAGCCACGGCGGCCATCCTCCTGGCCATGGGGCGCACGCCCATCTGCACATGCGGCACGGTGGAGCTCTGGCACGGGACCGTGCGGGATTCCGGCAATTCCCAGCACCTGACGGACTGGTATTCGTTCTCGCACATCATCCACGGCTTCCTGTTCTATATGGGCGCCTGGCTGATCGGCGTCGTCCGCGGCAGGCCGCTGCCCCTCGGGGTCGCGTTCCTTCTGGCGCTCGGGGCCGAATGCGCCTGGGAGATCCTCGAAAACACCAACATGGTGATCGAGCGCTACCGTGCGACGAATATCGCGTTGGACTATTACGGCGACAGCGTGATCAACTCCGTCTCCGACATCCTCATGATGAGTGCCGGATTCTGGCTGGCGCGGATTTGGCCAGTCTGGCTGACCGTGGTGGCGGCGATTCTCATGGAAGTGATCGTCGGCTACTGGATCCGCGACAATCTCACCCTCAATATCATCATGCTGATCTATCCCCTGGACGCCATCGACCGCTGGCAGGCGGGCAGTTGAGTTGAACCGATGCAGACCAATTTCACCCCCGATCAGCTCAAGGATCCGGCTATGGCCAGTTCGGAGAAGATTCTCCGGACCTGCGTCCATTGTGGCTTCTGCACCGCCACCTGCCCGACCTACCTGCTCCTCGGCGACGAGCTCGATTCGCCGCGCGGGCGCATCTACCTCATCAAGGACATGCTGGAGGGCGGCAAGCCGGCCACGCCGGAGGTGGTCAAGCACATCGACCGCTGCCTGTCCTGCCTCTCCTGCATGACGACCTGCCCGTCGGGCGTGCATTACATGCACCTGGTCGACCATGCCCGCGCCTATATCGAGGCGACCTATACGCGGCCCTGGCACGACCGGCTCCTGCGCTCCGTCCTCGCCGCGATCCTGCCCTATCCGAACCGCTTCCGCATGGCGATCGGGGCGGCGCTCCTGGCCAGGCCTTTCAAGGGGCTCATCGGGGCCCTGCCGCTGTTCGGCAACCGCCTCAAGGCCATGATCGAGCTGGCCCCCGCCGAGGTGCCGACGCGCTCCCCCTTCGACCGGCCCGGGACCTTCAGGGCCGAGGGAGAGCGCCGCGGGCGCGTCGCCATCCTGTCCGGCTGCGCCCAGCCGGTCCTCAAGCCCGGCTTCAACGAGGCGGCCGTGCGGCTCCTCAACCGCCATGGGGTCGAGGTGGTGCAGCCCCGGGGGGAGGGGTGCTGCGGCGCCCTCGTCCACCACATGGGCCGGGACGAGGAGAGCCACGCCTTCGCGAAGCGCAACATCGATGCCTGGATCGCCGAGATGGATGGGGAAGGCCTGGACGCGATCATCGTCACGGCCTCCGGCTGCGGCACGACGATCAAGGATTACGGCTTCATGTTCCGGGACGACCCGGACTATGCCGGGAAGGCCGCGCGGGTCTCAGAGATCGCCAAGGACATCACCGAATACGTATCGGGCCTGACGCTTCAGGAGCCGGTCCGCGAGACCGACCTGGTGGTGGCCTATCATTCGGCCTGCTCCATGCAGCACGGGCAGCAGATCCGCACCGAGCCCAAGTCCCTGCTGAAAAAGGCGGGCTTCACGGTCAAGGACGTGCCGGAGGGCCATATCTGCTGCGGCTCCGCCGGCACCTACAACCTCCTCCAGCCCGAGATCGCCGGCCAGCTCAGGGCCCGCAAGGTGGCCAATATCGAGCGGACGCGGCCGGACCTCATCGCCACCGGCAATATCGGCTGCATGACGCAGATCGGCCAGGGCACGGGGATCCCCATCGTCCACACGGTCGAGCTGCTCGACTGGGCGACCGGCGGTCCCATACCGGAAGCCCTGGAGAAAGCGGGCCTCGATAGGCGTCCAGCGCCCGTGATTGCCGCGGAATGACCCTGCGACAAGATTTCGTAACGAAATTTCGTTTCCGTATCGGCCGCCTCTGAGGTAAAAGAACCCGGAATGAGTTCCGGGTCAGAGGGATCGGCGATGTCATCCGGGTGGATGCCTTTCAAGAACCGTTTCGGGAAGAAGGCCGAAGAGGCGGCCGATGAGGTCGTGGTAAACCTGCCGCAAGGACAGCCCCTGGGGCAGGCCGAGCCGCGGGAGCAGGCTCCTGCGGCGGTCCGGGAGGAGCCGGTCTTCATGCGCCCCAACGGCGCCCTCGATTCCGTCGGCCAGAAGAACGAGCTGATCCGGGTCCGCTTCGCCAACATGATCGACCGGCTGGAGGAGCTCCGCAGCCTCAAGGACGACTTCGCCCTCCTGAGCGAGCCGGTGAGCGAGCTGATCCGCGCCTATCCGCAGCTCCAGTCGCGGCTCCTGGAGACCGAGGCGGTGCTGCGGCAGGAGACCGACATGACCGCGCAGCTCCGGCGGGAGCTGGCCGAGCTGACGAATGCCCAGGCCCGGATGACGGATGACCTCTCGGCCACCGTCTCCCAGCTGCGCAAGGCCGAGACCAAGGTGCGCGAGCAGGATTCCCTTATCGAGGATCTGCGCCTCAACGTGAAGGACAAGGAGGCCATCGTCGCGGATCTGGAAAACCAGCTCACCATCGAGACCGAGCGCGCCCGCAACATCACCGAGGAGAACCAGGCCCTGCGCCTCGAGGCGCAGGAGGCGGACCAGACTGTCGCTCGGGCCGAGCGCGAACTGATCGAGACCCGCGAACGCAACGGCCTGCTCGATCACGAGGTGAAGCGGCTTCAGAAGGTCGCGGAGGAGCAGAACTACCGCCTGTCGAGCCTCACCAACCGCTACGGCGAGCTGGAGACCCAGCTCGAGGCGACCCGTCAGCGTGCCTCGGAGCTGGAGACCAAGCTCATGAGCGAGCAGGTCCTGCGCCAGCGGCTGGAGACCCAGCTCGATTCCGAGCGCTCCGCCCACCAGACGGACCTCTCCGCCCTCGACATGAAGATCGAGGGCCTCAATTCGCGCCTCACCGCGACCGACAAGATCCTGGCCCATACCCGCGACCAGCTGCGCGACAAGAACGAGGCTCTGCGCGGCGTCGAACGAGGCCTCAAGGAGACCACCATCGAGAAGAACACGGTGGAGCGGCGCCTGGAGGCGACCCAGCAGGAGGTCGAGCGGCAGGTCGCTATGGTCAACGAGCTCCAGCGCTCGCGCATCGAGCTGCAGGAGCGGGTCGAGATGCTGAACAAGGCCATCGCGGCCAAGGACTTCCAGATCGAGAGCGCCGACAACAAGGTCGCGAGCCTGTCCGAGCGGATCGACCAGCTCACCAAGCGCTTCGAGCAGGATCGCAGCACCCTCGAATCCGCCAATCGCCGCCTGACCGAGGAGCTGCAGAACGAGAAGGCCGAGCGCTCCCTCGTCCAGGGCGCCCTGGAGATCGCCCGCGAGAGCCGCATCAAAATCCAGAAGAAATACGTGTCCCTGCGCAAGAAGACGCGTCTCGACACGGCCGAGGACGAGCCTCTCCTCGCGGAAGAGGACGAGGGCGAAGCCGAGACCAATGTCCGGCCGCTGAAATCCTCCGACGCCGAATAGGCCTTGGCCTTCCGAGCGCGGTGCCGCGCCCGGCCTGAGACGGTTCATCCCGCGGGAATTGTGCGCCCGGCCGCTTTTCTTGTCTGAGCGCGACGATTTGCTATTCTCGGCACGCCGGGCGCCGGATCGACGCGTCGCGGCTCGTAGGCCCGTCCGGACGGCAGGCAGCGCCCGGGGCGGGATTCCGAAAGGCTCCGGTCGAGCCGTGCTGCCGGGAACCGTGTGACTGTCGCCGCAGAGTCGTCGCGCCAGGATCCGGGAAAGGCCGAGCTCCTTCCTCCGCTGGCGCTGCGTCGGCGCGTCCATGGAGGGAGGAACGCATGGACTTCCGCAAATATGCCGCCGAGGCGGTCGGCACCTTCTGGCTCACCTTCGGCGGGTGCGGCAGCGCCGTGATCGCCGCCGCCTTTCCGGATGTCGGCATCGGGCTGCTCGGCGTCGCGCTCGCCTTCGGCCTGAGCGTGCTGACCATGGCCTATGCCATCGGTCACATCTCGGGCTGCCATCTCAACCCGGCCGTCACGGTGGGCCTCGCGGCGGGCGGGCGCTTCCCGGCCCGGGATATCCTGCCCTATGTCATCGCCCAGGTGGTCGGCGCCATCGTGGCCGCGGCGGTGCTGTATGTCATCGCGAGCGGCGCGCCGGGCTTCGACCTCGCCAAGGGCTTCGCGGCCAACGGCTATGGCGCGCACTCGCCCGGTCAGTACAGCCTGCTCTCGGGCCTCGTGGCCGAGGTGGTGCTCACCATGATGTTCCTGTTCATCATCATGGGTGCCACCCACGGCAAGGCGCCGGTGGGCTTTGCGCCCATCGCCATCGGGCTTGCCCTCACGCTGATCCATCTGGTCGGCATCCCGATCACCAACACGTCGGTGAACCCGGCCCGCAGCACCGGTCCGGCTTTGTTCGTCGGCGGCTGGGCGCTGGCGCAGCTCTGGCTGTTCTGGGTCGCACCGCTCCTGGGCGGTGTGCTGGGCGGGATCCTCTATCGCTGGCTCAGCGAAGAACCGGCCGCGCAGGTCACAGGCATGCCGAGGGCGCCGGCCCACTGAGGGACCGGAGGCGCAAAAACCGTTGGATGACGCATCCGGCCCGGTGCCCTTCGCGGCTCCGATATCCGAGGATGGGTAGGCTTCTGCGGGAGCCGATCCGATTTTACGCGAGGGGCACGATGCATTTCGATCCGGCGGTTTTCCGGCAGAGGGTCCTCGGCCTTCTCGATGCTTACGCGGCGCGGTTCGAGCGCCCGGCCAGGGAGCACGACCTGTTGCGGCGCCAGATCGCGCAGGGCGATGACATCCATTCCCGCGGCACCTTCCCGGGTCACGTGACGACTTCGGCGCTGATCCTCGACGAAGCGGGCCGGCAGAGCCTCCTCATCCGCCATCGCTCCCTCGGGCGCTGGCTCCAGCCCGGTGGGCATTACGAGGCGCCCGAGACCCTCGATGCGTCAGCCCTGCGCGAGGCCGTCGAGGAGACGGGGCTTGCGGACATCGTCCTCGATCCCTGGCACGGGGAGGTGGGACTTCCGGTCGATGTCGACAGCCACCTCATCCCGGCGCGTCCCCAGAAGGGCGAGCCCGAGCACTGGCATCACGACATCCGTTACGTCATGCGGGCATCCCGCGCCGCAAGCCTGCGGCCGGACCTCGCCGAGGTGGAGCAGGCGTCCTGGCAGCCGCTCGCCGCCCTTGCGGAGATCGCACCCCGGGCCGTCGCTCACATGCGGATCATCGGCCTCGTCGACGGATGATGGTCTTCCGAACCTGCCGCGATCTCAAGCAACGAGTGATTTGCCAGCTATAGATGCGGCGCTCTTCTCGGGCTTCGGACGCATTCGGGCAGAGTTTTGCCGAGTAATACTTTCGTCGGGAAAGAAGAGCGCGTCATTACGCTAAGTCACTGTTAACGAGTTGGGCGACATTGTGCCGGCCATGCAATGTGCGGAGGTACGGGCAATGAAGCTTTTTGCTCGCTTGCGATGGCCGTCGGTGCGGGTGCGTGTCGCCGCACTCAGCGTCGTGATGATCGCCGGGTTCGGCATCGTCGCGGCGGTCTTCCAGAGCGGACGCCTGGACGTGGAGCGGGCGCTGGAGGCTCAGCAGACCTATGCGGCCCTGGCCGACAAGGCCTACCAGTTCCGGGTCCGCGCCGATGCCCTCAAGGTCACGGCACGGGAATGGACCTCCTCGCGCCTCGGTCACCTGAGCCAGGCCTTCTCGGATCAGCACAATGCCCTCGTGGCGCAGCTCGTCGCCATGAATGCGGCGCCGGGCGCGCCCCTGGTCGGGGCCGAGGTGGCGGATCTTGTCCAGCGGGCCACCGGGCTCATCCAGCAGGCCAGAATCCTCGACAGCCTCTACGTCCAGATCGGCTACCAGGCCGACCAGGGTGCGCGGGGCGATCTCCTGAAGGCGCAGTCAGAACTCGAAAAGCTCGTGCGCCCGCTCGCCGGCAGCGAGGACCCGATGGGTCAGCGCGTGTGGGCCGCGACCCTCGGCATGTTCGTCCAGGAGGCCCGCGCCCGCGACTCCCTCGAGGACACGACGCTTCTCGGCAATTTCGACGTGGAGCAGGGCCGCTTCTCCCGCGCGGTCGGCCGGCTCGGCGAGGAATCGGCCGAGGCCAAGCCTGCCATCGAGGAGGCCGGCGAGGCCTACCAGAAGGCTTTCGCGGCCTGGGCCGATCTCGAGCAGAAGGTCTCGGGCGAGAGCGAGCACCTGATGGGGCAGTTCGAGCTCCTCGTGCCGACCCTGGAGCAGCTCCTCGCGAAGGTCAGGGCAGAATCCGAGCAGGCCGACGCGCAATTGCACGCCTCGCAGCAGCAGACCTTCACGCTCCTGCTCTGGGTCATGGGCGGCACCCTCGCGGTCGGCCTCGTGCTCATGCTCCTCGTCGGGCGCTCGATCTCGCTGCCGCTCACCCGCCTGCAGCAGGCCATGCAGCGCCTCGCGGACGGCGACGCCATGGCCGAGATCCCCTCGACCAAGGCCGCGGACGAGATCGGCGCCATGGCCCGCACAGTCCTGGTGTTCCGCGACAATGCCCGCGAGCGCGAGCGGCTGACGGGCGAGCGCGAGCGGATGGCCTCCTTCGAGGCGGAGCGCGCGGGCTCGATCGCGTCGGCGATCTCGGCCTTCGACGCCTCGGTGGAGCAGATCTTGGCGGAGGTCCGCCAAGCCTCCGGAGAGCTCGCCGCCGCCGCAGGGCAGCTCCAGGGCTCGGCCCATCACGTGACGCAGCAGGCCCAAGTGGCGGGCGACGCCACGAACCGGGCTTCCGTGAACGTCTCGGCCGTGGCGAGCGCCGCCGAGGAGCTCGACCATTCCCTGGCCGAGGTGGCGGCCCAGACCAACGCCTCCACCCGGGCCTCCGAGAAGGCGGTGGCGGAAGCGCGCGGCGCCTCCGGCAGCATGGCGGCCCTGTCGGCCGCCACCTCGCAGATCGACGAAGTGGCGGGGCTGATCCGCTCCATCGCGTCGCAGACGAACCTTCTCGCGCTCAATGCCACCATCGAGGCGGCCCGCGCGGGCGAGGCTGGCAAGGGCTTCGCGGTGGTCGCCTCCGAGGTGAAGACCCTCGCGGCGCAGACCACGCGGGCGACCGAGGAGATCGCGCGCCAGATCGAGGCCGTGCAGGAGGCCTCCCGCAATACCCTCGGGGCTCTCGGCAGCGTCCAAGGCAGCGTGGAGGATCTCGCGTCGGTGGTCTCAGCCGTGGCCGAGGCGGTCGGCCAGCAGACGGCGGCCGTCTCGGAGATCGCCCGCTCGGTGTCTCAGGTCTCCAGCGAGGCGCAGGCCGGTGCCGCCGCGATCCGGACCACCGAATCGGTCGCCGTGCATTCCCTCGAGGCCGCCCAGTCGGTCGCGGATCTCTCGGTGGCGCTGGAGCGGCAGGCGGAGCGTCTCGGCGCCGAAATCGGCCAGTTCCTGGAGAGCGTCAGGGCCGCCTGACGCTCAAGCTTCCGTGAACGCGGGACGGCCGCATCGCCGCCCCCTGAAAATCGCCCTGGCCGTGCTTACATCTCGTCCGGCGCGCAAGGCGCGCGAAGGAGGTTTGCCATGAACGACCAGGAACGACAGGTCATCGCCGATATTTTCCGCCGCCTGGAGCAGGTCGCGAACCAGCCCCGCGATCCCGAGGCGGAGGCCTATATCGCCGAATGCGTCCGCCGGCAGCCTTACGCGCCCTACGCGATGGCGCAGGCGGTCTTCGTGCAGGAGCAGGCTCTCGCCAAGCTCCAGGCTGACAACGAGGCCCTGCGCGCCGAACTGGAGGCCGAGCGGCGCCAGCCGCAGCCGCAGGGCGGCTTCCTGTCCGGCCTCTTCGGCGGTGGCGCGCCCCGGCCCTCCGAGCCGTCCTATCGCGAACCGCCGCGCCAGGCTTCGCCTTGGGGTCAGCCGCAGCCTCAGTCGGCCCAGACCTTCGGCGGGCCGCAGGGCGGCATGATGGGCGCCGGCGCGCCGGGCCCCTGGGGCGGCGGCATGCAGCGGGGCGGCGGCTTCCTGCAGGGCGCGCTCTCGACCGCAGCCGGCGTCGCGGGCGGCATGATGATCGCCAACGCCCTGTCTCATGCCTTCGGCGGTGCGGGCGAGGCGGCCAGCAACGCCCTCGGCGACAAGTCGGCGCTCGCGGGGCTCGACAACGCACCCAGTGCAGATTCGGGCAATGCGAGCATCACCGACGCGCTCTATCCCGGCCAGCAGGACAACGGCACTCCGCCCGAGGAGGACTGGGACATGGGCGACGGCGAGGACCAGGGCGACTGGATCTAGCGCATCAGCGCTCGGCGAGCGCCAGCTTCGCCCCGAGGCCGACGAGCGCCGCCGCGAAGCTGCGGCGCATCCAGGCCATCGCCCGTGGCCGCGACACCACGTGCCGGCGCATGGCGGCGGCGAACAGGCCGTAGCTTGCGAAGACCGCGAAGGTCAGGAGCATGAACGCGCCGCTCAGCAGCAGCATCCGCGCCACCGGGCGCGGGTCCCCGGTGGGGACGAATTGCGGCAGGAACGCGAGAAAGAAGATCGACAGCTTCGGGTTGAGGATGTTGATCAGGATCGCCCGGCCGACGACCTGACGGGCGGAGGCCGCGTCGACCCTGTCCTGCACCCGCAGGGCGCCGTGCTCCCGCCAGGCATCCCAGGCCATGTAGAGCAGATAGGCGACGCCTCCGTATTTCAGGAGCTGGAACGCGAGGGCGCTCGCATGCAGGAGCGCCGCGAGGCCGAGGATCGCGGCCAGCATGTACGGGACGATTCCCAGCGTGCAGCCGAAGGCCGCAACGATGCTGGCGCGCGGCCCGCGCGAAAGGCCGGCCGCCAGGGTGTAGAGGGCGCCCGTTCCGGGCGAGGCGATCACGATCAGTGACGTGATCAGGAATTCGAGGCTCATCGGGCGTGCTCGTCACAAAGAGGCGTTCAGGGTGAAGCCCGGTCACTCTGGCGAAGGGACGCGGCCGCCGTCTTGAAGGAAATTGCAGGGCCCTACCGGGCCGCCTCCGCATAGGTGCCGGGCGAGAGGCCGTAGCTTTGCCGGAACGCCCGCGTCATATGGCTCTGGTCCGCGAAGCCGCTGGCGATCGCCGCTTCGGCAAGGGAAAGGCCGCCCGCGATGAGCCGCCGCGCCAGGTGGAGCCGGCGCTGGACCAGATAGGCATGGGGCGTGAGCCCCGTGGCCTTCGCGAAGCCGCGCAGGAGCTGAAAACGGCTTAAATCCGCCTCCCGGGCCAGGTCCGACAGGGTGAGGGTACCTGCCGGGTCGTCGTCGATCCGGCTGCGCGCCCGGGCGATGGCCTGCGGGATGCTGGGGTCGGCTGTGGTACTGCACGTCCCCAGGGTCGCGCCGACCAGACGCAGGAGTTCCTCCTCGCCGAGACCGTCATCGCCCCGGATCATGAGGCTGAAGAGCCGGTGAAACCGGGCCGCGAGGCGGGGATCCGTGAGAACGGGATTCGAGAATTCCCCTTGCGTGATCCGGCCGTCGCTCACATCGGCGCAGAGATCCGCCACGAGGGCAGGGGCGAGGTAGAGCATCCGCCAGGACCGTCCGCTGTCGCCGATGGGAGCACCGTCATGGACCTCGTCGGGATTGACCGTGATGACGTCGCCGGCGACGGCCTCCACCGGGCCTCGCCCACTCGCGGATGCCTGGGCTCCGTCCACGATGACGCCGATCCCATACTGGTCGTGGGTGTGGCGCGCGAAAGTATGGCGCGTCGCGGCGACGACCGCCTCCACGCCGGGCATCCGGCATCGGATTATCCTGAACTGATCCCGCACCCTCCGCCCTCTCGCCTGCGCTTCCTTTTACCATTTCGGCCGCGAGAAGGAGAGATGCCGCGCGTCATTCCGGGGCACCATATCTTCGGGCAGCGCTGCGGGGGAGGGCGTGGATGGCCAGGATAGGCCTGGCCAGGACGGGCGCAGGCGGTGACGCCTCTCCATGAGGGAGAGGGAGAGATGCAGTGGAGAGGTCGCGCAACAGCGACAGGGCACAACGGGTTTCCCTCCCCCTTGCGGGGAGGGATTAAGGGTAGGGTCGCAAAGTCAGAGCACGGTGCGGGAGATGGAAGCGCTGCGGCGACGACCATCAGCTCCCCAGCGCTCAGCCGGTCGGACCACCCCCACTTCCACCTCCTCCCCGCAAGGGGGAGGAGAGAAGAACAGCGCTTCCCACTGTCATTCCGGGACGCACCTTCGGGTGCGGGCCCGGAACCCATAACCGCTGACGAAGCAGGGTAAAGCACAGCGGCTATCGCAGCTCTTCCTTCTGGCGCGTTGGTGTTTATGGGTTCCGGGCTCCGCTGCGCGGCCCCAGAATGACGGTGGGCTCATCCATGCTCCCTTGACCCCCGCGATGCTTTTCGACAGGGTCGCGGCCGTTTCAGCCCGCCGCAGGTTCCATGGATTCCGACTCTTCCCCATCCCGCCCCTTCACGGTGTGCCGCGACGGCGAGGGCGTGCCGGATTCCCTTGCGGGCGCTGTTGTGGCCATCGGCAATTTCGACGGGCTCCATCGCGGCCACCGGCATCTGATCCGTCTGGCCATGGAGACCAGCCGTCCGGCCGCCGTGGTGACGTTCGAGCCTCATCCGCGCACCTATTTCCGGCCCGACCAGCCGGTGTTCCGCCTCACGCCCGAGCCCGTGAAGCTTGCGGTGCTGGCCCGCCTCGGCCTCGACGGGGCCTTCGTGCGCCGCTTCGATGCGCGGCTCGCCTCCTTGAGCGCGGAGGAATTCGTGGATCTGCTGGCCCGGGAGCTTCACCTTTCGGGCGTGGTGATCGGCCACGACTTCCATTTCGGGCGCGGGCGGGAGGGCAGTCCCGCGCTCATGGCGGAGCTGTGCGCCGCGCGCGGGCTCGGCTGCCGGATCGCCGAGGCCGTGCGGTTGGGGGAGGAGCCCGTCTCGTCGAGCGCCATCCGGGCCGCCCTCGAGGCGGGCGACGTGGCGCGGGCCAACGACCTGCTCGGTTACCGCTGGTTCGTGCGGGGCGAGGTGCGCCACGGCGACAAGCGGGGCCGCCTCCTCAACTATCCCACGGCCAATATGCGCCTGCCCGACGATTGCCGCCTCCGCTACGGGATCTACGCCGTCAGGGCCGCAATCGACGGCCGCCCGGTGGACGGGGTCGCGAGTTTCGGCCGCCGCCCCACCTTCGACAACGGCGCGCCGCTCCTCGAAACGCACCTGTTCGGCTTCGACGGCGACCTCTACGGAAAGATCCTGGACGTGGAATTCGTCGGCTGGATCCGCGGCGAGGAACGCTTTGACAGCGTCGAGGCCCTCGTGGCCCGGATGGATCGGGACTCGGACGAGGCCCGCCGGATTTTGGCGACGGACCGGACCACCTCGATGATCGGGTGAAGGAAGGCGCGGACAGCGCAGCGCCTCCACCATTCCTTCTTCGTCATCCCCGGGCTCGTCCCGGGGATCCACGTCTTCGAGAGCCGCTGCGGTGAAAAGGCGTGGATGGCCGGGACAAGCCCGGCCATGACGGGAAGAGAGGCGGTGAGTAGGGCAGCGCTTCACAAAGCCTTCAGGGCCTGGGCCGCCATGGCGTAGCCGCCCATGGCGCCGTCGACGAAGTGGATGTGGTCGCTGCGGGTGACGGAGGGGACGAAGCAGGTCATCAGGGCGGCGTTCTGCCGGTGGAGGCCATAGCGGACAATGCCCTGGCGGGCGGCTTCGGCGAGCAGGGCCTCGATCCTGTCCGCGAGGGCCGGGGTGCAGTCGAGGGTCATGCGCAGGCCGTCGTCGAACTTGCGGAAATCCGTGTTCTCCACGAGCTGGCGCCGGTAGCGGGTCGTGTCGAAACTCCCGATCCTCAGGCCGAGGCGGAACACCGTGAAGGACGCGAGCCTTTCCAGTCCCAGCACGGCTTTGCGCAGGCCCGGCCATCGCCCGCCGCCCTTTGCCTTGACCTCGAGGTCAAAGCCCAGGAAGGGCGAGGACATGCCGGGCCCCAGTTCCGGCATCGGCCGCCGGGCCTCGGCGCGGTCTTCCGCGAGGGCGAGAATGGTGTCGACGAGGCCCGCGAAGGCGGCCGGGTCCGCCGTCTCGCCCGGGACCACGATCAGGGACAGGATGACCCCGCGCTCCGCCGGAATCTGGTCGAAGCGGCAGGACAGGCCGGTCAGGTCGGGGCGGGTGCCGGGCTCCGCCGGCGGCAGCGCGAAGGCGCCCTCCTTCATCCGGCGCTCCGCATAGGCCATGCCGCCGCCGTCGAACATCGCATAGGCCACGTCCGGCGAGGCCGCGAAGCGGGCGACGCGCACGTCGTGCCCGGCCTCCCGCACGGCCGCGACGGGCACGAGAGCGATCCGCAGATCGAGCCCGAAGGCGTCCCGCACCCAGGCGGCCACGCCCGACAGGGCCGTGCGGGCCAGCTCCGCCCGGTCGGGCGGCAGGGCGAAATTTGCCCCGTCGCCGCCGAACACGAAGGGGAAATCCTCCTCCTTCGGCAAGGCGTTGGCGACGGCCGCGATCACGGCCGCGGCCGCCGTGTTCACCTCCTTGTAGTGCCCCGCCGCGATGGCGGCGGTCGAGCGCACGATGTCCGCAAGCCCCAGCACCCAATCCTCGGGCAGGGGTGCGTAGATCGCCGGATCGGTGAGCCGCGAGAACCGGTCGAAGACCGGCAGCCGGCCGTAGAAGCCGGTCGAGTCCGTCTCCGGGACGTCCGGGCTCAGGCGGTCGGGGCGCATGGGAGACCGTCCGGTCCGCCGGTCAGGCCAGGGGCTCGCCCTCGGGGGCGCCCCGGTCCAGAAGGTCCGGCAGCGGCTCGCCCTCGGGCACGAAGCGCAAGGAGACCGAGTTCATGCAATAGCGCTCGCCCGTGGGGGGAGGGCCGTCGTTGAACACGTGGCCGAGATGGCCCTCGCAGCGGGTGCAGCGGATCTCGGTGCGGACCATGCCGTAGCTCGTGTCGCGCACGAAGGCGACGTGGGAGCGGTCGATGGGGTCGAAGAAGCTCGGCCAGCCCGTGCCGGATTCGAACTTGGTGCCGGAGCGGAAGAGCGGCAGGCCGCACAGGCGGCAGCCGTAGGTGCCCTTGGCCTTGGCCTCGTTGAACACTCCGCAGAACGGGCGCTCCGTGCCGTGCTCCAGGATGACGTGGCGCTCCTCGTCGGTCAGGTCGCCCACGAGGCGCTCGCGCTGCTCAAGAGTAGGAGGCGTGAGGTCGAAGCCTGCCTTCGAGCGCCGCTCCGTGGCGGCAGGGGTCGGGTTGTCCATGGCGCGGTCCTTCTCGAAAAAGGGGAAAGCGAAAGCCAATATGGTGGGTCCGGGCTCCAATAAGAAGCGCCGACGGTCGCGGTCACGCTTTATTCTCGCCCCTTGCGCTGCTAAAAGGCTCGCCATGTCCGTGCTTTTCCAGGCTTCAGGCGGGATCGTCGCCCGCGCTCCGCGAATTATCGGCCCGGCCCTCGTTTGAGCGCGAGGGTCCGGGATTCAAGCCTTTTCGCCCCGATACGACCCGATTTCGAATGCCTGATCGTCCGCATGCCAGCGGACAGACGAGATTATCGACCGCCATGTCAGACAAGACGACCGACAAGACCGACACGCCCGCGCGCGACTATTCCGAGACCCTGTTCCTGCCCCAGACGGGCTTTCCCATGCGGGCCGGGCTGCCGCAGCGCGAGCCGGAGATCCTCCGGCGCTGGAACGAGATCGGTCTCTATCAGCGCCTGCGCGAGGTCCAGAAGGGCCGCGACCGCTTCGTGCTCCACGACGGGCCTCCCTATGCCAACGGCAACATTCATATCGGCCACGCCCTCAACAAGATCCTGAAGGACCTGGTCGTCCGCTCCCAGGGAATGCTCGGCTACGATTCCAACTACGTCCCCGGCTGGGACTGCCACGGCCTGCCCATCGAGTGGAAGATCGAGGAGGAGTACCGGGCCAAGGGCAAGAACAAGGACGAGGTGCCGATCGTCGAGTTCCGCCGCGAGTGCCGGGCCTTCGCCGAGAAGTGGATCGACATCCAGCGCGAGGAGTTCAAGCGCCTCGGCGTCGAGGGCGACTGGTCCCATCCCTACCTGACCATGTCGTACGACGCGGAGGCCCAGATCGCCCGCGAGATCATGAAGTTCGCGGTCTCGGGCCAGCTCTACCGCGGCTCCAAGCCGGTCATGTGGTCGTCCGTGGAGAGGACCGCGCTGGCCGAGGCCGAGGTCGAGTACCACGAGAAGACCTCCACGACGATCTGGGTGAGGTTCCCCATCGTCCGGACCCTCGACGGCGACCTCGACGGCGCCTCCGTGGTGATCTGGACCACGACGCCCTGGACGATCCCGGCCAACCGCGCCATCGCGTTCGGGTCGGAGATCGCTTACGGCCTCTACCAGGTCACGGAAGCCGCCGACGACAACTGGGCCAAGGTGGGCGACCGCCTCGTGATGGCGGACAAGCTGGCCGCCGACGTGTTCGCGGCCGCCCGCGTGACGGGCTACGAGCGCGTGAAGGACGTGCTGCCGGTCATGATCGAGCGTTGCGCGCACCCGTTCCGCGGGCTCGACGGGGCGAACGGCTACTGGGACTTCGACGTGCCCATGCTGCCGGCCGACTATGTCACGGACGATGCCGGCACGGGCTTCGTGCACACGGCCCCCGGCCACGGCGCGGACGACTACAACACTTACGTGAAGCACCGTGACGTGTTCGCGGCCTGCGGCACGAAAGAGGTGCCGCACACGGTGGCGCCGGATTCGTCCTATTTCCCGGACGTGCCGTTCTTCGCGGGCGAGCGGATCTACGACGACAAGGGCAAGGATGCGGGCGCCAACGAGGCGGTGATCCGGAAGCTGGTCGAGGTCGGCGCGCTGATCGCGCGCGGGCGCCTCAAGCACCAATATCCCCATTCCTGGCGCTCGAAGGGTCCGCTGATCTTCCGCAACACGCCGCAATGGTTCATCGCCATGGACAAGCCCCTCGACCGCGAGGGCGACACCCTGCGCCAGCGGGCGCTCCATGCGATCCGGACCGTCGAATGGGTGCCGGAGGCGGGCGAGAACCGCATCACCGGCATGATCGAGAACCGCCCCGACTGGGTGGTGTCGCGCCAGCGCGCCTGGGGCGTGCCGATCGCCGTCTTCGTGCGGAAGGGCACCAACGAGATCCTCAGGGACGAGAAGGTGAACGCCGCCATCGCGGAGGCCTTCGAGCGGGAGGGCGCGGATGCCTGGTATAAGGACGACGGCGCGCGCTACCTGAAGGCGGGCGGCTACGACATCGCGGATTTCGAGAAGATCGACGACATCCTCGACGTGTGGTTCGATTCCGGCTCCACCCACGCCTTCGCGCTGGAGAAGCGCGACGACCTGAAGGTGCGCCGCAAGGTCGATGGCGGGCCGGACCAGGTCATGTATCTGGAAGGGACCGACCAGCATCGCGGCTGGTTCCACTCCTCGCTGCTCGAGAGCTGCGGCACCCGCGGCCGCGCGCCCTACGACATCGTGCTGACCCACGGCTTCGTCCTGGACGAGAAGGGGCAGAAGATGTCGAAATCCGTCGGCAACGTGGTCTCGCCGCAGAAGGTGATGCAGGATTCCGGCGCCGATATCCTGCGCCTGTGGGTGGCGGCATCGGATTATTCCGATGATCTGCGCATCGGCCCGGAGATCCTGAAGACCTTCGTGGAGACCTACCGCAAGCTGCGCAACACGATCCGCTGGATGCTGGGCTCGCTCGCGCATTTCCACGAGGCCGACAGGGTCGATCCGGCCTCCATGCCGGAGCTGGAGCGCTTCGTGCTCCACCGTCTCGCCGAGCTCGACGGCGAGATGCGCGAGGCCTACCGCGCCTTCGACTACAAGCGGGTGGTAGCGCTCCTCAACTCCTTCATGACCACGGACCTGTCGGCCTTCTATTTCGACATCCGCAAGGACGCGCTTTATTGCGACCCGCTGTCGAGCCATGTGCGCAAGAGTGCGCTCACGGTGATCGATCAGACCTTCCGGGCGGTCGCGACCTGGATCGCGCCGATCCTGGCCTTCACGGCCGAGGAGGCGTGGCTCGCGCGCTACCCGCAGGCGGAATCCGTGCATCTGGAGACCTTCCCGGCCATTCCGGCGGAATGGCGGGACGAGGCGCTCGCCGAGCGCTGGGCCAAGGTCCGCCGCGTGCGCCGGGTCGTCACGGGCGCCCTCGAGATCGAGCGGGCGCAGAAGCGCATCGGCGCGAGCCTGGAGGCGGCGCCGACCGTCTTCATCGCCGACGAGGCGCTCTTCGAGGCCGTTCAGGGCCTCGACCTCGCGGAAATCGCCATCACGTCCGGCATCCGGGTGGAGCGGGGCGAGGGCCCGGCGGAGGCTTTCCGGCTCGACGAGGTCAAGGGCGTGGCGGTCGTGCCCGCCCTGGCCGAGGGTCGCAAATGCGCCCGGTCCTGGAAGGTCTCGCCCGAGGTCGGGTCCGACCCGGATTATCCGGACGTCACGCCCCGCGACGCCGAAGCCCTGCGTGAGTGGGACCGCCTCAGGACAGCCGCCGAATGAGCAGGAGCGGCGAACCCGACATGCCCCTCCGGCCCGACAGCCTAGGCGAAGACACGGCGGGCGAGGCTGCTCAGGGCGGCGAGGCCGCTCCCGCGCGTCCTGCGGCGCCCCGCCGCGCCTCCCCGGCAAAGGGAGGCGCCGGCAAGGGGTCCGGAAAAGGGACCGGGAGAAGCAAGGGGCGGCGGAAGGCCGCCGACGGCCTGTCGGTCGCGGCCGTGATCGGCTTCTCTCTGGCCTTCCTGACCTTGGTCCTCGATCAGGCGAGCAAGCTTTATTTCCTCTTCGTCTACGATCTGCCCGTGCGCGAGCCGGTGGTCGTCAACCCGTTCCTGAGCCTGATCGTGGTCTGGAACCGGGGGATTTCCTACGGGCTCTTCCAGCAGCACAGCGCCCTCGGGCGCTGGATCCTGATCGTCGTGTCGGTCGCGGCCGCCATCGGCCTATCGGTCTGGATCCGCCGGACTTCGGCGAAGCTCCTGGCCGCTTCCTTAGGCCTGATCGTCGGCGGCGCCGTCGGCAACGTGATCGACCGGCTGGTCTACGGAGCCGTCTTCGACTTCATCCAGTTCCAGATCGGAGGCTGGTCCTGGTACGTGTTCAACGTGGCCGACGCGGCCATCGTTGCGGGGGTGGCCGGTTTGCTTTATGACTCCTTCGTGCTGGAAAAGCGCCGCAAGGCTTGACCGGGCGCGGGAGAATGCCCGGCTGCCTTATGTTCGCCAGAATGAACAATCAGGCGTTCCGGCAAGAATGGAACAACCAGGTGGTGGGTACCATGAAGGGATTGAAGGTCATCGGTTGCGCAGGCGCCCTCGCGCTCCTCGTCGCCGCCTCGGGCGCGTCGGCCGAGGAGGGTGAAGCCGTCAAGAGCCTGCTCGGCAGCATCGGTATCATCCCGAAGGAAAAGGCTCCCATCATCTATAACGAGCGTCCTCCGCTCGTTCTGCCGCCCAAGATGGACCTGCGTCCCCCGGCACCCGGCGGCGGGGCCGAAGCCCGCAACGCCAACTGGCCCAAGGATCCCGACGTGATCGCCGCCCGCAAGGCGGCCGCCGAGGCTCGCACGCCCTATACGAGCACGGAGCTCTACAAGAACAGCGAAGGCAAGCGTCTCTCGGTCGAGGAGATGCGGGCCGGCCGCGACCCGAACAATTACGTCTCCGGCAACGCCCTGCCGCCTCCGGTCGGCCGCCAGCTGGACAAGAGCGTCATGAGCCCGGACGAGCTGCGCGCCTTCGGCACCAAGGACGACGACGTCAAGCTCGCGGGCGACGGCCTGGAGCGCCGCTATCTCAGCGATCCGCCCTCCGGCCTCCTCAAGGCCGCCGGTGGCGCGCCGATCAAGGCCTCGGCCGATCCGGTCCCGATGGGCGATCCGGACAGCCCGCTGGCCTTCATCCGGCAGCAGCAACAGCGTTAAGGCCACGCTCCATTGGTATCGATTCAGGCGAACGGTTCCCCCCGCTTCGCCTGAAGTCGTTTTGGGGCAAGCGTAGCCGGTCCTCGGTCCGGACTTCCCGCAAAAGGTGTGCTGCTCCGCTTGCCTGGCCTCTCAATTGCAGTATTCCCCTGAATCCGGACCCAAGAGCCGTATTGATTCCGCCAAGATTGGAAATGTCATGGACACAGCCCTGAAGCCCCCGTCTCGCACCGCAACCCCCTCGGAGGGGCGGACCGAGGGTGGCGGACCGGACGTTTCCTCCTTCACGCTCGATAACGGCCTCGACGTGGTGGTCATCCCCGACCACCGGGTGCCGGTCGTCACTCACATGGTGTGGTATCGCAACGGCTCGGCCGACGACCCGCTCGGCCAGTCCGGCATCGCCCACTTCCTCGAGCACCTGATGTTCAAGGGCACCGAGAAGCATCCGGCGGGCGAGTTCTCGAAGGTGGTGTCCGGCCTCGGCGGCCAGGAGAACGCCTTCACGTCCTTCGACTACACGGCCTACTTCCAGCGCGTCGCGCGCGAGCACCTCAAGACCATGATGTCCTTCGAGGCCGATCGCATGACCAACCTCCTCCTGGAGGAGGGCGTCATCGGGCCGGAGCGGGACGTGGTGCTGGAGGAGCGCCGCATGCGCGTCGAGACGGACCCGGCCGCCCAGCTCGCGGAAGCCATGGCGGCCGCCCTCTTCGTGCATCACCCCTACGGCATCCCGATCATCGGCTGGATGCACGAGATCGAAACCCTCAACCGCGACCACGCCCTCGATTATTATCGCCGCTTCTACACGCCCGAGAACGCCATCCTGGTGGTGGCCGGCGACGTGACGGCCGACGAGGTGCGCCGCCTGAGCGACGACACCTACGGGCGCATCGCGCCCCGCGGCAAGCGGCCCGTGCGCTTCCGCCCGCGCGATCCCGAGCCGGTCGCGGCGCGTCACATCACGGTGGCCGACCCCAAGGTCGAGCAGCCGACCCTCCAGCGCCTCTACCTCGTCCCCTCCTGCCGCACGGCCAAGGACCGGGACTGCTATGCGCTTGAGCTCCTCGCCGAGGTGATCGGCGGCGGTCCCACCTCCTATCTCTACCGCAAGCTCGTCCTGGAGCGCGGCATCGCCGTGAATGCGGGCGCCTGGTACATGTCCTCCGCCATGGAGGAGACCCGGTTCTGCATCTATGCGGTGCCGGCCGAGGGCGTCTCCCTTTCGGCCCTCGAGGAGGCCGTGGACGAGGTCCTGCGCGCAGTTCCCGCCGAGGCGCTCGATTCCGAGGCCATCGAGCGGGCCAAGACCCGCCTCGTGGCAGAGACCATCTATTCCACCGACAGCCAGTCCTCGCTCGCCCGCATCTACGGCTCCGCGCTCGCCATCGGCGAGACCCTGGAGGACGTGCGCCGCTGGCCGCTTGAGATCGAGGCCGTGCTCAAGGACGACCTGGCCTCCGCCTCCGAGCGCTACCTCATCCTGCGCCGGTCCGTGACGGGCTACCTGCAGAAGCCGGCCTCCTGAGGCAGCCCCGCGCCGTTCCCCGAGATTCCCGAGACGAGACGATCATGACCGCTTCCGCCGATATCCGCTCCGCCGCCTCGCCGACCACGGTGAAGACCCTCACGTCCACCGCCGGCGTCGAGGCCTGGCACGTGGAATCCGACGTGGTGCCGCTGATCGCGGTGGCCTTCACGTTCGAGGGCGGCTCGGCCCAGGATCCGGAGGAGAGGCCGGGCGTCGCCCAGATGCTGGCCCGCCTGCTCGACGAGGGCGCGGGTCCTTATGATTCCGACGCCTTCCAGGAACGTCTGGCCGCGCGGGCCATCGAATTGTCCTTCAATGCGGGCAACGACGCGGTCGGCGGATCGCTCAAGACCCTGGTCAAGCATGCGGACGAGGCCTTCGAGCTTCTGCGCCTGGCGCTGCTGGAGCCGCGCTTCGACCAGGATTCCATCGAGCGCGTGCGCGCCCAGACCATTGCGGGTCTGCGTTATCAGCAGAACGATCCGGGCGTCATGGCCACGCGGCGCTTCTTCGAGGAGGGGTTCGCCGGCCACGCCTATGCGCGGCCGACCTCTGGCACCGTCGAGAGCGTCGCGGCGATCACCCGCGATGATCTCGCGGCCATGCACCGCGCCATCATCGCGCGCGGCCGCGTGAAGATCGCGGTGGTCGGCGCCATCGACGCAGAGCGCCTCTCGGTCCTCCTCGACAAGGCGTTCGGCGATCTGCTGGAAGCCAAGCCCCTGAAGCCCGTCGAGCCGATTCTCCTGCAGAATCTCGGCACGCGCCACGTGGTCGATCTGGACGTCCCGCAATCGGTCATCCGTTTCGGCACGCCCGGCATCCCGTGGCGCGATCCCGGCTTCATCCCGGCCTATGTGCTCAACCACATCCTCGGCGGCGGCGCCTTTACGTCGCGCCTGTTCCAGGAAGTGCGCGAGAAGCGCGGCCTCGCCTACAGCGTCGGGACCTCCCTCGTGAGCTACCGGGCCGCCGCCATGACCTGGGGCTACACGGCCACCAAGAACGAGCGGGTGACCGAGGCGCTCGACGTGATCGCGAGCGAGATGATGCGCCTCAAGGAGGAGGGGCCCTCGGACGAGGAATTGCAGAAGGCCAAGGACTACCTGATCGGCTCCTACGCGCTGGGCTTCGACACCTCGACGAAGATCGCCCACACGCTGGTCCAGATCGCCTTCGAGGATCTCGGCATCGACTATATCGCCCGCCGCAATGACCTCGTGGCCTCCGTGACCCCCGCGGACATCGCCAGCGCGGCGGAGCGCATCTTCGGCGACGGCCGGATGCTCACGGTCATCGCCGGCCGGCCGACCGGGATGTAAGGCGCGACGCCGTTTCGCGATATCTCTGCCGTCATTCCGGGACGGCGCGGAGCGCTGGGCCCGGAACCCATAACCACCAGCGTGTCAGAATAAAGAGCTGCGAGAACCGCTGCGCTTTATCTTGCACCGTCAGCGGTTATGGGTTCCGGGCCTGGTCCTGCGGACCATCCCGGAATGACAGGGGTGTCATCCCGAATCGCCGTGAATCGCCCCAGCCCTAGCCGTAGGCGCCTCTCTGCCCTAGTGTTTCGCTCCCCTTGTGACGAGTCGGAGCATTCTGGATGGCCCTGCAGCAATCGATCGACCTGACCCTTGCGTCCCATATCGGCGACGGCGGCCTGCCCCGGACGGCGCTGGAGGCTGCGCTGGCGGTGGTCGGGCGGGCCATGAAGCGCCTGGCCGAGGACGACGCGACGGGGCGGCTGCCGCTTCTGCACATGCCGCGCACCACCGACGATCTCGACAGCATCCGCGAGGCCGCATCCTGGTTGCGCCGGGACGCCACCGACGTGGTGTTCCTCGGCACCGGCGGGTCGAGCCTCGGCGGCCAGACCCTGGCGCAGCTCAAGGACTATGCCGTGCCCGGCGCGGGCCGCTTCGCGGACGGGCCGCGGGTGCATTTCCTCGACAATCTCGATCCCATCACGTTCGACCGCGTTCTCCACAAGCTGCCGCTCTCCTCGACCCGCTTCGTGGCGATCTCGAAATCCGGCGGCACCGGCGAGACCCTGATGCAGACGATGGCGGTGCTCTCGGCTCTCGACAAGGCGGGACTGAAGGCGCGCCCGGCCGAGGCGTTTCTCGGCCTGTCGGAGCCGCGCAAGAACGGGTCCAAGAATGCTCTGCGCGATCTGCTGGAGCCCGAGGGCGTGCGCTTTCTGGAGCATCACACGGGCATCGGCGGGCGCTATTCGGTGCTGACCAATGTGGGCCTCCTGCCGGCCGCCGTGCTCGGCCTCGACATCGTGGCCATCCGCCAGGGCGCCGCGGAAGCCTATGAGCCCTTCCGGGCCGGCCGTCCGGCCGAGGAGGCGCCCGCGGCCGTCGGCGCCGCGCTCAACATCGCCATGTCGCTCGAGGGCCGGAACATCGCCGTCACCATGGCCTATGCGGACCGGCTGGAGCGCTACACGCGCTGGTGGGTGCAGCTCTGGGCGGAGAGCATCGGCAAGGACGGCAAGGGCTCGCAGCCGGTGGCCGCCATCGGGCCGGTCGACCAGCACAGCCAGCTCCAGCTCTATCTCGCAGGCCCGAACGACAAGCTCTTCACGGTGATCACCACGAACACCGAAGGGCAAGGGCCGGTGATGGACGAGAAGCTCGCGCAGCGCGCGGGCGTCGCGGAATTCGGGGCCAAGCGCATCGGCGATCTCGTGGCTGCGCAGGGCCGCGCCACGGCCGACACCCTCGCCCGCAACCGCCGCCCGACCCGCCGGATCCACATCGAGAAGCTCGACGAGCGCGCCATGGGCGAGCTGCTCATGCACGGCATGCTGGAAACGATCCTCACCGGCTACGCCCTCGGCGTCGACCCGTTCGACCAGCCCGCCGTCGAAGAGGGCAAGATCCTCGCCAAGCAGTACCTCGCGCAGGAGACGTGACGGGGCGCAGCGCCGCCTTTCACCTCTCCTGGAGGGGAAGGAGAGGCGCCATCTCCGTCATTCCGGGACAGCGCGGAGCGCTGGGCCCGGAACCCATAGCCGCTGACGAAGCGGGATAAAGCACAGCGGTTCTCGCAATGCCTCGTTCTGAACTGTTGGTGGTTATGGGTTTCCCGCTGCGCGGGCCCTTCGGGTCGGGCTCGCACCTGAAGGTGCGCCCCGGAATGACGGGGAGGCATTGCCGGCAGGGCGCGAATGTCGCGCCTTCTGGAAAGCCTTGACCCGGCGCCTTATTGTCTTGTGTCGATTCTCGAAAATCCGAAGGGTTTCATGGCCGTTCGCCGTCTCGATCCCGTCCTGGTCGACCGCATCGCCGCCGGCGAGGTGGTGGAGCGTCCGGCCGCCGCCGTGAAGGAGCTCGTGGAGAACGCCATCGACGCGGGCGCGACTTCGGTCGAGATCGCCATCGAGGCGGGCGGACGCCGGCTGATCCGCATCGTGGACGACGGCGCCGGCATGACGCCGGAGGATCTCGAACTCGCGGTCGAGCGTCACGCCACCTCCAAGATCCCGAACGGGGACCTATTCGCCATCGACACCCTGGGCTTCCGCGGCGAGGCGCTGCCCTCCATCGGCGCCGTGGCGCGGCTTGCCATCACGACCCGCACGGCCGATGCCGAGACGGGATCCGCCATCGTCGTCGAGGCAGGCGCCAAGGGGCCGGTCCGGCCCGCGGCGGCGCCGAAGGGCACCAAGGTCGAGGTGACGGACCTCTTCGCCGCCACGCCCGCGCGGCTGAAATTCCTCAAGAGCGACCGCTCCGAGGCGCAGGCCGTGGCCGAGATCGTCAAGCGTCTCGCGATCGCGCATCCGACCGTGCGCTTCATCCTCACGGGCGAGCACATCACGCCTTTCACCTATCCGCCGGAGCCGGCGGGCGAGCACGGCTTCCTGCGCCGCCTGTCGCGGGTGCTGGGGGCGGAGTTCAACGACAATGCTATGGCCGTGTCGGTGGAGCGCGAGGGCGTGCGCCTGTCGGGCTTTGCGGGGCTGCCGACCTTCCATCGCGGCACCTCTACCCAGGTCCATTTCATCGTCAACGGCCGGCCGGTGCGCGACAAGCTCCTGCTCGGGGCGGTGCGCGGCGCCTATGCGGACGTGATGGCCTCCGACCGGCACCCGGTGCTCGCCCTGATGGTCGATTGCGACCCGCGCATCGTCGACGTGAACGTGCATCCGGCCAAGACCGAGGTGCGCTTCCGCGATCCGGCCTTCGTGCGCGGCTTCGTGGTGGCGGCTCTGAAAGAGGCGATCACCCGCTTCGGTTTTCGCTCCGCCTCGACGGGCGGCGCACGCACCCTGGAGAGCCTGCGTCCGCAGGTGGCGCCGCCCCTTCGGCCCGTCTCCGTGGCCCATCGGGCTCCTTCCTTCCGGCATACCCATGCCTTCGCGGGCTGGCAGGCGCCGCACGAGGATGCCGCGCGGGCAGCCGGGCTCGCCGAGACCCAGGCGCTCCTGCCCGATCTCGCGAGCCCCTCGGCCGACAGCCGGGCGGCCTATGCCGAGCCCGATGCGGGTGCCGAGCAGGCGCCTCTCGGCGCGGCCCGGGCACAGATCCACGGCACCTACATCGTCGCGCAGACGGGAGACGGCATCGTCATCGTCGACCAGCACGCGGCCCATGAGCGGCTCGTCTACGAGCGCCTGAAGCGCGAGCGCGTCGCCTCCGGCATCGCCCGCCAGCTCCTGCTGATCCCCGAGGTGGTCGACCTCGATCCGGTCGATGCGGACCGGGTCATGGCGGAAGCCGCGACCCTGGAGAGCCTCGGCTTGGTGCTGGAGCCCTTCGGGCCGGGCGCGCTCCTGGTGCGCGAGGTCCCGTCCGCCCTGGCGGGCGGGCGCATCAAGGCCCTGGTGCAGGACGTGGCCGACGCCCTCGCCGAATGGGGGCAGGGGGCGGCCGCGCCGCTGGAGGAGCGGCTCGACGCCGTGCTCTCCCGCATGTCCTGCCACGGCTCCGTGCGGGCCGGCCGGCGCATGAGGCCGGAGGAGATGAACGCGCTCCTGCGCGAGATGGAAGCCACGCCCCTATCGGGCCAGTGCAACCACGGCCGGCCGACCTACGTGGAATTGAAGCTCTCTGATATCGAGCGCCTGTTCGGCCGGCGGTAGGGACGGCGCTATCTTCACCTCTCCCTGAGGGAGAGGGCGAGTGAAGCGAGGGTGAGGGGTTGCGGCTTCTCCGGACAAGGCACACCCCTCTCCCCGCAAGTCGGAAACATCCGGCTTGCGCAGATAAAAACGCCCCGGGAGAGACGCACCCTGGAATGACAAGGGACTGTTACGTCTCCAAAAACTCCCGCAGGGCCTTCAGCGTCGCGCCCGGCATTTCCTCGGCCACGAAATGGCCGGACGAGATGCCGACGCCCGTCATCTCCGGCGCGAAGGTGGAGCGCCAGATGTCGAGCGGGTGCTGGGTCTCGCCGCTCGTGCCGCTCACCAGGTAGAAATCGCTCCAGATGAGCTGCACGGGGCACTGGATCGTGCGGCCCGCTGCCCGGTCCGCCTCGTCGGCCTCGATGTCCCGGGTCGCACCGGCGCGGTAATCCTCGCAGAAGGCGTGGATGCGGGTCGGCTCGTTGAAGCCTTCCCGGTAGCGCGCATGGCGCGGGGGTCGAAGGCCGAGAGGTCCCCCGGGGCGGACCAGAGCTTCATCAGGCGCTCGAAATAGGGAATCGGATCGCGGCCGATCTCCTCCTCGGGCTCGGGAGCGGGCCGGGAGAGGAAGCCCCAATGGGCCTCCGGAACGTGGCCCGCCTTCATCTGCGCCCAGACATAGGAGGTCGGCAGGATATCGAGGAGCGAGAGCCTCTCGATGCGGCCCGGGTGGTCGAGGGCGAGGCGATAGCCGACCCGCGCGCCCCGGTCGTGCCCCGCCAGCGCGAAGCGCACATGGCCCAGGGCCTCCATGACGGCGACCACGTCCTGCCCCATGGCGCGCTTGGAATAGGTCTCGTGCGTGGCATCGCTGCGCGGGACCGAGGACCAGCCGTAGCCGCGCAGGTCCATACAGACCACCCGGTGCGTCTCCGCGAGCGTAGGCGCGAGGCGGTGCCACATCACATGGGTCTGCGGGAAACCGTGCAGCAGCATGAGGGGAGGGCCGTCGCCCTTCGAGCGTGCGAAGATGCGCCCCGCCTCCGTGTCGATCCAGTGGGATTGGAAGCCGGGGAAAAGATCGTCGCTCATGGGGCTCGCTCGTAAAAGGTGGCGGTGTCCCCCATAGCTAGGCCAGCTCCGCGTTTCGTCAGCCCCGCTCGCGCTCCACGGCGCGCCAGCCGATATCGTGCCGGCAGAAGCCCTCCGGCCAGTCGATGCGGGACACTGCCTCGTAGGCGCGCTTCTGCGCCGCCGTGATCGTGGCGCCCAGGGCCGTGACGTTGAGGACCCGGCCGCCCTGGCTCACGATCCTGTCGCCTTCCTGCTTCGTGCCCGCATGGAGGACGATCACGTCCTCCATGGCCTCGGCCTCGGCGATGCCCCGGATTTCGGAGCCCTTCTCGACCGGGCCGGGATAGCCCTTCGCGGCCATGACGACCGTGAGCGCCGCCTCCGGGCGCCATTGCAGCGAGATGCTGTCGAGAACCCCGTCGCAGGCGGCGAGGAACGCGGTCACGAGGTCGGATTTCAGGCGCGGCAGCAGGACCTGCGTCTCCGGATCCCCAAGGCGCGCATTGTATTCGATGAGCTGGGGGCCGTCCGCCGTGAGCATCAGGCCCGCATAGAGAATGCCCGTATAGGGCATGCCCCGCGCGCGCATTCCGGCCAGCGTCGGTTCCACGATCTCGCGCATCACGCGCGCCTCGAGTTCCGGCGTCAGCACGGCGGCGGGCGAATAGGCGCCCATGCCGCCGGTATTCGGCCCTTCGTCGCCGTCATGAACGCGCTTGTGGTCCTGCGCGGTGCCGAACGGAATTGCGGTCTTTCCGTCGCACAGGGCGAAGAAGCTCGCCTCCTCGCCTTCCAGATAGGCCTCGATCACCACCTCGGCCCCAGCCTCACCGAAACTGCCACCGAGCATCGCGTCCACGGCGGCCTCCGCCTCCTCGAACGAGGTCGCGACCACCACGCCCTTTCCGGCCGCGAGGCCATCCGCCTTGACGACGATCGGCACCCCGTAATTGCGGATATAGGTCTTGGCTGCCTCCGCGTCCGTGAAGCGGCGGTAGGCGGCCGTCGGGATGTCGAATTCCGCGCAGAAATCCTTGGTGAAGGCCTTGGAGCCCTCGAGCTGCGCGGCCGCCCGGGTAGGCCCGAAGGCCTTGATCCCGGCAGCCGCCAGATCGTCCACGAGACCCGCCACGAGCGGCGCCTCCGGTCCGACCACCACGAAGTCGACGCCCTCCCGGCGGCAGAAGTCGATCACGGCCGCGTGGTCCGTCACGTCGAGGGCGACGTTCTCGCCCTGCTGCGCCGTGCCCGGATTGCCGGGCGCGATGAAGAGCCGGTCGCAGAGGGGACTCGCCGCCATGCTCCAGGCGAGAGCATGCTCTCGCCCGCCGGATCCGATGAGAAGGATGTTCATGCCCGCCGTCCTGTGGTGACAGGCTGCTCTTAACCGGAGGAACGCCCCCCATCAACCGGGCAGAGCTGCGGTTTTGTCCCTCTCTCGGGGGAGAGGGAGTGGCGCTGCGCCCGTTCTTCTTCGTCGTGGGGTGTGAGCGCCACGTTCTGAAAGCCCAGCGCTCACACCCCCACCTCCAGCTCCTCCCCACAAGGGGGAGGAGAGCAGGGTGCTTCTCGCTCAGATGACCATGAAGTCGTGGTAGCTCAGCTTGAGGCCCTTCTTCAGCGTGGCGATCTCGACCGCCTTGTGGCTGCCCGATCCATCGTCATCATACGACAGCACGCCCTTCTTGCGGTCATAGATGAAGAAGTCATTGCTGTCCTTGGCCTTGTCGAGCCGGAAGAACT
>Ga0065721_10048879_pt1 | contig 65895 bp, 59 predicted proteins | sample Mesricmetagenome_FD_59108 | JGI IMG/M metagenome (GOLD analysis project Ga0065721, IMG submission 59108) | Mesophilic microbial community from rice straw/compost enrichment Sample: eDNA_1 v2 (version 2) | ecosystem: Engineered > Solid waste > Grass > Composting > Bioreactor | place: USA: Davis... | reverse complement strand
GCCAGTTCGGCGGACACGGAATCGGCAGATCGATGCATGAGCCGCCGGAGGTTCCGTTCATCGGGGAGCCGGGCAAAGGCGTCCGCTTACGAGAAGGAATGGTCATCACGATAGAGCCGATGCTGACGATCGGCCCTCCGGAAATTTATATAAAGGAAGACGGCTGGTCGATTATGACGGAAGAGGGCGGCTGGGCCGCCCAATTCGAGCATACGGTTGCGATTACGGCGGAAGGACCGCTTATCCTGACTCAATAACGTACGCCTAAGCTTAGCGATTCGGTTGCTTCTGATCCACCGGGGTCAGAGGCAGCGGAATCGCATTGCCATGCCCGAATACGTATTGAACGAGGGTGTTAAACCGCGGGGTAAGAGCGGACAAGTCCTTGTGTCTCCACGCTGCCTTGGCATATTCGAGCGATTGGTTCACCCATTCCCGATTCGCCGATATATGGACCTCCTGTACGCGTTGGTGCATGTCGCGCACCGTATCGCCGATCAATTGCCTCAGCTCCGTGGATATATCGACTTCGTCTTTATGGGTAAAATACGAGTTGTAAGGCGTTGCGACTTGGCGGCCGTCCCACTTGGAGCTGCCGTTCTGGATGTTGTATACGCCCTCGGTCGTTCCGGTGTTGTCCTGCTCCCGGGCTCTCATGCCGCCGCGAGCGCGAGTTCCCGTAGCCGACCAGTCGGTCATAATGGCGACGTAGGCGTTCTTATCCGTCAGGAACACCATGGCCATGTTAACGCCAGGTATCGACGCCACTTTATTGGAGATCGCCGAGCTATATTCGAAATATCGGTTGTCGTGCTGCTGCGGGTTCCCGGTTTCGTCGCCGTACGAGCGCACGTGAAGCATTTTCGGATCGTCCGAGGATCGGCTTGCGTAGTCGTAATTGCTTTTCTGGAAATGACCCTTGTAGTTGCATGCAGTGACCGACGAAACCATGATAATGGCGCCTAATACAGCTAATAAGCGGCGAGATGAAATCATTCCATAATCCCTCCCAATAATCGTCCGCGGCGGGAACGCGATTAACTCATGCATAGCGTTTACCGCCGGCGGAAAACTATGCGGCACGAACCATACATAAAACAAGGGTGGAATGGCAAAAAGAGAAGAGACGAACAATTGCACACGATGTCGAAACGGCTCGCGTCACCGGAATCGGACTAGGTTCGGGACAAGCGATCCGAAGCTTTCGCAAAAGTTCGAAAACCCTAGAGCGACAACGTTTTTGACAGTTTTGAGAACAATTTGTGAACTGTCCTGTGAACATTGACAACAAGGCGGAACAATCTTTATATTTATTAGAGTGCTTGAAGAGCGTTTGTTGTTTGGTCCAGCATCCGAGTACATATAGATGGCGCGAACGAGCTACATAATAACGCGATCTATGAAAACGTCAAATTGGGGTTGATATGATGAATCGGTGGCACGTAATGAAACGACTGCTTCCGCTGACGGCGATTTTAATGCTGATTTTGTCGGCGTGCGGAAGAGAAGACCTCTCTACGCTGAACCCGCAAGGGCCGGTGGCGGAGACGCAATACGATTTAATGAAGCTGTCCATTGGCATTATGACTTTGGTCGTCGTCGTTGTATTTGCCATCTGTATCTACGTCTTGATCAAGTTCCGCCGCCGCAAAGGCGACAAGACGATTCCGAAGCAAGTCGAGGGCAATCACACGCTCGAGATTATCTGGACGGTCATTCCGCTCGTATTGCTTCTCATTCTCGGCGTTCCGACCATCCAACACGTGTTCGGACTCGCGAAGGACTATTCGAACGACAATAGCGCTGTCCACGTCAAAGTAACGGCGCATCAATATTGGTGGGAATTCGAATATACGGATTACGGCATTACGACCGCTCAGGAATTGATCGTGCCGACAGGCAAGAAAATTCAATTCGATCTGACTGCTGCGGACGTCAAACACTCGTTCTGGATTCCGGCCATCGGCGGCAAGATGGACACGAACCCTGGAATGACCAACAACATGTACTTGGAATTCCCGAACGAAGGCGTGTTCCGGGGCAAGTGCGCAGAGCTTTGCGGACCTTCTCACGCTCTGATGGATTTCAAAGCGAAGGCAGTAAGTCCGGATTCCTTCGATCGTTGGGTATCCGCGATGAAAGCGCCGGCAGTAATGCCTGCGGATCCTGAGGTTGCGGATACGTTCACCAACCAATGCTTGTCTTGCCATGCAGTAGGCGAGAACGGCGGCAACTCCGCACCGAACTTGACCGGCATCGGCGGTCGCCAGACGATCGCGGGTATTCTGTACAACTCCGACGTCGTGGCTGACCCTGAGAAGGAAGATAAGACGACGGCTGAGAACCTGCACGATTGGATTTCCGATCCGCAGAAAGTGAAACCGGGCAATACGATGCCTCAGATCGAGCTGTCGCCAGAGCAGATCGATGGAATCGCCAAGTACTTGGCGGGATACAAACTCGATTACTAACACTAATCATGCGGGAACTTGAAGGGGGTACGCGGTCTTGTCTGCACATGCACACGCGCATAAGGTCAAGCGTTATACGGGCTTGATGGATTGGCTGACGACCGTCGACCATAAGAAGATCGGCATTCTGTACATGATTGCAGGTTTGTTCTTCTTCCTGATCGGCGGCTTGGAAGCGATCTTGATCCGGATTCAGTTGATGAAACCGATGAATGATGTCGTTTCGGCTGACACATTCAACGAATTGATTACGATGCACGGCACCACGATGATTTTCCTTGCGGCGATGCCGCTCCTGTTCGCCCTGATGAACGCGGTTATTCCGCTTCAGATCGGCGCGCGCGACGTAGCGTTCCCGTTCTTGAACGCCCTGGGATTCTGGACGTTCTTCTTCGGCGGACTGCTGCTCAACCTAAGCTGGTTCGCGAACGCGGTGCCGGATGCCGGATGGACATCCTATGTTCCGCTGGCAGGTACTACTTACAATGATGGGCATGGCGTAGATTATTACGTTATCGGTCTTCAGATTGCGGGTATCGGTACGCTGCTCGGGGGCATTAACTTCATGGCGACGATCATCAACATGCGAGCGCCAGGCATGTCCTTCATGCGCATGCCGATGTTCACTTGGGCGATCTTCATCACGTCCGCGCTGATCGTATTCGCGTTCCCGGTACTTACGGTCGGCCTCGTTGCTTTGATGTTCGACCGGTTGTTTGAAGCCAACTTCTTCGAAGCTGGCAACGGCGGTAACGAAGTATTGTGGGAACATATCTTCTGGGTGTTCGGTCACCCCGAAGTATATATCCTGATCATGCCGGCGTTCGGTATCATTTCCGAAATCGTCAGCACGTTCTCCCGCAAGCGCCTGTTCGGTTATAGCTCGATGGTATTCGCGACCGTATTGATCGCGTTCCTCGGCTTCATGGTGTGGGCTCACCACATGTTCACCGTAGGTCTTGGTCCGGTAGCGAACGCGCTGTTCTCCATCGCGACGATGCTGATCGCCGTACCGACCGGGGTTAAGATCTTCAACTGGCTGTTTACGCTGTGGGGCGGTTCGATCCGGTTCACGACGGCAAGCTTGTTCGCAATCGGATTTATTCCGACTTTCGTAATGGGCGGCGTAACGGGCGTTATGCTCGCATCCGCTCCTGCTGACTTCCAATATCACGACAGCTACTTCGTAGTCGCTCACTTCCACTACGTTATCGTAGGCGGTTTGATCTTCGGTATTTTCGCCGGCTTGCACTACTGGTGGCCGAAGATGTTCGGACGGATGCTTAACGAAGGGCTTGGCAAGATCACGTTCTGGACGTTCTTCACGGGCTTCCATCTGACGTTCTTCGTCCAGCACTTCCTCGGTTTGCTCGGCATGCCGCGTCGCGTATTCACGTACTTGCCTAACCAAGGCTTCGATACGATGAACATGATCAGTACGATCGGCGCGTTCTTGATGGGCATCGGCACGATCGCGTTCCTGCTCAACATCTTCATTACGTGGGCTAAACCGCGCAATGCGGCTGCGGACTCTTGGGAAGACGGACGTACGCTGGAGTGGACGATTCCTTCGCCGCCTCCGGAGTACAACTTCAAGCAAACTCCGCTCGTTCGCGGATACGACGCTTGGTGGAAAGAGAAGATGGATGGCAACACGGAGATGACGCCTGCCGAGCCGGTAGGTCCGATCCATATGCCATCGCCTTCGATCATTCCGCTCGTGATGAGTATCGGATTGTTCATCGCAGGTTACGGATTTATGTACGACAATCTAATTGTCGCTGGCGCCGGACTGCTGATTACGCTGGGAGGCATGTTCTTCCGTTCCGTATTCGATGATCACGGCTTCCACATCGAGCCGGAAGATCAGGATAAGGGGGTACACGCATGAGCGCGCACGATCACGCAGAAGGACTACCGCACCAGCCGGAGACAGCAACGCTAGAAGGCCGCAACAAGATTCTCGGCTTCTGGATTTTCCTCGGCGCGGAAACCGTCCTGTTCGGTACATTGTTCTCGGCATACTTGGCTTTACGCCACAACGTAATGGATGGCCCGCATCCTTCGGAGCTGTTCCAGCTTCCGATGGTATTCGCGGCCACGATGATCTTGCTTACTTCCAGCTTGACGAGCGTATTCGCCGTTCAAGCGCTGCATACCCACAGGAAGAACGCGATGGTCGGTTGGCTGATCGTAACGATCCTTCTGGGTCTTGGCTTCTTGGGACTTGAGATTTACGAGTTCAGTGAGTACGTACATGAAGGACACGGCTTTACGACCAGTGCGTTCAGCTCCTCCTTCTACACGCTCGTCGGCTTCCACGGCGCGCACGTTGCGTTCGGGATCCTGTGGATTGGCCTGTTGATCCTGCAAATTTACAAAAAGGGTCTTACAACCGTCACAGCGCCTAAGATTTACGTATCGGCGATTTACTGGCACTTTATCGACGTCGTCTGGGTATTCATCTTCACCGTTGTGTACCTGATGGGAAAGGTGGGTTAATCGCATGTCGAGTAACCATTCCACTACCGGCGAACAAACGAAACGTCACAGAACGGAAGGGCCGCAGAAGCACATCGTTGCTTTCATCATGTCCCTTGCGCTCACGATTATCGCATTCGCGGCTGTAGCCGCAGGCGAGATTAACACTACGTTCACGTATATCATTCTCGTGGGCATGGCTATCCTTCAAGTGTTCGTACAGATGGCATTCTGGATGCACATGAAGGATCGCGGACATCTATTCCCGATCATTGCGATTTTTGCCGGCGTAGTCATTGTGTTCACGATGGTTATCATGGCGCTATATTGGGTATGGTGGTAATACGGATTTGAATCGAAGAGAGGCGGGCCACAGTCCGACCTCTCTTTTTGTAATGAGTGGATGTTGTTTCGAAAGGAGGAAATCTGAATGTGGGGATTGGAATACTTCTCTTTCAGCGACTTATGGAGTCCGGTCTTCATGGTGTTCATGATGGCGGTAACCGTGCTGTATGCATTCATCGTCGGTCCGTGGAGATACCGCTTCGAAGGAAGCGCGCCGGTATCGTGGGGCCGTAAGCTCAGTTTCATATTAGCCGCTGTCCTGTTTTATTTGACGATGGGCGGGCCGCTTGATCTGATGGGGCATCTCATGTTTACGTTCCATATGACGAATATGGCGGTCGCCTATATGCTCGTTCCGCCGCTATTGCTATACGGAATTCCGGATTGGTTATGGCGCGCGATGTTCAGCGCTAAGTTCTGGCGGATCTTCCGCTTCGCCATGAACCCCATTGTCAGTCTTGGGCTGTTCGTTCTGTTATTCTCGTACTACCATATGCCGGACAACCATGACTGGATCATGACGCACCTCACGGTGCACACCTTGTTCTATATCGCGTTGTTCATATCATCCGTTATCATGTGGTGGCATATTTTCCTGCCGGTTCCGGAGTGGCGCCGAATCTCTCCTTTGCTGACGCTGCTGTACATTTTCCTCGGGGGCTTGCTGCTTACGCCGGCATGCGCCATGATCATATTCGCCGTGGAACCGATGTTCGCAGTATATAACGATCCGCAAGTATGGGTTAAGGCGATGGAGTACTGTATGTCCGGAGACCCTAGGGAGTTGCTTAGCCGCGTCGACGGTCCCGCTTTCTTCAACATGATGAGCGGGCACGACGATCAGCAGCTTGGCGGCATCATTATGAAGCTGCTGCAGGAATTCGTGAACGCTGCCGCGCTGTATATCGTGTTCATGCAATGGTACCGCCGAGAACGCGCGAGCGAGGACGAGCCGGGGCTGGAACCGAAGCTTGGTTAAAGTGTGACCATGCGGTATGAACAATGTGTGAAGCCTGCTCCGAAAAGTTGAATTGGAAGTGGACGGCAGGTACAATTGAATTAATTTGTGCAGTTCATTGACGATGCGATGGAGCAGGTGACCACATGTCTTTGTACGATGTATTTCCGATGATTAGTACGAGCTTTATCGCGCTAAGCGCGATTCTAGTCGCGATCGGCTGGCGATTGATTATCCAAGGCAAGCGGCAAGCGCATGAGCGGACGATGCTGGCGGCGGCGATAGCCGCTTCGCTGTTCTTCATCATCTACGTGTCGCGGACGATATTCGTCGGCAATACGACGTTCAACGGTCCGGAGAGCTTGAAGACGGTCTACTTGATCTTCTTACTGTTCCATATCGTCCTGGCTACGGTCGCTGCAGTGTTCGGGATAACGACGCTGACGCTCGCGTTCCGCAAGAGCTTCGCCAAGCACCGGCAATGGGGCCGCAAGACGGCGGTCATTTGGTTCGCTACCGCGATTACGGGCATTACGGTATACGTGCTGCTATACCTGTGCTATCCGGGCGGTCACACGAAACCGGTTATCGACGCGATTTTCGGGTAACAAGCAAACAGCCTTCGATCTTTGATCGAAGGCTGTTTTTAGTTAGTTGCGGTTAGTAGGAAACCTCGTTTTGCTCGGTTGCAGTTCGGTTTAGCCGAACTGTATCGGGCAACCCTCGCAATCACGCGGCTTCAGTTGGAGTAACCCGAACTAACTCTGAGGCACATACGAAAAATCGTACAAAGTGGCGCTCAAGATCGCTGTAGTGTTGAGGTGTACGAAAGTTCATACAAATTACTGCTGGTGGGGGGCATCCGCGAGGAGTCTGTACGATAATCCACACAAAGCGGACGCACGAGACTATTCACCATGGAAGTTTTTACGATATATCGTACAAAGCGCGAGAGTAACCAGTCCCCAGAAAGGATTCTCGCCCCCGACGGCGAATAGAATCCATATCTAACTCAGTGATGCTTCCACCAAATCCCCGCGCACTCAGGCACAATCTGCCATTGCTTCTCTTCGATTAAGCTTGCAAGGCCTTCACCGAAGAAAAACTCCGTTCGCGCTTTAGCTTCCTCTACCGACGCAAACTCGTAATCCGTTCTGACCCATCGATGAGTGAATCCGTAACGTTGTTCAAGCAATGAGTAATAACTAGCTAGATAAGCAGGTACGTGAGGAGTTTCGCAGGCCGTTCCCAGCGTCTCCAAGACGATAATTGTACCTCCAGGTTTGAGCACACGCGTTATTTCCCCCATGATCTGTTCCAGGTTATATTCCCAATCCGCCTCGTCGCTATTCGCTAGATAACTGATCGTCCAGCCGGCAACGACGAGATCGACGGAGGAATCGGCAATCGGCAGAGACCGATGATCGGCTTCAATTGTACGCCAATTACACCATACATATAGACCGGTCAGCTTTCGATCCAACAACTCTAGCATGGCGCTGGACTTGTCGGTGCAGATTAACGAGCGGGCATCCGCGGCAAGGAAGGTCGATAGCCTTCCCGAGCCTGCGCCCATGTCCAATACATCGAGCCCGTCCCAAGACCGTATCTCCCTAATACAAGGAGCGAGATCGGGCTGTCTGCTGACCATATCGTCGTAGTTAGAAGCAAGCTCCCGATAGATTCTATCATGCTCCGACATGCTTATCGTCCCGCCTTTCGCGCAATCATCGTCGACATAGCATGCTGATGAGGAATGCCCGAGGAGTTGCAATCGAACACGAGCTCCGAGCTGTCCTCGATCAGCCAGTCGTGATAAAGACCGAGTAGTTCCCCGGAGTACCATCGGTGCGCGTTGGGTTCTTTTTCCGGAGGAGGGGCGATGAACGGTTTGTGGACGAAGACGTTCAAGACGTGCATGCCGTCCTCGTTCGTGTATTGCTTATAGTTAGCGAACAGCTCTTGACGCAGCTCAGGCTTAATATAGTGCAGCACGCCGCTCGAGTATATGATATCGAAGGAGGTGGAGAGCCGGTAATCCTGAATGTCGGCTTTGAACGCGTTGACGTGAACGCCAGCTTGGTCCGCTAGTCTTCTCGCCTTGTCTATTCCAGCGTCCGACACGTCGAATGCAGTGACATCATAACCGTTCCTCGCGAAGAACACGGCATCCTTGCCTTCTCCGCAGCCGATATCGAGCAACCGCAGCCGCTTCGTAGGCGGATAGAGCTGTAACACCTTATAGCATGAGCTGTTCGGCATCGTACCCCAATAATATCGATCCGTCTTGTACTCTTCCTCGTAGATCGTAATCGGCTTGTCCTGCGATACGTATCCTAGCAGCTTGTCGATGCTCACTTGAAGCGTTCTGGATAACTCCGGCAGCAACGAGATGTCCGGCATCGTCTGGGCGTTCTCCCATTTGGATACGGCTTGAGGAGAGAGTCGGAGAATATGCGCGAGCTCCTCCTGCGTGAACCCTCGCTCCTTGCGGTAGGTGCTAATGTTCCTAGCGAGCTGTTGTTTCATGGTTATCACGCTCCTTAGTCAATACCCATTCTATGGGAACTCTCCAACCGGAACAATAACCTCGTATTTGAATTTTAGGAGTATTCAACTGACGGTTGAGTCAGAGGTCGATTCTGTCTAGTCATGTTCGCTCGCCCCCGCCAATATATTAGAAATGTTCGCTGTTATTAGAATAACGATCGGAATATCATAAATCGCGGCCGAAAGGGTGAAGAGAATGCTGCATATCGTCGCCTGTATTAAGCAGGTACCGGATACGAAGATCATCAAGATGAACCCGAAGACGAATACGATGGACCGTTCGAGCGCGCCGGCGATCTTGAATCCCTATGACTCGCACGCAGTTGAGGAAGCCGTAAGGCTGCGAGCCCGATACGGGGGCTTCGTCTCCGTGCTCACGATGGGACCCCCTCCCGCGGTGAAGGCGATCAAGAAGTGCATCGAGATCGGCGCGGACGAAGGTTATATGATTACCGACCGGGCTTTCGCCGGAGCGGATACGCTGGCCACGAGCTACGCGCTGACGAAAGCGCTGGAGAAGATCGCCGCGGAAGTGCGTCCGATTGATCTCATCCTATGCGGAAAAATGACGATCGACGGAGATACCGGCCAAGTCGGACCGGGCATCGCCAGAAGGCTCGACATGCCGCCGCTCACATCAGTCAATAAGGTCGTCGAAGTCAATCGGGAAGAAGGCTATGCGGTCGTTCATCGCAAGCTGGAGGACGGGTACGAGGTCGTGCGTTCAACGCTTCCATGCTTGCTCTCGGTAGAGAAGGAAATCAACGAGGTTCCTTACTCTCCGCTGCCGAATATGCTCAAAGCCGCTCGCTATCAGCCGAAGATCTGGTCGGTAGACGATCTGCCCGGCATTGATCGGACGCAGCTTGGACTGAAAGGCTCGCCGACGATCGTCAGCTCCGTCTGGGCGCCGCCGAAGCCGCAAGGCGGCAAGCTTCTCGACGGCGATCCGAACAAGCAAGTCGAGCAGCTGCTCGAGGTGCTGTTCGCCCGAAGAGAGCTATTCGCGGCCGACAACGAGACGGCGACGGGAGGTGCGTAAATGAGCGGATTCGAGGAATATAAGGGCACTTGGGTGTTCATCGAAGTGAAAGACGGTGACATCGCGCCCGTATCGTTGGAGCTTCTCGGCGCCGGCCGCCAATTGGCGGACAAGCGTAACGCACAGCTCGCCGGCTTGCTCATCGGCGATAACGTAACCAAGCTCGCGAAGAAGGCGATCGAATACGGAGCGGACGTCGTGTACGTGTACGATGCGCCGATCTATCACTACTATCGGACGGAGACGTACATGCGGGCCGTGCTCGCTTGCGTGGAGAAGCATAAGCCGGAAATTCTGCTTTACGGCGCGACTTCGACAGGCAAAGACTTGGCCAGCGCGGTCGCGACGGACCTGCCGACTGGACTTACGGCAGATACGACACAGCTGGACGTCGAGGCGGACACGGGCTTGCTGCTGGCGAGCCGACCTGCGTTCGGCGGCAACATCATGGCGACGATCCTGTGCAAGAAGTATCGACCGCAGATGGCGACCGTGCGAGCGAAAGTGATGAAGGCGCTTCCTCGGCAGTCCGGTAGACAAGGCGTAATCGCCGCGGAATCGATTCTGCTGAAGGAAGAGGACATTCGCACGAAGGTGCTCGACATCGTACGAGCGACGACGCAACGCGCACGGATCGACGAGGCGGACATTATCGTCGCCGGAGGCAAAGGGCTCGGAAGCGCCGCAGGCTTCCAGCTCGTGCACGAGCTGGCTGACGTGCTCGGCGCGGCGGTGGGAGCGAGCCGAGACGTCGTCGAAGCCGGATGGATCGGGCACCACCACCAGGTCGGGCAGACGGGCGTAACCGTCACGCCGAAAATTTACTTCGCCGTCGGAATATCGGGCGCCATTCAGCACATCGTCGGCATGCAAAACTCAGGTCTCATTATCGCGATCAACAAAGATCCGAACGCCGCTATTTTCAATAGCTGCCATTACGGCATCGTGGGCGACGCGTTCGTCATCCTGCCGCTGCTGACCGAAGCTTTCAGAGCCGCATTAGCGAAAGGGGAGCTGTCCAATGCCGGAAAAATTTGACGTCATCGTCGTAGGCGCGGGGCCTGCGGGCATCGCTTGCGCGTACGAGTTAGCCAAGCAAGGCGTGAACGTGCTGCTCATCGAGCGGGGAGAATACCCGGGGTCGAAGAACGTGATGGGCGGCGTCCTCTATCGCAAAATGATGGAGGAAATCGTGCCGGACTTCCACAAGGAGGCTCCGGTAGAGCGGCCGATCGTGGAGCAGCGGTTCATGATGATGGATAAGACGTCGGCGGTCACATTCTCCTATAAAGGAATGGAGTGGGCCCAAGAGCCGTACAACAACTTCACGGTGCTGCGCGCGAAGTTCGACCAATGGTTCGCGCAGAAGGCGGTCGAGAGAGGCGCGCTGCTCCTATGCGAGACGGTCGTGCTCGAATGCATCGTCGAAGACGGCCGAGTCGTCGGCGTGAAGACGGACCGACCGGACGGAGAGCTAAGAGCGGACGTCGTCGTGCTGGCGGACGGCGTCAATTCGCTGCTCGCGAAGTCGCTCGGCTTCCACAAGGAGTTCCGGCCCGATGAGGTCGCGCTCGCGACGATGGAAATTCTGAAGCTCGACAAGAAGACCATCGAGGACCGGTTTAATCTGGAGGAGGGCCAAGGCTGCACGATCGAGCTGTTCGGCGATGCGACCAAGGGCATCCTCGGCACCGGCTTCCTGTACACGAATAAAGATACGCTCAGCATCGGCGTTGGCACGTTACTATCCGGACTTATCAAGCATAAGATAAAACCGTACGAATTAATGGAGTACGTCAAGAAGCATCCGATGATCCGTCCGTACATCCAAGGCGGAGAGCCTCAGGAATACCTTGCTCACCTCATTCCTGAAGGCGGTTACAAGTCGATTCCGAAGGTGGTGGGAGCAGGAGTTATCGTCGTCGGAGACGCCGCGCAGCTCGTGAACGCGATCCACCGCGAAGGCTCGAACATGGCGATGACGTCGGGAAGGCTGGCTGCGGAGGCGATCATTGCGGCCAAGGCGAGGGACGATTACTCGGAGGCGTCGCTCGACGCGTACCGGAAGTCGCTCATGGCAAGCTTCGTCGGCCAGGACATGAAGAAGTACAAGGACGCCACCCATCACTTCGATAAGTTCCCGCAATACTTCGACCAGTACATTCCGATGATGAACCGGGCGGCGAGCCAGATGCTGACGGTCGACGGCACGCCGAAGCGGGAGAAGCAGCGGAAAATCTGGCGGGACATGGGCAGCTTCGGGCAGAAGGTTAGAATCGCGCGCGACTTTTATCGAGCTTGGAGGGTGATGAAGTGATGAGCGAATCGACAACGGCGTCGAAAGCCTCAACGATCGAGGAGAAGCAATATTTGCTGCGTTTCAACGCGGATACGCAGTCTCACTTGCACGTCATGGACGCGAACGTCTGCTTAACGAGCTGCCCGGATAAAATATGCACTATTTTCTGCCCGGCAGAGGTGTATAAGTGGGAAGACGTGCGGATGCACGTCGGTTACGAAGGCTGTCACGAATGCGGCAGCTGCCGGATCGGCTGTCCGCATCAGAACATTAAGTGGGTATACCCTAAAGGCGGGCATGGCATCGTCTTTCGACTCGGATGAGAGGGGGAAGGGCATGTTGAAGATCGGGGATAACGTCGAATACGTGAAGGACGGCTCCAAGGGAATCGTGATGGAGGTGCAGGAGAACCTTTACCACATCATTTGGGAGGACCACTTCAGCAGCTGGGAGTTCGGGGAATCGCTACGCAAAATGGAAGCTTATCCGTCGATATGACGGATAAGCTTTTTTTCATCCCAATTGCGAACTCCAACGATCTCCCAGACCGTTGGAGCGTCTGGCGAGCGAGGTTTGTTCCTGCAACGATCTCTCAGATCGTTGGAGCGTCTGGCGAGCGAGGTTTGTTCCTGCAACGATCTCCCAGACCGTTGGAGCGTTCGGCGAGCGAAGTTTGTTCCTGCAACGATCTCCCAGACCGTTGGAGCGTCGAACGAGCGAAGTTTGTTCCTGCAACGATCTCTCAGATCGTTGGAGCGTCTGGCGAGCGAAGTTTGTTCCTGCAACGATCTCCCAGACCGTTGGAGCGTCGAACGAGCGAGGTTTGTTCCTGCAGCGATCTGGGAGACCGTTGGAGCGTCGGGCGAACGAGGTTTGTTCTCATTCAACGTACATCCCTAAGATCAGCCTGCACAAGACGTCGGTACAAGGTGTCGGTCGCCATTAGCGTATCGTGCGTGCCTTGCTCGGCGACTTCGCCGTTACTCATGACGATGATCCAATCGGCATGGCGGATGGTTGATAACCGATGAGCAATGACGACGGTCGTGCGGCCCGAACGCTCCGCGAGCAGGCAGTCTTGCAGACGGCGCTCCGTCTCGAGATCGAGCGCGGAGGTCGCTTCGTCTAGAATGAGCAGCTCCGGTTGCCCGATCAACGCCCGTGCGACGGCAACGCGCTGCCGCTGACCGCCCGACAGCGTAACGCCGCGTTCCCCGATGACGGTGTCTAGGCCATCGGGTAAGCTGGCGATCGTATCGCGCAGTTGGGCGGCGTCCAACGCCTGGTTAAGCTCCTCCGGCGAAGCTTCGCGCCCAAGAAGCAAATTGGTCCGCAGCGTGTCGCGAAGCAGGAAGGGCTCCTGCTGCACGTATGCGACTTTGGCGCGCCAATCCTCCAGGCGCCAATCGTTCAGAGAGCGGCCGTTCGCTTGAATCTCGCCTCCCGTCGGCTCGTAGAGGCGGGCGAGCAGAGCGGCTGCCGTCGATTTCCCGCTGCCGCTCGGTCCGACGATCGCGGTCGTTCGGCCGGGACGAATGTCGAAGCTGACGGCATGCAGCACCGGCTTCTTAGCATCGAGCACATAGGAGAAAGAGACCTCCTCGAAGCTCAGCGCATCGATTCCCGCGAGCGGTTCCGAGCCTTCCTGAATCGACGAGCCCTCGTGAAAATCGCGAATATATTCGGCGTGCTTCAAATGACCCGCGATGTCGGTACCGGCGACGAATAACCCTTGAAGCTGCGATAACAGCTGACCCGCGAATAGATACGCGACGAAGAAAGCGCCGGCGCTGAGTTCCCCGTTCAGGCATAACCATCCCCCGAACACTAGCGCGCAGAGGCGGATCCCCCACTCCAATGGCTCGCTCGCCAACGTTCTCGCCGCCCGCAAGCGGGTATCCTCGCGCACGCGCTGCGCATAGTCCGCGAAATGGCGGTCATAACGTTCCTTCTCCCAGGCTTCGCGGTGATAGGCAAGCACTTCCCTCGTAGCAGACAGCCCTTCCTCGAGACAAATCCCCAGCGCGTTCCTCGCTTCCCAAAGCCGTCCCGACATCACTTTCATCCGCCTGGCGAAGAGGCGGCCGATAACGAGATAACCTGCGGCGGCCGCGGCGCATACCGCGAACAGGAGCGGATGGACCCACAGCAGGAAGCCTGAGAAGACCGCAGCCGCGGCGCCGGTAAGGATGAGCACGAACAGCCTGTCGGAGAAGGCGTAGGCGACCAGATGAACGTGATAGAGGAACAATCCGATCAACTCGTTCGTCCGTTCCCGCTGCAACCGTCCAAGCGGCAGCCGATCGGCTCGGGCCAGCAGCTTGCGGGATAACCGCATTCGTATACCGGTGTAGTTGTGCAGGGATACGACGGGACTGATGTAAGTAAGCACCGAATGAACCAGATAGAGCCCGGCCATGGAGAGGGCAGTGGCGCGCATGGCATGCCAACCGTCCCCCGACAGCAGGCCGTCCAGCAACGTCCGTTGCAGCGACATGCCGCTCAGATCGGCGATGACGGAAAGCGCCGTCAAGCCTACCACGAGCAGAAACAGCCATCTGCGCGTTCTAACGTGCGGCCATATCCAGCGAAGGCTGCGCATCGAGAATTCCTCCTTCCTCGTCCGCCATGCCTCGGACAAGCCGTGCGAACGCGCCGCCCTTCGCAAGAAGCTCCTCGTAGGCTCCTTGCTCGACGATACGCCCGTGTTCCACATGAACGATCAGGTCATAATCCCGTATGGTCGAGACTCTATGCGCTACCGCCAGGATGGTCCTGCCTCGGGCGAGCTGACGGAGCGCCTCGGTTACTTCCCGCTCGCTTTCGGTATCGAGCGCCGAGGTCGCCTCGTCGAGCAGCACGATCACCGGGTTCTTCAGCAGCATCCGGGCGATCGCGATACGCTGCTTCTGTCCGCCGGACAGAATGACGCCGCGCTCCCCAAGCGGAGTATCGTAGCCCTGGGGCAGCTGCATGATGAACGCATGGGCTGCGGCCGCTTGGGCCGCCTTCACGATCTCTTCGTCGTCGGCGTCAGGACGACCGAAGCGGATGTTGTCGCGCACGCTGAAGCCGAATAGGTACGTCTCTTGGAACACGACACCGATCGCATCGCGCAGATCGCCGAGCGGCCAATCGCGGATATCTCGGCCGTCCATGCGGATCCTGCCCTCGGTCGGATCGTAGAATCGAGGGATGAGCTTGAGCAGCGTAGATTTGCCCCCGCCGCTAGGCCCGACTAACGCGACCCTCTTGCCTGCCGGGATAGAGAGCTTCACGTCCGAAAGCACGGCAGGACGGCCAGGGTAGGAGAACGACACGTCCTCAAGGTCGATGCTTCCCCGAACGATCGGTACAGGCGCGGCATTCGGCGAATCCGAGATCGTAGGGGCGGTTCCCATCAGGTCGTGCAACCGCCGCATCTGGTGGATCAGAACGCGCTGTTCGGCAACATTCGCGACGGTGGCCATCATATGGCGCATGCCAAGAGAATGGTAGAGCAGGAAGGCGGCCGCGGCGCCTGCCGACAGCTTGCCCGCCGGGACGGCGTAGATGGCGTAGACGATAGCGGCCAGACTCCCGGCATAGAAGAATACGGTGCGTACGGCATGGCGCGCGTTGATCAGCTTGTAGGTTCGAAGCAGCAAGCCGTCGTTGGCTGCCATTCGCTCTTCTACCTTGCGATTCGCCCAGCGTTCGGCGCCGTTCGCCCGAAGCCCGGCCCTGCCGCCGAGCATTTCATGGAGGGTGCCTTGCAACCGGACGCGTTCTTCTGCCCAGGATTGACTGGCGCGCCCCATCGCCCGCTCGATTACGGGACCTATCGCGTAATACAGCATAATCGCAGGTACAGTCATCAGGAGCATCATCCCGCTCGTGCCCCACATACATAAGAAGGCAAGGCCTGTGAAGAGCCCGTGACGAATGAATCCAGGCAGCAGCTTGCGGTGGAAGTCCTGAAGCGCCGCCGTCTCCGATTGGAGCAGCCCGAGACTCTCCCCGACGGAATGCGCCTCGAAATACGATAATCCCAGCGAACGGATTTGGGCGAACAGCCCGAATTGAATGTCCCCGGCGATTCTTTCCTGCATCCGTCTGCCGACCGATTCCTGCAGAATCCCGGCTCCGATGGCCGCGAAGGGAAGGGCGATTAACCAAGGCAGCAATCGCAGGAATCCGGAGCGATCTCCGGCCGGAATGATGTCGTCGAGGACATGCTGCACGACTTTGGGGATGACGAACTCGGCTCCCGCCGCGACGAAGCCAGCCGACAGGACGAGCAAGAAGCGAACCATGTAAGGCTTTACCCAGCCCGTCATCCAGCGATAGATGCGCGCTTGGTCCCGGGCGGATAACGATTCCTTGTTCGTAGATTCTTTTCGCTGCAAGTAGGCTCCCCCTTCGATAGATGGTTTCGAGTATCTCTGATTCAATGTAGGGGAGAAGAGAGGGGACTGTCTTGCCCGTTCTTGCGATTCATTTAACGATTCTTGCGGAACGTTGCATATATCCCTTATACTGGCATCAATCCATATTTCGGAAAGCCGGTGATCCCTTGGCCGACACGGCGTTGCCTCATAGCCACCTCATCAGCGTGCACCGCGTTGTCAGCTATATCGAGCAGCACCTTGACGAACCGCTCACGCTTGATCGGCTGGCGGCGGTCGGTTCCTTTTCTCCGTATCATTTTCATAGATTGTTCCGTCAGGTCATGAACGAGAATCTCGCGGTCTTCATCAGGCGATTGCGGGTCGAGAAAGCCTCGAAGCTGCTCGTCTTTCACCCCGACAGAACGGTTAACGATATTGCGATGGAATGCGGCTTGCAGTCGCCGGCGCATTTTGCCCGGGCGTTCCGCGGGCAAACGGGCTTGTCCGCATCCGAATTTCGACGCCGCTTCAACGCGGGTGCGCTCGCCGGAATGTTCGAACAGAACCATCAGGACGACGGAGGGCCGCAGTCCGAACGGTTTGAGCTGCTGCGCGAGAAGTATATTCAAATGCAGGTGCGATTGGAGCGTCTGCCGGAGGAAACGGTCTATTATCGGCGCTACGTCGGCACCTTGGACCTTAAGACGTTGTATAACGCCGAGATCGAGAACCATTATCGGTTCGTTGAGGGTTGGCTTGAGGCGAGAGGGATGGCAGACGAAGATCGCAAATTTTACGGCCTCGTGCTTGATGATCCGCATGTGACGCCGCCCGGCCGGCATCGGTACGACGCATGTATCACCGCAACACGTGCCGTTGCCGCTGAAAGCGGCGTGGACCGGCGAACGCTTCCCGGCGGGTTGTACGCGACAGTCCATCTCGTCGACCGGCCTGATTTCGTGAGCGATCTCATCTACCTGATGCATGTTCAATGGCTGCCTAGCAGCCCTTATACGTGGGATCATGAAAGGCCGTCGTTCGAATGGTTCCATGAATGGACGAGCAACTCCGCCGACGGGAAGGTTAACGTAACGTTCTGTCTGCCGGTAAAGGCCAGATGAGAGTCGATTCGGGGAATCGCTACGCAACATAGAAGCCTATCCGTCTAGATGACGAGTAGGCTTTATTCTGGATGGCAGATGGCAGCGGAACGGAGTTCCGTTATTGCGTCGAAAAACCGTTGGAGAGTCCCGTTAGCGGAACGGAGTTCCGTTATTACATCGAAAACCCGTAGCGAAGTCGCACTCGTGTCAAAATAGCGGAACGGAGTTCCGTTATTGCGTCGAAAATCCATCAGAGAGTCCCGTTAGCGGAACAGAGTTCCGTTATTACATCGGAAACCCGTAGCGAAGTCGCACTCACAAATAGTCCAACACCTCTTCATACTGACCGAGCTCGTAAGCGGGATAGCTACTGCTGGCGAATTCGAAGCTTCTTAAGCCGGTTCGAACGTGGAACGTGCGGAGTCCGAGCATCGAGCCGCAAGCCAGATCGATCTCGCTATCGCCGATCATAATATCTTGCGAGCATGTCCGATTGCGGATTGCCTCCCACTTCGGGTTACCGGTCTGGGAAGGCGATACGAAGTCGATCCGCTCGAACGGGGCGATCAGGTTTAATCGCCGCAGCTGCCGCATAGCGAGCTTAGGATCCCTTCTTATCGAGATGAGATGAAGCCGATAAGATGGGCCCACATAGGCTGCGAACTCGTTCAACCGGCCAATCGGTTGGTCCAGCCACAGCATCGTCGCGCTCTCCAGCGCTTCCTGCTTCCAGCATCGATAGATCGGAAGCAGCCCTTTGCCGCCGTCCGGGTAGCCGAAAGCCGCATGCCGAAGGATCGCCTCGTCCCGGATCCATTGCAGCTTCTGTCTTTTGTATTCGTTCAGGCTTAAGGCGAACAGCCCGTGGCGTTCCAGAAACTTATTCATGACGGCATAGTACCTGGGCCAGACGTCGAGCAGCGTTCCGTCGAGATCGATATAGATGACGGGCATATTAACACTCCTCGATAAATAATTCGTCGTAATACCGGTACATCGTCAGCTTAGTCGGTTTACGTTCGGGAGCTTCGACATCCAAACCGAGCATAAGCCGGATCATCAGATTAGGGATATCGCAGCCGGAGGCGATCGTTAGCGGCAAGCCGCCGGAAGCGAATCGCGTGTTGAAGTCCGTCACGAAGAGGCGGTTGTCCCGGTCCACGATGTATTGAAAGTTAACCGGTCCCGCAATGGTAAGATGCTTCTCGAGCTGCCGAAGAACGAACCGCAACGAATCCGACGGCTTCGCCTGTCTCGCGACGACGGCCGCGCCTCCGTTCGTCTTAAGTCTCTCGCGGACATTGTACGTGACGAGCCGGCCCGACCGATCGAATAAGCAGTCGACCGTGTATTCCGTTCCGTACACGAAAGCCGTCACCACGTGCTCCCCAAGCTTCGCCGACCAATAACGGTAGTCCGTATCGTTATCCAATCGGTAGACGCCTCTGCCGCCGCTGCTTTCGGTCGCTTTCAGAATCGCCGGGTAGGCCGCCGGAGGCACCCCATCCTCGTATACTCGCGGAACCGCAACGCCGATGCTCTTCATGAGCGAATACATCTTCTTCTTGTTATGCAGCCGTTCATGGGTAGGAAGATCGCAGACGAGCAGCTTAGCGCCGAGTCGTTCTAGCCGCGTCTTCTGAGCCGCGAAGAACGGGATGTCGTAAGAGGTTAGCGGGATGACGATATCGATCCGCTCCTTCGCGACGATCTCGAAGATGGCCTGTTCGTATCGCGGATCGCTGCACATCGGAACCGGGTAGAACACGTCGGCGAAATGCTTCGCGACGGCATACGGATTGCTGTCCGCGGCGGCGATCCGGTAGTCGTAGCCGGCAACCTTGTTCCGAGACAAGTGGCGAATGAGGAAGATGCCCGAGACTCCGCCCGCGGACGGAATCAGAATATTCAATACCCGGTTATCGCCCATAGTAGCGTCTCACTTCAGCTTCGACGCGGGACCATACCCGCGGAATGTTCGTCTGGTACGAGCCTTCCGTACGGGCGAATTCCAGCCCTCTTCCGGCAATTTCGTTTCTCCTGTCCTCGTGCTGCAGATAATAGCGGATTTTCTCTATCGTCTCCTCGGGCGAACCGGACGTCTCGCAGTTTACTCCCGGCTTCAGCCGTTCGCGGACCTGCGGCGTATCCGAGGTGAGAAGGAATCCGCCGCAGGCTAGAATGTCGTACGTCCGGCTGCTCAGCTGGTCCTCGACGGTCTGCACGCTGATGTTGATTCTGGCGGAGCTATGGACCTTCGGCGTCTCGTAATACGGAAGAATGCCGTACAGCATGCGCGGATTAGCCGTGATGCCGACGATCCTAGGCAGCTCGTCATGCCAATGGTTCCCGCGGATACGCACGTCGAAGGGAGCGCCGAACAGCGGGTAGACGAGGTCGGCGAGACTTCGTCTTCGGTAAGCGACATGCTCGAATTGACCGTTCACGACGACCGAGACGTCGCAGATGTATTCGGCCAGGGGCTTTACCGGCCGCTGGAACGACGGATTGCTCCCGACGTCGAGGAACGCGGCGGGAATGCCCATCTCCTCGTATCTCGGAAGGCAGGACCGGCTGCGCGTGAAGACGAAGTGCGTGGGAACGGCTTTCACGTATTCGGACGACCACCAGGAATAATGCAGCCAATCCTCCTCCGCGAAATAAAGATGAAACCGATTGTGCTTCCGCAGCGCTCTCGGCAGAACGTCCCGGTTCGTCTGCACCTCATCCCATCCCATTCCTAGCGTCAGATCGGGCTGGAAATGCTGCATCGCTTCATCGATCAGCTTCTCGTCCGGCTTGTTCAGATGGTATACGCGATGGCCGAGCTCCTCGAGCGCCCAGGCGAAATTCATGCGGTGATGCTCTCCGCTCATGAGGGCTAGAATGTTCATGGCGTCCGTTCCTCTCCGGAAGATCGTTGTCTCAACCAGGCATACGTCGCGGCCAACCCTTGGTGCAGCGTGTGTTGCGGAAGCCAGTTCAGCTCCCGGCGGATGCGGCTGGAATCGACGGAGCGGCCCTCGATATGATCGATCGGGCGCTTCGGCGCGTGGACGACCGGATAATCGGGCCGGCCGGTGACGGAACCGATCGTGGCGGCTAGCTGGAGTATCGACGTTTCGATTCCAGTGCCGATATTGTAGAGCTTGCCGATGCTGTTCGGTGAGTCGGCAGCCAAGAGTATGGCGTCAAGCGCATCACCAACGTAGGTGAAATCGCGAGTTTGTTGTCCGTCGCCGATGACGGGGAACGGATCGCCTCTCTCTAGACATTCGAAAAATTTGGCGACGACGCCGCAATACGGGTTGGACGCGACCTGTCCTGGACCGTATACGTTCGATAGCCTGACGATCGTAATCGGCATGCCGTACATTCGACCGTATACGTCGAAGTAGTGTTCGGCCGACAACTTGCTGGCCGAATAGGGAGTGGTGATCTGGTAGTAAGCCTCCGGAGTCGGGCGCACGTCGGCGTTGCCGTAGACGGACGCGGTCGAAGTATACACGATTCTTTGCAGGGCGGGGCTTAGCGTGCGGGCTTTCTCGAGCAGAGCGAAGGCGCCGTATAGGTTAGTCTTGAAATCCTCCAGGCTATCGGTTACGGACAAGCTTAAGCTTCTGCAGGCCAAGTGGAAAATCCATTGCACCCTCGGCAATACGTCTTCCAGCACTTCCTCGCGATAATAGCTGTCTTGGATGAACGTGATTCGATCGGACGAGACGACCGCATCCGGGCTGCCGGCCGAGAGATCGTCAACGACGTAGACATGGTTAGCCAGCGGCACGATTCTTCTTGCCAATTGGGACCCTACGAAGCCGGCCCCCCCCGTGATCAGTACGTTGCCGAATTCCATATGCGCAATCATTCCCTTCGTTCTCAATGTATGAGAACCGGCAGGCGCGGGGCTGTACGCTTGCCCGAACGACAATTAGGTACTAGCCGAATGTGCAGGGAACCAGGTGCAACATATACTGGATAATCGAATGGAAGATTCTCAAGCTGGGGAGTGTTAGGGTTGAAAATAGTGCAAGTCTACAAAGCCGGTCATGCGCAAGCGGACCTCATCACGCAAGGCTTGCGGGAAGCCGGCTGCGAGACGGACGTGTATCGGTGGAATATACCGGTCGCGGACAACGGCCCTTGCAACGTCGTTCATGTGCATGGAGCGTCAGCGGTAGCTTCCCGGTTGAATGAATGGTCCTCTTACGTGCAGCACTATCGGGCCTTGCCTCTTATTCAGTATGAGACGTCCGAAATCAGGTCGCGCGCGGATGCCGTTCGCAACAACTTCTATGCTCACCTGGACGATCGTTACCAGGAGCTTCCGGATGAGCTGTTGAAGCAGGTGGCTTCCGTTTTCCAAGGCTGTATTGTCGAAAGCGCGGAAGCGGCGGAATACGCCGCGAAGTTCCACCGAAGAGTGTATATCGTACCTCAGGCGATTCGTCTGCCTCCAATAGACTCTCGCACGCTGCTTGGCCGAAAAATCGTCATTGCGCACTTCGCAGCGGACGAGTCGAAGGGCGGCGAATTCATCGAGAAGGCGATAGCCAGCTTGCGCAATGACGGATACGACCTTCAATATGCGCGGGTTAGAGATTCGAGCGGCGAAGAGGCCATAGAACAATTGGCTAAGGCGGACATCGTGATCGATCAGCTGTTACACGGGTCCTATAGCTTGGCCGCTATCGAAGCGATGGCTAGGGGCAAGCCGGTGCTCTCTCATCTGCGCGAAGATTTAAGGCCCAGATTAGACCCCGAGCTTCCCGTCGTCTCCGCTAACCCCGCTACTCTGTACCGTCAGTTGATTCCTTTGCTCGACAATGCCGAATTAAGACGATCGTTGGGCGAGAGAGGACGAAGGTACGTTCAGCAACATCATGCGATAGAAGCCGTCATTCCCAAATTACTAGCCGTATATCGACACGTTACGGATCCGAGACAAGACGAGAACGTTGCGATCGTCTTCGATCTAGTGACCGGCAAGGCTTATCCGATAGAGAGAGCCGTTCCGGTTAGGGGGCACGAACCACCCCAGCCTGCAGGTCAACCGCAAGTAGGGGGCGGGCCTCCTGAAGGAGCGGCCACGGCTGTGCCCGGAGCGACCGCTGGCGCACAGTCTCGCAGCGCCGCGGGACGCTCGCGCAGCGCCGCGGGGCATGCTCCCCGCAGACGCCGGCGCTCTAGCCTACGTTCAAGGAGCTTGAGACGCAGGAAGCTGCGCGGACGAGGGCGCAGACGCACACGCAGATTAACGCTTCGTGCACGCGTGATCGGCCGTTCGTCCATAAGGGGCAGCAAGACGCGGGGAAGAAGAGGGCTGCGGAGGAGGTTAGCAAGAGGCGGGGCCGTTCGCGGCAGGCGCGCGAGAAGACGACGGGTGGCGAGGTGAACGCCGACCGTCGTCTTCTAGGTTCGTTTCATTCGCAGCGTCGAGAACTCGGCGAGCGGAAGCGTGATGGCTTGCGCCTCGGCGGCCGACGCATAGATGGCGAATATGCTCTCGAGCGCGCGCCTGCCTTCGGACAAGGGGATTAAGTCCGAAGCTGGCTCTCCATGGCAAGCGGAGGCGAAGGCTCTGTACATCTCGATGTGTTCATCGCGATGCTCTAATAGACGCCATGCTTCTTCCGCGGCATGAGGCTCTCCCTCCACGTGCCAGCGCTCCAAGCGATCCAGCCTCTTCCCGCCGATGCTTACGGTTCCTTGCTCTCCGAGGAGGAACAGCGATTGTTCCAGATTGTCCGGCAGCGTGACGGTGTTGGCCTCGATCATCGCTTTGGCGCCTCCGGGGAACGTCAGAATGCCGCATGCGATATCCTCGGTTTCCTTGCCGGAATGCCGGGAAGAGATTTCCCCGAAGGCGCGGGCAGGCTGTCCGAGGTACCATAACAGCAGGTCGATCACGTGAATGCCTTGATTCAGCAGCATTCCTCCGTCGTGCTCCCACGTCCCCCTCCACGAGGAGGCTTGGTAGTAGCTCGGAGAGCGATGCACGCGCAGCTTGGCGGAGGCCATCAGAATTCGTCCCAATGCGCCGCCGTCTACGAGCTCCTTCAGCTTCTTCATTAACGGTCGATAGCGAAGCTGATGGCAAACCTGCACGATCAAACCCCGCTCGTCCGCAAGCCGAATCATATGGTCCGCCTCGCGTAGGGAGAGAGCGATCGGCTTCTCCAGCACGACGTGTTTGTTAGACGTCAGCGCTTCTATTGCGATCCGTGCATGCCAGCCGGAGTTCGTCGCGACGACGACGGCCTCGACGGCGGGATCGGCGAGCAATCGCCGGTAATCGGCTGCCGGAACGGCTTCGCCTTTCCCGGCGCTGAACGACCGCCATAACGCGGACATCGTCTCCATCCGTTCCGTGCTGACATCGCACACGGCAGCCAGCCTTGCGCCTGGACAAGCCGCGATCGAGGCGACATGCTTGGCTGCGACGTCGCCGCAGCCGATTAGCGCGATCGCAAGCTCGCGCATCTAGATCGACCTCCGATGCTTAAGGAATACCGACACAATGTGATCTTGCTCGGAATCGGACAAGAACGGGTGTAGCGGAACGGCGAACAATCGCTCCGAAAGCCGTTCGGCTACAGGGAGATCCCCGGGGCGGTATCCCAATCCCCGGTATGCCTGCTGCAGATGAAGCGGGCACGGATAATACACGCCAGTCTGCACTCCGGCTTGCCGCAGTGCAGACAGTAGAGACGCTCTATCGTCCGAGCCGATGCAATAGAGATGGTAGACGCCGCGAGCGCCCTCTGGTTCGGTAGGAAGATCTAGATCGGACAGCTCGCCAAGAGCCGCGCGGTATCGGTCCGCGAGCGCTCTTCTCCGCTCGTTCCACTCGTCGATATGGTTCATGGCCGCGAGCAGGATCATCGCATGAAGCTCGTCGAGCCTTGAGTTGTAGCCGATCGTATCGTGGTAATACTTCTTAGGACTGCCATGGTGCCGCAATCGGCGTATCGTCGCCGCGAGCTCCGGATCGGAGGTCGAGATCATGCCGCCGTCACCCATCGTCCCCAAGTTCTTAGTCGGGAAGAAGGAGAAGCAGGCAGCGTGTCCGAAGCTCCCGACCGGTCTGCCCCGGAGCTGGGCGCCGAACGCCTGGCAGGCATCTTCAATGACCAGGAGGCCGTTCTTCCGGGCCAACGAACCGATGCTGTCCATATCCGCGGGAAGACCGAATAGATGCACCGGCATAATCGCTCTCGTCTTCGGGGTAATGGCGTCCTCGATTCTAGCGGGATCTATATTATAGGTGACGGGGTCGACATCGACGAACACCGGTGTGGCTCCCCTGCGCGAGATGGCTTCGGCCGTCGCGAAGAACGTGAAGGGGGTCGTAATGACTTCGTCCCCTTCGCCGATCCCGAGCGCGTCCAACGTAACAATTAATGCATCTGTACCGTTCGCCACTCCGATGGCCTCCAGCGTTCCTATTTTCTCGGCAAACCTCGTCTCTAACGAAGCGACTCTCTCGCCCATGATATAAGCTCCGCCGCCTATGAAAGCTTCGAAGTCTCTGAGCAGCTCATCCTGGAGAGATTGAAACTGGCGGGACGGATCAGAAAGCCCTATCATGCGGTTCCCATCCTCTACTATAGATAGTTGATATTGCCCCTGTCCGAGCCTTCAGGCATGACGTGCCTCGTATCCAATACGACGGAAGCGTGCTCCGCGATCAGATCGTAGGGAACATGAGAATGATCGGTCAGGATCACGAGGCAATCGAAAGCTTTCACCGTATCGGCCGTTAACGGAACGAACGGGATGTCGGAGCCGCCAACCCTTACTTCTTGAATATAAGGATCGTAGAACGACACGCTCGCGCCTTCCTCTCGAAGGATCGAGATGACTCTTAGGGCGGCGGATTCTCTTAGATCATTAACGTCCTTCTTGTATGTGACGCCTACGACCAGCACGCTCGCATTCTCCAAGCCCGCAGGTCCTAGCGCTTCTCTTAATCTCTCAACCGTATATTGCGGCATCTCCTCATTGGTCTGGCGGCTTAGCTCGATGAAGGGGAGCTCCAAGCCGTGCTCTCTGGCCTTCCATAACAAATATAAGGGGTCGACGGGAATGCAGTGGCCGCCGATGCCGGGCCCCGGATAATAAGGCGTAAAGCCGAACGGCTTCGTGCTGGCGGCACGAATCGTCTCCCACAGGCTGACGTTCAGCTTGTCGGCAACCTTGAGCAAGCTGTTCATGAGCGAGATGTTGACGAACCTCTGGGAATTCTCGAGCAGCTTCGTCAATTCCGCCGTCTTGAGCGACGAGACGACTACGGTCTGATCGAATGCCGTGTCGTACACTCTTGTGGCGAAATCCGTGCATGCAGGGGTGAATCCGCCGATGACTTTCGGAATGCGTTGCAGCTCCCACCCGGAGCCAGGGTCAATCCGTTCAGGCGAGTAGGCTAGATGAAGCTCCCGGCCAACGATCCTGCCGGTCGATTCCAGGATCGGCTTGACAAGCTCTTCGCACGTACCGGGATAGGTGGAGCTCTCTAGCACGATCAACTGCCCTTGCTGCAGATAGGGGACGATGCCATGGACGGCGCCAAGAAGGTAGGTCAAATCCGGGGAACCGTTCTGATCGAGCGGTGTCGGAACGCATAAGATGATAACGTCGACTTGGCTGGCAGCCTCGAAGGAGCTTCCGGCGTGGAATCGCCCCGTTTCGAACAATTCGCGAATGTCGGCGTCCGTCATATCGGATAAATAAGAGACATGGCTGCGTAAGAGGGATATTTTATGAGTATCGATATCGATTCCGTGAACCTGATGCCCAACCTTAGCGAACAATCCTGCAAGTGGCAAACCTACGTATCCTAGCCCGATCACGCCTAGCCTATATAAGGGCATCGCTAGTAGACCTCCGTTGTCTGAAGTGATATATAGAAAGTGTACGCACCGCGCCGGAATTTGTCCTAGTTGCTTTCCTTATTTTCGAGAGGGGGATGAATATTGAAGAAAATGCCGTTATGGCTCGCTTCCGCACTGCTATTGGTCAATCTGACCGCCTGCTTCGATTCGAACGACACGAAAGACGAGGAGGTTACACCGTCTGTGTCCGCGCCGGTCGAGGCATCGCCCTCCGAATTATCGGACACGCCAGCAACCGGGACGGCTTCCGCTCCCGCAGAGAGCGCATCTCCCGAGACGGACGTTATACCCGGCGCGATCGCTTTAGAGCCCGTATTCGGAAACACGACGTTCGATAGGCCGGTCGGCGTCCTTACGCGCAAGGATCATCCAAGAGATATCTACGTGATCGAGCAGTCCGGCCGGATATTCGGCTTGAAGCTGGACTCCCCGTCGTCAGAGCCGAGGTTGATTCTCGATCTATCCGATCGCGTCTACGACAAGGGGAGCGAGCAGGGGCTGCTCGGACTCGCTTGGCACCCGGAGGACCCGGGCATCGCATACGTGAACTATACGACGAAGACCGAGACCGTCATAGCTAGATTCGAAGCGTCGGACGGAGACGCGGATCGGCTCAATGCGGCGAGCGAGGAGAGGTTGCTTACCTTCAAACAGCCATACTCGAACCACAACGGCGGTCAGCTGGCGTTCGGTCCGGACGGTTACTTGTACATAGGAACGGGAGACGGCGGAAGCGGGGGCGACCCGCATAACAATAGCCAGAACCTGAATAGCCTGCTCGGTAAAATCCTGCGAATCGACGTTGATCGCAAGACGGACGGGTTAGCTTACGGGATTCCGGCAGACAATCCGTTCGTGGAGGAAGGAAGGCCCGAAATTTACGCATACGGCTTGCGGAACCCGTGGCGGTTCAGCTTCGACTCGGAGACGGGCAAGCTCTGGGTTGCGGACGTCGGACAGAACCGGTTCGAAGAAATCGATATCGTGGAGAAGGGCGGCAACTACGGGTGGAGAATCCAGGAGGGCACTGCTTGCTTTAATCCGAAGAACGATTGCGAGACGGAAGGTTTGAAGCAGCCGATTTACACGTACGGTCGGGATGAGGGCGTGTCGGTGACGGGCGGGTACGTCTATCGCGGGGCAGCGCGGCAGGATCTGACGGGCTGGTACGTGTTCGGAGACTACGGCTCCGGGACGATCTGGGGCCTGAAGCAACGCGGCGACGGTTCTTCGGAACTCGTAACGCTGCTGGCATCGGGAGAGAACCTTACTTCATTCGGGGTGGACAGCGAAGGAGAGCTATACGTATGCACGTACGAGGGACGGATTCTACGGATTCAATAAAGATTAGCGTTATTCCATAGACGTTAACCCGATTTGCCTCTATAATACTAGTGTTTTACTAGGATATGTTCCTAAATAACAACTAGATGATGGAGGATGAACCGGCGTGTTATGTAACTCATGCGGACAGATCAATCCAGAAAGCAGCAAGCTGTGCGTCCAATGCGGCGCAAGCTTCCAGACATCGGCAGCCGCTGAAGCGGATCAAGCCTTCCTTAATCTCGGCGCGGGCCAACCGGGGCAGCAGGGCGGGCCGAGCGAGCCTAACCCGCAGCTGCAGCAAATCAAACAAGTTTCGAGCCAATATTGGAAGCATTTCGTGCAGGTGCTGAAGCAGCCTACGCGAATCGGCGAAACGACGAACGACAGTAACATGATTAACGGGATCATTACGATGGTGCTGTTCTCGTTGATGCTTCCTTTGATCGTGTATTTCACTTTGAAAAACGCCGTGAGCGGGTTCGGGTTCATACGCATCTCGTTCGGCACTTACGTGCTTAAGCCGCTGTTCCTCCTGTTTATCGTTACGATGATGGTTAATACGCTGATCTTCTACGCGTTGAAGCTCGGGAAGGTCGCGGCGAGCTACCGGGAAGTCATCGGCCGCTTCGGCGCGTACATGATCCCGTCGGCTGCGATCATGGCCTTCGGCGTCCTTCTTTCCTTGCTGAAGGTGAACGGGGATTTCCTCGGCTGGGTCGTGCTCGCGGGCGTTTTCTCTTGGATGCTGGCCGTCAGCGCAACGATATACAGCTACAGAAATCAGCATAAGGACGGGTTGGATCCGTTCTACGGCATCCTCGGCACTTTCGCGGGCTCCTTGCTGCTGCTGTATCTGTTCGGCGACAACCTGCTCTCCGTATTTTTCAGCGGAATGGGTAATATTCTGTAATCTCCGGGCTGGTCGGGACAGGCTGATGAATAAGCAGTACAATAGGGTTGTCTCTCCGTGCGAGAGGCAACCTGATTTGCATTCAGGGGGGAATAACGATGAGGGATAAGCAGCCCAAGGTTGTCGTGATCGGCAGCTTGAACATGGATATCGTAGTCGAGGCGGATGCGCCTCCTCAAGCCGGGGAGACGATATTCGGCAAGAGCGTTCGGTTCGTACCCGGCGGTAAAGGAGCCAACCAAGCGTATGCGCTTGCGAAGCTGGGGGCAGATACGACGATGATCGGCGCCGTAGGCGAGGATGCGTTCGGAGAGCAAATGCTCGGGGCTTTGACGCGGGTAGGCGTGCATATAGACGGTGTGAAGCGGCTTAAGGGAGTGCCGACAGGGGTCGCCTCCATTCTGCTCGCGGACGGAGACAACCGGATTATCGTCATTCCGGGCGCTAACGCGTCGTGCTCGCCGGAGGACATCGATGCGTATCGGGATACAATTGCTGCTGCCGACGTCGTGCTGCTGCAGCTGGAAATTCCGTTAGAGACGGTCATTCATGCCGTGAAGACGGCCAAGAGCATGGGCAAAACCGTCATCATGAATCCAGCTCCCGCGAGGGCGTTGCCCGAGGAGCTGCTTCAAGACATAGACTATCTGACGCCGAACCAGATCGAGCTAGGAGTCGTCGGCGGGTATAGCGGGACCGACGTGGAGGCGGCAATGAGCGGCCTGCTAGAGCGGGGCGTTCGGAACGTCGTGACGACGCTCGGAGCGCAAGGCTGCGCTTATGCGAGCGCTGATGGCGAGAGCGGCGCGTTAGGCGGCTATCGGATGGAAGTCGTGGATACGACCGGCGCAGGCGATGCGTTCAACGCGGGCCTGGCATTCGCGATCGCGAGCGGCCGTCCGCTGAAGGAAGCCGCTCGTTTCGCCGGCAAAGTCGCCGCGTTATCCGTCACGAAGTTCGGCGCCCAAGGCGGCATGCCGGACCTGCAGGCCGTGCTCGGGTTCGATGCCGAATAGTTCAGGTCAATCCAGGATCGCGCCGAGCGCTTCAAGCAGCATTCGGTTCTCCTCGGGGGTGCCGACGGAAATTCGCACGTGCTGCGGCAGCCCCCATGCGGCTCCATACCGGACGATTACTCCTCTGCGCATCAGTTCGACGTAGCGCTTCTCCGCCTCCTCTCCAAGCTGAACGAGAATGAAATTGCTCATGCTAGGCGTATAAGACAAGCCAAGCTCCTCGAAGCCCCGATATAACCGCAGACGCTCTTCCCTCACCAGCCGGCTAGTCTTGCGGACGTGATCCTCATCGTTAATCGCGGCTACGGCTGCGGCTTGGGCGAGGGCGTTCACGTTGAACGGCTCCTTCACCTGTAGAATCGCTCGAATAATCGATGGCGAAGCGACTCCGAACCCTACCCGAATTCCAGCTAACCCGTAAACCTTGGAGAAGGTTTGCAGAACGATAACGGGATAGCCTGCTTGGACGAATTCGATGCCGTCCGAATAATCGTCTTCGGTTACGAAGTGACTGTAGGCGGAATCGTAGACGACAAGCACGCTCGGAGGCAGCGCGTTCAACAATTCCGTTAGATCCGATGTGCGCAGGATCGTTCCGGTCGGGTTATTAGGCGAGCATAAATACACTAGCCTCGTACGTTCGTTAACCGCTTCGAGTATGGCGGCAACATCGTATTGATAATCTTCCGTCAGAGCGACCGTCCGGATCGTTGCCCCCATCAAGCGGCCCCCGAACTCGTATTCGCTGAATGAAGGACCCGGTACGATAATCTCGTCCCCGGTATTGATGAATGCCTCGGATACGAGCGTAATTAACTCGTCTCCGCCGTTAGTGACGATGATCTGCTCGGATGCAAGCCCGTATTTGCCGGCTATCGCCGCGCGCAAATCCACGGCTTGCGCGTCCGGATACCGATGGATATCCGTCAGCAGCTTGTGGACCGCCTCTACTGCTCGGGGTGAAGGACCTAGCGGATTCTCGTTGGAAGCAAGCTTCACAACGTGATCTAGTCCAAGCTCCCGCTGGACCTCCCATACCGGCTTGCCCGGCGAGTAAGGCTTCATGCGGTTCAGTACATCCCGTGCTTGAATGTTGGTCTTCGTTCCAGACATGATACGTTCACCTTCGCTTTCATTATCGTTACATAAGTTGCCTCGATTTATCGTGTTAGTGCAATGATACAATAACGCGTTAATATAGTAAAGCATAATGAAAGAAAAAATGCCGAGCACGCTGAGATGCTCGACACGAGTGATCGCCTTTTACTCTTTATCCGCGAATTGACTCAAGAACGATTTAGGAATCGGCGATTCGAAGCGCATGACCTGCCCCGTCGTCGGATGCTCGAACGACAGCACGCGGGCGTGCAGGCCGAGTCGGTTGATCGCCTTCGATCTGGAGCCGTACTTCTTATCTCCGACGACCGGATGGCCGATGTCCTGCATATGAACGCGGATTTGATTCTTGCGGCCGGTCTCCAGGTTGACCTCGAGCAGCGAGAAGCTGCGGCTTGCCCGAAGCACCTTGTAATGCGTGACGGCATGCTGCCCGTCGTTCGGATGCGGGCTGGAATACATCTTCAGCGTGGAGCTTTCCTTCAGCCAGGAGGAGATTGTTCCCTGCGTCTTCTTCACGAGCCCCTCGACTAACGCCACGTAAGAACGTTCCTTCACGACCTCGTTCCAATGGTCTTGCATTTGCTTCTGCACTCTCTCGCTCTTAGCGAACATCATGACGCCGGACGTCTCCCGATCCAATCGGTGCAGGACGAAAATCCGGTTTTTCTCGTTCTCGCGCCGGACGTGGGCGGTCAGCTGCCGGTAGGCGGTCATCTCGGTTTCCTGCGGAGATGCGATCGATAGCAGGCCCGCGTCCTTGTAGACGACAATGACGTCGTCATCCTCATGCAGAATGCGCAGGCCGACGAGAGCCGGTTCGGCCGATTTCTTCTCTTTGCTGACGGTTACGACCTGGCCTGACTTAAGGGGATAATTATATTTCGTCTCGACGCGATCGTCTACCGAGACTTGTCCGTGCGCCAGCAGCGACTTCACGGAATTGCGCCCTTGCCCGGATAGCTTGGCGAGCAGAAAGACGAGCAGCTCGGATGGCTCGTCGACGGGAAATTGTCTTGCGGGCGCCGGTTTGCGCGGTAAAGCCCCGCTTGGACGGCGGGGCGGAACACGTTTGTTCATATTCGGAATCTATCCTCTCGCTTGTAAGGTGAAGCCTGCTTCGATCAAATTGCGGATGAATTGCGCAGCCTCCGCGCGAGTGAGCGGGTCGCTGCCCGCATAACCGTCCACGGTGGCTGACGTCTTGCCATTAGAATAGCCGTTGTCGAGCAAGTACAGAATCGCATCGTCCCCGGTGTAGGCTTGGCCGGCAGCGGACGCGACGAGCTCGGCGACGGACAATCGGGTGATCGGCTTGGGCCGTAGCTGCTCCTGGGTTACTCCAGGTAAATTATACCCTTTATTCGCCGCATAGTCATAATAGCTCGCCGACCAGCGTGCGCCTGCTTCGGCAGAAGCGACGGTCGCGTCGCCGGCTTCGAGGAACATCTTCAAGAACTCTTCTTCCTTCACGTCGTCCTCCGGCCGGAACGGGCCTTGAATATCGCTCACGATGCCTTGAGCTGCAGCCCATTCAATGGCGGGTTTCGCCCAATGCTTCGCGATATCGGTAAACTTGGTCGTGCCGGGAGTCATCGATGCAGCCTCGTAGTGAGCGGCGCTCATGAACTCGACGGCGTAATGGATCGTCTTGCTCGCGCCGCCGGTCGAACTCAGTCCCGTGATCGTGACCTCGTACTTGTCTCCCGCCTTATAAGCCGATATTCCGTTCGGACGGAATATAATCGCGGGACCGCTGCCGTAACCGCTATTTTCCACGTTCATATAGGCTCCGTTGACCGTTGCTTTATTGTTCGCGGACGTTAGCTTCCATGTCTTGTTATCGGAGACACGCTTGAGCGAGACTGTAACGTTCTTGAGCGAAGGCTTCGCGTATTCGTCTGGGTTGATGCTTACCGACCAGGCGTACGTCCCTTTGAACACCTCGACCGGGAACAAGCCTTCTGCGGGATAGGCGACATAGTGATACGGGGTCGGCGTCGCGCGGCTCGAATCGAATACCTTCAGAGCCGAATAGGAGTAGCTGTCGCTGCCTTCCGCTTGCCCGATGCCGATACGCTGAAACGGCGGATTCAGAATCCACCGGCGGTGGCCGACGCGATCCAGGTTGCCGACGTCGGAATCATCCATGTAAGCGTCGATCGAGCGAGCTACGATATGATCGTCGTACCCGTAGGACATATAGATATTAGAGGAAGATGTTGCGGCATAACCTTGATCGTAGAACTCCTTGGACATATCGGCGGGCTGCTCCGGGTAATGCGTGAATTGACCGGTTGCAGCCAATAACGCGGCACCGTATTGCGCTTGCTTGTTCAATTCGGCCGCAGCCGTAACGTCGTAAGGGAGTCCGCTAATGAAGCGGTAGAAGTTCACGGCATTAACGCCGTCCTGAATATAGTCGCTTCGGAGCGCACCTGCCGCATAAGGCTTGCTTGTCGAGGGCACCGTGCTATACGGCTTGCGAAAGTCGGCTTTGGGCTGCATGAGCTTGGCCCACTGGGCAGCGATCTGTTCGCCGGTGCGCGCGGGAAGTCCGCTGCTCTGTTCATTGTCCGTCGCGGAAGCATAAGGCGCTTCGAAAGCCGGCACAATGGCGAACGTTAACATGATGAAGGTTAGGAAGACCGTAAATCTGCGGAACATGTTGAATCCTCGCTTTCCTGTCCGAATTCTCTCTTTCTATTTTCGAGATCGAGCGGGGCAATTCCTGTTTAGGCAATCTTTATGATCATAATCTCATGTACCCGGTTGACAGTCCTGAATCTTCCAGTGTATAGTGTGTATATTGATATACACACATGAACAATGTGGGGTGGAAAGACGATGTCCTACTGGAAGGCGCTTCGACTACTCTCGGGCCAGCTCTGGCGATGGGATATGACAGGTTACATCGTGGCGTTCGCGTTCGCTCTCTATATTGGAGCGACGATGAGCCTTAACGCGAATGCTCTGTTCGGCAGCGAGGCCGACAAGGTACCGTCCGCGATAATAGGGATCATCGATTGGATGTTCTTGGCCATCATGCCGATTATGGGGTCGTGCATGAACCGAACGGTCTTCAGCATCTGGCGAGACGATTCGCATACGAGAAGAATGGCTGTCCTTAGGGCCTACCCGATTCCTCTTCCGGTCGTCATCGGTTCGAGGGTGATGCAGACCGTCCTGTTAACGACGATCAATGTGACGGCCATGCTGGCGCTAATCTATGCTTTGTCGCCGGACCTGAGAGACAACGTGTCCATCGTGCGCTGGATCGTCTTCGACGCGATGTGGATCTGCTATAGCCTAATCGTAGGCTCGGTGTTGATCTGGCTGGAGCTCGGCCATAGCGGCAAACGTTACGTGCTGATTTACCTGATCGGGTTCGTAATCGTATCGGCGATCGTAATCACCATGTCATGGCTAAGCGTTCATCCTTTCACGGAGGTGCTCGCTTGGACGGAGCTGGCTGGAGCGCCCGCTATCCTACTTGGCTTGTTAGCTGCCGCAGCTGCGGCGCTATGGATCGGCTATCGGGTTACGATACGTAAAATCCGGACAAGATCGTTAGCGTTCTAACGAGATTGACAACAAGAGGGGGGTGAGCTTGTGTGGTTGCCGATCAGAATCGACGAACAAAGACCTGAACCGTTGTATCATCAGATTGAAGTGCAGCTTCGCGGGCTCATCCTCGGCGGGCAGCTTGCAGAAGGAACGCTTCTGCCGTCGATTCGGGAGCTGGCCGGGTCGCTCAAGTGCAGCGCGATTACGGTAAGAAGAGTGTATCAGGATCTGGAGAACGAGCGATTAATCCGCACGCGACAGGGAATGGGTACTTTCGTGGCGGGGGTCGACGTCGGCGCGATGGATGAGCATCGACTGGAGCGAGCAACGGAGGCGTTGGCGCAGGCCGTCGACACGGGGCTGCAGCTTCAATGTACGTTGGATGAGCTCGAACGGATCTTCGGAGACTTGATGCGAAGCAGGAGAGAGGAGGGACGCCCGGATGGCGATAACTAACGAGGCGATTAGAGCAGCAAGCGAGCCAGCAATCGAAGCGGCCGTGTCGCTGCGGGGCGTGAAGCTCGCGAATGAGCGATTCGCTCTCGGACCGATTCATTGCGAATTTCCGGTCGGCTACGTCACGGCGATCATCGGTACGAACGGCTCGGGCAAGAGCTCGCTCATGCGCACGCTGCTCGGCTTGGAGCCGATTCGAGACGGAGAAGCATGGGTGCTCGGTTCCCGGATCGTCCCGGGCGGGGACGAAGAGTACAAGACGCGCGTCGGGTTTCTAGCGGAGCTTCCGCATCCCCACGAGAACAGGATGACCGCTGACGAGAAGGCGAGGTTCGCCTCGCATTGGTATCCTTCGTGGGATTGGGAGAGATACCGCAGGCTCATGCGCCAATTCGAGTGCGAGGGCGGCGCGAAGCTGAACAAGCTCTCGAAGGGGATGCGCCGGAAGGTCGAGCTTTCCGTTACGCTGGCCCACGACCCGGAGCTGCTGCTGCTCGACGAGCCCTCATCCGGCCTCGACCCCTTCGCTTGGCGCCTGATGCTGGATGAATTGCAGAGGTATATGGATTCCGGCGAGAGGACGCTTGTCATCGCCACCCATATTACCGAGGAGGTCAAGCGGCTCGCCGATTACATCCTGTTCTTGGATCGGGGGCGCTATCTCGGCTTGTACGAGAAGGACCGTCTGCTTGATAGCTGGCGAACTCTGTTGGTCCAGCAGGCAGGCGGGGGAAGCGGCTTCGAAAGCGCGCTTCGACGCACGCCGGGCTTGCAAGGGCTGACCGAAGCCGGAGCGGGCGTCTACCGCTTGGAGGTCGACGAGCCCGAGCAAGGGGAAGCGTATATTCGTTCTGCCGGATTCCAGGTGCTGGCGAGTCAGCGCATGGAATTGGAAGATATATTAAGCTGTTTGATTCGGAAGGAGGACAATAAACGATGAGCGTACTCAAAGTAGACAACATCGTGAAAAACTACGGCGATAAGAGAGCCGTGAACAAGCTCAGCTTCGAAGTACAGGAAGGCGAAATATACGGCTTGCTCGGTGCCAACGGCGCCGGCAAGACGACAACGATGCGCATGGTGCTCGGACTTATACTTCCCGATGAAGGCGACATTCGTTATAACGGCAAGGGCTATAGCAAGGAGCAATTAAGCATGCTCGGGTATTTGCCGGAGGAAAGAGGCATGTATCCGAAGCTGAAGGTCAGCGACCAGATCATTTACTTGGCAGAGCTGCGCGGGATGTCCCGTAAGGACGCCGACAAGAATCTGAAGTACTGGCTGGATCGATTCCAGGTGCCGGAGTATTACAACAAGAAGGTCGAGGAGCTGTCCAAGGGCAATCAGCAGAAAATACAGTTCATCGCTGCCGTCATCCATAAGCCGCGAATCGTCATCATGGACGAAGCGTTCAGCGGACTTGATCCGGTTAACGTAGAGCTGCTCAAATCAACGGTCAAGGAGCTTCGCGACGAGGGGACGAGCATCGTGTTCTCCACGCACCGCATGGAGCACGTCGAAGAGCTGTGCCGCAACATCACGATCATGCATCGTTCGAATCCGGTGCTGCAAGGCTCGATTAAGGACATCAAGAAGAAGTTCCCTCAAGAGCGGATCATCATTGCATCGGACGGTGCGATCGAAGGACTGGACAGCGTCTCCGGCGTCAAGCAAGTGATCCGTCACGAGCACGGCGGCTACGAGCTGAAGGTCGATTCGCCGTACGCAGGTCAGAAGATTCTGCAGCACGCGCTCGCGCAAGGCCCGATTACCCGGTTCGAGATCATGGAGCCGACGCTGAACGAAATTTTCATTAAAACGGTAGGTGAGCACAATGAATAGTCTATGGACGGTCATGTCGTTCACGATGCGAACGAAGCTCAGAAACAAGGCATTCGTCATCACGACGGTAGTGCTTGCGATCTTGCTCGTCGTCGTCGGCAACTTGCCTACGCTGCTGAGCAAGCTCGATTCCGACAAGGCTACGAAGGTCGGCTACGTGCAAGGCGTTCATGACGAGTTGATTCAAGGGTTAACGGCGTTCTACGCCGGCCAGGAAAAGCCCGAGGTGCAGCTGATCGGAGGCGCCTCCGAGGACGCATTAAAGGAAACGTTGGAGGACGGCGATATTAAAGGCTTCGTCACCTTCGCGGACAACGCGTCCGTCGGATTCCCGGATGCGACGTACCACGCGAAGAGCTCACTCGGTTCCAGTACGGCGCAATCGCTAACGGTAGGTCTGCAAGTCGTGAAGAACCAGCTCGTGCTGAAGGATCTGAATCCAAGCGAGCAGCAGCTGAGTCTGCTGAACGCTACCGTTACGGTGAATCAAGAGCAGGTTCGGTTCACGAACGACGCGGGCAAGACGCCTGAAGAAGAAGGAACCGCGATCGGATTGACCTACGTTCTGCTCGTCCTGCTGTTCATGGCCGTCATGATCACCGGCCAGTTAATCGCGACGGAGATTACCGCCGAGAAGAGCTCTCGCGTCATGGAGATCATCGTCACGAGCGTCTCCCCGCTTAAGCAAATGTTCGGCAAAATTCTAGGCACGTTCGCCGTCGGTATTCTGCAAATGATCGTTCTCGTCGGCGCGCTCGTCCTTAATCTCGTGCAGCAGAACAACCTCGACGCGCTTAAAGACATGGGCCTCGATCTAGGGGCGATCGATCCGAAGCTGATCGCGTTCGCCGTATTCTTCTACTTGACCGGCTTCTTCCTGTACGCGACGCTGTTCGCCGCGGTCGGCTCGATCGTCAGCCGCACGGAAGACCTCGGCCAAGCGATTCTCCCGATTACGATGCTGACGCTCGCGGGCTTCTATATCGCGATCTTCGGGATTACGCATCCGGAGAGCTCGGTCATTACGATTTGCTCCTATATTCCGTTCTTCGCGCCGTTCCTCATGTTCCTGCGGATCGGTCTAACGGAGCCGTCGGTATGGGAAGTGCTGCTGTCCGTAGGCATTCTGCTCGCTTCCATCATCGTCATCGGCTGGATTTCGGCTAAGATCTATCGCACCGGCGTACTGATGTACGGCAAGCGTCCATCGTTCAAAGAGCTGATTAAAGCGATGAAGGCTTATAAGGTATAAGTCGTTTCATTAATATCATCGCAGCAGTGTTTCGAATGGGGCTGTCCCGAAAAGTCATTTATTTGACTTATTGGGGCAGCCCCTTAGATTTTGGCGGAGGGCATGTATCTCCTTCCGATGTCTGTCGCCATCTCGTCTTTGTGCGATTTTTCGTCCAGGATCTCGGGTTCGATCTAGCTCATGCGCTGCTCTGTACGATTTTTCACACAGGAACTCGGGTTCGGTCTAACTCATGTGCGGCTTTGTACGAAATTTCATACAGATCTCGGCCCCGGAGTACCTCATGCGCATCTTTGTGCGATTTTTCGTTCAGGGTAACGCCCTGATAGGCTCCCCTTTATGTAGACAGGTGAAAGAATTAAACCTGTTTCCTTAAAGGGGAGTTTTGTCGTGAGAGGAGGAGCCTCCCATCGCAATATAGTTATATTCTGGCGCAATCCCCTGTCACTTCTAACTCGGGAGGCTGTGCTACGATTTGAGCAACGAATCTATACACTCAAGTCAAGGAATACGGGGGGATAAGGGCATATAGAAATTGTAAGCGCATCCAACTAACCTCGTTGCGATAGTCATGGCAGAGATGTATCGGTGGATTCCACTAAGTACAACCACTTCTTACGGTATTGATGCGGCGACAGCCCGAATTTCTTCTTAAAGATCTTGCAGAAGTAAGAGCAGTTCTCAAGCCCGATCGTCTCGCTGATCTGAGCGACGGAGAGATTGGTCGTGGTTAATAATTTAACCGATTCCTGCATGCGCCGCTCGTTCACGTAATCGGATAAGGTCATTCCGACCCATTCCTTGAACCGATGCGAGATATGGTAGGGGGAGAGATGCAAATCCTGGGCCATTCTATCCAAGCTTAGCGGTTCGGTATAGCGCTCCTCCACCCATGCGAGAATGCGCTCGACTTGACTAGGCATGCGGATGGCGCTCGCTTCGATCTGATTCTGATAGCGCTCCCACACCGATTTGAACGCATGGAAGAAAGCGATCAGGAACAAGGAGGACTCTTCCATATTCGTCTGCTTCCGATTCTCCCACGTCTGGAACACGGAATGGAATTGGTCCGCTTCCTCTAGGTTGTAAAGGCACGGAGACGGGAGCTTGCTGGTCAGCAGACGCTTATAGAAGGAGAACAAACCGGGCCACTTCTCGAAGTAAGCATTATAGACGATAGGTTCGAATTGGATGATCGAGCGGACGAAAGGGGTTTCCTCCGACATGTCCAATTGCATGTGATGCAATTGATAGGGTTGAAATACGCAAAGCATGCCGGAGGTAACCTCGTAGCTTGTCTGATCGACGATGAACTTGCCCTTGCCTTGATGAATGATAAGGATCTCTAATCCTTGGTGCGCGTGGAACGTTCCCCGGAATTCGTCCTTGCCGGTGCTTCTGCGCAGATAAGCATAGTCGAGGAAATATTCGTAGTAAGGGTACTTCTGAATAAAGCTGGAAGACATCGGATTCACGTCCTCTCTCATCCTTACCTAATTATTAGTGATAATAACAAATTTTAATGAATTTGTCCTTCATGTAGCTAAGGAGCGAATGATGATGATTAAAGTAGCCGTAATCGGCGCGGGAGTAATCGCGAACGCGCATCTGGATGCCTATGTAAAGACGTTCGAGGGAAGGTGCCAAGTCGTGGCGTTATGCGACGTTTACGAGGAGAAGGCAGCCCGGTACCAAGAGAAATACGAGCTGGATTGCACGGTTGTACAGGACTACCGGGAGCTGCTAGCGAGCGATATCGATCTCGTCTCGATCTGCACCCCGCCGTATACGCATGCTCCGATCGCTATCGATTTCCTACGGGCCGGCAAGCATGTATTGGTTGAGAAGCCGATGGCTTCCTCCTTGGAAGAATGCGACCGCATGCTGGAGGCGGCATCGGAGTCGAAGCGCATTCTGTCCGTCATCGGGCAGAACCGGTTCAGGGATCCGATCATGAAGCTGAAGCGCACGCTCGAGTCGGGCAAGATCGGCAAAATCGTCCACGCGCAGGTCGATTCCTATTGGTGGAGGGGACACAGCTATTACGATCTGTGGTGGAGAGGCACTTGGGAGAAAGAAGGCGGCGGTCCCACGCTGAACCATGCCGTTCACCATATCGATATGCTGCAGTGGATGATGGGCATGCCCGACAAAGTCCTAGCGGTGATGAGCAATACGTCGCACGATAACGCGGAGGTCGAGGACATCTCCATCGCCATCCTATCTTACGGCAACGGTAGCTTGGCCCAGATTACGAGCTCGGTCGTGCATCACGGTGAGGAGCAGCAGCTTATCTTCCAGGGGGAAGCAGCGAGGATCTCGGTGCCCTGGAAGGTTTACGCATCCACCTCTAAGGACAACGGGTTTCCAATACAGAATACCGCGCTCGAGAAGGAGCTCGAGAACGTGTACAACGGCATCGCCGATCTCCCGTATTCGGGGCACGACGGACAAATCGACGACGTGATGAAGGCGATCGAAACCGGCTCGCACGAGGTGCTCATTGACGGACGGGAAGGACGCCGGACGCTGGAGTTGATCACCGCGATCTATGAATCGGCGGTTACGGGCAAGAACGTAAGCCTGCCGTTGCCAGCGGACAGCCTGTTCTATTCGAGAAGCGGATTGCTCGCTAACGCTCCGCACTTCTACGAGAAGAGCACCTCGGTCGTTTCATTCTCGGAGAACGAGATTACGCTTGGCAGCGATTATTCGAAAACACGCAGTTAAAGGAGATACGCGAGATGAAGACGCAGGAAGGCATGAATTACGCCCCTCAAGGAAAGCCGGCCCCGGTGTGCAAGGAAGGAGACTTTCCGTTCGCGGCGATCGGGCTCGACCACGGGCACATCTACGGCATGTGCAACGGGCTTATCGAAGCCGGCGGTCAGCTGCGATGGGTGTACGATCCGGACCCGGCCAAGGTGGATAAGTTCATCAGCGCGTATCCCGGAGTCAAGGTCGCTAGATCCGAACAGGAGATTCTGCAGGATCCGCTCGTGAAATTGGTTGCCGGAGCCGCGATCACCTCGGAGCGCTGCGCGCTGGGAATGCGCGTCATGTCGCACGGCAAGGATTACTTCACGGACAAAGCGCCGTTTACGACGCTTGATCAGCTGGAGCAGGCTCGGCGCAAGACGGCCGAGACCGGCTTGAAGTACGCGGTCTATTACAGCGAGCGCGTGCACGTCGAAAGCGCGGTCTATGCCGGACAATTGATCGAAGCCGGCGCGATCGGACGAGTGCTGCAGGTGGGCGGGTACGGACCGCATCGGATTAGCGTGTCCTCCAGACCGGACTGGTTTTTCGATAAAGAACGATTCGGCGGCATTCTGTGCGATATCGGCAGTCATCAATGCGAGCAATTCCTGTATTACACGGGCTCCAAGGACGCGACGGTGGTGAACAGCCAGGTAGCCAACTATAACCATAAGCAATTTAAGACGTTCGAGGACTTCGGCGATTGCAACCTGGTCGGCGACAACGGCTCTACGGGATACTTCCGCGTCGATTGGTTTACGCCCAGCGGCCTCAGCACATGGGGGGACGGCCGTACGATCATTCTAGGCACCGAGGGGTATATCGAGCTGAGGAAATATGTAGATATCGCCAGAGTGAAGAGCGGCGGACACGTCTACCTCGTGAATGACGAAGGCGAGTACTATTACGACGTTAACGGGAAGATCGGGTACCCGTTCTTCGGTCAATTGATTCTGGACTGCTTGAACCGTACGGAGCTCGCGATGACGCAAGAGCACGCCTTTAAGGCGGCCGAGCTTTGCTTGGTGGCGCAACGCGACGCCCGGCTAATCGAAGGCGCATAACAAAGTCCGGAGGCCATCTTCAATGGAGGTTGTCGTTTATGGGGAATAAAGGAGTCCTGTACTACATTAAACACGATTATCTCCTTTACTGCATGCTGATTTTCCCTGTCGCCTATTTGCTGATTTTCAAGTACGCCCCTCTATATGGCATACAGATCGCGTTCAAGGATTACAACATTTTTCAGGGCATTAACGAGAGTCCATGGAATCATTTCGAGACGTTCAAGGAAATTTTCTCGTCGAGACAGTTCTTCCAAGCGGTTCGAAACACGCTGGTGCTGAACGGATTGGATCTGATCGTGGGATTCCCTGCACCGATCATACTGGCGATCTTGCTCAATGAACTCGTATGGACGAAGTATAAGAAGCTAAGCCAGACCATCTTGTATTTGCCCCATTTTCTATCCTGGGTCATTATTGGCGGAATCGTCGCCCAGTTGTTCTCTCCCACGGGCATGTTGAACTCCTTGATCGTCGATATGGGAGGCGACGGCTTTCCGTTCCTCACGGATAAGTACGCATGGGTCGGCACCTACATTCTAGTCGGGATTTGGCAGAACGCAGGCTGGGGCACCATTCTGTATTTGGCGGCGATGACGGGGATCGACAACCATTTGTACGAGGCGGCGGAAGCGGACGGCGCGGGAAGGCTTAGGAAAATATGGCACATTACGTTACCGGGCATCAGGCCGACGATCGTCGTTCTGATGATCCTCCAGCTCGGCAATATTATGGCGATTAACTTCGACCGTCCCTTCAACATCCAGAACAACCTGGTTATGGACTACGGAGACGTGATCAGCACCTATGTCTATCGGGTAGGCATTCAATCCGCGGACTTTTCGTTAGGCACGGCAATCGGCCTGTTCCAGTCCGTCATATGCATGATCTTCTTGTTAAGCTCCAATTATATTAGCCGCAAATTAGGAGACGACGGAATTTGGTAAGGAGGTGCTGATCATGCTGCTGAAACGAAGATATAGAATAAGCGACTATACGATTGCATTCGTGATTTTATTGGCGGTTTTCTTATGCTTGGTTCCTTTTCTCTACATATTCTCGCAGTCGTTAAGCTCCAATCGGGCGATTATATCTCAGTCCGTGACCATCTATCCGATCGATTTCAATATTGAAGCTTATAAAGTCGTGTTCGCGGACGACGGCATGCTATATTCCTTGTTCTATTCGATTGTTCTGACGGGAGTGTTCGTTCTCCTTTCGCTGGCGACGACCATCCTGGCGGCATACCCGCTCACGAAGAAAAGGCTCAAGGGCAGAAGCTTCTTTCTCCTCATGATGCTGTTCACGATGTATTTCAGCGGCGGGCTCATTCCGGATTATCTGAACATTAGGAATCTTGAACTTCTGAATACCCCTTGGGCGCTCGTTCTTCCTGGGCTGATGAACGTGTATTACATGATTATTATGAAATCGTTCTTCCAGAGCTTGCCCGAGGGCTTGGACGAGGCCGCCCACTTGGACGGCTGCAACGACCTGCAGATTCTGCTGAAGATCGTGCTGCCGCTGTCCAAACCGGCTCTTGCCACGATGAGTTTGCTTTACGCCGTGTTCAGGTGGAACTACTTTCAGGATGCGCTCTTCTACATCACGGAGGAGAAGTATTATCCGATCCAGCTTAAGCTATACAACGTCATTAATATATCGCAGGACTTCGCAGGCGAGAATGCCAACGTCCTATTGCCGTCGGAGGCATTGAAGGCAGCGGCCATCATATTCGGCACGTTACCGATTCTTCTCATCTATCCGTGGCTCCAGCGATACTTCGTATCCGGCATGATGATAGGCGCCATTAAAGGTTGATATAGATGGCGCGGGGCGGAGTGGCCAATCCGTCCCAACCATTTATATACAAAATCAGAATCTAAGGAGAGGTTTCTATGAAGGTGGGGGCACCCAGATGGCTTTCTACTGCAATTACGGCGATTATGATCGTGTCGACATTGGCCGCCTGTTCGTCGAACGGCTCGAATAAGTCAAGCGACACGCAACCATCCAGCAGCGCGCCAAGCACGGCGAGCGACAGCACGCCTAAAGAACATCGGACCTTAACGGTCGAGGTGTTCGACAGAGGCAAACCCGGACAGCCGGATTTGAACGATAACTACTGGACCAAGTACATTAACGACAATTTCGGCAAGCAATATAATGCCACCGTAAAGTTCGTTCCGGTCCCCAGATCTCAGGAAGTGGAGAAGCTGAACGTACTGATGGCGTCCTCCGATGCGCCAGACATCGTATTTACTTACGATGTGGGAACCGTGTATAAATTCTCGCAGCAGGGCGGTCTGAAGGATCTTGGTCCGATTCTCGAGCAATACGGACCCGATCTCACGAACTATCTTGGCGAAGAGATCTTAAAGTATGGCCGAATCGATGGCAAGCAATATGCGATCCCGGGCAAGAGAACGGTTCTTGCAGGCTTTAACACTTTCATCCGCAAGGATTGGCTCGATAAGCTGAGTCTTCCCGTCCCTACTACAGCGGAACAGTTCTATGACACGATGGTAGCGTTCAAGGAGAAGAATCCCGGCAACGTAACCGGAGTCATACCGTTCGGATATAGCCTGAACTCCGCCACCCCGGGTCTGGGCGATCTCATAGAGGCCTTCAAGCCGTCCTCCATTACGGAGAAACAGTTCGCCACGCTTCAGCCGGATAGCGTAAGAACGCCGCCGTGGAGACTGCCCGGTTACGATAAAGCCGTCCAATTCATGAACAAGATGTTCAACGAGGGCTTGATCAGTCCGAACTTCACGACCGACAAGGACGGCAAACTGCTGGACGCCGATATTTCCAACGGCAAAGTCGGCGCGTTCTCCACCAACTGGGACGGTCCGTACAGAACGGCTCCAGGCAACTACACCAACCTGAAGACGAATGTCCCGGACGCAGAGCTTATTCCGATCAATCCGTGGCAGAATGACGCAGGGAAGCATCCGAAGCAAGGCTACAGCCCGAATGGCATGTATATCCTAGTGCCAACGTTCAGTAAGAACGCCGATCTCGCCGTACAGTATCTTAATTGGATGGTCGACCCTAAGAATACGCTGTTCCTCCAGAACGGCGAGGAAGGCGTGGACTTCAACATGGTGAACGGGGTTCCGGTTCAGACGGGAACGACGACATCGGGCGACAAGATGATGACGGTGGCCAACAACCTCGACTACGATATTCTCTCGAACGGCATTGAGCTAGGTGACCAGCAGAAGAACGCGGCAGCCATCTCCGCGGGGTATCCGGGTTATGAGAAGGAAGTGGAGGAAGCTCTGAAGGTCGGTATGACGGACTATTTCGCTCCTTACTACTTCTCCATACCGAATGCAGCCCAAGCCAAGTACCAAGCGCAACTCACGAATCTATCGGCTCAAATGCTCGCCAAATTGATCTATGCGAAGCCGGTTGAATTCGACAGCCTGTACCAAACATTGGTTGAACAGTATATGGATCAAGGCGGCAAGGCCGTTGAGGACGAATACGTCAAAAATTACGAAACGCAGAACGGTCAATGATAATTCGTTGAACTGAACGTTCGATCATACGCGGAAGGAGCGGCTTCGGGTCAATGCCGGAGTCGCTTCTTCTTTTTGTTGTTGCTATTCCGCCCAAACTAGGATATATCAATTTTATATTCGTATAGATCATTGTTTTAGCTGGCGGCGTATCTCTATAATTTTCATTAACCGCTCCGTTCGAGCGGTTTGGAAGCGTTTTCAAATGTAATAGGGCCCATCTTGCCGGTCAAAGGAGATGTTCATGATGCTAAGAATCGTAACCGTAGAGAACGGCGTCGTTCAGGGTCTGCCTGCCGCGGACCCTCGGATCACGAGCTTCAAAGGAATTCCGTTCGCCGCTCCGCCCGTCGGGGAGAACCGCTGGCGCGCGCCTCAGCCCGCGAAGGACTGGGAAGGCGTGCTCAAAGCGTACGAGTATTCGCCCATTCCTATGCAAGTCAGGCAAGAGTTAGACGATAATAATATATATACCCGGGAATGGGCGGTGGAACCGGACATCGCGATGGGCGAGGACTGTCTTTACTTGAACGTATGGACGCCCGCCAAGCGGACGGACGAGAAGCTGCCGGTGTACGTGTGGTATTTCGGCGGAGCCCTGCAGGTCGGTCATCCGTCCGAGATGGAATTCGACGGAGAACGCATCGCCAGGCGCGGCATCGTCGTCGTCACGATCAACTATCGGCTGAACGCATTCGGATTCATGTGCCATCCCGAGATTACGGCGGAAGCGCCGGAAGCGCCAGCCAACTTCGGCAACCTGGATCAACAAGCGGCGACAAGATGGGTGAAGCGCAATATCGCCGCGTTCGGCGGCGATCCTGACAATATCACGATCGGCGGGCAATCCGCCGGCGGAGGAAGCGTCATGACCCAGCTCACGTCGCCTCAGAACGAAGGGCTCTTCAAGAGAGCGATCGTACAGAGCGGCATGTTCACGAAGATTTATCCTGGATTGCCGATGCCCGGATATCGCAAGTCTCTGGAGGCAGCCGAGCAGGATGGCGTTAAATTCTTCGAATATCTCGGCGTTAGCTCTCTTGAGGAAGCGAGAAGGCTGGATGAGGGCTATGTCCGCGACAAGGCGATGTCTTTCGGCCATTGGGGATTCTGGCATACGGTCGTCGATCATACGTTCAGCGTGGGAGACCCGTTGGAGCTGTTCCTGCAGAACGAGCGCTGGATGGTGCCGGTCATGTTCGGTCATACTTCCACCGAGTTTCTGAGCATTCCGGCTTGCGATACGGTGGAGGATTTCAAGAGAATGGCAGCCGAGTTATTCGGCGACGATGCCGATACGTATCTTGAGCTTTGCGGAATCCAATCGGGTAATGTCGAAGAGATGAAGAAGAAAGCGGCGGCGAGCGGAATAGAGCTCGCGAATCGGATTATCGCGCAGGCGAATTCGGATACCGGCGCTAACGTTCCTCTCTACTATTATAATTTCGATGCGGAGATTCCAGGCTGGGACAATCCCGGCACGTTCCATTCGGTTGATCTATGGTTTTTCTTCGAGACGCTTGCTAAATGCTGGAGGCCGTTCGTCGGCAAGCACTACGATCTGGCGCGTCAGATGTGCAATTACTGGGCGAACTTCATCCGCTCGGGAGATCCGAACGGAGTTGACTCCACGGGGGAAGAGCTGCCTCGTTGGGACGTCATTACGTCCGAAGAGCCTTTCGGAATGCTGTTCAAGGATAAGTCAGAGTTCTCTAGAGAACAGCCGAGCGAGCTCATGAAGTTCCTCGTGCAACAATACTTCAAGAATAGATGATGATTAATGAATGAAGCTTCAAGCGAGACGAGCGCGGTCCAGACGGGCAAGGAACCGATCTGGACGCCTTCGTTTCGCAATCTGTTTATCATTAGCGCCCTGCTGAACTTCGGACAATTCATGATGAGCACGCTCGTTCCGAAATTCGCCGAGCATCTAGGGGCATCCGCCGCGATCATAGGGACCGTATCAGGCATGTTCGCCGTCACTGCGCTGGCCGTGAGGCCGTTCGTCGGTCCGTCTGCCGGATATTTTCGCAAGAACCGGCTGCTCGCGGCGGCTGCCTGCATCATTCTATTGGCGTTCGTCTGCTACGCAGCGGCCGGCAGCATCTCCATGGTCATGGCAGGGCGACTGCTTCACGGTATCGGGATGGGCTTGCTTGCTCCGGTAAGTCTAGCGATGGCAGGGGACGTATTGCCGAGCCGGAGGCTGGCTACCGGGATCGGTATATTCTCGTTGGGGCAGGCGGGAGCAACGGCGATAGGTCCGACTGTCGGCTTGGAGCTGGTCCAAGCCTTCGGATATTCCGCGACCTTCTGGATCGGATCCGTCCTTATGGGCATCGTCGTGGTGCTCGCCTGGCGTCTGACCTCCGACAAGCCTGCAAGGGGAGCACGCTTCCAACTTTCCCTGAATCGTATGGTTGCGTCGGAGGTGTTGATTCCGACCGTCATCCTCTTCTTCCTCGCGGGGGCTCATGCTTGTATTCAGGCTTTTATTCTGATTTACGGCGGCGTTAACGGAGTCGATGAGATCGGCTTGTTCTTCACGACGTATGCCGTATGCCTGTTGATCTCCAGGCCGCTTGTCGGCAAGATCGCCGACACGTACGGGATGAATAAAGTTCTGCTTCCCGGCATACTGCTGTTCGCCGTATCCATGATCGTGATCAGCTATTCCCGCACGCTCCCGATGTTCCTCATTGCCGGAGGCATCTCGTCCTTCGGGTACGGGGTCTGTCTTCCTTCCATTCAGACGCTGAGCATTCGGCTCGTCGCCTCTTATAGAAGAGCCGTAGCGAGCAATACGAACTATGTCGGAATAGACGCCGGATATTTGATCGCCCCGGCGATCGCGGGGCTGATCGTATCTTACGTTCAGAGGCACGGCGGCGATGAACCGACAGCGTACGCCTTCATGTTCAGGCTGATGTCGATTCCGATCGTCATCGCGTTCATCGTGTACTTGGTTTATAAGAAGAGATTGGCCGGTAGACTGGACGATCGCAATTAAAGCGAGGCGATTCATCCCGGCGGTCCCTACCAGACGGTCCCCCCTTGAAGGAAACGCGCCTCCAGATGCGTGCCGGCGATCTTCTGAAGACGTACGCCAACCGGTGCGCTCCCCGTATGCAAGAGGTAGCCGTTGCCCGCGTATATCCCGCAGTGGGTAACGGTCTGCTTGCTTTTATCGATCCCCTTGTATCTTTCCGGCTCCGGGCCGGTATAGTTCATGAAGAATAGTATATCGCCCTTCCTAGCTTGACTGAGCTTGTAAAATTTCCGGCTTCCGTATCGTTTGACGTATTCCCATTGCGACCGGCTGTCCCATGCATTGATCTCCATGCCTAGTCCGCCGAGAAGGGCATAATGCACGAAGTCGCTGCAATCGAAGCTGGACGGTTCATATCGCTCGCTGCCGTATACGTAGGGAGCGCCCATGAACAGCTTGCCGAACGAGATCAGCTTATCGGGAAGATTCTTCTTAACGGTCGGGTAGGCTTTCGTAAATACGTTTTGCGCTCTTAAGCCCGTGGTTACGCCTACGTCGCCGATCTCCAAATCCTTGATGTTGCTGCCGTCCGGGAGCATCCCCGGCTGCGTCGATGGTTCGGCGGGCGTCGGAGCCGTTTCGTGCCGTTGGCAGGCCGTCAACATGAACAATGCTAATACAACCCCCGTTATTTTCCTCATGACGAATTCTCCTCCAAGGTCCAATTTCCTCACCGTAGGATTTCCCATGTACGCAAGAAAAAACACTTCCGCCGGCTCGCGAAAGTGTAATTCGGATAGTAGTCATGCGGTATTCATTCCTCTTCGAACGTCTCGCCCTTACGGTAACGGATCGGAGAGACGCCTACCGTCTTCTTGAACGCGGTGCTGAAGTAGTGCTGGGACTCGTAACCGACGGCGTCGGCGATGTCCGCGATGCTCCGGCTCGTCGAATTCAGCAGCTGAACCGCCTTAGAGATGCGGATTTGCGTCAGCAGCGCGACGAACGACGTCTCCAGCTCTTGCTTGAACAAGCGGCTGAGGTAGACGGAGGACACGCCGATCGTTCTGGCCGTGCTTTCCAGCGAAAGCTGCGGATCGTCGTAGTGATCGCGCAGATGCTGCCGTGCCCTTCTAACGAGCGGCGAGATCGAGGCTTCCTTGTAGACGCCTCCGCGCGCTTTGCGGAACGCCGGCGCCACGCCGTCGAGACCGTTCTCGACCGGTTCGACGTGAACGATGACTTGCAGCTTGAGATAATGGTTGACCGCTTTCTCGATTGCGGCGAACAGCGCGGTCTCCATCGTTCCCCAGACGATCAGACAGATGAAGCCGAGCGGGTCCCGGAATACGACGAGCGAGTTCGGCGCAAGAAGCTCTTCGGCGATGTTCTCGATGGCGAACAGCATCAGCTGCCGCTCCCGTTCCGAGCGGACGGATTGCCCCAGGTCCACCTCGGGCCAGCGGATGATGCCGACCAGGGAGGGGGCTTCGTCCGGCAATTCGAGGAAGCGAAGCTGCTCCAGCACTTCCTGCCGGCTCACCGAGGCTTCGATCCATTCGTTGCAGAACCGTTCCCTAAGGAGCGGGATATTCTTGCGAATCTGGTTCGAAGCGAGCTGAATATGCTTGGCTTGCGCCTTGGCTCGATCCAACTGCGACTTCACACGGCGGATCACATCGTTCAGATCGGATGGATTCGCGGGCTTGAGCAAGTATTCGTCAACTCCTAGCCGCACGGCTTTCTGCGCATAATCGAATTCGTCGTGACCCGTGACGATCACGATTCGGCAGGCGGGCAGACGTTGCTTCACTTCCTGGATCAAGGAGATGCCGTTCATGATCGGCATATTGAGATCGACGAGCATCAGGTTCGATTCGTGCTTAAGCGCCAGCTCGAGCGCTTCTTCCCCGTCTTCCGCTTCCGCGACGACTTCCATGCCGTAAGCTTTCCAATCGACGGCTTCCCGCAGCCCTTCGCGGATCATCGGTTCATCGTCGGCGATAATGACTTTCCATAAGGCTTCGGTCATCGGTTCAGTTATCCCCCTTCTTCGTGAATCGGGAACTTTAACTTAACGGTCGTGCCGACGTTAGGCTCGCTATCGATGCTAATCCCGCAGTCTGAAGTGCCGTAGGTTAGCTTCAGTCTAGCTTGAACGTTGGCGAGACCGTAGCCGGTACCGGCAGCTTCGGCAGACGCTTGCATCGGATGGTCCAGCCTCTCTCTCATCAGGGCTAGCGTCTGACCGTCCATGCCTATGCCGTCGTCGATGACGGACAGCTCGATCGCATGGTCTCGGCGAACGCCCCGAACCGTAATCGTACCCGGTCCTCGGCGCTCCTTAATGCCGTGATAAATGGCGTTCTCGACGATCGGCTGTAGGATGACCTTCAGCGAGGACAGATGCGCGATATCGGGATCGAGATCGAGCGAATATTTCAGCTTATCCCGATAACGCAGCTTCTGAATTTGCAAGTAACTGCGAACATGATCGAACTCCTCCGCCAGCGGAATGAATTCGTTCCCCTTGCTGAGCCCGATCCGGTACAGCTTCGACAACGCTCCGACCATCTCCGAGACGTCCTGAGCCCCTTGCTTGCGAGCCATCCAATCGATCGTATTGAGCGTGTTGTACAGAAAATGAGGTTTAATCTGCGCCTGAAGGATACGAAGCTCGGCCTCGCGCTTCTGCCTCTCCTGTTTCTCCGTTAATTGCAGCAGGTCGCCGATCTTCGTCAGCATGCTATTATAGCTGCGGCCCAGCATCCCGACTTCGTCCATCGTATCGCCCCAATAACGCGTCTTCAGATCGCCGGACTCGGCCCGGTGCATGAACGCCATCAGGCGATGAATCGGCCGAGATATGCCATGCGAGAGCGCGAAGGACGCGGTAATGCCAAGCAAGCAGACGACGAAGACGAACGTACCGACGTACAGCCGGATCTGTCGAACCTCGGGTGAGGCTTCCTCCGTGGAGAACACGCCGATCGTCGACCAATTCGTAAAGGAGGATTTGCGGAAAATGAACTGCAGCTTACGGTCGTTGATCGTCTCGACGAATTGTCCGGAAGGCTGTCCTTTCAGCCACATAAGCGGAATCTTCTGAAAGCCGAGCTGCTTGGGCACGTAGATGGGCTCGCCTTTCTCGTCCATGACCATGAGGAGTCCGGTCTTCCCAAGCCGCACGTCCTGAGCGGTCTCCACGATTACTCTCAGCTTAAGATCGATCAGCACGACGCCCATTACCTTCTGCGAGTCGGGATCGAGAATGGCGCGGACGGCGGAGACGACCTCGGTGTCCTTGTAATTGGCGTGAGTCGTCACGTTGCGCCCATAGGGATGTCCGATCACCTTGAAAATGCCTTTGCCGGCGACCGCCTCCTGATACCAGGTTTCGAGCGTCAGGTCCTTCGAGGCGGAGCGGGAGTACATGTCGTTGCTGAGATAATCGCCCTTCGCGTTGACGACCATGATGCCGGCGATTTCCGTCTGCAGCGTCGGGAAGCCGCGCATGAACTCCAGCGCTTCCTCGCGGGCCGCCTGATCGGGTTTATCCTGATACAGAAATTCGCGGACTTCCGGGTTGTAAGAGATAAGATACGTCGTGTTCTGCACGTTGCCGACGTAGAACTCGAGAGACCGGTTCACCTTCGAGATGAGCTGGAGCGTGTTCTCGTTCATTTGCTTCTCGATGATCCGATTGACGACGAAGTCGGTTAATAGACCTAAGATTAGAGAAGGAAGAATCGTAATGAGCAGGAAGTGAACGAGCAGCTTGTAGCGTATGGGCAAGTTCCTCGGCAGCAAGCGTCGAAAGAACGAGTGTTTAGGTTTCATATCCACCGTTTGCATTCCCCGAGCCTCCCCCAAGCCGCCTTATTTGGCGTAATAGTTGTCCACGTTATCCTTCGTCACGATCGTAATGCCGGTATCGATGAACGGAGGAAGAGGATGCGCGCCGTTCATATCCTCGCTGTTCGGCTGGACCAAATCGTGATTCTGGTGGAAAAGCTGGATTAAAGACCAATAACCCATATTCCATGTGCCTTGAGCCAAAGTCGCGTTGATCGTTCCATCCTTCACCATATCGAGCGTTCCCTTGTCTGTGTCGAAGCCGATGACGACTTTGCGGCCGGTCAAGCCTCGTTCCCGCAGCGTCTGTCCGATGCCGACGCCGCCGTTCGCTTGGGTAGCGAAGAAACCGTCGATATCCGGATGCGTATCCAGCAGCGTCTTGGCGGCTTGCGCAGAGCCTGGAACGCTGCCTTTGCCGTCGGCGATCTCGATGACTCGTATGCCGGGGAACTCCTGCTGGATCGTCTCCACGAACCCTTTGGTCCGTTCTTGATGGTTCAATTGCTTGGGCTGCGTTAATACCGCGGCATCGCCTTGGCCCGACAGCAGCCGGCCCAGCTCCCGCGCGGCCGTCGCGCCCGCGCTATAATTGTCCGTGCCGAGGAAGGAGGACGCGCGGCTGTCCGGGGCGCCGGAGTCGAACAGCACGATCGGGATGCCCGCGTTCACCGCCTTATCAATCGTCGCGTTAAGCGCTTCCGGATTGATCGCCGTAACGGCGATTCCGGCAGGGTTCCTGGCGATGACTTGCTCCAGCACCGTAATCTCCTCGTTCGCGTCGTACTGGCTCGCGCCGCGGAACTCGATGGACACATTAAGCAACTGCGCCGCATCCTCGAACCCTTTCATAATGCTTCGCCAATAATCTAAATCCGATTGGAACGTGACAAGCACGTATTTCTCCTCGATGTCGCCCATCAGTCCGATCGGATTCTCGTTCCAATCGTTCTGCTTGTCGTCGCGAATGCCGTAGTACCAGAAGAATAGCAGGAACAAACCTGTCACGAGACCATATACGATCAGCAATAGCGGTTTTTTCACTACGAGCCGGCCTCCTTGAACGGGCGGGTATCTAGCATTCCATTCCATCATAGAAGGGTTGCTGTCCGCCGTCTTTTTAAAATTCCAACATTATTTTCACTATTTTAACTTCATCTCTCTGAAAATACGAACTAGGTTTATTTTTTGAAAAAAGTTGTCAGTTTCGTCTAAATACCTCCCCGAGAGCTCCATGGTAGATTGGGTTCTGTAAAATCCGTCGAAAGACGAAAGGGGAGTCCGAACAATGAAGAAGTACTCGGTTATCGCACTCATTATCGCATTGGTGTTCGTCATCGCAGCCTGCGGCAAAAATGACGACAAAGGCAAGTCCGGAGAAAGCAGCGGCACGAGCAAAGGAACGATCGGCATCGCCATGCCGACCAAATCGTCGGAGCGCTGGGTGAAGGACGGCGACAACATGGTGAAGGAGTTCCAGAACCTTGGCTATAAGACGGACCTTCAATACGGCGAGGACGTCATCGAGAACCAAGTTTCCCAGATCGAGAACATGATCACGAAGGGCGTTAAGCTGCTCGTCGTCGCGGCCATCGACGGCGAATCGTTGACGGACGTGCTGCAGAAAGCGGCGGATGCCGGCATCCCGGTTATCGCGTATGACCGCCTAATCAAGAAGACGGAACACGTCAGTTACTATGCGACGTTCGATAACTTTAAAGTCGGCGTGCTGCAAGCGTCCTACATCGAAGATAAGCTTGGCTTGAAGGACGGCAAAGGTCCGTTCAACATCGAATTGTTCGCGGGATCGCCGGACGACAACAACGCGTACTTCTTCTTCGACGGCGCGATGAGCGTGTTTAAGCCTTACATCGACAGCGGCAAGCTCGTCGTGAAGAGCGGCCAGACGAAATTCGACCAAGCGGCGACGCTTCGTTGGGACGGCGGCGTAGCCCAATCCCGCATGGATAACCTGCTTTCCGCCAATTATGCGGACGCGAACGTGGACGCGGTGCTGTCTCCGTACGACGGCATCACGATCGGGATCTTGTCCTCGCTTAAAGGCGTAGGCTATGGTTCGGCCGACAAGCCGCTGCCCGTTACTTCCGGCCAAGACGCAGAGCTTGCCTCCGTGAAGTCGATTCTTGCCGGCGAGCAGACTTCGACGATCTTCAAGGATACTCGCGAGCTCGCGAAAGTCGCCGTTAAGATGGCCGACGCCGTATTGACGGGAGGCACTCCGGAGATCAACGACGAGAAGACGTACGATAACGGCGTGAAGGTCGTTCCTTCCTACTTGCTCGTGCCGGTTTCGGTAGACAAGGCGAACTACAAGGAAGTATTGGTCGACAGCGGCTACTACACGGAAGATCAACTGAAATAAGCTTACGAACAGGCAGGGAAGAAATCGAATGATTTAGTGATGGCCATCCCTCTGGCCATCGCTAAATCATTTCTACTTTAATCGAAGGCCGGGTGAACCTATGGCGGGCTATATCTTGGAGATGCGCGGGATTACCAAGACATTCCCCGGCGTCAAAGCGCTTGAGGATGTCCAATTGAAGGTGAAGGAAGGAGAAATCCACGCTCTATGCGGGGAGAACGGGGCCGGCAAGTCCACGTTGATGAAGGTGTTGAGCGGCGTATACCCGCACGGATCGTACGATGGGGAGATTCTGTTCAAGGGGAACCGTTGCGGGTTCAAGGATATTAAGCAAAGCGAAGAGCTGGGGATCGTCATCATCCACCAGGAGTTGGCGCTTATCCCGTATCTCTCGATCGCCGAGAACATCTTCCTCGGCAACGAGCAGAAGAAGAGAGGCGTGATCGATTGGAACGAGACGAGCGTGCGCACGAAGGAGCTGCTGCGTACGGTCGGGCTAAGCGAGAATCCGAACACGCTTATCGCGAACTTGGGCGTCGGCAAGCAGCAGCTCGTGGAGATCGCTAAGGCGCTGTCCAAGAAAGTGAAGCTGCTCATTCTGGACGAGCCGACGGCCGCCCTGAACGAAGAGGACAGCGAGAACCTGCTTAAGCTTATCTTGCAATTGAAGGAACAAGGCATCGCCTCCATTATCATCTCTCACAAGCTGAACGAGATCGCCAAAGTGGCGGATTCCATTACGATTCTCCGAGACGGCAGAACGATAGAGACGCTAGATATGCGCCAAGATGAAGTGACGGAGGACCGGATCATCAAAGGGATGGTCGGGCGTGATTTGACGAATCGGTATCCCGAGAGAACGCCGAACATCGGCGAGACGATCTTCGAAGTGTCGGAGTGGAGCGCGTACCATCCGCAGCAGCAGGAGCGCAAAGTGCTCGACGACGTGAATTTCCATATTCGCAGAGGAGAAATCGTCGGCATCGCCGGATTGATGGGATCGGGGCGCACGGAGCTGGCTATGAGCATTTTCGGCCGTTCCTATGGACGCCACATAAGCGGGACAATCAAGAAGGACGGCCGGGAGCTGCATCTTAAGGACATTAGCGACGCGATCGAGCAGGGCATCGCCTATGTCACGGAAGACCGCAAGCAGTACGGACTGATCCTGATCGACGATATTAAGCGGAACATATCGATCACGAACCTGCCGAAGCTTGCGCGCCGCTCGGTCGTTAACGAGAACGAGGAAGTCGTCGTGGCCGAATCGTTCCGTAAGCAGATGAACATCAAGACGCCGAGCGTGCTGCAGAAGACGGGCAATCTGAGCGGCGGCAACCAGCAGAAGGTCGTGCTCAGCAAATGGATTTTCTCCGAGCCCGACATTCTCATCCTCGACGAACCGACGCGGGGCATCGACGTCGGGGCCAAATACGAGATCTACACGATCATCAACCAGCTGGCTGCTTCGGGCAAAGGCGTGCTGATGATCTCGTCCGAGCTGCCCGAAATTCTCGGGATGTGCGACCGAATTTACATCATGAGCGAGGGACGGATCACCGGCGAGGTTAACCGGGCGGATGCCACGCAAGAAGTGCTTATGAAATACATGACGAAGAGCAGGGGGGAATAGCGGGTGGAAGTCATGAAGAACGTATTCAAGAACAACGTGCGCCAGTACGGCATGATCTTGGCGCTGATCCTAATCACGGTGCTGTTCCAAGTACTGTCGGACGGCATTCTGCTGAAGCCGCTGAACGTAACGAATATTATCCAGCAGTACAGCTTCATCTTGGTGCTCGCCATCGGGATGGTACTGGTCATCATAACGGGTCACATCGATCTATCGGTCGGTTCGGTCGCCGCGTTCGTCGGTGCCGTAGCGGCTATCATGATGGTCAATCACGATATGCCCTATTGGGCCGCCATCATATTATCATTGTTGATCGGCGCATTGGTCGGCGCATGGCAAGGGTTCTGGGTCGCGTATATGCGGATTCCGTCGTTCATCGTCACGCTGGCCGGCATGCTTCTGTTCCGGGGACTGACGATGATCGTGCTGAACGGACAATCGATCGCCCCGTTTCCGAAAGAGTTCCAGAAGATGAGCACGGGGTTTCTGCCTGATGCAGGCGGCGGTTCTTCGATCCATATGCTGACGATTATCGTAGGCGTATTCCTATCTATCGTAACGGTATGGCAAGAGTTCAGAGACCGCCGCGCGCAGCGCAAATACGAATTCGAGGTGCTCCCGTTCCCGTGGTTTATCGCGAAGTTGGTCGGGATCGTCGTCGTCATTAACGTCTTTACGTACGTGCTGGCGAAGTACAAGGGCATCCCGTACATCCTGATTATTCTGTTCCTGCTCGTAATCGTATACACGTTCGTCATGAGAAGGACGGTGATGGGCCGCCATACTTATGCGCTGGGCGGCAACGAGAAAGCAGCGAAGCTGTCCGGCGTCAAGACGAGGAGGGTGACGTTCTGGGTGTTCGTCAACATGGGGGCGCTCGCGGCATTGTCCGGTTTAATCTACGCCGCGCGTCTGAATGCGGCGACGCCGAAGGCGGGCGTCAACTTCGAGCTCGACGCGATCGCGGCTTGCTTCATCGGGGGCGCGTCCGCATCCGGAGGAATCGGGACCGTCATGGGGGCGATTATCGGGGGACTCGTCATGGGCGTCATGAACAACGGGATGTCGCTCATCGGGCTCGGCATCGACTGGCAGCAAGGGATTAAAGGTCTGGTGCTGCTGCTGGCTGTCGGCTTCGATATTTACAACAAGAACAAGTCGGCATCTTGATGTAGTCGATTCGATTCGGGCGGCGCGGGGCTGTTGCTCCGGCGCCGCTCGCTTATTTGGCCATCGCCATGCCGAGAGCTTTATGATCCCACAGAATGTCCTCTACAACCGATGCCTGATCGTCTTCGCATGTGACGACCAGGATGACCTCGCTCTTTTTTCCCTTTTTGATTTGCATCTGATTTTTGTTCCGTTTGATCAGGTAGATGACTCCGCTTAGCGCAACTCCGATCACAAAGCCGACGAATGCGCCGGCGAGTCCCCAGATGACGGGGCCGCCCGGCCAGACGAACCCTTTGCTGGCGCCGATCGTAGACAAGAGAAAGGCGAATATCATCCCTTTGTCGATGAACGACATCCCGTCCGCCCGATGAATCGTATCGAGCAGCCTCGGTTCCTTCTTGCGCAGATCAAGCGGCAAAGCATAGATCGACGTGATGCCCTTCGCCTCAAGCTCCGTTATGGCGATTTCAAGGATGGTCGAGTACTCGAATGTGGCCAGAATCTGCATCGCTACTTCCCTCCAATGGTTACGGGGTGACCAACTGGCTGGTAGTTGTCGATTAAGTGCCGTTTAAGAACATCGTTGAACAGCTTGTTGTTCTCGACGGTGCTCGTATAGGCATCGTAAATCGTGAAGAAATAGAACGAGGGAAAATACAGTACCCATTGCGCATCAACAGCGGATGAAGCCGTTCTCCAGTCCCCTAAGATCATGCAATGCAGAGCCAGAATCAAATTCGATTGCCAGACGATTACGATCGTGCTGATGAGAATGAACGCAGCCAACACGATGCGGTGAAGGTATAGCTGACCTACGCTCGGAACTCCCATCGACCACAGAACCGCCAGCCAAGGTTTGCGTTTGTCGAGGTAGTTGACCTCCAGCGCTCCGATGCTGAATTCGTTGAAACGTCCATTTTCCCGCTGGGCCAGAATATAAATTTTGTTCAAATCGACGGCCGTCCGATAGCTGTCATAGATGGAGAAAATGTAGACCGGTATGTACAACGCCATGAATCTAGGATCCAATACGTCCCTGGCCGCTTGGAACTGACCGTTAAACGTATGGACGACGGCAAGATTCAAATGAATTTTCTGGTTGATGAACATTTCCCACAAGATCAGGGCGTAACCGCGCAAATATTTATTCAAGAGCAGATGTCCGAAGCCGGGAAAAGCCATGGACCAGCAGGCGATCGTAATCGGATTCCGCTTATGGAGCTGCGTCGTTCCCAGTATGCTGACATGAGCCATGTAACGTTTGTTGCGGAACGGGTTTCTGAAGTTTTCCATGCTACCTCCCGTATTATGCCAATTACGACATATCGTGCGTTCTCTTGCGAATAGTTATTCATTCAACCGCCTCGACTAGGGAACGCTACCGATGAAGTACCGATGAGGAGAAGGGATTCGTAACATGATGTCTTGGAAGCGATACGCCATTTTTGCCATTCTGCTCGTATGCAGCTTAGCGCTGGATACGGCGGTCGACGCCTTGCTGGGGATCGGCGTTTCCCATATGGCGCTGAATCTCCGATTCATCTATATCATGATGGATTCGACCGAGCGCCTGCTGCTGTTGGTGCTGCTCCTCCTCTTCGTGCGCAAGCCGCTCGCCAAAGCGATTGCCGCGATGTTCGGCGGCGGAAAGCGTTCAGGAGGAAGCGGAGCCGCCTCTTCGTCGAATCCATCCGATCAGCAGTAAAGCGATCGGAATCGCGAATTGAAACGGCAGATGGAGATAATACGGGACGACTTTAAGTCCTTCCTGCAAGTGCTCCGTCAAGCTTCCGGCCATCAGGATCGAAGAGAAGATGACGACTAAACCTACCGGGTAGACGAGCGTCTTGTAATTGTCCGTGCGGAATAAGTCCCGCGCGATCAATGCGGCGGCTAGCATGAAGGTGCCGATTTTGAAAAAGCTCGTGATAATGAGCAACAGCAAGACGATCGCGTCCATCCGCTGCACGAATTCGGCAAGGCGCAGCCGGCTAAGCGACGTAAATAGCGGAAAAGTCGTACGTTCGACGATCTCGATGCCTAGTACGGAGATGTTGACGAACACCGCGATGCAAAGCAGAACGGCGCTGAGCAACATCGCCCATATGCCGAGCCTTACCGGTTTCCATTGTTTGTTCAAATGAGGGAAGAACATCGCCATGACGATAAGCTCCCCGAACGGGAACGTGATGTTCGTCGGATACAGCGCCTTCCAAATCGGTTGCCAGCCATCGGGCAGAACCGGGAGCATGCGGTGCGCATCCGCCATGTCCGAGAACAAAACCAACACCAGGATAAGCATGAAGATGCCTCCCGTGAACACGAAGAACATGAATGCCGTCCGGCCGAACACTTCGATGCCAAGACGCAGCACGTAGCCTACCGCGACAACGATGCAAACGTTAATCGCGAAGATCGGAGTGGCATCGTAAGACGCCGCGGCGAGCAAGTCTCCAAAGTCGCGCGTATTGCGTCCGGCGATGTAGAGGAAGTAAAGCAGATAAGCAAAACCAATTGCCCACCCGGGACCTTTCCCCGCGATTCGAATCGCGTACTCGCTTAAGGGCAAATCCGGGTACATCCGGTACAACGAACCGTAGACGGCGCTCATAAGGAGGATGCCGACGCCGCATCCCAGCAGAATGACGATCCACGCGCCTTGTTTTGCGTCCAAGCCGATCGGAATAACGACTGCCGAACCGAGCTCGAACAAGACGATCCAAGCGAATAGATGCAACGGCCCGATATTTTCCGTGTTTGCCTTCATGACGAACCTCCTTTGCTATCCCGCTCCTCCATTAACGACTTGCCCCGCATGCCCGTTCTGCGGATGATGCCGTGGAAGGTTACGTTTACTTCAGCGTTCGCGAATATTTTATCCCACCGGGACTCCATGCCTTTCCATAACCGCGGCTGGCTCCTCTGAACCATCATTCCGAAACCGAATACGTCCGTTGACTTCTGTTGAGCCTTCCGTACGGCGAGCTGAATATCGCTCTTGACCGCGTCCTCCCATTCCCTTTCCAGCCCGCGCAGGGCATCGAGATTGTCCAGAGGAAAACCGCACTTCACTTCGCCGATATTGCCTTCCGTGTTCACGACCACGTGTACTCGAAGCTGCCCGTCCTTTATAGAGACTTCGTTCTTGGTTTTGCTCTTGATAATCTCGAGCGCCACGCCATCGGGCATGCCTCCGCATGACAAATTCATGATGGAGCTCCGGATGCGGTTCAACACGAACAGCAAGCCTCGAGCGGCGTTCCCCTCGAACCATCCCGCAAGCTTGCCTTCTTTGAACATCGCGATGTCCGACACTTCCAGGTGATAGGGCGGCCGGGATTGTTCTAAGCTTTGTTTCTCTATGGCTGCTTTGTCTTTGCCGATCAGCTTGAGGCCGCTGATCGTCGGCTCCACGCCCGGGTTGATGAGCTTTCGGACGACGTCGTCGATCTCGACGACGGTCGCCTCGGACCATAGCTTGGAAGACAGCTGGCCTTCTCCGAGCACCGCGCTCGCCTGCAATCGCTCCAAAGGGACGAGCGTACTGATCAGCTTGTCCGGAGCTGCGCCTCTGGCAACGAGCAGCATGGACGTCAGTCGTACCTCGTGGGATCGTTCGAAGAAGTCGAATACTTCTCTGATGCCTGCCTTCGCCAGCTTCTCTCCGAGAACGACGACTTGAACGTGCGAGAAGAACAGCTGGCGCGGCACCTGCTTGGAAGCTTTGCGTATGCCCTCGAACAGTGTATGAGACTTAATGCCGTACACGGTGAAGGGCATTTCCGTTCCCGATCCTCCGGCATGGGACTGTCCCCCGGGCATTACAACCTGGAAGGCAAGCTCGAAGTCGCCGGAATCGGTGCGATCGATGGCCATCGCCGTTACGATCGCCAGCTTGTCGATCTCGCGGCTGTTCCAGCAACCGGCGACCGCAAGCAGCGGCAATAACGCGAGAACGACCAGCATGGACGTCGCTATGCGATGAACGAAGGCGCTCATGACTGTCCGCCTCCGTTACCCGAGCTTCCGCTTCCATCGGAGTTGATGTGCGGTCCTTGGCCGGCAGGCATTTTCTCGGTTTGGTCGGTGACGTTTCCCGGACGGGTCCGAATGGTCCAGTGGGGAAGGCGTACGAAGAAGTCCTTCCATTGTTTGGGCCTGACGGGAACGAGCGGAGACAAGAACGCGACTCCGAACGAACGGAGAGAATTCACATGGGCAACGAGCATGATCATCCCCAATATGACGCCGTAGAACCCGAGGAAGCCTGCCGCCAGCATGAACAAGAAGCGCAGCAACCTTGCGGTAATCGCGAGGTTGTAAGAAGGGATAGAGAAGTTGGCGATGGCCGTTATCGAGACGACGATGACCATGATCGGGGACACGATGCCGGCTTGCACGGCCGCTTCGCCGAGCACGAGGGCGCCGACGATCGAGACGGCTTGCCCGACCGCGCGCGGCATTCGAATGCCGGCTTCTCTCAAGATTTCGAAGCTGACCTCCATCAAGAACGCTTCGACGAGGGCAGGGAAGGGCACGCCTTCCCGAGAACCCGATAAGTTGATGAGAAGAGGCGTCGGAAGCATCTCCTGATGGAAGGTCGTAAGCGCAATATAGGCGGCCGGTCCGAACAGCGCAATGACGAAGGCGACGTACCGGAGCAATCGGATGAAGGTTCCGATATCGTAGCGCTGGTAGTAATCCTCAGGGGCGGTGAAAAACTGAGCCAGCACGGTCGGAACGACGAGCGCGAACGGAGTGCCGTCGACGATGATCGCGATGCGCCCTTCGATCAAATTCGCGGCGACGACGTCCGGGCGTTCCGTATTGTACATGGTCGGGAACGGAGACAGCCAATTGTCCTCGATGAATTCCTCGATATAGCCCGATTCCAGAATCGCGTCCGTATCGATTCGGCAAAGCCTTCTGCGCACCTCGTCAATGATCGATTGCTTAGCGATAGTCTTGATGTACATCATGACGACGGTCGTCTGGGTAATCGAACCGATCTTAATTGATTCGAAGGCGAAATCGGGCGTGCGTATCCGCCGGCGGACGAGCCCGATATTCGTGGAGATCGATTCGGAGAAGCTGTCCTTCGGGCCGCGGATGACGACTTGGGTGCTCGCTTCGGACACGGCCCGCTTATCGCCGCCGATCGTATGGCAGCATATGCATTCGTCCCAGCCATCCACGAGCAGCGCCGTTTTGCCCATTAATACTTCAAGCGTCATGGTAGCCCAGTCCGCGACCGCCTCGATCTGTCCGACTGCCAGAGCGTTGTCGCACACGTATCGAAAGGCCGCTTCCGCGGTATCGATGCCGGCCGGCGGCTCCGGCAAGGAGGGAGACATGAGCGATCGGATGACAAAGTTATTGACCAAGTCTTTGTCGGACACGGAGTCTATATAGATGGCGGCGACTTGTAGCTCTCCCTTGATCCGCAGCGTGAATCGGCGGACGACAAAGTCAGGGCTCGTGCCGAGCTCGTTCTTGATTCGCTCCAAGTTCGCTTCTAAGTCGGTGTCCAGCCGGGAAGAACCGGACGTTCTTCGCTCGGAGACGCTCGCATCGCGCTTCTTCTTGCGATCGTACCGTTCGGTTATTGTCCGCATGCGCGGCCCTCCCTTCTCGCTAGTCCATCACGCTCCGAGGGATGTACGACATCGGCGCTGGCTATCGTTATTATTGCTCCATTATTTGCCTACGATTCCATAAGAAATAAAGAAGTCCAAGCAACCGGGCTATTGCCCGATCCCTTGGACTTCCTCTAACCCCATATCGTCGAACGGCGGAATCGCGATTCCGCGCGATGCATCCAGCAGCCTTCCGACGATTCGTTCTCCCCACAGCTGCTCGTGCTGCGAGACGACGGCCGTAATCTGACCGTTGTCCATCGCTTGCTGGATTTCGGGCATTAAGCCGAACGCGAGCGCGTAGCGGTTAAGACCGCTGGCCTTCCAGACGTGGACGGACGCCGAGCCCGACATGACGTCGAGCGCGACGAAAGCGTCGAAGTGGGGGTGCGACTCGATCATCTCTTCCAGATGGGATAACGCCGCCGTTTCCTTGCCTTCGTTGTACCGCACCTCAAGCACTTGGATCTCGGTGCTGTCGTTTAAGTAATCGAGCAACCCTCTCAACCGTTCGCTCATGCTGGTCATCTCCGCCATGCCCGTCTCCATCATGACCATGCCCTTGCCTTCGAGCAAGCCGGAGAGCAGCTGGCCCATCCGCTTGCCGGCTTCCTCGTTGTCGGAGCCGATATAGGAGAGCCGCTTGCTTCCCGGCGCATCGGATTCGAAGCAGATGACGGGAATACCCGCCGACACGGCTTTATCGATGACGGGATTTAGCGCGGATCTGTCGACCGGGTCGATGGCGATTCCGTCGACCTTCTGCGAGATCATCGTCTCCATCATGCGGATTTGCTGCTCCAGGTTCGCTTCGTCCGGCGCTTTGACGATCAGCTGAGCGCCGGCTTCGGCAGCGGCTTCTTTGGCGTGCCCCGTGATCATCTCGTAGAAAGGATGCGCCATCGGGTAGATGATGCCGAAGGTCGGCCGGTCCGAGCTCACTACGGACGCGGACGCCTCGTTGCCGGACGGCACCGTCGTCGAGACGAGGTTGCCGGACGAATCGCAGCCTCCCGCGAATAGAAGCGCGAGCACGAGCATCGCCACCCATGCCGTTCTATGCTTCATTCGTTGCTCCTTCCCATTCCGCGAGCGTCGCCGTCGTCCGGCTTTGCTTGCGGAAGTCCTTGGTCGTCATGCCTGTCGCTTTCTTGAACAGGTTGGAGAAATAATGGGCATCGTTGTAGCCGACCTGATGGGCGATTTCGTACGATTTATCGTTCGTCGTCTTCAGCAGCACCATCGCCCGCCGGATGCGCACGCTGGTCAGGAATTCGATGAACGTCTGTCCTGTCTCTTGGCTGAACACCTTGCTCAGATGGCTGGGGCTGACGCATACGTGATCGGCGACGTCCTGCAAGGATAGCCGGTCTTGGGCGTAGTTGCGCATAATGTACGTCTTCGCTTGCTCCAGCATGTCGACATAGCGGTCCGCGGCTACGCCTCGCCATTGCCAGAACAGCTCGGCGAGCTTGGCGAGGTATCGGGACGCGTCCTCCCATGATGCGATGTCGCCGATGTTATGCTGGAACCGGGCAAGCGTCACTTCCGCTTCATCGAGGTTGCGATAGAGATTCTTCGCCGTCTGGAATACCTCGAGCGTCAGGTCGCTCAGCAGATAGAAGCCGTATAGATCGTTGCGCCAGTCGACCTTGCGCAAGCCTTCGGCGAGCGTACGCGCCATCGTGCCAATGTCTGCGGGAGAGCCGATCTTCAGAAATTCGATGTAGCGCTGGCGATCGAGGAAGACGGACGGATCGAGCGCGCCTTCGCCGGCCCGTAACGACCAGCGGTTCTGCGCGTTCTGCGTCAGCCGCTTCCAATGCTTGTCTTCCTCGGCTTCCAGGAACGAGGAATGGACGTGCTGCAGCCGCTCCTGGATGCTGCCGACGCCGAGCGCCAGACTGCAGCCTGCCGCCGCTTCGACCTCGGCTTTCATCTTGTTCTGCACGAGCTCGAGAGCGCTTTCGAGCTGCCCGCGCGTGTCATGCTTCAGGATCCATACCCGTTCCGTACGGCTGCGCTTGAATTCGAACGTGTCCGCGCTGGCGGCGAATCGGCCTCGGAGCAGCGCCTCGGCTTGGCTAACGATTCCGTGGTCGATAGAGGCGGACTGGCTCTTGCCGCAACGGACGTCGGTAATCACGACGACGTAATAGCGAGCCATCAAGTTAAGCGACAGGGCGGACGCCGTGTCGAGCGCTTCGGCGGTCGTGATCATGCCGGTGCAGATGTCGGCCAGCAGCTTCTCTTGGGACTGCGCCGCGTTCTCGTGCTTGTTCTCCCGCAGCGCCTCGAGCCGCGCCTTCTCGCTTCTCTCCTGGTCGATCTTCGCGCTTACGGTTCTGAGCAGCGTGACCAGATCGGCGGAGCTTACCGGCTTCAGGCAATATTCCTCGATGCCCATCCGCAGGGCGGCCCTGGCGTATTCGAACTCGTCATGGCCGCTAAGGATAATGATCTTCGTATCCGGCAGCCGTTTGCGAACGATGGCGCTCAGCTCCAAGCCGTTCAAGAACGGCATCTTAATATCGGTAATGAGAATATCGGGCGCGATCGATTCGATCATCGGCAGCGCGAGCTCGCCGTCGGACGCATCTCCGCAATAGACGAAGCCTTCCCGTTCCCAATCGACGCAATCCCGGATATTCTCGCGGATGACGATCTCGTCGTCTACGAGCATCACTTTTTTCATAGGCTCATCTCCTTTGCTTCGGAATCCGGAACGACACCGTCGTGCCTTCGCGGTCTACGCTGTCTACTTGAATTTGATAGGACTCCCCGTAATAGAGCCGCAGCCGTTGCTGCACGTTGTGAAGCCCGAAGCCGCCGGACACCTCCGAGCCGGTCGTCTCTTCGGGAATGATATGGCGG
>Ga0065721_10004238_pt1 | contig 65925 bp, 51 predicted proteins | sample Mesricmetagenome_FD_59108 | JGI IMG/M metagenome (GOLD analysis project Ga0065721, IMG submission 59108) | Mesophilic microbial community from rice straw/compost enrichment Sample: eDNA_1 v2 (version 2) | ecosystem: Engineered > Solid waste > Grass > Composting > Bioreactor | place: USA: Davis... | reverse complement strand
GGGCTGATCGCCGCCGCCTTGCCCGCGCGCGCGGCGGCCCTGCTCGTCGCCCTGCCGGGCGTCGCGCTCGGGGCCGCCGTCTTCGCCGCGGCGCTCGTCGCCTTGGGCGCCGTCGCTCCGCGCGAATGGCGCGAGCTGCCGGGAATGTCCGGCACCCGCCTCGACCGCTGGCTGCTTCGCATCAGAACCCTGACTCATCGGGATAACCAGGAAGGATGATCATAGATGGATAACAAATCTTCGATTACCGTCGTCGGACTCGGCTCCGGAGGAGAGGACCAACTGACGCTTGGCACGCTGAAGGCGCTGGAGAAGGCGTCGAAACGTTACGTCCGCACCGCGGACCATCCGGCTGTCGCGGACCTGAAGCTTCGGGATATCGGCTTCGACTCGTTCGACCGGCTGTACGAGAAGCATGAAGAATTTGGCCGGGTATACGAGGAGATCGCCGACGAGCTGCTGGCCGCGGCTGAGGGCAGTCCGGGGGAGACAATCGTCTATGCGGTTCCCGGACACCCGATGGTCGCGGAGCGGACGGTGCAGCTGCTTCGGCAGCGCGCGCCCGAGCAAGGAATCGAGCTGCGTCTGCTGGGCGGGGAAAGCTTCCTCGATCAGGCGTTCACGCGCCTCGGCTTCGATCCGATCGAGGGCTTTCAGCTGCTGGATGCGTCGGAGCTGACGCGCGAGCATCTGCGGCCGCGCCTGCATACCGTAATCGGACAAGTGTACGATGCATACACCGCCTCCGAAGCGAAGCTGGCGCTTATGAACGTCTACCCGGACGATCATCCAATCGTCGTCGGACAAGCGCTGGGCGTGGAAGGGCAGGAGCGGATTATGCACATTTCTCTCTATGAGCTCGACCGCCTGGACAGCTACGGCAACTTGATGCTTGTCTACATTCCGGCCAGCTCGGACGACCGGCTTCGCCGCCGTTCCTTCGAGCGTCTGCACGAGATCGTCGCCATTTTGCGCAGCCCCGAAGGCTGTCCGTGGGACCGGGAGCAGACGCATCAGTCGATCCGGCGCAATTTCATCGAGGAGACGTACGAGGCGATCGAGGCGCTCGACCTGGACGATCCGGACGGCATGAGGGAGGAGTTCGGCGACGTTATCTTGCAGGTGCTGCTGCACAGCCAGATGGAAGAGGAGACGGGAGCGTTCGACGTGTACGACGTTCTGGCCGAGCTCAACGACAAGCTTATCTTCCGTCATCCCCACGTGTTCGGCGGGGAGAACGCCGAAGACGCCGAGGCCGCGCTGCGCAACTGGGAGCAGATGAAAGCCGAGGAGAAGAAGCGCAAGGGACAAGCCGAACGCCAGTCCATACTCGACGGCATCCCGAAGGATCTTCCGGCGCTGCCTCGCGCGCACAAAGTACAGAAGAAAGCCGCTTCCGTCGGTTTCGACTGGCCGAACCTGGACGGCGTCTTCGACAAGATCGAGGAGGAGCTTCGCGAGCTGCGGCAGGCCGTCCGCGAGGAGTCCGAGGAACGGCAGCGGGACGAGCTCGGCGATCTGCTGTTCGCGGTCGTCAATGCATCGCGCTTCATCAAGGCCGATCCCGAGGAGGCGCTGGCGGGAACGAACCGGCGGTTCTCGGAGCGGTTCAAGTACATCGAAGAGCAGCTGCGTATAAGCGGACGCACTTTTGGGGACACTGATTTGATAGAGATGGAAGAATGGTGGCAAGAGGCGAAATCCCGATAGAAAGGAGGCTGCGAGGACTCTTTGAAACGGACTAGCAGTCTAGCAGACCGTTAACCAGCCGAATTGGCGCTGTCAGCACGAAGTAATGGTCTACCGGACCGTTAACCGGCCGAATCGACACCGCCAGCGAGAAGTAACGGTCTACCGGACCGTTAACCGACCCGACCGGAGCCGCAAGCGCATGCGTCGTTCAACATCGTCGCAACAGGACTTACTGCATACGAACTAAACCTAAAAATAACCTAAAATTCGCCGATTTCCCCGTACTTTCTACCTATTTCGAGAATTTTTTTTAGAGACTGGCAGGATTTTTTTAACAAGGGACAGAATAGTATCCATCGTGCATCAAAAAAATCAACGTTTCCAGCGCCCCAAGAGCGGCGCACGGAAACGAATAAAGGTTCAACCATAGGAGGAATTCCGTACCATGAACAAAACAGATCTGATCAACAACATCGCAGACAAAAGCGGCTTGACTAAGAAAGACGTAGAATCCGTACTGAACAGCTTCTTGGGCGAAGTAACCGACGCTCTGTCCAAAGGCGACAAAGTACAACTGATCGGCTTCGGCACATTCGAAACTCGCAGCCGTTCCGGCCGCGTAGGCCGCAACCCGCAAACGGGCAACTCCATCACGATTCCAGCTTCCAAGGTTCCTGCTTTCAAAGCGGGCAACAAACTGAAAGACGCTGTAAAATAATTCATGCGTCTTGATAAATTCCTGAAGGTGTCGCGCCTCATCAAGCGCCGCACCGTCGCGAAGGACGTGTCCGATCAAGGGCGCGTCCTTCTCAATGGCAGGGAAGCCAAGCCTAGCGCGACCGTCAAAGTCGGGGATGAGCTGGACATCCAATTCGGTCAGCGCACGCTAACCGTGCGGATCGAACGTTTGACGGAGTCTACCCGCAAGGAAGACGTCGCCGGGCTGTACACCGTTCTGAAAGAAGAGGTTCGCAAGCGCGAGGACGATCCTTTCGGACTTCCATAACACGTAATAGACGGCGCATGCCGCATCCATCACATGGAGAGCGGCATGCGCCGTCTTTATTTAGGCAATAAATCCATTGGAATTTTATTTTATTGATTTTAATAAATTTATTAAAAACTATATTTACTAAAATTAATAATGAGCTATAATAAAATCAGCCAGTTACTATTAGGAGGCTGAACGAGATGGCGAAGAAAGCCTACAACGCCGCGTACACGGGAGAGAGCAACTCCCGAGTGGCGTTCCCGCTTGGAGGAATCGGCGCCGGCATGTTTTGCCTGGAGGGAACCGGCGCGTTATCGCAGTTTTCGCTGCGCCATGCGCCGGATACGGGGAACGAACCCGCCGTATTCTCGACCGTCTGCATAAAAGGCGAGAATGGAAACGTCGCTCGCGTGCTTGAGGGTCAAGTTCCGTTATGGAAAGTGATGGGCATTCGCACGACGTCGACGCCGGGTTCGGGAGTCGGCTTAATGGGCAGAACGTACGGACTGCCGCGTTTTGCGAACAGTTCTTTTCAAAGCCGGTTCCCGTTCGGGACCGTCGAGCTTACGGATCCGAAGCTGCCGATCGAAGTCGCGATCACGGGCTGGAGCCCGTTCATTCCGCTGAACGCCGATGATTCCAGTCTCCCCGTCGCCGGGTTGGAGTTCGCTTTTACGAATACGTCGGATCGGCCTCTGGAGCTCGTGTATTCCTTCCATGCCGTCCATTTCATGCAGGTCGAGGGGGAGGGAGATCACTGCGTCCATCGAATGGACAAAGGTTTTGTTCTTCATCAGTCTCCGACAAAGGATAAACCGTGGGCGCAGGGTTCCTTCTCCGCCGTAACGGATCAGGCCGACGTCAAAGTCGATTGCGCCTGGTTCAGGGGAAGCTGGTTCGATCCGATCACCATGGTATGGAAATCGGTGGAAGAGGGGAGCGCGGTCGATAAGCCGGCATTCGAGGAAGGCCGAGCAAGCCCCGGCGGGAGCCTCTACGTGCCGATCGAGCTGCAGCCTGGCGAGAGCCGGACGATCAAGCTGATGCTGTCGTGGTACGTTCCGGAATCAAACCTGGCGCAGGGAGACGTAGACGATCCGCTATCGAACGAGGATACGCCAAACCGCCAATCGAAAGCGTTTCACAAGCCCTGGTACGCAGGGAAATTCGACGGTATCGCGTCCGTCTCGGAGTACTGGACAAGCCAATACGATAGATTAAGAGAAGAGAGCGAAAGCTTTTACCATGCCGTTAACGATACGACGCTTCCGGACGAGGTGAAGGAGGCGGTAACCGCCAACTTATCGATCCTGAGGTCGCCGACCGTACTCAGACAATCCGACGGCAAGCTGTGGGCGTTCGAAGGCTGCGACGATTCGTGGGGCAGCTGTCACGGCACTTGCACCCACGTCTGGAACTATGCCCAGGCGATCCCGCACCTTTTTCCCGAATTGGAGCGCGGTCTTCGCCTGACGGAATTCAACGAAGGCCAGAATGGCGAAGGGCATCAGAACTTCCGCATCCCGCTGCCTATACAGCCTGCGACTCACTTGTTCCACGCAGCCAGCGACGGCCAGCTCGGCGGAATCATGAAGGTTTACCGGGAGTGGAGGATCGTCGGGGATACGCAGTGGCTGGAGGCCCTGTGGCCCAAAGTCAAGGGGAGCCTGGACTACTGCATCAGAACCTGGGATCCCGATGAAGCGGGCGCGTTGACCGAGCCGCATCATAACACGTACGATATCGAGTTTTGGGGTCCCGACGGCATGTGTTCCTCCATCTATCTGGGAGCGCTGAAGGCGGCATCCCTCATGGCCGAAGCGCTTGGAGACGACAAGGGGCGGTATGAGGAAATCTATCGCAAGGGCAGAGATTACTTGGAGACGGAACTGTTCAATGGGGAATATTTCGAACAGAAAGTCGTTTGGGAGGGGCTCCGGGCTCCAGCCCCCGTTCATGCCGACACCGATTCCGACAGGAATCTGGATTACTCCCCCGAAGCGATGGAACTGCTCCGCAAGGAAGGCCCTAAATACCAGTATGGCAAAGGGTGTCTGTCCGACGGGATTATCGGAGCGTGGCTGGCGGAAATGTGCGGACTGGGAGACATTCTGGACCGGGAAAAAGTAAAGAGTCACCTGCTGAGCGTGCATAAGTACAATCTGAAGGGGGATCTCTCCGAGCATGCCAATCCTCAGCGTCCAGGATACGCGCTGGGCCGGGAAGGAGGACTGCTCCTGTGCACCTGGCCTAAGGGCGGGCGGCTCTCGCTGCCGTTCGTCTACAGCAACGAAGTGTGGACGGGAATCGAGTACCAGGTCGCCTCGCATCTGATCGCCTTGGGCTGCGTCGAAGAGGGGCTGGAGATCGTGCGGATCTGCCGCGACAGATACGACGGGATCGTTCGCAATCCGTTCGATGAATACGAATGCGGACACTGGTATGCCCGCGCGCTGGCTTCCTACGGACTGATTCAAGCCTGGAGCGGAATCCGCTACGATGCGGTCGACGAAACGCTGTACGTGGCCGCAAGAGGGGATGGGGACTATCGCAGCTTCTTGTGCACGAACGAAGGATATGGTATAGCTGGTATAAGGGGAGGACAGCCCTACGTCGAGGTTCGATCCGGGCGGATTCCCGTCAAACAGATCAAGTTGAACTAGTCGGTCCGAAAGGTGAAAACATGAACGAGAAGAACGAGAACAGAAAGAAGCCCAGCATCAAGGAGATCGCCGACCGGACGGGATTCTCGCCGGCGACGGTATCGCTTGTGCTCAATCGGAAAGGCTCCTTCTCCGACGAAACGAAGCATCTGATTCGCCAAGCTTACGCGGAGCTCAGCCATGACCGGGCGCTCGCGGAGGGGAGACTGTTCATTCGAGTGCTGATCGAACAGTATGCTTCCTTCGAGAACGATCCGTACTACAGCGAGATCATTCAAGGTATCGAGAAGGAATGCAGCCTGCTGGGTTACGAGATGGTGCTCACCTTCGTTCGGGAAGGCTATGACTCCCGGGCTTGGCTGAACCAGGTCGGCGGGCTGATCGCGCTGGGAGGGGGTCTGATTACCGACGCGCTTGTCGGAGAACTGCGGCAGTCGGAGATTCCTCTCGTTCTCGTCGATAACTATACGTACAAAGGGGATGTTCTGTCCGTTCATTCCGATCATTACGGAGCAGGGTTTCTGGCGACGGAATATTTAATCGGACGCGGGCATCGGCGGATCGGATTCATCAGCGGCCCCGTGAAGTACAAGTCGCTGGTCGATCGGTATGCCGGCTACTGCGCCGCGCTGATGGCGCACGGAATGCCGCTCGATCCGCGGTATGTCACTCCGAATTTCGACGATAGCTATATTAAAGGCTATAAAGAGATGAACTATCTGCTCGAGCTTCCGGAGAGGCCGACCGCGGTATTCGCGGTCAGCGACCGAGCGGCATTCGGCGCCCTGCAAGCGATGAACGAAGCGGGCTTAACGAACGAAGAGCCGATCGAACTGATCGGATGCGACAATATCGGGGGAAGCCAGGGAATGGCCGAGAAGATCGCCACCGTGAATATTCCCCGCTTCGAGGTCGGCCAGATGTCCGTCCGGTTTCTCGTCGAGGCGGTCAAGGGAAACACTCTGGTCGGCAAAGTGGTCATTCCCGGAACGTTGGCGCTGCCGGTCGAAGAATAAGCCGTTGAAGAGGACTGCAGAATCCCGCAAGGGATTTTGCGGCTCAACAATTAAAGCGCTTGCAACCCGAGGCGCAACGCATTATACTTGAGAACAAGAAGCAAAGACCGTTTCCATTCTTTTATGGAATCGGTACCAGAAAGTTATTGAGGTCTTTTGTTGGATAATGCCGAAATTAAAGGGTTTAACTGATGTCATTAGAGGGGATTACGCACGAATTTATGGTATCGGTACCATAAAGGTTGATTACGAAAAGGTGGTGATCGCCCTTAAATCGACAGCGCCAAGTAAGCGGAAGAGCATCTGAGCAATGCGATTAACAAAATCCAAGTAGGGGGAACGTGTCGGTGAAAACAAAATCTTATCTCGGGTTCATTCTGGTTCTCTGCGTCATTTTGGTGGTCAGCGCTTGCAGTTCGTCCAACAACAAAAATAACGCCAGCTCCGCTCCCAGTCCTTCCAGTCCGTCGAATGCGGCGGGATCCAACGAGAAAGTTTCCCTTAAACTGTGGTACTGGAACGGCGCGATCTCGGATTCCGTCATCGAGGCGGCGAGGCAGAAATTCCCCAATGTCGAGCTGAATGCGGAGAAGCTTCCTTCGGGCGGCGATTATCTGACTAAGCTGAAGACGACGATTTCCGGCGGAGGCAGCGGTCCGGACATTGTCGCAATGGACAGCTGGGTCGCATCGATGCTGGAGTACAAAGAAAAGTTCGTCAATCTGTACGATCACGGGGCCAGAGACATTCAAAGCCAGTATTTGGACTGGAAGTGGAAGATGGCCGCCGACGCCAAGGACGAATACTTGATCGGCCTGCCGATCGACGTCGCGCCGGTCGTGCTGTATTATCGCGGCGACGTTTACGAGCAAGCCGGCCTTTCCAGTGCGCCCGAGGACGTCAAAGGTCAAATCGCGACCTGGGAAGACTTCTTCGAGCTCCTGAAGAAGGTGAAGGATTCGACCGGCACCCAGACGATGACGCTGGTGGATGTGTTCCGCAGCATTATCGGCCAGAACAGCGAAGGCTTCTTTGATCTCGAAGGCAACTATATCGGCGATCAGGAGCACATCAAGAGAGCTTGGGATCTCTCCGTGAAGGCTTACCAGGAAGGCTTGACCTTCCCGGCGTCCAACGACAGCGAGATCAACGCGTCCCTGAACAACGGCGCTATCACATCTATGATCGGCGCGAGCTGGGTCGTGGGCGACCTGCTGGGTGCGGCTCCGGATACGAACGGGAAGTGGAAAATCGCGTACCCTCCAGGCGGAGTTGGCAACCAGGGCGGCTCCTTCTTCGGAGTGCTGAAATCGACCAAGTACCCGCAGGAAGCGTACGACGTACTTAAATTCCTGCTCGGACCGGACAATCAGATTGCGAGCTACAAGGAATTCGGCAACTATCCGTCCACGCCGGAAATTTACGATTCGCCGGATATGGTGAACGAGCATGAGTTTTTCGGAGGTCAGGACTTGAGCGCGGTATTCGCCGACGCGGCCAAGGACGTCCAAATTCCGCACACGAACGCCAACGACGATATGGTCGGCAATTCGCTCGTCGAATCGTTGAAGCTGGTCGACGTGCAGAAGCAGGACTCGGAGAAGGCTTGGACGAGCGCCCAGGACAAAATCAAGCGACAGCTTTCTCGGTAATTCGATTCTTATCCTAGGAACGAAATAGGAGACGGGGGCGGGGACCGGCAAGTCGGACCCTGCCTCGTCAAATTCACGGGGGAATGAGCATGGGAGCTCTATTCAAGGAGATTATCAAAAACCGAATACTGTATTTGTTTATTTCTCCATTCTATATTTTGTTTTTGATCTTTTCGGTATTTCCGATTTTCTTCTCCATGTATCTCTCCACGCAGAAGTGGGACGGCATAGGCGAGATGAAGAGCGTCGGTTTGAACAATTTCAAGTATATGCTGACCGATCCGTCCTTCTGGCAAGCGCTGGTCAATAACTTGGCGTTATGGGTGATGGGCAACGCTCCTCAGTTGTTCTGCGCCCTGGTCGTGGCTTTCGTCATCAACCTGTCCATTGTCCGCTTCAAAGGTTTTTTCAAGATCGCCTTTTTTCTTCCGAATATTACGGCTATGGTCGCAGTCGTTATTATATTTCAATCCCTGTTCGGCAATGAATACGGCCTGATCAATTTTGTGCTGGAGAAGCTGGGCCTGGGCAAAATTCCGTGGTTCAACACCGAATTCGGAGTTCGCACCATCATTGCCGCGATGATCGGCTGGAGGTACATGGGCTACAACGCGATCATTTTCCTCGCCGGATTGCAGCGAATACCGAAGGATCTTTACGAAGCGGCCGAGCTGGACGGCGCCAGAACGCATCAGGTTTTCTGGAGAATTACGCTGCCGATGCTCAGGCCGATCATCCTGTTCGCCGTCATGATGTCGACGATCGGCGGCTTCCAGATCTTCACCGAACCGCAGGTGCTGGCCGGCAACAACAGTTCGCCGTATCCGGGCTCGGACACGATCGTGCTGTATATGTTCCGCGAAGGCTTTATTTACCAGAATTACGGGTATGCGGCCGCGGTATCGTGGGTGCTGTTCGTTATTATCGGCATCATATCGATCATTAATTGGAAGCTATTCAATAAGTCCGATGATTGAGACAAGGGGTGAACAAATTCATGCGTCATAACCTGCTGATCAGCAAAACATTTGCTCATGCCTTTTTGGTCATCGGCGTGTTGCTGTCCATATTCCCGTTCTATTGGCTGGTGGTCATGTCCACCAATGAAACGGCCGCGATCTTTGCTGTCCCGCCCAGGTTTACCTTCGGCGATTCGTTCGCGACCAACTTCGGGAAAGTCATGGACAGCATCGACTTCTGGCGAGCGCTGCTGAATACGCTGTTCGTCGCGTCGGTCAGTACCGCGCTGCAGCTCTTCTTTAATTCCTTAACGGGCTTTACCTTCTCCAAATTCAAGTTTCCGGGACGGCACCTTCTGTTTTTCCTGATGATGGCCACGATGATGATCCCGGGCCAGATGCTGCTCGTTCCGCAGTTTATCATCATGAAGGAGATCGGCTGGATCGGCAGCTATTACGCATTAATCGTACCGGGCATCGCTACAGCCTTCGGCATTTTCTGGATCCGGCAGTACGCAATGGCTATTCACGACGAGCTGCTGGAGGCGGCCACGATCGACGGGTGCAGCAAGTTCGGGCTGTATTGGCGCATCGCGCTGCCGATTCTGAAGCCGGCTCTGGCTTTCTTGGCGATTACGACGTTCATGGGCGTGTGGGAGGATTACTTATGGCCGCTCATCATCCTTAACGATTCCTCCAAGTTCACGCTGATGCTCGTGCTGCAGCAATTAAAATCGGTGCATACGGCCGATTACTCGATGGTGATGACGGGGACGCTGTTGGCGACGATTCCACTCATTGTTTTCTTCTTGATCATCAGTCGTCAATTCATCGCGGGCATTATGGAAGGGGCAGTAAAAAGTTGAAAAAGTTTGATGTCATTGTGATCGGGGACGCCAACATCGATCTGATCGTGGTGGGCGGCAATCAAGTTCCGGCCAAAGGGCAGGAAATCTTCGTGGACAATATGCTGATGAACGTCGGAGGCGGCGCGGCCCTGTTCGCGATCTCGCTGGCCAAGCTTGGCCTTCGCGTCGCCTTTAACGGCATTCTCGGCGACGATCATTTGGGAAGATTCATTCGCGAGGAGTTCGCCCTGCACGGGATAGATACCTCTTTTATCAAGACGAGCGCGATCCACCATACCGGCATCTCCATTGCTTTCAACACGGATTCGGACCGCTCCTTCATTTCCTATGCCGGCTCCAACCAGGAACTGCGCATGGACCATATCGATCTGGAGGAAATGGCGCTAGGCGGCCATGTCCACATTACCGGATACAAGGGAAGAAGCAATCACGAGCGCTACTTGACTGCGGTCAAGCGGTTGAAGGAACGAGGACTGACGCTGTCCTGCGATGTAGGCTGGGACGATACGGAGGAATGGTACGAGGGCGTGTTCGAGCTGATGAGCCATATGGACGTCTTCTTCATGAACGAAACGGAGGCGCGTCATTACACCCGGCTTGAGAAAGTAGAGGATTGCCTGCGCTATATGGGCGAGTACGGCAAGCAAGTCGTCATTAAGCTGGGCGCCAGAGGCGCAGCCGCCGTGATGGACGGCGTGCAATACTCGTGCACGGCTTATCCTGTGCGGCTCGTGGATACGACGGGAGCAGGCGACTCGTTCAACTCCGGCTATTTGTACGGCTTCTTGTCCGGGTTGGATATCGCCGCCTGCTTGAAGTACGGTAATGCCAGCGGCGCCCTGTCCGTCGGGGCTTACGGAGGAAGCACGGGCGCGAAGGATTTGGCCGGCCTGGAAGATTTCATTCGGGAACACGATTCCGAGCTGTCCCAGTCGCAGACGGTGGCGCATGGAAGCCAGCTTTGAATACAACTCGCGATACTTAAGGAGAATGCGGCATGCAAACCATTGAAATTCCGGGCGCGGGCAAAAAAATGTCGCGGCTGATTATGGGCACGGGAGATTTGAGGGTGATGGACGAACCCAAGCGGCAGATGTTCGATGCGTATATCGCCGCCGGGGGCAACGCGTTCGATACCGCCCATCAATATCGCGGCAAAGAAAAAATACTCGGAGACTGGATCGCGGAGAAGAAGATTCGCGACCGGGTCGTCATTCTGTGCAAGGGCGCCCATCACGACGACGGAAGTCCGGGGCCCCGCGTCAATCCGGGAGCCATTCGCAAGGATTTGTCCGAAAGCCTGGAGAGATTAGGCACCGACTATATCGATCTCTACATGCTCCATCGCGACGATCCGACCGTGGAGGTCGGACCGATCGTCGAAGAGCTGAACGAGCAGCTCGCCGCCGGGAAAATCCGGGCGATCGGCGCATCCAACTGGGCGTACCGGCGAGTTCAGGAGGCGAACGAATATGCCGAGGCGCGCGGACTGACGGGATTTGCGTTCAGCAGCACGAACTTGAGCCTGGCCAAGGCCAACGAACCCAGGTGGGAAGGCTGCATCTCCGCCGATCGGCCGACGGTCGACTGGCATGCGCGCACGCGGATTCCGCTGCTGTCCTGGTCGGCGCAGGCGGGCGGTTTTTTCTCGGGCCACTTTACGCCGGATAATCGGTCGGACTCCGAGATGGTCCGCGTCTATTACAGCGAAGAGAACTGGGAACGGTACCGGCGGGCGATGGAGTTGGCGGAGCGCATGGGTGTTCCGCCTATTCGAATCTCGCTGGCCTATGTGCTCTACCAGGCTTTTCCCACAGGAGCCATTATCGGCCCCCGCAATCCGGCGGAGCTTGAGGATTCCGTTAAGGCCATGAATTTGCGGCTCACCCAACAAGAGGTCGACTGGCTCGATCTGAGAACGGAGGAGATTGGACGATGATCAGACATAAGCTGGCCGCGCAACTGTACACGCTCAGGAACGAAGCGAAGAAGGATTTCCCCGGCGTCTTGAGGCGATTGAAGGAGATGGGCTGGGCGGCCGTCCAGATCGACGGGCTGCACGGTTATCCCGCGCGCGATATTGCCGCCGTCATGAAGGAGTTGGGGCTGAGAGCGGCGGGAATGCACGTCGGGCTGGAGCGGATGAAGAACGACTTGAAGGCCGTGCTGGAGGAAGCCGATCTCTTCGAAACTCCGGATTTCATCTGCCACTCGCTTCCTGACGGACTCCAAAACGTGGAGGGTTACATCAGCGTTAAGAAGGATTTGCTGGAGGTCGCCTCCAACATCAAGGGGACGCGTTATCGCGCAGGCTATCATAACCATGATTTCGAATTCCATACGACAATCGAGAACAAATTCGCCCTCGAATATTTGCTGGACGATCCGTCCGTCTATGCGGAGATCGATACGTATTGGGTGCGCAAAGCCGGACACGACCCGCTATCTTTCATTCGCCAATACGCGAACCGCATGCCGATTCTGCATCTCAAGGATATGACGGCGGACGACAGGCAGACGTTCGCCGAGATCGGAGCGGGGGTCATCGATTTTGCGCCTATCCTCCAATGGGGACTGCAGAATGGCGTCGAATGGTTCGCGGTGGAGCAGGACTACTGCTCGGGAAGTCCGTTCGACAGCTTGGCGATGAGCCTGGAACATTTGTTGAAGCTGGAAAAAACGTTGGGATGAAATCGGATAGAAAGCGGGGAGCGTCGCGATGTTTTTCACCGAATCGAAATTAAACGCCCGATTAAAGCAGCTGAGCGAAGCGCGCTATCGCGATGCCATTCCGCTGACGGCATTCGGAGCCGTTGAGGACAGGCATGGAGAGATCGGAGAAGCGCCTCCTGCGGGAGAGCCCGAATTCGAGCTTAGGCTCGGGGAAACCTGGAAAGGCCGCGACCGCTATGTCTGGCTGACGCGTTCGGTCGAGATTCCGTCGGAATGGGCGGGTAAGACCGCGCTCGGGCGCTTCGACTTCGGAGAGACGGGCGGGGGCAACAACGAAGGCTTCGAAGCGCTGCTCTATTGGAACGGAGCGCCGTACCAGGGCGTGGACAGCAATCACCAAGAGGTGTTCCTGCCGACCGGCTCGGCCGGTTCGACGGGAAGGCTGGATATTCGGCTATGGTCGGGGCTGGAAGGCGGAGGCCCGCCCCGGGAGAGGGCGCACACGATTCGCCGCGCCGAGCTCTGTTGGCTGGACGAGCAAACGGACGATCTGTATTACACGGGGACAGCGGTGCTGGATACGATTCGGGTACTGGAGAACGGTTGCTCCGACCGCATCGCTCTGACCAAGGCGCTGGATCGTGCGCTGCTGGCGATCGACTGGTCCTATCCGGAATCGGAAGCTTTCTATGCTTCCGTCTGCGAGGCGAGGGAGCGCCTGCACGAAGAGCTGTCCAAGCTCGACAAGCATTCCGCGGTTACGGTAACGGCAGTCGGGCATACGCATATCGACGTCGCCTGGCTGTGGCGGCTTAAGCATACGAGGGAGAAGAGCGCCCGCTCGTTCTCTACGGTGCTGCGCCTGATGGAGCGGTTCCCGGAATACGTATTTTTGCAGACGCAGCCTCAGCTCTACGCGTACCTCAAGCAGGATTATCCGCAAATCTACGAGCAGATCCGCGAGCGGATTCGCGAAGGACGTTGGGAGATCGGCGGAGGCATGTGGCTGGAAGCGGACTGTAACCTGACCTCCGGGGAATCGCTTGTCCGGCAGTTTCTGTTCGGCACGCGCTTCATGCGCGAGGAGTTCGGAGCGGAGAGCAAGTACCTGTGGCTGCCGGACGTGTTCGGCTACAGTTGGGCGCTGCCGCAAATTCTGCGCAAATCCGGCTTCGATACGTTCATGACGACGAAGATCAGCTGGAACCAATACAACCGGATGCCGCACGATACGTTCCGCTGGCGCGGACTCGACGGCTCGGAGGTGCTGACGCATTTCATTACGACGCCGGACGATTGGGAAGAGGCCAACGCCTTCTTCTATACGTATAACGGCCTTCTGACCGCGGAGACGGTGCAAGGGGCCTGGAACGCCTACAGCGACAAGGAGATCAACCAGGAGCTTCTGCTGTCCTACGGCTACGGGGACGGAGGGGGCGGCGTCAACCGGGAGATGCTGGAGATGTGCCGCAGGCTCGACAAGCTTCCCGGTCTGCCGCACGTGAAGCCGGGCCGCGCGGACGATTATTTCGAGCGGCTTCAGAAGACGGTCGAAGAGTCTGATCGATACGTGCATACGTGGGACGGCGAGCTGTATTTGGAATATCACCGCGGAACGTACACCAGCCAGGCTTACAACAAGAAGATGAACCGCAAGCTCGAATTGCTGTACCGCGAGACCGAATGGCTGAGCGCGGTCGCCGCGACCGTGCAAGGGGACTGGAACGGCTATCGGCAGCGTCAGCTGAACGAGGGCTGGACGATCCTTCTGCGCAACCAGTTCCATGACATTATTCCGGGCTCCTCGATCGCGGAGGTCTATCAGGACAGCCGGGAAGAGTACGCCGAGGCCGAGGCCATCGCGGCGAAGGTCTGGGAAGAAGCCGCGCAGTCCGTCGGCGGCGCGGCGACGGAAAGAACGTTCGTCGTCTTCAACAGTTCTTCGTGGGCCAGACGGGATGTGCTGGAGCTGGACGGGAGCGCCGCGGCCTCCGGCAGCGCTTGGACGGATGCCGAGGGCCGCCCGCTGCGGGCGCAGTTGGCCGAGGGAACATGGCGCATCGAGACGCCGGTCATCCCCTCGCTGGGTCTGGCCCACATTCATTGCGCGCCGAAGTCGGCGGGGGCTGGCGATGGAGACGGAGAGCGCATTCCCTTTCGATTGGACGGCCGTTCGCTGCAGACGCCGTATTACGAGCTGGCGTGGAACGAAGCGGGCCAACTGACCCGAATCTACGACAAGGATCACGGACGCGACGTGCTGGCGAGCGGGCAGCGGGGCAACGTGCTGCAAGTGTTCGAGGATAAGCCGCTCCATTTCGATGCCTGGGACATCGACATCTTCTACCGGGAGAAGATGAAGGAGGTGTCCGATCTGGTTTCCGCCGAGCTGGTGGGGACGGGGCCGCTGGCGGCCGCGGTCGAATTCGAATGGCGCTGCGGGCAATCCGTCGTCATCCAGAGGATGACCGTCTACGCCGATAGCCGGCGCATCGACTTCAAGACGCGCGTCGACTGGCGGGAGCGTCAGCGGCTGCTCAAGGTCGCTTTCCCTGTGGACGTGCGCGCGACGGAGGCGACCTACGACATTCAGTTCGGCAACGTCAAGCGCCCTACGCACTGGAATACGAGCTGGGACTGGGCGCGCTTCGAGACGGTCGGACATCAATGGGCCGACCTGTCCGAGCGCGGCTACGGCGTCAGCCTGTTGAACGATTGCAAATACGGCTACGACATCAAGGACAACGTGATGCGGCTGTCCCTGATCAAATCGGCCGTTCATCCCGATCCGGACGCGGACATCGGCGAGCACTCGTTTGTCTATGCCCTTTACCCGCACGAGGGAGACTGGTATTCGGCAGGCACGGTTCGGGAAGCGTGGAGCCTCAACAATCCGCTTACCGCCCGGAAGGGCTCCGGCGCGAAGCCAGGCGGCTTCTCCTTGCTGACGCTGTCGGCTCCGAACGTGATGGTCGACGCCGTGAAGAAGTCGGAGGACGGCGAACGGCTCGTCGTGCGCGTTCATGAATACGCGGGCCTGCGCAGCCGGGTGGAGATGACCGGAGACTGCCGGATCGTGTCCTTGCGGGAGTGTACCTTGATGGAGCAGCCCATGTCCGGCGCGGCCGAATCCGAGTCCGCAAGCTTCGAGATCAAGCCTTACGAGATCAAGACGTTCATCGTGAAGCTGGCGTAGGACGCAGCCCGCGAAGCACGTTCAAACCATACAAATCGAGGGACGGCAATGAACAAAATTCGATTGACCATGGCGCAAGCGCTGTTGAAATTTCTGGATCGGCAATACGTATCCGTGGACGGCGAGGAAACGAAATTCGTCGCCGGGGTGATGGGCATATTCGGTCACGGCAACGTTACGGGCATCGGCGAGGCGCTGGAGCGGGGTGCCGCCGGCAGCCTGGCCTTCATTCAGGGGAAGAACGAGCAAGGGATGGTGCACGCGGCGACGGCCTATGCGAAACAAAAGAACCGCAGGCAAATCTTCGCGTGCACGTCCTCCATCGGACCGGGCGCGCTCAATATGGTAACGGGAGCCGCTACGGCGACGGTGAACCGGATTCCCGTCCTGCTGCTGCCCGGAGACAACTTCGCTTCCCGGCAGCCCGACCCGGTGCTTCAGCAACTGGAGGTTCCCGGAGACTACACGGTATCGGCCAACGATTCGTTCAAGGCGGTCAGCCGCTTCTGGGATCGTATCGTCCGTCCCGAGCAGCTGATGCAGTCGCTGCTGCACGCCATGCGCGTGCTGACCGATCCGGCCGATACGGGGGCCGTGACGCTCGCGTTGCCGCAGGACGTCCAGGCGGAAGCTTACGATTATCCGGAGAGCTTCTTCGCGAAGCGCGTCCACTGCCTGGAGCGCCGTCCGCCGGCTCCGGACGCCTTACAGCGGGCGGTCGAGCTGGTCGCGAGCAAGCGGAGGCCGCTGCTGGTTGCGGGCGGAGGCGTTCACTACGCGGACGCGACCAAGGAGCTGCTGGCTTTCGCCGAGGATTTCGGCATTCCGGTCGCGGAGACGCAGGCGGGCAAGAGCGCGATGGCCTGGAATCATCCGCTGAGCCTCGGAGGAGTCGGCACGACCGGCACTCTGGCGGCGAACCGATTCGCCGCCGAAGCCGATCTGATCATTGGGGTCGGCACGCGGTTTACCGATTTTACGACGGCCTCCAAATCGGCGTTCCGGAACCCGGAAGCGGCCTTCCTGAGTCTGAACGTCAGCTCGTTCGACACGGCGAAGCTGGACGCGGCGGCCGTGACGGCGGATGCCAAGCTTACGCTCGTTGCGCTCCGGGAGCGGTTATCGGAACGCGGCTATCGGTCCGGCTATGAGGCGGAATCCATTAGAGAGAGCAAGGCGGAGTGGGATCGGGAGGTCGATCGGCTATACGGCCTGGAGTCGCCGGAGGGGCTGACGCAGACGAGGGCGCTGGGCATCGTCAACGAATTCGCCGGTCCGAGGGCCGTCGCGGTCGGCGCGGCCGGGAGCCTTCCGGGCGATCTGCATCGGCTCTGGCGCTGCAGCGAGCCGAAAACCTATCACCTGGAATACGGCTTCTCTTGCATGGGCTACGAGATTTCCGGCGCGTTCGGAGCCGCGCTCGCGGAGCCGGAGCGTGACGTCTACGCGATCGTCGGCGACGGCAGCTTCCTGATGCTGCATTCGGAGCTGGTGACCGCCATTCAGGAAGGGGTCAAGCTGACCGTTCTGCTCTTCGACAACAGCGGCTTCCAGTGCATTCACAATCTGCAGAGAGAGCATGGCAGCGACGGCTTCGGCAACGAGTTCCGCTTCCGCTCCAAGGAGAGCGGAAAGCTGGACGGCGCTCGTCTGCCCATCGATTTCGCGACGATCGCGCGCGGTCTCGGGGCGGCGGCTTACACGGCGCGCGACGCCGAGCAGCTGAAGCGGGCGTTGAACGACGCGAAGGCGGAGCGAGGTCCGGCGCTGATCGAGATCAAGGTGCTCGCGGGAACGAATACGGGCGGTTACGAATCGTGGTGGCACGTGGGCGTGCCCGCAGCGTCAGCCAGCGGCAAGGTGCTGGAGGCACACGGGAGAATGCGGCAGCGAGTCGAGGCCGCTCGCCCTTATTAACGGGAGGGGAAGACATGAACGCGGTACGATTCAATTCCGACAGAGAGCTCGATTTCGTGGCGATAGGACGACTGTGCATCGACCTGAACGCGAACGAAATCCATCGTCCGATGGAGGAGACAGTCACCTTCACCAAGTACGTCGGCGGCTCGCCGGCCAACATCTGCATCGGAATGTCCCGTCTGGGCATGAAATCCGGGTTTATCGGCAAAGTGGCGGACGATCAGATGGGCCGGTTCATCGCGCAATATTTGCGCGATTGCGGCATCGACCTGTCAGGCGTCGTCACGGATCGGACCGGGGCGGTTACAGGACTGGCCTTCACAGAAATCAAGAGCCCCGAGGACTGCAGCATTCTGATGTACCGGGATAACGCTGCCGACCTGCTGCTCGCGCCGGACGAGGTCGACGAGGCGCTGATCGCGCGCAGCAAGACGCTGCTGGTCTCGGGTACGGCGCTCGCGAAGAGCCCGTCTCGCGAGGCGGTGCTGCTGGCGCTTCGCTATGCCCGCAAGCACGGCGTCAAAGTCGTTTTCGACATTGACTATCGGCCCTATACATGGAAATCCCCGGAGGAGACGGCGGTTTATTATCAGCTCGCAGCGGAGAAGAGCGACATTATCATCGGCACGCGCGAGGAGTTCGATAGGCTGGAGCGGTTTGACGGCGATCGCGAGCGCAGCGACGATGCGACGGCGAAAGCGTGGTTCGATCATTGCGCGGAGATCGTCGTCATCAAGCACGGCAAGGACGGTTCGATCGCCTACGGCAAGGATGGGAGCGCGGAGCGGGGCTCGATCTTCCCGGCGAAGGTCGTCAAGACGTTCGGCGCGGGCGACTCCTATGCCGCCGGATTCATCTATGGTTTGATGCAGGGCTGGGAAGTCGGCCGCAGCATGGCCTTCGGCAGCGCGTGCGCTTCGATCGTCATCTCCAGCCACAGCTGTTCCGACGCCATGCCGAGGCTTCGGCAGGTCGAGGATTTCATGCGGTCGGCGCAACGTCAATAATGCGAGAGGTGGTATCCGAAATGATTCAAACAGCCGCAATCTTGAAAAACTTCATCGGGGGCGAGTGGGTCGCCTCCGATTCGACCGTAACCGAACCCGTATACAATCCGGCGACCGAGGAGGTTCTGGCTCATGTTCCGATCTCCTCAAAGACGGATCTGGATCGCGCCGTCGCGGCGGCGAAGGAGCAGTTCAAAACCTGGAGCAAAACTCCCGTCCCTCGCAGAGCCCGAATCTTGTTCAAGTACCAGCAGCTGCTGACGGAGCATTGGGAAGAGCTGGCCGAGATCATTACGAAGGAAAACGGGAAGAGCTACCACGAAGCGCACGGGGAGGTGCTGCGCGGCATCGAATGCGTGGAATTCGCGGCCGGAGCGCCTTCGCTGATGATGGGCAAGCAGCTTCCGGACATCGCGACGAACGTGGAGTCGGGGATGTATCGTTACCCGATTGGCGTCATTGGCGGCATTACCCCGTTCAACTTCCCCATGATGGTCCCCTGTTGGATGTTCCCTCTTGCGATCGCCTGCGGCAACGCCTTCGTATTGAAGCCGTCCGAACGCACACCGCTGCTTGCCAATCGTCTGGCCGAGCTCATCCGGGAGGCCGGTCTGCCGGACGGAGTACTAAACGTCGTTCACGGCTCGCATGACATCGTGAACGGCCTGTTGGAGCATCCGGACGTAATCGCGATCTCTTTCGTCGGCTCCCAGCCGGTCGCCGAACACGTCTACAAGACGGCCTCGGCGCGGGGCAAGAGAGTGCAAGCGCTGGCCGGCGCCAAAAATCATACCATCGTCATGCCGGACGCGGACATGGACGGGGCGGTCTCGCAAATTATGAACGCCGCATTCGGCTCCGCCGGAGAGCGATGCATGGCTTGCGCGGTCGTCGTTCCCGTTGCGGAGGCCTACGATTTGCTGGTCGGGAAGCTCGTGGCTGCGGCCGACCGACTGGTCGTCGGCAACGGAATGGACAAGGAGGTTTTCCTTGGACCGGTCATTCGCGGCCCGCATAAGGATCGTACGCTGGGCTACATCGAATCGGGCGAGAGCGAAGGGGCGGTTCTCCTCAGAGACGGGCGTCGGGACGCGACAAGCGGCGGCGAGGGCTATTTCGTCGGACCGACGATCTTCGATCAAGTGACCTGCGAGATGAAAATATGGCAGGAAGAGATTTTCGCGCCGGTGCTGTCGATCGTTCGCGCCGATTCGCTGGAGCAGGCGATCGAGATCGCCAACCGTTCCGAGCTGGCCAACGGGGCTTGCATTTTCACGCAGGACGGCTCCAACGTGCGGCAATTCCGCGAGACGATCGATGCCGGCATGCTGGGCGTCAATCTGGGCGTTCCGGCTCCCATGGCCTTCTTCCCGTTCTCCGGGTGGAAAAAATCGTTTTACGGAGACCTGCATGCCAACGGCACGGACGGAGTGGAATTTTATACGAGAAAGAAAATGGTCACCTCCCGCTGGTAGAACCGGCCCCAACCTCTACGGGAAAGAAGGCTGCTAGGATGAGCAAACTAATCGTAAAACCCCGCCCGGCTCCGGACGACGAAGGCAATGTGCTTCGCATTACCCCGGAATCGGCCGGCTGGGCGCACGTCGGATTCGAGGTGTACCGGCTGGAGCCCGGGGCGACGCTGCGGCGAGCCACCGAAGAGCGCGAAGCTTGCCTCGTTCTCCTGGGAGGCGTGGCGGACGTGACGACCTCCTCCGGATCGCAATGGCAGCGGATCGGACGCCGGATGAGCGTCTTCGAGAAAATTCCCCCGTTCTCCGTCTACGTTCCCTCCGGAGACGAGTTTACGCTGACCGCACGTTCGGAGCTGCGGCTTGCGGTTTGCTGGGCGCCCGGCATGGGAAGCGCGGAAGCTCGGTTGATCTCCCCCGAGCAAACGGCGGTCGAGCATCGAGGCGAAGGCGTCACCGCTCGGCTCATCCATCATATTCTGCCGGAGACGGAAGCCGCGGACAGCTTGCTCGTGGTGGAGGTATTCACGCCGGCCGGCCACTGGTCGAGCTTTCCTCCGCACAAGCATGATCGCGACGCGCTGCCGGACGAATCCCTGCTAGAGGAGACCTATTACTATGAGGTCAGCCCGAAGCAAGGGTTTGCCGTTCAGAGAGTCTATACCGACGATCGCTCGTTGGACGAGACGCTGGCCGTGAACGACGGAGAGGTCGTTCTCGTACCGGAAGGGTACCACCCGGTGTCGGCTCCACCCGGCTACGAAGTCTATTATTTGAACGTGATGGCCGGACCTAGACGGACTTGGAGAATCGCCAACGATCCCGCTCACGCCTGGCTCGTACCCGGGGCCCCTGTCGGAGAGGGAGCCATCGACGAGGCAACGAAGAGGAATTCCGGAGGAATTCGTCGAAACTAACCATGACCATGTTTACTGACGAGAATTAAAGGGTGAGTCTATTGCAAGCGAAAATCAAAGACGTGGCCCGAGTGGCCGGAGTCTCTGTGACCACGGTATCGAGAGTGTTGAACGGCGAGAAATACGTCAAGGACGAGATGCGAAGGAAGGTCAATAAGGCGATCGAACAGCTGGGGTACGCGCCGAGCCATATCGCGCGCAGCCTGGTGCTCAAGAAGACGAACCTGATCGGCGTCATCGTGCCCGATTTGACCTCCAGCTTCTATTCGACCATCCTGAGCAGTGTCGAGGAAGCCGCGAGCTCGAACGGCTATAATCTGCTGGTGTGCAACATTATAGAGGACATCGACAAGGAGCTGAAGTACCTTAACGTCTTTACGGAAATGCGCGTGGAAGGCATCATTATCATGCACGAGAAAATCAACGAAGACATTCGCGCGCAAATCCACAAGACGAACATCCCGGTCGTATTTTCCAGTGTCAAGCCGATGGATCAGGACTTCACTTCCATTATCATCGACGACTATCAGGCGGCTTACGACGCCACGAAATATTTAATCGAGCTGGGCCACGACAGCATCGGGTTTATCGGCGGCGACCTGCGCGACGTGACCTCCGGACAGAACCGCTACAGCGGTTACCGCAATGCGCTCGCCGACCATTCGGTCAAGATCGTCTATGAGAACATTCGGTTCGGCGACTACAAGGTCAAGAGCGGTTACGAGCTCATGAAGGAGCTGCTGAACAACAAGCAGCGGCCCGGCGCGGTGTTCGTCGTGAGCGACGATATGGCGATCGGTGCGATGAATTGCATCTGGGACCACGGCCTGCGCATTCCCGAGGACATCTCCGTCATGGGGTTCGACGGCAGCCAGATGACGGAGCTCGTCCGCCCCCGTCTGACCTCGATGGAGCAGCCCATCCATCACATGGGCAAAATCACCATGGAAACCTTGCTGAAACAGATTTCGGACCCCGAAGCCGCGAAGGGAGACATTATTCTTCCGCACGAGCTGGTTGTTCGCGAGAGCTGCCGAAAGGTTCCGTAAGCGCCCTAAATTGAAGTCCCCCGGTCCGGGAGAGTCATTCTCCGGTCCGGGGGACTTTTGAAGTTTCTGCAAGAGGTCAGAAACGATTCCAGACCGCCGTCCGTTCGGCCTTGAACCTGGGAGAAGGACGAGCCGGAGCGGCCGCCTTGCCGATCGCGACTAGCATGACCGGCACATAGCGCGAAGGAACGCCGAACGCTTCCGTGAATTGATCAGGGTCGAAACCGCCAAGCGGGCACGAATCGAGCCCCGCCGCCTTTGCCGCGAGCATGAGCTGCATCGCGGCAAGCGATGCGTTGCGGATCGCCTCGTCGCGCGGGAAGGCTGAAGCGTCCGCGTAGGCCTCTTCAATTTGGCTGACCAGACCCGACTTGATCTCCTCCGACAGCTTTCCGGCTTTCACATCAGGTCCGTAGACCTCTTCGGCGTTCAGATGGGCTTCGAGGTCGCCCAATACGGCGATGACGACGGAAGCTTCCGCTACTTGCCGTTGGTCGTAGGCGATAGGCAGCAGCTTCGCTTGGGCCTTCTTGTCGTTGAGCACGAGGAATTTCCAGTGCTGAAGATTCCAGGCGGAAGGCGCGCTTCCGGCAATCTCCAGCAGCTCTTTAATCTCTTGTTCGCTTAGACGGTGCGAGACGTCATATTGTTTAACGGAACGACGTTCCCGAACGATGGCGAAAAAATCAGTTTGCGCAGCAGATAACATATACTCCACACTCCTCGATCTTCTTTGGTTAATTTTTAATAGCAGAAGCTTTCATGCCCTTGTTCGCACGGCTTTCATCCGAGGGAATCCCGGCCGCTCTTTTACGACCCAAACGGTTCGTTCCGATGACCCCGGCGATAATCAGTACCGACCCGATCAGATGATACATTGTCAATTCCTCTCCGAGGAACATCGCTCCGGCCCCCATGGAGACGATTGTGGAGAGATTGGCGAATACGCTCATCTTCGACGCTTCCATTTTGGACAGGATGTAGTTGGCCAACAATGACGTGACCAGCGAGGACACCACGCCCAGGAAGAGGATGGACAGGACGAAGGGGGTGCTAGAGAGCGGCGCGAAAAAGCGATCAAGCGTTCCGCCCGCCGCATGGCTGGAGAACGATACGATCATAAAGACGACGAACCCGACTCCGAGCGTCAAATAAGTGAGTTCCGCCGGACTGAATTGCTTCGAGAGCGAACGGACCAGCACGGTATACCCGGCGAAAGCGAAGCACGTCAACAGTAACAAGGAGATCCCCGTCAGATTCGACCAATCGATGCCGCTGCCTTTCATCACGAAGATGAACACGACGCCGAACACCGATAGGAAGATCGACAGCTTCTGCAGGACGGAAGTCGATTCCTTCAAAAACACGGCGGCGATGATCATCGTGACAATCGGGGTGAACGCGTACAGAATGCCTCCCTCCGCCGAGGTCGCATGCTGCAGGCCGTACGCCTGAAGCGTGAAAAAGCCAAGCGGGTACATCGAGGCCAGCAGCAGCACTTTGTACCACGGCTTGCCCCGGTACGACAGCTTAAACCAGCCGAGCGCCACCGGCACGGACATGACCAAGAACGAAGCGGCAAACCGGAACGCCAGCGTGTCGAGCGGATCGGCATGTTCGAGCGCGACCTTGGCAAATAAGAAGGACAGCCCAATAATGACGGCGTTCAGCACGGCGAAGGAATATGCGAGCCTTAATTCTTTGCGATTCATGGGGACATCATCCTCTCCAACAAACGGCAGGTGTTCGCGAACGTTTCAACCGTTGTATTGAAGATAAGCCAGAACCAAGGTCGGAACAACGCCTTTTTGCTCCAACTGTATCGATACAGTTAGGGTGAGCGTACTGCTGGACGTATAGTATAATGAGTAGAAAGAGCGGAGAGGACGAATGAGAAAATGGGAGTATACAGGCAATTGAAGATGTCTTCCTTGTTGGTGTCGCCAGCCCATCTGGGCGGCGGATGGCGGTATCCGGGAGCGGCGGCGGACGGACTGCTGGGATTGGAGTTCCACAGCCGGACCGCGAAGAAGGCGGAAGAGGGATTATTCGACATGCTGTTCCTGTCCGACAAGTACGCGATGTCCAACGTGCAGGAGGAAGATGCGTTAGGCCGCGGCGTGAACGCCTGGCCGGAGCCTATTACGCTGTTATCGTCGATGATCGGGATCACCAGGCGCATCGGCTTGGCGGCGACCGTCTCGACCACTTACCAAGAGCCTTACCATCTGGCGAGAATGCTTGCTTCCATGGACCATTTGAGCGGCGGCCGAGCCGCGTGGAACATCGTAACTTCGCGCGGAGACGCCTATGCGCACAACTTTACATACGGCAACCGGATTCCGCTCGACAAGCGTCACGAATATTCGGAGGAGTTCGTCTCGGTGGTGAAGGCGCTGTGGGATAGCTGGGAAGACGATGCGTTCAGACAAGATCGATCGGACGGACGTTATATGACGCCGTCGAAGGTGCATCCGATCAATCATGACGGACAATGGTTTCAAATTCGAGGTCCGCTTACGCTGGCCCGACCGCCGCAGGGTCATCCGGTGATGATTCAGGCCGGGGAATCGGACACCTTCAAAGAAAGAGCGGCGCGTAATGCGGATATGATTTTCACGGCGCAGCCTTCATTCGAGGACGCCAAGCCATTTTATCAGGACGTGAAATCGCGGATGGGCAAGTATGGCCGTTCCCCTGACGATCTGGTCATCATGCCCGGGCTTCAGGTGACCGTCGGCCGGACGGAAGCCGAGGTGCGCGAGAAGGAACAGCTATGGCAGCGCGCTATGGGGGATACGATTCGGAAGGACCATGTCTCTCTGGCGATCGGTCTGGATGTTCGAGATTACCTGCTGGACGCCCTCCTGCCCGATCTGGACTCCAACGGCGCACCTCCGGGAGTGCGGTATAAGGAACTTAAAGCGCAGGCGGCAGCTCTGGGCTTGCAAACCATTGCCGAGCTCTACCGACATGTCATGAGCGATGCGGGCCATTTGACCTTGAAGGGGACGCCGTCGCAGATCGCCGATGAGTTGACGAGGTGGCTTATGGAATACGGGGCGGATGGATTCAATCTCCTCCCCCGGCATTTGCCGGGCGAGCTGGACGACTTCGTCGAGCTGGTCGTTCCGGAATTGCAAAACCGGGGCGTCTACCGTTCCGCGTATACGGGAAACACTTTGCGCGACCATCTGGGTCTTGCCCGTCCCCTCCGTCGGGAATAGGGCGGAATCGGCAGCCGGAGAGCGGGGGAAAGGAGGGAGCGCGCGTGAAAAAGTACTATTCGATTCTGTCCGATATGGAGAACAAGATTCGGGAGAGGCAGTACGTTCCCGGGCAGAAGCTGCCTTCCGTCCGCAGCGCCGCGGAATCGTACGGGTGCAGCGTCAGCACGATCGCGCGCGCCTACGCGGAGCTGGAGAAGCGCCACGTCGTGTATTCCGTCCCGCAGAGCGGCTTCTACGTCGTCGAGAAACCCGGAGACTGGCGCGACGAGAGGGACGGCACGGAGATCAATTTTGCCACGGTACTGCCGGACTTGGACGTGTTTCCGTATTTGGATTTTCAACACTGTCTGAACAGAGCGATCGATATCTATAAGTACGACCTGTTTACCTACGGCGATCCGAAAGGGCTGGAGTCCTTCCGACGGACGCTGGCATCCCATCTGGCCGAGGATCAAGTGTTCGCCAAGCCGGAGCGAATCATCGTTACCCCGGGCGCGTATCAGGCGCTGGAGATTATGGCGAGAATGCCGTTTCCCAGCGGCAAAAAGACGGTTCTGGTCGAGCAGCCGAGCTATGACGGCTACTTGCGGCTGCTGGAGACGGAAGGCATACCGGTGTCCGGCATCCCGCGCACGGGAGCGGGGATTGATTTGGCGGAATTGGAGCGGAAATTCCGCAGCGAAGACATTAAACTTTTCTACACCATGTGCAGATTCCACAATCCTCTCGGCACTACCTACAGCGCGGAGGAGAGGAAAGCGATCGCCAGATTGGCCGGCAAATACGACGTGTACGTCCTGGAGGACGATTATATGGCGGATCTCGGCGCAGATCGCAAATTCGATCCGATCTACGCTTACGATACGAGCTCTCACGTCGTTTATGTAAAAAGCTTCTCCAAAATCATTTTCCCGGGCCTGAGGTTGGGAGCTATCGTGCTGCCTGAGCGGCTGCTCAAGACGTTCCACGCGTACAAAGTCTACCCCGACACGTCGCTGCTGTCCCAGGCGGCGCTCGAAGTGTATATCAAGAACGGCATGTACGAGCGGCACAAGCACAAAATATGCAGCTTGTACGCATCGAGAATGCAGGCGTTGAACGAGGCGGTAGAGCGGTACAACGAAGCGGGGCTGATCGAAGTTCCGGACATTCGTTCGGGCATCTACATGCAATTCAAGCTGCAGCCAACGGTTAATGTGGACCGTCTGGTCAAGCGTCTGGCAGCCAGGAATGTCAACGTTGTTTCGGACAAAGCGTATTACCTGTCGAACTATCTGGATCGGGAGAAGTTTCTGCGCATCAGCATCTCTCAAACGCAGCCGGAGCAGATTGATGCGGGAGTTAAGGCGATCGTCGAGGAACTCAAGCGCGGAGGCAACTGGTAGTCGGAGTTGCACAAGTTTACGGAAGTGATTATGCTCGGCATGTTCTTGCTGGCGTTGCTCACTTATCTGAAAAAGCGAAAATAACCCGCCCAGGTTCACGCCAGGGGAACGGGTTATTTTCGGGTTTACTCGGAGGTTTCCCATCCAAGATGTTGTACAGGGGAGTCGGATGGCGTCCGGCTCCTTGTTTCTATTCTTATGGTAGCACGAGGCAATTATACGTGCAACTGATGAGAAGCATTGCGTCAATCAGGTAGTTTCGGGAACATCGTGCTCGGGTCAAATCGCCTCCGATCACTATGGAATTATTTCTAAATGTTGTATGATAATAGGGGCTTTTCCCTTCGCGGGCGGAACTTTATTTTCATCTAAGGAGCCATTTTACCATGACCATATCCTACGAAATCTGGATCGGCGCCTACGGCGCCAAAAACGAAGTCGGCATCACGAGAGTCGAGCTGTTGACGGAGACGGCGGAATGGGTGAAGACGGCCGAATACGGCAATATCGAGAACGCATCGTTCCTGCGCGTGAACAAGCGGGGGACGCGCCTGTACGCGGTCAGCGAGACGGACGAGCATATCGATGTCGACGGAGACAAGGCGGAGGGCGGTCAACTCGCTTCGTTCCCGATCGATGAGGGTACCCGCAAGCTGGGTCCGGGCCAATATCATCCGACCCACGGCGCTCATCCGTGCCATCTGTCGCTAACGCCTTCGGAAGATTGGCTGGCCGTCTCCAACTACAGCGGGGAATCCGTCATGCTGTATCCGGTCCGTTCGGACGAGCGTCCGGGACCGCCGTCGATTCGCTTCCGTCACACCGGTTCGGGACCGAATCAGGACCGGCAGCAAGGGCCGCACCCGCATTCCGTCACGTTCAGCCCGGACGGGCAATATTTGCTCGTCGCCGACTTGGGCATGGACAAGATCATGACGTATGCCCGCGACACGGAAGGCAGCCAGTGGGTCGCCCACGACGCGGCTTCGCTGGAGCCGGGCGCAGGCCCGCGCCATCTCGCTTTCCATCCGTCGGGCAACGCCGTCTATGCCGTTAACGAGCTGGACAGCACCGTTACCCGGTTTGCGTATGAAGAGGGCAAGCTGACGCGCCAAGAGACGCTGTCCACGCTGCCGCCTTCCTTCACGGGAGAGAGCTGGTGCGCCGAGATCGCCGCATCGAAGGACGGCCGTTTCCTGTACGTCTCCAACCGCGGCCACGACAGCATCGGCGTCATCGCGATCGACGAGCAGTCGGGCAAGCTGAGCCCCGCCGGCTATGTCTCCACGCGCGGCAAATTTCCGCGTCACTTCGCCCTCTCCCCGGACGGGAAGTGGCTGGTCGCGGCGAACCAAAATTCGGATTCGGTCGTCTTGTTCCGCATCGAGCCGCAGTCCGGCCTGCCTGTATTCGCAGGCGCCGAGCTGGCCGTTACGAAGCCGGTGTGCGTCGTTATCCGGTAGAGCGCAAGCCGGTTCTAATTTAACTCCCATGCCCATAGGCTAGTCTTAAATATGTGTTCAAAAAGTTCGCTTCGTGATCAAAATCGGACTTTTTGAACTACCGCTAGCAGGGGAGGGGAGCTCCATGGAACATGCGAAAGGCACCAAGCATCAGGAAATCCGGATGCTGAACCGCAAGACGCTGGATATTACGGGCGTCAGCAACGTGGACAGCTTCGACAACGAAGAGTTTCTGCTGGAGACGGAATGCGGCTACTTGACCGTTCGCGGACAGAATCTGCATATGAAGAACTTAAGCCTGGATCAAGGACTCGTCTCGATCGAGGGCACGATTCATTCCCTGGTTTATCTGGACGGCAGCACGGCGGGAACGAAATCCAAAGGCCTGTTCGGGAAGTTGTTCAAGTGAACGCGGCGGCGCAAGGCATGACGATTGCCACCATGATGCTGTGCGGCCTGGCCATGGGACTGGCATTCGACGTCTACCGGGTGGCTTCCCATCGGTTTCACGTCGCCAGATGGCTCTTGCCCGCATTGGACGTGGCTTATTGGGCGGCAGCTACATTGGGCGTATTCTCGGTGCTGCTCGCCAGCAATCAGGGAGAGGTCCGGATGTACGTCTTTCTCGGCCTCGGGATCGGCGTGACCGGCTACTTCGGACTGCTAAGCCCATGGATGGTTCGATTTACGGGGAAGCTGATCGACATCGTGAAGTCGCTGTCCCTGTTCGTATGGAGGCTTGTTCGCGCGCTGCTGATCGTTCCCGTGCTTTGGGTTGTCCGATTGTTGGCCAAGCTGTTGGATATTCTGTTCGTCGTGACGGCCGCAACGCTGCTGTGGACGGGCAAGCTGCTGTTCAAACCGTTCGGCGCGCTTGGCCGCTGGCTGTGGGTCAAGCTCCTTCCCGCAAGAAGAAGACTGGCTCCCGTCGCGGACGCATACCGGCGGTTTCGCGATCGATTAAGGCAAATTCGGGACATTTTCCGGAAAAAAAGTTAGCGTTCGCATGACGTTCGTGTTGCTTTGGTTCGACAACGTTCTTGCCGGAATTGAATCCGAAGAAGGATATTTCTCCGTATGTCCAGTATGCTATAATGATCGCGTCGCTCCCTAACTCTCGGAGCGCAAGCTTGCTTGGGAAGGAGGCATCGGGATTGACTTCGCGTACAAAGGCCGCGACCCCCGCGGCGACGGGCGCGCGCAGAAGGTTGAAATTACTGCTGTTTGTCGTCACTTTATTTCTAAGCTGGGCCGGTTACGTATGGATCACCCAATCCGGACAGATCAACGATCGTTCGGCTCAATTGGAAGAAGCCAATCGCAAGCTCGCCGATGCCCAAGCGAAGAACGAAGAGTTAAAGCTGCAGATCGCACGCCTGAACGACGACGAATACATAGGGCAGCTTGCCCGCAAAGAACATGGACTCGGCCTTCCGGGCGAAGTGCCGATCAAGACGAAATAACTTCCCGATTAGCCTCCCGGGTAGTCTAACGTCTGTTGACCTTGCTTCCGCTTGTCGTTTATAATTTGCATAACCGGACGTGTAAAGTCCGGGCATACTCAGGTTCAGGGAGGAACATCCGTTTTTATGGCCATCGAAGTGGGAACCAAACTGGAGGGCAAGGTTACCGGCATTACGCATTTCGGAGCGTTCGTGGATTTAACGGGCGGCGTTACGGGGCTCGTCCACATTTCCGAGATTGCAGACAGCTACGTGAAAGACGTTCACGAGCACTTGAAGATTAATGACATGGTTAAGGTCAAAGTCATTAATGTGGACAAGGACGGCAAGATCGGACTGTCCATTCGTCAAGCCGTGGACAAACCGCCGGAACAGCAATACTCGCAACAAACGCAACAACGCGGACCCCGCGAGCGCGGCGGTCGTCCCTCCAAGCCGGGCGGTTTCGGAAGGTCTCCCTCTTTTGATGACAAATTGTCTCGCTTCCTCAAGGACAGCGAAGAACGAATTTCTACTCTTAAGAAAAGCACCGAATCCAAACGTGGCGGACGCGGCGGACGTCGTTCGTAAGATATAAGCTATGCTACAACTTATTATAGCCGGACCTATGGGTCCGGCTTTGCTGTGTTGTTCGAAAGTTTGGGAGGAGGCCCAGGCCTCGTTTAAGAGGGGGGCGATCTCGTTCGAGAGGAGGCCGCGGTGCGCCGATCAGCGGCTTGCCCGCAAGTTAGCGGAAGCGGGAGGCCGAACGCGGCGTTTCGTGCCCGCATCCTTCGCGTCCATCCGGCAAGCCCGCGCGGATCGCGTCTGAAGCGGATCGCGCGTAGCGCCATTCTCCGTCGGATGAGCGCGGTTTTTCGCTGTCGCAATTCAAGGGAATACCGGGACGGCGGCGCGTGGAAATCGCGGGCGGGCTTATGGGCGCCGAAGGTTTCGCCGATTCGCGCAAGCCGTCGCCACAGCGCCTCCGATCCTGTCGGAAAAAACTTTTCCCCCGCCAACCGTTTCTGACAAACTTCATGAAAACCCCCGCCTATAATTAAGAGCACAATTCAATCTGGTGAATGGGGTGTGCATCATGGACAAGCCGTCCGTCGTTCCTTTCGTTCCTCGCATGGGGACCGGACCTGCTGTTGCTCCGGACAAAGGTCGCAAGAGTTGGTTCAAGAAGCGGAAACGTTCCGCGCAAGCTTCCGGAGGAGTAACCCGAGAATCTTCCTTGCTGCTCCGCTGGGGGGCTGCCGTCAAAGAACAGCAGTGGGTGCTTCTCATTATCGCGGCGGGATTTCTGCTTGGGAGGGCGGCCATGCTGGAGGGGATCGCGCCGTTCGCGGCGGCGTTCTTCGGGGTCGTGCTTTACTTGAGGAGAGATATGGCCTTCTGGGCGATGTTATCCTTGACGGCGGGCAGCTTCTGGGCGATCGATCCGATGCCGGCGGTCATCTGCGCGGAGATCGGAGTCATCTATCTTCTCTATCGAGCCTTGGTGCTCTATGAGAAAGCCGAGCTGTCCCAGGCGCCCGTCGTCGTCTTCGCCGCAACGCTAATCGTCAAAGTGTTCGCGGTGCTGCTCGCCGAGAGCGCGGGATGGATGCCGTATTTGTTAACGCTGGTGGAAGCTTCCCTTGCCTTCGTGCTCACGCTGCTGTTCGTTCATGCGCTGCCTGTTCTGACGCGGACGAAGAGACCGTCCGAGATGCGGCACGAGGAATGGGTCGGGGTGGCGATCTTGCTCGCTTGCCTGCTCACGGGGCTGACCGGATGGGAGATCTACGGTGTAGCTGTGGCCGGCGTACTGTCCAGATATTTCGTGGCGGTAAGCGCCTACGTCGGCGGGGCCGCTCTGGGCACGTCCGCGGGCGTCATCGCCGGCATGATCCTGAGCTTGTCCAATTTGGGGGCGACGGCGGAGATTGGTCTGCTCGCCTTCGGCGGACTGATGGCAGGGCTGCTGCGCGAAGGGGGCAAAGCGGCGTCGGTGTTCGGCCTGCTGCTCGGCACTTCGGTCTTCGCTTTGTTCGGAGCGACCGCGGCCGACACGATGGCTTCGACGTGGGCGACGGTGGCGGCATCCGTTATGCTGCTGTTCACGCCCCGATCGGTCACGGAATCTTTGTCCCGATTCGTTCCCGGTACTACAAACTATGCTCAGCACCAGCAGGAATATGCTCAGAAAGTCCGGGATTTGACGGCCGAGCGGGTGGAGAAATTTTCCGAAGTGTTCCGCCAGCTGTCCCGAAGCTTTCGTCAGATGACCCAGACGGGCGACGCTCCCGCGCAAAACCGCGATTTCGATCATTTCGTCAACGAGGTGCACGAGCGGGCTTGCGCCGGCTGCCACCGACGCAACCTGTGCTGGGACAGCCAATTTATTCAGACGTACAAGCTGATGACCGATATGATGACCGCCGTGGAGCACAATCCGGACTTGATGGCTTCGCAGCTCCCGAAGTCCTGGGGCCGGGTGTGCGTGAAGACGCCGCTCGTGCTGGACGTGATGAAGCGGCAGTACGAGATCTACCGCCACGACCTTCATTGGCGGCAGCAGCTGCAGGACAGCCGGTTCCTCGTCGCCGATCAGCTGTCCGGAGTGTCGCAGGTCATGGACGACCTGGTCAAGGAAATCCGTCGCGAAGCCAAACAGATGGAAGCGCAGGAGAGGCAAATCCGGGATGCCCTCGACCATCTGGGGCTGGCGATTCAGAGCATAGATATTTTGAGTCTGGAGGAGGGACATATCGAGATCGAGATGGTGCACGCTTTTCGCACCGGGTACGACGAATGCCGCAAAATGATTGCGCCGATCCTGACGGAAATTCTCGGGGAGACGGTCACGGTCAGCAGCGAGAGAACCGGCGAGCCGGCCGCGCATCTGAGCACGGTGACGTTTGCCTCAGCAAAAATTTACGAAGTGGAGACGGGGGTGGCGGGAGCGGCCAAGGACGGCGATCTGCTGTCGGGAGACAGCTTCAGTATGGTGGAGCTCGGCAACGGCAAGTTCGCGGTAGCGCTGAGCGACGGAATGGGCAACGGCGTCCGGGCGCGAGCGGAGAGCAGCGCGGCGCTGTCGATGCTGGAGCAGCTGCTCCAATCGGGCATCGACGAGCGGCTGGCGGTGAAGTCGGTCAACTCGATTCTGCTGCTCCGATCGCCGGACGAGATGTTCGCGACGGTCGACCTCGCGTTGATCGATCTGTACACCGCGCACGCGACGATGCTCAAGATCGGCTCGACGCCGAGCTTTATCAAGAGGGGGAGGGAGATTATTCCGATTGCGGCCAACAACCTGCCGATCGGCATTCTGCACGATATCGAGATCGACCTGCTGCGGGTGCAGCTGCAGCCGGGGGATACGCTGATCATGATGACGGACGGCATTCTCGACGCGCCGGGCCATGCGATCAACAAGGAACAGTGGATGAAGAGGGTGCTGCAGGAGCTGGACGAGGACGATCCGCAGGAGATCGCGGATTCGCTGCTCGACACGGCGCTGCGTCAATACCCCGGCGGCATCAAGGACGACATGACCGTCATCGTCACGCGCATCTCGCGCCATCGTCCGGAGTGGGCCGCCTTCCGCTGGCCGGGTCTCGCCCGGATGGAACGGCCGAGGACGGTGAGCTGAGGTTGGGAGCGGGTGCTTACTATTCCGGCGCTGACGCCTGATGGGATAAGGGGGAAGGGGGCGACAATTACAAAGCTCCGGAAGCTTCTGGAACATTCAGAGGCTTTCGGAGCTTTTTAATCTTGTATACTTAGCAATCGTCAGCACCCGCCTTTCGGCGTCGTATTTCACTTCTCCGCTCCTCATAGCGGTCAATAGCTTGCGGCGGGCCAAGGCGTTAAGCGCCTTGATCTCGTCGGAATCCCTCGGAGGCGCGATTGCGGGAAGATCCTGCTGCGGATTCGCGAGAGCGCGAAACAGATTGACGGAGTGGTCGATAGAAAAGCGCACCGAGGCATCGCTTCCGCGCTTCTGATCTTGAATATCGGACAAGCTCATTTTCCTCAAGACTCCTCACACCCTTCTCTAGCTGCATTATCGCCAGATTGCAGCCCATGTTATTCCGTTCGACAGACTCTTCTTTAATATTATATCAACTCGTTCGCGATCAGTCCCGGAAAGATTAAATCTCGCATTTTTGGGCGACACTTCTACTAGATGTTGTTTCAACTTGTATAGTAGAGCAATTCAGAAGCAATGTAACCAACGGGTCGGAGATTTGCAAGCTGATAGCGTCGGGTTAGAGTGAGCAAATGTCGGTGTGACTGAGCTGCAACCCGATTTCACCGGGCTGCAGCAGGGGAAATCGCTTCGGCGAGGCTGCAACCCGACTGAATCGGGCTATAGCGGCGGCGCATCGAATTGCAGAGCTGCAACCCGATTTCACCGGGCTGCAGCAGGAGAAATCGCTTCGGCGAGGCTGCAACCCGACCGAATCGGGCTACAGCGGCGGCGCATCGATATTGCAGAGCTGCAACCCGATTTCACCGGGCTGCAGCAGGAGAAATCGCTTCGGCGAGGCTGCAACCCGACCNAATCGGGCTATAGCGGCGGCNNATCGAATTGCAGAGCTGCAACCCGATTTCACCGGGCTGCAGCAGGAGAAATCGCTTCGGCGAGGCTGCAACCCGACCGAATCGGGCTATAGCGGCGGCGCATCGAATTGCAGAGCTGCAACCCGGCTGTATCGGCTTCGACCGAAGCCTATTCTGAATCGCTCTACCAGATGCTAGATCTGATAGGAGGAGTGTCAGGAATGATGAAGCAAATTTTACTGATTACGGATGGAGGCTCGAACGTCGGGGAAAGCCCGGTGACCGCTGCGGCGCAGGCGTATGCGGAAGGCATTACGGTGAACGTGGCGGGCGTCGTGGACGAAGGGACGATCGGGGAGTACGGCGCGACGGAGATCGCCGACATTGCGCGGGCCGGCGGAGGCATCAGCCAGATTGTGACGAGCCGGCAGTTGTCCAAGACGGTGCAGATGATGACGAGGCAGACGGTGGCAGGTACGATACGGCAGGCGGTCAATCAGGAGCTCCGCCAACTGTTCGGGGTGAACGACGTCGGGTCGCTGCCTCCTCCCAAGCGGGGCGAGGTCGTTAAAGTCATGGAAGAGATGGAGGAGACGATGTCTCTCTCGGTCGCGCTGCTCATCGACGCCAGCGCCAGCATGAAGCCGAAGCTGCACGCCGTGGAGGAAGCGATTCGGGATTTGACGCTGAGCCTGCAAGCCCGCACGGGCAGAAGCCAGGTGTCCGTATTCCATTTTCCCGGGGACTCCCAGTATTCCTATTGCGTAATGGACGCCGGCTGGCACTCGAACGCTTCCAATCTCGGCTCCCTGTTCGGCAAGATCCGCATGCGCGGCACGACTCCGACGGGACCCGCTTTGCTTCAGGTGGTTGATTACATCCGCGAGACTTGTGGTAAAATAGGCAAAATAGAGCTTATGGACGAGTCGCATGCTTCGGGCGGCGGGTCGAGCGAGGTGCGGAGTGACAACGTCGTCTGAGAAAGAGACATTGCCCAGAGGCACGGAGATTCGCGGCAAATGGAACGGGAAAGTCTATCGTCTGGAACGGCTGCTCGGGCTGGGGTCCAACGGTCAGGTTTATTTGGCTTCGGCGGGTCCCAGGGTAATCTGCGCCATCAAGATCGGCCATGAGGCGGCGGAGCTCCAGGGAGAAGTCAACATTCTGGCTTCGCTGGATCATTCCGAGAAAGGGAGACAGCCGTTCCTGCTCGATGTCGACGATGCGGTCATTGACGGGAGGAAAATTCCTTTCTACGTCATGAGGTATGTTCCCGGAGTGCCGTTGAAAGCCTACTTGAAGGAACACGGTTCCCACTGGATGGGCGTCATCGGCTACCGTCTGCTGGAGAGGCTCTCCCATCTGCACGAGGCGGGCTGGGTGTTCGGGGATATTAAAAGCGATAATATACTGGTCGGAGAATACGGAAGAGTGGAACTGGTCGATTACGGCGGCGCTTCGGCGATCGGGCGCAGCGTGCGGCAGTTCACGGAAATCTACGATCGGGGATACTGGTCCGCCGGGAGCCGCGTTGCGGACCCGGCTTACGATCTGTTCGCGGTCGGTCTGCTCTGGCTGCACGCCCTGGACGGGAAGAGGCTCGTCCAGCTTACCCGGACGCTGATTCCGCAAAACCGGCATCCCCGCGAGCTGATGAAGCTGGTAAAAAGCAATCCCAAGCTCCAGCCGGTGGAAGGCTGGATCGAGAAGGCGCTCACGGGCCAGTTCGCCAGCACTCGGGAATCGACCAAGGAATGGCGCGAGGCCGTGCGAATCTCGCAGCGGCCGAAGCCGGCCGACGACCGGGTGCCGGGCTGGATGGCCGGATTGCTCGGAGCCGCGATCGTGCTCAGCACGACGCTGGCGGCAGTCTGGCTGCTGGACTAGGACAGAGCGGGGCCGGCGATGGCGCAGCAATTGAGATGTACGGATCTCGGCCGCCATCGAACAGGGAGCGTCAGCCTGTCGGACGAATAAAGGAGCTGCGAAGATGCGACGGCATGAACACTGGACGGAGGACGTCAAAGCGCAGGCGAAGGAAGAAGGCTGGTGGCGCGCGGGAGGCGCGGTCGTTGCCGCGGTATCCGGAGGACCGGATTCGATGGCGCTGCTGCGCCTGCTGAAGGAGATGGCGGAGTCGGAGCCGATGCGCGTCGTGGTCGCTCACGCGAACCACCAATTCCGCGGCGCCGAATCCGACGCCGAAGCGGAGCTGGTGCGCAAGGTGGCGGAAGAATGGGGCATGGCTTTCGAGACTGCGTCGCTCGGCATGCCGGATTACATAGAAGAAACGGGCCAGAACGCACAGAGCGCTTCAAGGGAGAAGCGTTACGCATTCCTCGGCGAGGTGGCGGGCAAGCACGGCAGTCCTTATCTGCTGACCGCCCATCATGCCGACGATCAGGCCGAGACGGTGCTGATGAGAGTGCTGCGCGGGACCGGAATTGGCGGCTTGGCCGGAATCCCTTATCGCAGGCGGGAAGATCGGTTGGAACTGATTCGCCCTCTGCTGCGTATAACCAAATGTGAGCTTCTGGAGTATTGTAAGCGAAACGGGGTGCCTTACGCGGTTGACAGCAGCAATGCCGACCGGCATTATTTTCGCAATGTCGTCCGGCTCGACGTCCTGCCGGCGCTGGAGCAGTACAATCCGCGTCTGAAGGATTCGCTGGCCCGGCTGGCCGATATGGCGGCGGCGGATGACGATTATATGGAAGAGCAGGCCGTTCGCGTCTTCCGCGAGGCGGTAACCCCGTCCGGGGACGGCTTCCGGTTGGAGCGACGACGGTTCCGCGGCCTCCACGTCGCTTTACAACGCAGATTGATTAAATTAATATTAAACTGTTCCGCGAACCCGCGCCAAATGCTGGATTTCCGCCTTGTGGAGGAAATTTCGGAGGCGCTGTCGCAAGAACGCCCGGCAACGGTCCGGGTGGACATCGGGGACGGTTGGGTGCTGAGAAGGGAATACGAAGAGACTTATATCGGACCGGAGCAGCCGGAGACGATGCGCTTCGCGTATCGCGCCGACGAGCTTGCGACCGAGGTCGCCATCCCGGAAGCGGGAGGCCGCATTCGCTTGGAACGGCTCGAAGGGGCCGTGCAAGGCCGACCCGGCAATCGCGACGAAGCCTGCTTCGACGCGGAGGAGCTTCGCTATCCGCTCCTTGTGCGCAATCGGCTGGCGGGCGATACCATGCGGCCATACGGACTAAACGGCACCAAAAAAGTGCAAGATATGTTCGTCGATGCCAAAGTGCCGCGATCGCGGCGCGACAAGCTGCCGCTGCTGGCGGACGGCGACGGCCGCATCCTCTGGATTCCCGGATTGCGGAGATCGGGTCACGCCCTTGTCCGCGAGCACACCCGAACGACGCTTCGGGCGACGTACGAAGCGGAAAACTAGGGCATGATCGGAGTAAAGCAATCATACCGTGTAATAAATCTCACTGGGAGGCACCTTCTTTGCAAAACGACATTCAAGAAGTTCTCTACTCGCAAGAAACGATTCAGCAGAAGGTACAGGAGCTTGGCGCGGCGATCAGCCGCGATTACGAAGGACGCAATCCGCTCGTTATCTGCGTGTTGAAAGGCGCTTTTATTTTTATGGCGGACTTGTCCAAGAGCATCGCGATCCCGATCGAACTGGATTTTATGGCGGTGTCGAGCTACGGCAACTCCACGCGTTCGTCCGGGGAAGTGAAGATTATTAAAGATTTGGACGCTTCCGTGGAAGGTCGCGACGTGCTCATCGTCGAAGACATTATCGACAGCGGATTGACGCTGAGTTACTTGATCGACGTGCTGGAACGCCGGAACGCGCTGTCCGTCAACGTCGTCGCCCTGTTCGACAAACCGGGACGGCGGACGGTCGACTTGAACGCGGACTACACCGGCTTTACCATACCGGATGCCTTCGTCGTCGGTTACGGGCTCGATTACGCGGAGAAATACCGCAACCTGCCCTACGTCGGAGTGCTGAAGCCGGAAGTTTATTCGAGCTGACCCATAGCCGGCGCGCCGTCTTACTTGGATTGGCGAGACAGGCTATGGTAAAATGATGTGAGCGTGTCGAGAGGAGGTCGGGGATGAATCGGTTCATCCGGAACACAGGCTTTTACTTACTTATCTTTTTGGTGACTGTCGGGATCGTTCAATTTTTTATCGGAAAGCAAGACACGACTAAGGAACTGAGCTACAACGAACTCGTCGCGGCAGCGCAGCAAGGCAACGTGCAGACGATGACTTTGCAGGTTCAGAACGGAACCTACCTCATCGCCGGCGAATTCAAACCGAAACCGGGACAAGAGAAGGGCGAAGTCTTCACAGGACGGGCGCCTCTGGCCGACTACGTGCCGGAGCTGTTCACGAACCTCGGGATCGAGAAGAACTTCGAAGTGTTATCCAAGAAAATGCCGGGACAAAGCTTCTGGCTGACTTTCCTAACTTCCATCATTCCGTTCATCATCATGTTCGTTCTGTTCTTCTTCCTGATCAATCAGGCGCAGGGCGGCGGCGGCAAGGTGATGAACTTCGGCAAGAGCCGCGCCCGTCTTTATAATGAAGAGAAAAAGCGGGTCACGTTCGAGGACGTCGCCGGAGCGGACGAGGAGAAGCAGGAGCTCGTCGAGGTCGTCGAATTCCTGAAGGATCCCCGCAAGTTCGCCGCGGTCGGCGCGCGCATTCCGAAAGGCGTGCTTCTCGTAGGGCCTCCGGGTACCGGTAAAACGTTGCTGGCCCGCGCGGTTGCCGGGGAAGCCGGCGTGCCGTTCTTCACGATCTCCGGTTCGGACTTCGTGGAGATGTTCGTCGGCGTCGGCGCATCCCGCGTACGGGACTTGTTCGAGAACGCGAAGAAGAACTCGCCGTGCATCATCTTCATCGACGAGATCGACGCCGTCGGCCGTCAGCGGGGCGCAGGCCTCGGCGGCGGACACGACGAGCGCGAGCAGACGCTGAACCAATTGCTCGTCGAGATGGACGGCTTCGGCGCCAACGAAGGCATCATCATCGTTGCGGCGACCAACCGTCCGGACATTCTTGACCCTGCTTTGCTCCGTCCGGGACGTTTCGACCGTCAGATTACGGTAGACCGTCCGGACGTCAAGGGCCGCGAAGCGGTGCTGAAAGTTCATGCCCGCAACAAGCCTCTGAACAAAGACGTCAAGCTCGGCACGATCGCCAAGCGGACGACCGGTTTTACCGGCGCCGATCTGGAGAACCTGCTGAACGAAGCGGCGCTGCTGGCCGCTCGCCGCAACAAGAAGGACATCGCCATGATCGAGGTCGACGAAGCGATCGACCGCGTTATCGTCGGTACCGAGAAGAAGAGCCGCATCATCAGCGACCGCGAGAAGCGCATCGTCGCTTATCACGAAGCGGGTCACACGATCGCAGGCTACTTCCTGGAGCATGCCGACACGGTGCACAAGGTTACGATTATTCCACGGGGCAAAGCGGGCGGATACGTCATCATGCTTCCTAAGGAAGATCGGATGCTCGTCACCAAGCAGGAGCTGCTCGACAAGGTCACGGGCTTGCTCGCGGGACGCGCGGCCGAGGAAATCTTCATCGGAGAGATCGGCACCGGCGCTTACAGCGACTTCAAGCAAGCGACGAGCATCGTTCGCGCGATGATCATGGAATACGGAATGAGCGAGAAGCTCGGCACGATGCAGTTCGGCAACTCGCAAGGACAGGTATTCCTTGGCCGCGACATCGGACACGAGCAGAACTATTCCGACAAGATCGCGTACGAGATCGACCAGGAGATGCAGAGCATCACTCGCGACTGCTACGACCGGGCCAAGAAGCTTCTTACCGAGAAGAGCGCAGAGATGCATCTGATCGCGAAGACGCTGCTCGAGGAAGAGACGCTCGATCTGGATCAGATCAAGTCTCTGATGGAGAAGGGCGCCATCGTAGTCGACAGCGGGGAAGGCGGATCGAGCTCGGAGGAATCCCATGCGGAGCCGATTGTGGATACGCTGGGCAACGTCAAGGTTCGGATTCAAACTCGCGAGGACGGAGACCCGTACCCGTCGGGCTTGGATTTGCGCAAGGGAGACGGCGACTCCGAAGAACCGAAATAATCGGATAAGAAGAAGGGACGCACCGCGCTGCAGCAGCGCGCGGGAGCATCCCTTTTTTTGTGTGCGATCCATAAAGTATATAATTCGCTAAACTTTTCTGGATCACCTCCGACAAAAACTGAATTCTGCGTCTAGAGGAAGCCAGAGGCCGTTTTTGCTTGGAAAAATCCGTTACAGATCAATTGACAGTCCTATCCCGCAAGTGTAAATTAAGTGTTAATGAACGAAGTGCTTTTCGTCCACAATAAAGACAGCATTCCCGCCATGTTTGTGCATTGATTCACAAACAACGGTAGTCAAGGGAGGAGATTTCGCATGGAGGCCCTGGCCTTGGAGCGTAAAGCCGAGCAGAACCGCGAACTGCGCGAACGGCTGATGCAGCTCAAGAAGGAACGCAACGCCATTATCCTCGCCCATTATTATCAGCGAGATGAAATACAGGAAGTCGCGGACTTCCGGGGGGACTCGTTCCTCCTCGCTCAGAAAGCCGCGTCTACGGATGCCGACGTTATCGTCTTTTGCGGGGTTCATTTCATGGGCGAGAGCGCCAAGATCCTTGCTCCGCACAAGACCGTGCTCGTCCCCGACGAACGCGCGGGCTGCCCGATGGCCGACATGGTCAACCCCATTGGCTTGAGGGAGCTCAAAGCGAAGCACCCGAACGCGAAGGTGGTCACGTACATCAACTCGTCCGCCGACGTGAAGGCCGAGACCGACATCTGCTGCACGTCGGCCAATGCCGTGAAGGTTGTCAATTCGGTCGATGCGGAGGAAGTAATCTGGTGTCCGGATAAGAACCTCGGTCACTACGTCTCCCAGCATACCGACAAGAAGATGATCATCTGGGAAGGCTACTGCAACACTCATGACATGCTCACGATCAAGGACGTCGTGGAGATGCGCGCGAAATATCCGAACGCTCAATTCGTCGTACACCCTGAATGCCGCCCGGAAGTGGTGGAGATGGCCGATTTCGTAGGCAGCACGACCGGCATTCTGAAATATTGCCGCGAATCGAGCCATGACGAATTCATCGTCGGAACGGAAGACGGCACGGGATACCAGCTTCGGCTCGACAGCCCGAACAAGAAGTTCCACTTCGCCTCGAAGTTCCTGGTGTGCCCGAATATGAAGGTCAACAACCTCAAGAAGGTCGTCAAAGCGTTGGAGACGATGCAACCGGAAATCTACGTGCCGCAGGACGTTGCGGACAAAGCCCGTTTATCGCTGGAGCGCATGCTGCTGGTCAAGTAATCGACCAGCCGCCTGCGCTACTCTATTGGCAGAGTGGGAGACGAATACCATTATGATTCCACGATACGTTGTCGATTTTGATCTGGACAAGCTTCCTCGCATAGAGACGGACGTCATCGTGATCGGGGCCGGCATCGCCGGCCTTTTTACGGCGCTTAAATCGAGCGAGACGCAGCGGGTGCTCATGATCACGAAGAAGTCGCTGTTCGACAGCAACACCCGGTACGCCCAGGGAGGCATCGCCGCCGTCATGTCGGACGACGATTCTCCCGAATTTCTCGCGCAGGATACGTTGATCGCCGGAGCCGGTCTATGCGAGACCGCGGCGGTGGACGTTCTCGTCCATGAAGGTCCTCAGGGCGTTCAGGAGCTGATTCGCTACGGGACGATGTTCGACGAGGAAGACGGGCATTACGCCTTGACCAAGGAAGGCGCGCACAGTCAGCGGCGAATTCTGCACGCGAACGGGGACGCGACCGGCTACGAGATCGTTCGAGCTCTGGCAGAGAAAGTGAAGGTCAGTCCCGGTATCGAGCTGTGGGACGATCATTTCGTGCTGGACCTGCTCACGGAAGACGGCGAATGCCGCGGCGCTCTCGTACAGAAGCCGGACGGATCGCGGGTCGCGGTGTTTGGCAAAGCGACCATACTGTGCACGGGCGGAACGGGCCAGCTCTATCGCTACACAACGAATCCCGAGGTGGCGACCGGCGACGGCGTCGCTATGGCTTATCGCGCGGGCGCGGACATTCGGGACATGGAGTTCAACCAGTTTCATCCGACGTCCCTCTGCTACCCGGGCGCTCCGAGATTTCTCATCTCGGAAGCCGTAAGAGGCGAAGGCGCTTATCTGAGAAATATCCGCGGAGATCGGTTTATGGAAAATTACCATCCCCAGCTCGAGCTGGCTCCGAGAGACGTCGTGGCCAGAGCGATCGTCAGCGAGATGGAAGCAACCAAATCGACCTACGTCTATATCGATATTACGCACGAGTCTCCGGACTTGATCCGGCATCGGTTCCCGACCATTCACGAATACTGCTTGAAATTCGGTCTCGATATGACGACGGATTGGATTCCGGTCGCGCCTGCCGCACATTATATGATGGGCGGAGTCAAGACGGATCTGCACGGGGAGACGAGCATCCGCCGTCTGTACGCTTGCGGCGAAGCTTCGTCGACGGGCGTGCACGGAGCCAACCGGTTGGCGAGCAACTCCCTGTCAGAGGCGATCGTCTTCGGCCAACGAATCGTGGATGCGATCAACAAGCTGCCGGAGCAATCTGCCGTTGCGGATAACGGCCCGGGTTCGGATCGGCATGCCGTGCTGACGGGAACGCTGATTGAGAGAAGGCTGAAGCTGCAGAAGACGATGGTTCGTTACGTAGGACTGCGCAGAGACCGGACGGGCCTGCTGAAAGGGCTCGAAGATTTGAAGAAGCAGCTGCCTCTATTTCAGATGAACCTGACGAAGAGAGAGGAACTGGAATACGCGAACTTGCTGACTTGCGCGCTGCTTGTCGCCGAGGGAGCTTTGAATCGGGAAGAGAGTCGCGGCGGACACTATCGCGAGGACTATCCGGGCAGAGACGATTTGAATTGGCGGGTGCATACGATATTGCATCGGGAAAAAGGCATCCGCATAGAAAGGGTCGACGACAATGTTTGAACGGGAAAGCGATTGGGCGATCGGAGGTCCGGCCGTCGAAGCGGTGAAGGCGCAGCTTCGGGCCTGGCTGGCGGAGGATATCGGCTCGGGCGACGTGACGACGATGTCGACGATACCGGCCGGCCATCAATCCAAGGGCATCATCCACGCCAAGCAATCGGGCGTATTGGCGGGCATTCCTCTGGCTCGTCTCGTATTCGAGACGGTCGATCCGGCTCTGAAGTTCGAAGCGCTGGCGTCGGACGGAGACCGCGTAGAAAAAGGAACGGTGCTTGCCGTCGTCGAAGGCTCCTCGCACAGCGTACTGACGGGGGAGAGATTGGCTCTCAACCTGCTTCAGCGGCTGTCCGGCATCGCGACGAAGACGAGCGAGTACGCGGCAGGAGCGCAGGGGACGCCGGTCCGCGTGACCGATACGCGCAAGACGACGCCCGGGCACCGCACGCTGGAGAAGTACGCGGTGCGGATTGGCGGCGGAGCGAATCATCGCTTCGGGCTCTATGATGCGGTCATGATCAAGGATAACCATATTAAGGCGGCCGGCGGAATTACGGCAGCCGTGCAGGGGGCCAAAGCCCGCATTCCCCACACGATGATGATCGAAGTGGAAGCCGAGTCGCTGACTCAGGCGGAAGAAGCGGTTCGGGCGGGCGCCCATATCGTCATGCTCGACAATATGAGCACGGCGGCCATGACCGAGACGGTTAAGGCGATCAGGGACATTGCGCCACATATCGTGATCGAGGCTTCGGGCGGCATTACGCCGGAGCGAGTAAGCGAAATCGCGCGCTGCGGCGTCGACGTCATCTCGGTCGGCAGCTTGACGCATTCCTTTCAAGCGCTTGATATCAGTCTCGATCTGAACGAGAAGAAGACGGGAGGTGCGCCATGATTCTCGTCGTCGATGTCGGCAATACGAATATCGTGCTGGGGCTGTACAAGGGACGCACGCTGACGCATCACTGGCGGCTTGGCACGAATCGCTCCGCTACGGTGGACGAATACGGCGTGTTGATCCACAACCTGTTTCAAATCGCGGGAGTGAAGGCGGAGCAGATCGAAGGCGTTATTCTGTCTTGCGTCGTTCCTCCCATTATGAACACGCTGGAGCGGCTGTTCGAAGCTTATGTAGGCAAGCAAGCGCTTGTCGTCGGTCCCGGCATCAAGACGGGCCTTAACATCCGGTACGAGAATCCCCGGGAAGTCGGGGCGGACCGGATCGTCAACGCGGTCGCGGGTATCGAACAATACGGTACGCCGCTGGTCGTCGTGGATTTCGGCACGGCAACGACCTTCGATTATATCGATGGCACCGGCGCTTATCTGGGAGGCGCGATCGTGCCGGGCATCGGCATCTCCGCCGAAGCGCTCTATCAGCGGGCGGCGAAGCTGCCGCGGATCGAGCTGTCCAAGCCGAAGACGGTCATCGGGCGCAATACGGTGGCGGCGATGCAGTCCGGCATCATTTACGGCTATGCCGGGCAAGTGGATGGCATCGTCAAGCGCATTCGCCAAGAGTTCGGCGTGCAGCCGAGAGTGATCGCGACCGGGGGACTGGCCGAGCTGATCGCAGGAGAATCGGAGACGATCGAGACGGTAGATCCGCTGCTTACGCTGGAAGGCTTGCGGATAGTATACGAACGCAATAGGTAACAATAGATTGTCGGACGGACTGGATTTTCCGCCGAGGGAGGTTGACGGAATATGGCTTTGAAGGATGAAATCATACGCGGTACCGCATGGGACGGCGGCTTGCGGGTGTTCGCCGCGCGTACGACGGCGCTCGTATCGGAGCTTCAGCGCAGACAGGATACGTTTCCGACGGCGACGGCTGCCCTTGGGCGTACGGCGACGGCTGCCGCGATGCTGGGCATTATGCTGAAAGGGCAGGAGAAGCTGACGGTGCAGGTGAAGGGCGACGGACCGATCGGCCAGATCGTCGTGGACGCCAACGCGGCGGGCGAAGTCAGAGGATACGTCGATCATCCGCACGTCCATCTGCCGAGCAACGGCCAGGGCAAGCTGGATGTTGCCGGAGTCGTCGGTCGCACGGGACAGCTTCATGTCACGAAGGACTTGGGGCTTAAAGATCCTTACAGGGGCAGCGTGCCGATCATCTCCGGCGAGATTGCCGAAGATTTTACTTTGTATTTCGCGGAATCGGAGCAGACTCCTTCCGCGGTAGGGCTCGGCGTGCTTGTAGAGACCGACAACTCCGTTCTCCATGCGGGCGGGTTCGTCGTTCAGGTCATGCCCGGCCTTCCGGAGGCAAGGCTCGTTCGTCTGGAGCAGGCGATCGGGGCGATGCCGCATGTGACGGCCTTGATGGATCAGGGAGAGAGCCCGGAAGGGCTGCTTCGGTTTCTCGTAGGAGACGACCTGACGATTCACCAGACGATCGAACCGGTTTTTCAATGCCACTGTTCGCGGGAACGATTCGAGCGTGCGCTGCTTACGATCGGCAAGAGCGAGCTGAGGAATCTGATCGACGAGGACGGCCAGGCGGAGACGCATTGCCACTTCTGCAATGAGAAATACTTGTTCGACGGCGAAGAGCTGGAAGCTCTCTACCGCCTCGCCGACCGGGATTAAAGAAGGGATGATCTCCAATGAGGGAGACGATACGGCGTATGCCGCCGCTCGTACTGCTGGCCCTCTTAGCGACGCTGATGCTTGCATCAGGCTGCACCAAGGATGACAATGCGCTTGCGCCCGACGATCATGAGCCGTCGGAGTCGGCATCCGGAGGAGACGACGTCGTGGCCTCGGTAGGAACAACATCCATTACCCGCCAACAGTTGATGGATCGACTGTTGGCTTCTTATGGTTCCCAGACGCTCAGAAGCATGATGCTGGCGGAAGCCGTAAACGAAGAAGCCAGAGCGCTGAGCATTGAAGTGACGGGCGAGGAACTGGAGCAGGAATTAAGATGGATGAGCCAGGGCTACGAGAATGAAGACGACTTCTATCGCTCCATGAGGGAGCAGCTCGGCATGAGCCGCGACGAAGTCCGGAAAGACGCGCGCTACCGGCTTCTGCTGGAGAAGCTGACCACGTACAACGTTGAAGTGTCCTCAGACGAAATCGAACGTTATCTGGGCGAGCATTGGGCGGAATTCCAACCGGTCAGGCAATACCGCTTATCCAAAATCATCGTGCAGACGGACGAATTGGCAAGGGGACTTCTGGACAAGCTGGGTCAGGGAGACGACTTCGCGGAGCTGGCCAGAACGCATTCCATCGACGAATTCACCGCGGATCAGGGCGGGGATGCGGGGTGGATCGAGTCGAACGATCCGTTCGAGGCCGCAGCGGTGTTGGAGCAGGCTGCGCGGATGCAGGTCGGAGACATTACCGGTCCGGTCCGGACAGAGCAAGGCTTCGCGATCGTTCGGCTGGACGGGGTCAGCGAAGTGCAGACTCGCACCGAAGAGGACATCCGTCTTGAGGCGAAGAAGCTGATCGCGCTGGGCAAGGCCGTTCCGGTCGGCGATATGGAGCAGGCGCTGCTCGATAAGTACGGCGCGGTCATCGTGGATCAAGCGTTACGGCCGTAACGAATTTGCGTCCATTGTTAACCAGCTATTGACAATCCTCTCCGAGGTTTGATAAGATGAAATCAGACTGAAAACCGACTGTTTTAGTCGGAATAACGAACAAGGCGCATAGCCGCTATATTGTAGGAGGGAACAACTCTAATGGCCAAGATTGTTCAGAACGTGACCCAGCTTATCGGCGATACGCCGCTTGTACGCTTGAACCGTGTCGTACCGGAAGGCAGCGCGGAAATCTATGTGAAACTCGAGTATCAGAACCCGGGCTCCAGCGTTAAGGACCGCATCGCGATCAGCATGATCGAAGAAGCGGAGAAGCAAGGGCTGATCAAGCCGGGCGTCAACACGATCGTCGAGCCGACGAGCGGCAACACCGGTATCGGTCTGGCGCTGGTCGCCGCTGCGAAAGGATATCGCGCGGTTCTCGTTATGCCTGAGACGATGAGCTTGGAGCGCCGCAATCTGCTTCGCGCTTACGGGGCTGAACTGGTGCTGACTCCGGGATCGGAAGGCATGAACGGCGCCGTCAAGAAGGCGGAAGAGATCGCCAAGGAGAACCCGGACTACTTCATTCCTCAACAATTCAAGAACCAAGCGAACGTGAAAATTCACCGCGAGACGACGGGTCCGGAAATCGTTGAAGCGATCAACTCCTACGACGGCAAGATCGACGCGTTCGTAGCCGGTATCGGCACGGGCGGCACGATCTCCGGCGCGGGCGAAGTGCTGAAGCAGAACTTCCCGAACATCAAAATCTATGCGGTAGAGCCTGCGGCATCCCCGCTCTTGTCAGGCGGCGGCCCTGGCCCTCATAAGATCCAAGGGATCGGAGCGAACTTTATCCCTGAGATTCTGAACCGCGAAGTTTACGACGGCGTTATTACGATCGAGAACGAAGAAGCGTTCGAGACGGCTCGCACCGTCGCCAAGAAGGAAGGTCTTCTGGTCGGTATCTCTTCCGGCGCCGCTATCTTCGCCGCGCTTAAAGTGGCGAAAGAACTCGGCGAAGGCAAGCGCGTCGTAGCGGTCGTTCCGTCCAACGGCGAACGTTACCTGAGCACGCCTCTGTTCAACTTCGAGAACTAATTTTTATACGCAACAAGACAGACGACTCCTTATCCGTACACCGGATGAGGGGTCGTTTTTTGCTTGAATCCGGAGAAGTCCGCATTTGTATATGGAATGTAAACACAAGTATATCGAAGCGCGAATGCCCCCTACTTATAATGAAATTGCTAATGAAGTTGCCGTTGTCAAATGAGCATGGGGAGGGAAAGCAGCGCCGCTTGTGAATTCTGTACGACTATTACAAGGAGGTATCTTAATGCGTGTTCGCCAGAGGGTTATTTTTTTCGCGCTTCTTGTTACCGCTTTCATAATGATTGCTCTGCCTCCGGAGAAGTCCGGCGCCTCGGCAGGGAATCTGGCTTTAGGGAAGGACGCTTATTCCTCGTCGAACGAGGTAGATTTTTTCGGACCCGAGAAAGCGGTGGACGGCGGCGCCCAGGACGCAAGCCGCTGGTCCTCGCAAAGAACGGACGATCAGTGGTTCTACGTGGATCTGGGAGAGTCCGTCGAAATCGGAAGAGTGGTCATCCATTGGCAGACTCCGGCGGACCAATATCAAATTCTCGTGTCCGACGATGCGTTGTCCTGGCGGAACGTATTCGCGGACAATCGCACGCTCGTCGCCCCTGGGCCGGTTGAAGATACGATCGAGTTTGAGCCGACAATGGCGCGATACGTCAAGTTCCAGGGAGTAACGCGCCGTCCGGTTGAAGGCATTTATTACGGGTACTCCTTCTGGGAGTTCGAAGTGTACAAAGGCAGGCCGCTGCTGCCGCCGATGATGGAGGCGGTCAAAAGCGGCATCGTCGTTAACGAAGGAGATACCCAACTGAATCTGCCTCCCGTACCGGCCGACTACACGCTGACGTTGGTGAACACGGACAGCTTGCCGGTCATCGATGCGCAGGGCAATATCCATGCGCCGCTGGTTGATACGCAGATTCAGCTGCTGCTGAAAATCGAAAGCGACAGCGATCCGACTTATTTCCTTACGGATAATGTGCTGGTCACTGTACCCGGCCTCTTCAAGCAGACAAGCGACCGCAATCCGGAGCCGCGCGTCATTCCTTCTCTGCGCGAGTGGCTGGGCGCAACCGGCGAGTTCCGTTTGACGGATCATTCGAGAATCGTCATTCGCGCGGAGGATGAGGCGGCTCTGCAGCGGACGGCCGACATTTTGCAGCAGGACCTGCTGGATTTAACCAAGCAGTCGCTGGAGGTGACGACCGGCGCTCCGCAGGCGGGGGATATCTATTTGACGCTGGATGTCGCCCAAGCGGGATTGGGGACGGAAGGGTATGAGCTGAATATCGGCGAGTATGCCTCTATTGCTTCCTCCAATCAAACGGGAGTCATGTTCGGCACGAGGACGGTATTGCAGCTGCTCGGTCATTCTCCCGATCATAAGGCAATGCCCAAAGGGCAAACGCGCGATTATCCGAAATACCCCGATCGGGGCTTCATGCTGGATGTGGCCCGCAAGTTTTATACGATCGAGTTTTTGCAGGACTATGTCAAGCTGATGTCCTACTACAAGATGAACCGATTCCAGATTCACCTGAACGACGATGTCGGCGATGTCGGGAAGTTTCGCTTGGAGAGCGAGACGTTCCCCGGAATGACGAGCACGGACGGCTTCTATACGAAGCAGCAATTCAGGGATTTGCAGCTGCTCGGGATGGAGTACGGCGTAAACGTCGTGCCGGAGATCGATACGCCGGGCCACTCCGGCGCGTTCATCGCTTACGATCCGCGGCTGGGCAGCCGCAATCAGCTGGATGTTACTCGTCCCGAGACGATCGACTTCGTCAAGGCGCTTTTTGACGAGTATTTGGACGGCGGCAATCCGACTTTCGTCGGCCCGGACGTGCATATCGGCACGGATGAATATTTCGGCAGCGATAAGGAAGCTTTCCGCAGCTACACGGACACGCTTCTCCATCATATTAACGGCAAAGGCAAGCACGCCCGTCTGTGGGGCAGTCTGTCCGCCTACGACGGCACGACGCCGGTCAGCAGCAATGCGACGATGGACATCTGGTACGAGCCGTACGGCAGCGCGAGGCAGGCGGTCGAACTCGGCTACGACATTATCAACACCAATACCAATTTGCTTTATATCGTTCCGCAGCTGTACCGCAGCTACTTGAATTACGATTTCATCTACAACGAATGGGAGCCTAACGATTGGCTGGAGACGAAGCTTCCCTATGCGCATCCGCAGGTCAAAGGCGGCATGTTCGCGCTCTGGAACGATGTATCCGTGGAAAAGGGCGTCTCTATGGCGGATTCGCATCAACGAATTCTGCCTTCCATGCAAGCGTTGGCGGAGAAGCTGTGGAGAGGCAATCGCATCGATCGGAACTTCGCGAGCTTCCAGGCGGACGCCGCCCGCTACGCGGACCCGCCCAACGTGCATCTCTCGCACAAGCTGCAAGTGGAAAACGAGCGCCATATCGTGGTGGATTACACATTTGACGAAGGCTTCGCGGATCGTTCGGGCAACGGCTTTGACGGCTATGCGGTGAATGCGAGCGCGGATAAGGGGATGTTCGGACAGGCGGTGAGGCTGAACGGCGGCGCCAGCTATGTGGAAACCCCGCTGCGTACGCTCGGGTTCGGATGGACGCTGTCCATGTGGATCAAGCCGGACGCCGACAGTCCGCAAGGGACCGTGCTGCTGGAATCCCCGGACGGGCAGTTGAAATACAACATCGGGGGCAGCGGCAAAATCGCCATCGCGAAGGAAAACTACGTCAGCGAATTCAATTACAAGCTGCCGACCGACCGCTGGACGCAAGTCGTCATGACCGGGGAAGACACCGGCACCTCGATCTTCATTAACGGCAGCGAGTATACGGCTACGTTGAAAGACGGCTCCAAGCTGGAAACGTTCGTGCTGCCGGTCGCGAAAATCGGCAGCGCCACGAATGCCTTCAAAGGCCTGATTGACGAACTCGTCATATGGAATACCTACATGGACTTGCATGGAAACCTGGCTTTGCACAAGCAAGCGGAATCGTCGCAGCCGGAATCCGCTTCCTACACGGCGGACAAGGCGGTGGACGGCAGGGGCGATACCCGATGGTCCAGCGATTGGGTGGACGATACGTGGTTCATGGTGGATCTGGGCGAAGTGAAGAACATCGATACGGTGTCCATCCTGTGGCAGACGGCTTACGGTTCGAAATACCGCATTTACGTGTCCGAGGACAAGGTGAACTGGACGAATGTCGTGAAGGACAACAACGGCGAGATTAACGGCAAGCAGGGGCGGGTCGTCACGACTTTCCAGAGCGTGCCGGTCAGATACGTGAAGTTCGCAGGCGTGACGAGATCGACCATGTTCGGCTATTCCTTCGAGGAATTCGAAGTGTACGGCGAGCAGTACAAGCTCGGCAACATTCGGCCGATTATCGACCTGCTGATGGCTATCGAAGCCGATCGGCTTGTGGAAGCCAATTATTCTCCGGAAGGCTGGTCGCAGCTTCAGCAGGCGATGAGCCATGCGATTGCGGCGATTCAAAATTCGCAGCTGTCCCGTCCTGACGCCGAGCAGGCGTATGCCGGATTAAGCGCTGCGCGCGATCGTCTGACGATCGAAGACGTAATGGACTTGATCGAGCTTAACGTGAACGGCAGCCTTGCATCCAATATCTATCTCCCGCAAAAAGGACAGCAGGGCACGCGTATCGTCTGGAGCAGCTCGAAGCCCGACTACTTGAATGCCAACGGCCAGCTGCTGAAGCGTCCGTCCGGCGGTTCAAGCGACATCGAGGTTGTGCTGACCGCGACGATCAGCAAGGGAGCCGCTTCGGCGGACAAAACGTTTAAGGTGATGATCAGAGCGCTGCCCGGCTCCGGCGGAGGCGGATGGTCTCCGAGTCCCGTCACTCCAGGCCCGGACGGCGGCGGATCGTCGACGATTCGGTTGCACGATATTGCCAGCCACTGGGCCGAGGCGTCGATCAAGCGAGCCGTCGAGCTTGGATTCGTGGCCGGTTACACCGACGGGTCGTTCAAGCCCAATAAGACGGTCAGCAGGGACGAATTCGTCGCCATGCTGGTCAAAGCGTTGAAGCTGCAAGGAGCGAACGGCTCGCTGGACTTCGCCGACGCAGGCTCGATTCAAGCCTGGGCGAAGCCGTATATCGCGCAAGCGCTGGAATCCGGCCTGATCAGCGGTTATGCGGATCGGACCTTCCGTCCGAAGGCTTCGATCAGCCGCGCGGAGCTGGCAGCGATGATCGTTCGCGGCTTGGGCTTGAAGCCTGCGGAAGGATCTGATCTCTCTTACGCGGACGCAGATCAAATTCCGGCTTGGGCGAAGCCGTACGTAGCGGCAGCCCAAGAGGCGGGAGTCATGAGCGGACGCGGGGACAACCGGTTCGCGCCGGAGGTTTTAGCCACGCGAGCAGAGGCGGCAGTCGTCATTCTGAACATGCTCGATGCGCTTGCGAAGATGAAGGCGCAGGAATAGATCCCATTTTACCTGGAAAGAGAGCGTGAGCTTACGATGAGAACAAGAAGAGGTTTGACCGCTTTGCTGCTTGTCCCGGTCATGCTGCTGTCGTTGCTGTCGTCCGTATATGCGGAGGATCCGGGCGGAGGAGGCGCAGTTTTCTACAATTTGGCCCAAGGGAAAACGTATACCTGGTCGGAACAGCCGGAAGACGCTTTCCCGGATGACGGGACGAAGCTGACGGACGGCAATGCCGCCGATCCATCCCGTGCCAGCGGCAATTGGGTGGGCCACCGCAACAAGAAATCCCGTTCGGTCGTGTTCGATCTGGGCGAGCCGAAGACGATCAAGGAGGTCAGCGCGCGCTTCCTGCACGATTGGCCGAACAACGAGACGCTCGTACCGCTCACCGTTTCTTTTTACGCGTCCGACGATCAGGTGAACTGGGGCGTATTGTCTCATAATGCGACTCAATTGTTGTGGGGCGATCAGACCGCCATCGAGACCTATTCATGGGATGGCAGCGAGGAGACCGGAGTCGTGAAACGGGGCGATTACGCCGAGGGGCTCGTGTACGCACGGTATGTGAAGGTTGTGTTCTCCATGCATTCGAGGGCATGGAGCATGATCGACGAGGTGACGATTACCGGTGCGGACGGTCTTCTCGCAGAAGCCCAGCCGGTGCAGCCCGTCCCTTATGCCCTGCAGCAACCGGGGGTGGCAACCGGCGGTATTCAAAACCTGGGTTTGCTGTATAACGGGCATTACGGAGATGGCACGGGAACTTGGACGAAGGAGCGGGTTATCCCGAATATCAGCTACGTGAACCAGCAGGGCGAACCGGTCGACTGGCTGTTCGACGGCGTGCTGTATCTGGGCTTGACGTCGGAGAACGGCAGAGGCTTCGGAGCGACGGACGCGGCCGGCAAAGCCAGAAAAGAGGAATGGGACTGGTATTTGAATAAAACGTTCGCCATTGGCGGCGATATGAGCGCGTTGAACGAAGCGACGATCGAGGCGGGCGTCAAGCTCGGGCAGCCCGACCGCAAGACGAAGGTCGTTCTGATGATTCCGGAACCGGGCGAGTATCAGTCCGACTTCGGCAGCCTTAACGGCGAAAATCTGGATTTCAATGTCGGCACGGTCGGCAGCGCCGCATCGCTGAACAATCGGGAGAAAGCGATTCGGTGGTGGGTCGATGAAGTGCAAGCCAGATGGGCGGCGGCCAACTACTCGAACCTGGAACTCGTCGGCATGTATTGGCTGGAGGAGCAGATCAGCACGCATGCGACCGGCCCGGAGATGGTCAAGAGGACGAGCGACATCGTGCATGCCGCCGGCTTGAAGATGTTCTGGATTCCTCATTTTCTGGCCTACAAGGCATTCATGTGGAAGGATGTCGGCATTGATGCGATATCGCTGCAGCCGAATTACTTCTTCGAGCAGTTGGACCCTTCGCGTCTGGAAGATACGGCGGATATGGCGAAACGGTACGGCATGTCGCTGGAATTGGAGTTCGACGACAGGATGATCAATGACGCCGTCTTCCGCGAGCGGTTCATCGAGTATTTGAACAGCGGCGTGGATACAGGGCTGATGCATCAAGGGTATAAAGCATACTATCAAGGCAACAACGCCGTTTACAACGCGGCGAACAGCGCAGACCCTGCTACCCGCGTGCTCTACGATTGGCTGTATCAATTCGCGAAAGGCATTTACCAGAAGCAGGACGCCGTTCCGCCGGATGTTGTGGCGCTTATGAACGGGCAGCCGATCCCGGAGCATACGATCGTGCCGGACACGACCCAGGCCGCTTTCACCTGGACCGTTCCGGGAGATGACGGCAGCGGGATTATCAAAGTAACGGCCAAGTATGACGGCAAGCCGTACACGCAAGGAACCGTAGTGGATCTGACGGGCAAGCCGGGCAAGCATGTGCTGGAGTTGACGGTGGCCGCCGCCAAATCGAAGACGGTTAAGTTCGTCATAGAGGCTCGTTTGGGCGCGGACGGCCTTCTGGCGCTCGTGGATAAGTATGCGGAAAACAATCAGTTGAGCCATGCCGAGACGAACCGCGCTATGCGCAACGCCTTGATCATGATGGGGCGCACGCAAGCCAGCGATCCCGAGCGGGCCCAGCGCTATCTGAAGGCCTTCAATGCCAAGCTGGAAGAGGCCAAGGATCGCGGCTACGTGGCGGAGAGCGCTTATACGGCGCTGAAGGAAGGCGTGTATTACGAGATTGGAAGCGTCGCGCAGGACAAACAAGCGGAGGCGTCCACGACGGAAGCGGCGGGGTTGGAGCCCGAGAAGGCGCTGGACGGCGCGCCGGCCACGCGATGGGCGAGCGAAGTGCGCGAGACGGCCTGGTTCCAGGTCGATCTGGGCAACCCGCAAACCTTCGATACGATCCGCATCGATTGGGAATACGCGCGCGCGGACCAATATCTGCTGACCGTCTCGGACGACAAGCAGAATTGGCGTCCCTTGAACGTCGGCAACAATGGCGTGGTTAAAGCGGCGGATGGCAAGAACACGCTGGTGTTCCCGGCCACGACGGCAAGATATATCAAGTTCGACGGACTGAACCGGGCAACGTTCTACGGATATTCCTTCTATGAATTCGGCGTGTACGATCTTGCCCTGCAGCAGGAGATGAAGACATTGGACGGCATACGGGCCGCTGTGGACGTCCCGACCAAGAACGTCACGATCGACGGTCTGGTCATGAATGGCAAGCTGGAGCAAGTGTACGTCAAAGTGCTCGATCCTAGCGGCAACATTCAATATACCGGTCAGGGGACCGCCAAGGACGACGGCAGCTTCGGGTTCGCCTTCACGCTGACCGGCGAAGCGCAAGGAAGTTATACGGTCGAGCTGGAGACGGACGACATGACGACTCCCGAGCTGGCCGCCTTCGAATATCGCAAGCCGCCTACCAATGGAGGCGGAGGCAATAGTGGAGGCGGCAACGGAGGCAGCGGAGGGGGCGGTGGCGGCGGCTCGGCGCCGGACCCGTATACCTCGCAAGCGGACGGCTCGGTCAAAGCCGTGCTCGCCCCGACGGTGAACGGCAAACAGGCTTCGGTCTCGGTCGGAGCGTCGGAGCTGAATGCTGCCATTCGCAAGGCGGCGGCCGACAGCAACGGCGACAAGCACGTCCACATTGAATTGAAACCGGCGAACGGAGCCGGCAGCTATGCGCTGGAGCTTCCCGCGGCTAATCTGACGGGTCAATCCCATCTGCTGCTGCATATCGACACTCCGTACGGCCAGCTTGCGCTGAACGGCGACATGCTGGCAGGCGCCAATACGGCGAATGCAGGGAAGCTGCTCGTCACGGTAAGCGATCGTGCGGGCGATTATCGCAGCAACGAAGCGGCTGGCGGGATCGGCAACAGGCCGATTGTGCAAGTGGCGCTGCAGTTGGACGGAGAGGCTCTGGCTTGGAGCAATTCGAGGGCTCCGATCCGGATCGCAATCCCGTATGCGCTGCAGGCGGGCGAGCAAGCGGCATGGCTGCGCGTATACGAGCTGACGGCGGGCGACCGCGCGACAGAGGTCAAGGATGCGGCGTACGATAAGGGGACTCTGCGGTTCTCCGTGGATCATGCCGGCGTATATGCCGTCGGCATTGCGGCTCCGGCGGCTGCGTTCACCGACCTCGGCAAGCATGAATGGGCGCGCGAGGCAATCGAGGAGCTGGCCAAGAGAGGCATCGTCAAAGGCACCTCGATCGAAAAGGGCACCTTCAGTCCAGCCAGCCCGGTGACGCGGGCGGATTTCATCCTGATGCTGGTGAACCTGCTTGATTTGCGCGCCGAGTTTGCATCGACTTTTGCGGACGTGCGGTCGCAGGACTATTACTATAATGCGGTTTCTATTGCCAAACAATTGGGCATCGTCTCCGGAGTGAACGGCGTCAACTTCGCTCCGCGAGATCCGATCAGCCGTCAGGACGTCATGGTCATGCTGACTCGCGCACTGCAGTCGACGGGGGTCGTCAAATCGGCCGCATCCGGCTCGGCGCTCGACAGCTATCGCGATGCAAGCCAGATCGCGCCTTATGCCGTTGAGAGCGCGGCAACGATGCTTGAACACGGGCTGGTTACGGGCTCCAACGGCTATATGATGCCGAAGGGCATGACCAGCAGAGCGGAAGCGGCTACGTTCCTGTATCGCGCTCTTCAATTGATCGGGAAGTAAGCCGGAAGCGGCAGAACGGGGGATTACTCCTCTGTCCCGCCGCTTTTTGCCGCCATTCGCATTTCTTTTAAGCAAGGAAGGGGCATTTATGGTATTCTTTCTAAAAAAGACAGACAGCCGCGACCGGCTGAAGGGGCGGAAAGAGTGCGCAGCGTGGAATGGATGGCGTTGGACCAGTGGGAGCTTTGGCATAATTCGGGCGAGGGTTACACTTTGCTGCCCTATATAAGGAAAATAAAGATGGAGTCGGACATCGGCGTTCTGCCGGCTTTCTGGGAAGGCGCATGGGCGCAGGCATCGGCGCATGCGAGCGTGCTCGAGAGCGGCAAGGGAGGCCGCTATACGATCGTCGGCCTGCGGCCGGTCGCTGCAATCGCGGGCAAGGGAGACGAGGCGCGCGCATGGTCGCCCGTCGACGGGTCCGGCGATGAATGGACGGAAACCGGGCGCATGAACGGCCGCCCGCTCGATGTGGTGCGGGAATGGCTGAGACCGTGGCGGGCGCCGCGCCCGGAAGGCGTGCCGGACTGCATTGGCGGGGTCATCGGGTATTGGAGCTATGACGTCGTGCGAAGCCTGGAGAGACTGCCCGTCATCGCGAAGGACGATCTTGGGCTGCCGGACTACGTGTTTCAGCGGTTCGAAGAGCTGTGGATTGCCGACCATGCGGAAGAGGAAGTATACGTCGCGGTGCATGCCGGCGTCGGATCGGATACGGATCGCGAGGGCTTGGAGCGGTTGCACCGCTCGGCCCGGGAACGCGCCGAGGAGATGGAACGGCAGTGGCTCAGTTGGCTGGCCGAGGGAGAGAGCTTGGCAAGTCGGGAACGCGCGGCGAGGATGCGGGAGAGGATGGCCGATGACCGCCTGGAGATCGACATCGAACGGCTGCCGGGACTGATCACGTCGATGAGCAAGGCGCAGTACGAGGAGGCGGTCAGGCAGGTTCAGCGCTACATCGGGCAGGGAGACGTGTTTCAGGTCAATCTGGCGCTGCGGCAGAGCCGCCGCACCGACGTCGCGCCCGAGACGCTGTACGAATGGCTGCGCGTCGTAAATCCGTCTCCTTACATGGGAATGCTGAGGACGCCGTCTTTCTCGCTGGTCAGCGCCTCTCCCGAACTGCTCGTGAAGGTGGACGGGCGGAGGTTGTCCACGAGGCCGATCGCCGGCACGCGCCGTCGGGGCAGAACGCCCGAGGAGGATCGCGCGCTGGAGGCCGAGCTTCTCGGCAACGAGAAGGAGCGGGCCGAGCACGTCATGCTCGTCGACCTGGAGCGCAACGATCTGGGGCGGGTCGCGAAGTATGGGACGGTCAGGGTGCCGGAGCTGCTGACGGTGGAGAGGTATTCCCACGTGATGCATCTCGTCTCCCAGGTGGAGGCGACGCTGGCGGACGGGAAGGACGCGCTGGACGTGCTGGCGGCGACGTTCCCCGGGGGCACGATTACCGGAGCGCCCAAAATCCGCACGATGGAAATCATCGAAGAACTGGAACCGACCCGCAGAGGTTCGTACACGGGCTCGATCGGATGGATTGACTACAGCGGAAATATGGAATTTAATATAATTATTCGTACGATCGCCGTACAGGACGGGGTTTGTCATATTCAAGCGGGGGCCGGCATCGTCATCGATTCCGTGCCGGAGCGGGAATTCCATGAATCCCTGAACAAGGCCAAGGCGCTTTGGAAAGCGGTGCAGTACAGCGAAGGGCAGGTTGAACCGACATGATCCTGGTGATCGACAACTACGATTCTTTCACGTATAACCTGGTGCAGTATTTAGGAGAGCTCGGCGAAGAGATCGTCGTTCATCGCAACGACGAGATCGATCTGGACGGCATCGCCAAGCTTGCGCCCGACCATATTTTGATTTCTCCGGGACCGTGCACGCCTAACGAAGCGGGCATCAGCCTCGCGCTGCTGGAGCGGTTCAAGGGAGAGATCCCGATTTTCGGCGTATGCCTGGGGCATCAATCGATCGGACAAGCGTTCGGCGGAGACGTCATTCGCGCGGATCAGCTTATGCACGGCAAGACGTCCGAGATCAAGCACGACGGCAAGACGATCTTCGCGGGTCTGCCCTCTCCGTTCACGGCGACTCGCTACCATTCCTTGATCGTGAAGCGCGAGACGCTTCCGGACTGTCTGGAGATCAGCGCGGAGACGGAAGAAGGCCTGATCATGGGGCTGCGGCACAAGGAGTACGTCGTGGAGGGCGTACAGTTCCACCCGGAGTCGATCATGACCGATTACGGGCTGAAAATTCTGCGCAATTTCCTCGATCAGAAATCGGGCGTAAGGGCATGAAGTTTTTATTCGACGGACAACTGACTAGCCAGAGCGAAGCCGTGATCTCCGCATTCGATCACGGTTTTTTGTACGGGATGGGCTTGTTCGAGACGTTCCGCACGTACGGAGGGCGGCCGTGGCTGTTGCGGGAGCATGCCGCGCGGTTGCAACGGGGCTGCGAGCTGCTGGGCATCCGCTATGAGCCGGACGCGGGCCGGATGGAGCGGGGCGTTGCGGAGCTGCTCGCGGCTAACGGACTGAGCGACGGGTATATCCGGTGGTCGGTGTCGGCGGGAGAAGGCGAAATCGGTCTTCCTGCCGGAGACTACGAACGACCGCATGAGATCGTCTACGCCAAGGCGCTCGCTCCGGACGAGCCGGCGACGCGGCAAGGCAAGACGCTGCGCCTGCTGAAGCTGCGGAGAAGCACGCCGGAAGGCGCGTTCCGACTAAAATCGTTTCATTATATGAATAATATCGCAGCCAAGAGAGAGTTGCAGGCGGCAGGGGCGGCTCCGGGAACGGAAGGGCTGTTTCTCGACGGGAACGGCCATGTCGCGGAGGGGATGGTCAGCAACGTGTTCTGGCTGAAGGCGGGCAAGCTGTGCACGCCTTCTTCCGACACCGGTCTGCTCGAAGGCGTAACGCGGGAGTATGTCATACGGCTGGCGCGCGCGGAAGGCCTTCCCGTGGAGGAAGGGCTTTACGGCTGGGAGGCGCTGCTCGAAGCGGACGAAATCTTCGTNACGAATTCCGTGCAGGAGATCGTGCCCGTCGNGCGGCTGGAGAACGATCAAGGACAACNGACGAATTGGAGCGGCGAAGAGGCCGGGGAGATGACGGCCCGCCTAATGANGCTGTATCGCAATGCGGCGGAGAGGAATGACAACGAATGAATCCGACTTTTTATCAACGCAGCTACAAGTTCCGGGACGGGATCGAGCTGGAGCTTGGACGAAGAACCCTGATTATGGGAATACTGAATGCAACGCCCGACTCGTTCTCCGACGGGGGCCGCTACAATGAAGCGGAAGCGGCGGCCGCGAGAGCTGAGCAGATGGCGGCGGAAGGCGCGGATATTATCGACATCGGCGGAGAGTCGACAAGGCCCGGTCACGATCCGATCTCCGCGGAGGAGGAGCTGGCCCGCATTCTTCCGGTGATCCGGGCGGTCAAGGCTCGGGTCAAGCTGCCGATCAGCGTTGACACGTACAAGGCGGAGACGGCGCGGCGGGCGTTGGAGGCGGGAGCCCACATCATCAACGACGTGTGGGGCTTCAAGCGCGACCCCGAGATGGCCAGCGTGGCGGCGGAATTCGGCTGCCCGGTCATCCTGACGCATAATCGCGACAATCGCGACTACGGGGATTTTATGAACGACGCCTTGAACGATCTGCGCGAGAGCGTACGGATTGCCCTTGCGGGCGGCGTTGCCAAGGAGAACGTCTGGCTGGATCCCGGGATGGGCTTCGCCAAGGAATACGAGGAAAATCTGGAGATGATGGGCCGTTTGGAAGAGGTGGTCGCTCTGGGGTATCCCGTGCTGCTGGCCGCTTCCCGCAAGCGGTTCATCCAGCGGGCGCTCGGCGTGACGGCTGCGGAAGCGGCGGAAGGCACCGGCGCGACGACGGCGCTGGGCATCGTTCAAGGCTGTCAGATCGTGCGGGTGCACGACGTGCTGCTGTCGAAACGCGTGGCCGCGATGACGGATGCGGTCGCGTACCGGGACAAATCGGGAAAGGCGGTGGCCGCGAATGGATAGAATGCAGCTGAAGCGCATGGTGTTTTATGGATATCACGGCGTATACCCGGAAGAAAACAAGCTCGGGCAAAAATACTGCGTGGATCTCGACTTGCGGCTGGATCTCGCCCGCGCCGCGCTTAGCGACGACGTCGAGGATACGGTGAATTACGCGGAGATCCATGCCTTGGTCAAGCGGATTGTGGAAGGACCTCCGGTCAAGCTGATCGAGACGCTGGCCGCAAATATTGCTTCGGCCGTTCTCGGTACGTATACTAGTATCCATAAAGCGACGGTATCGGTGACGAAGCCGAACCCGCCGTTCGACATTACCTTCGACGGAGTGACCGTGGAGCTGTCCAGACGGAGAGGACCGGACGGGAGCATCGTCCCTGCGGAGGATTGAACTGAGTTGCATGAAGCATACGTGGCGCTGGGCGCCAACCTGGGAGACCGGGAAGCCTCGCTGAAGGAAGCGATACGAAGGCTGCGGGCGGAACCGGATCTCGAGCTGCATCGGATTTCTCCGATTTACGAGACGGCTCCGGTAGGGTATACCGACCAGCCTTCTTTTCTCAATATGACGATCGGGTTGAAAACGGCCATCGGCCCCGTAGACCTGCTTCGCCGCCTGCTCGCGATCGAGCGGGACATGGGACGGATAAGGGACATCCGCTGGGGGCCCCGGAATATCGACCTGGATTTGCTGGCGTACGACGCGGTTGCGATGGATACGCCGGAATTGACGATCCCGCATCCCCGTATGGGGGAGCGGGCGTTCGTATTGGTGCCGCTGAAGGACATCTGGCCGGAGGAGTCCCCTTTTCCATGGGAGAAGCAGTTGTCGGCTATGTCTCTGCGGGATGAGGGCATTTCGCGCTTCGAGGCGCAGGATCAAGAGGGGTTAGGAAAGGAGTAAGGAATCATGCTGAAGATCGGCAATGTGACGATGAACAATAACGTCGTGCTGGCTCCGATGGCGGGCGTCTGCAACCCGGCGTTCCGGCTGATCGCCAAGGAATTCGGCTGCGGACTCGTCTGCGCGGAGATGGTGAGCGACAAGGCGATTCTGCACGGCAACCAGCGCACGCTGGAAATGTTGTTCGTGGACGAGCGCGAGAAGCCGCTGAGCCTGCAAATTTTCGGAGGGGACAAGGAGTCGCTCGTCGAAGCCGTGAAGTTCGTCGACCAGAACACGAATGCGGACATTATCGACATTAACATGGGCTGTCCCGTGCCGAAGGTGACGAAATGCGACGCGGGCGCCAGGTGGCTGCTCGATCCGAAAAAAATTTACGAGATGGTGTCCTACGCCGCGGACGCGGCCAAGAAGCCTGTGACAGTCAAGATGCGCATCGGGTGGGACGACGAGCATATCTACGCGGTGGAGAACGCCCAGGCGGTGGAGCGGGCCGGAGGCGCGGCCGTCAGCGTGCACGGAAGAACGCGTGAGCAGCTGTATACGGGCAAGGCCAACTGGGATATTTTGCGCGACGTGAAGCAGGCGGTGAACATTCCGGTGATCGGCAACGGGGACGTGTTCTCGCCCGAGGACGCGAAGCGCCTGCTGGAGCACACAAATTGCGACGGTGTCATGATCGGACGGGGGGCGCTGGGCAATCCGTGGATGCTGTATCGTACCGTTCATTTCCTGACAACGGGTGAGCTGCTGGGCGATCCGGCTCCAAGCGAGAAAATCCGCATCGCGATGCTGCACATGGACCGTCTGGCCGAGCTCAGGGGAGAGCGGGTCGCCGTTCGTGAAATGCGCAAGCACCTCGCCTGGTACCTCAAGGGACTTCCGGACTCCGCAGCCGCGAAAAATTCGGTCATGGAGTTGCAATCCCGGGCGGAAGTGGTGGCCGTGCTGGACGAGTATGTGAACCGGGTAGAGGAAATGTTGGCTCGCGAAGCGGCCGGAGCTTCTGAATCCGGCGAAATCCTCGTACACTAGGGTGTGTATGCAACCTCCGAAGATAGCAGATGTTGCCGAATTTTCATTCCATGCAAGGAACTTTTGTGAAGGCGTACCGGGGTGCGTCAAGCAAAAGTGACGAAGCAGGGGGCGAAAGGCGGTGCTAGATGCCTCTGAGCGGGTTTGCATACACGCCCTGGGAGGAAGCGGTTTCATTCATGTCCCTTCCGCGAATTGACATTTTCAAGGGGTTGCAATATAATCGTACCAATATTCGCCCAAGCATCAGGAAAATCGCAGGCTAACATCGGATAAAGATGTCATGTCGGCGATGACCGACCATATATTGGTTAGCAACCTCGAAAATCTTTTCCATGACAGGAGATCGGTGAGATGAGCGACAAGGAAGTGCTTCTGACCCAAGACGGGCTTAAGAGGCTTGAAGACGAACTCGAAAACCTTAAATCCGTCAAACGCCGCGAAGTCGCGGAACGAATTAAAGTAGCCATCGGATACGGCGACATTAGCGAAAACTCGGAATACGAGGACGCTAAGAACGAGCAAGCCTTCATCGAAGGCCGGATCATTACGCTGGAGAAGATGCTCCGCAACGCGCGGATCATCAACAGCGAAGAAATCGATCTGGAGACGGTGAGCATCGGCTCGACGGTCGTCGTGGAAGATTTGGAATATGGCGATACGATGGAATATACGATCGTCGGCACCGCCGAGTCTGACCCGCTGAACAACAAAATCTCCAACGAAAGTCCGGTAGGTAAAGCCATCATCGGCAAGAAGAAGGGCACAACCGTTGAAGTGAGCGTTCCTGCGGGCATCATTCAATACAAAATTGTCGATATCAAGATGTAGCAACGAGGCCAGCCGCAATTCAGACGTTAGTCGCCGCCCATAAGGACGGAGAAGCCGATTGACTGGGATAGAAAAAAGCTTCCTTAGGAAGCTTTTTTGCCTGTTAGCGGACATTCGCTTGAAGCGCGCCGGGCCGAGCCGAATAAATCCAGATACGAATGAAGGAGCAGAACAATGGAACATAACGGTCAGTCGGAAGAGTTGGAATTAGGCGAACTGCTGCGAATCCGGCGCGGCAAGCTGGACGACCTGCGGGCGCTGGACGTCGATCCGTTCGGCGTCAAGTTCGACCGCACGCATCACGCGGGCGAACTTCTCGCGCAATACTCGGAATTATCGAAAGAGGAATTGGACGAGAAGGCGGTCGAAGTGAACGTCGCGGGACGGATCATGACGAAACGCTCGATGGGCAAGGCGGCTTTCGCGCACATCCAGGATCTGAGCGGGAAGATTCAGATCTACGTTCGTCAGGATACGGTGCCCGAGCATAAGTTCAAGGCGTTCGATCTGCTCGACATCGGCGACATCATCGGCGTCAAAGGCGTCGTGTTCAAGACGAAGACGGGCGAAACCTCGATCAAGGTGGACGACCTGGAGGTTCTGACCAAGTCGCTTCTTCCGCTGCCGGACAAGTTCCATGGGCTGAAGGACGTGGAGACGCGCTACCGCCAGCGCTACGTGGACCTGATCGTCAACCCGGACGTTCAGAAGACGTTCATTACGCGCTCGCGCATCATTCAATCGATGCGCCGCTATTTGGACGATCGCGGTTATTTGGAAGTCGAGACTCCGACGCTGCACTCCATTGCGGGCGGCGCTGCGGCTCGTCCTTTCATTACGCATCACAACGCGCTGGACATGCAGCTCTATATGCGGATCGCGATCGAGCTGCATCTGAAGCGGCTCATCGTCGGCGGCCTGGAGAAGGTGTACGAGATCGGACGCGTCTATCGCAACGAAGGCATCTCGACGCGCCACAACCCCGAGTTCACGATGATCGAGCTGTACGAGGCGTATGCCGACTATGAGGACATTATGCGACTGACCGAGTCGCTGATTGCCCATATCGCGCAGGAAGTTCTCGGCACGACGAAGATTGCGTACCAAGGCCAGGAAGTGGACCTGACTCCGTCGTGGCGCAGAGTGTCCATGACCGAGCTGATCCGCGAGACGGTTGGCGTGGACTTTACCGCCCAGATGACGGACGAGGAAGCCCATGCGCTGGCCAAGGAGCACAAGGTGCCGGTCGAGAAGCATATGTCGTTCGGCCATATCGTCAACGCGTTCTTCGAGACGTTCTGCGAACATACTTTAATTCAGCCTACTTTCGTAACCGGCCATCCGGTGGCGATCTCTCCTCTGGCGAAGAAGAACGAAGCCGATCCACGGTTCACGGACCGGTTCGAGCTGTTCATCGTCGCCCGCGAGCATGCCAACGCGTTCACGGAGCTGAATGATCCGATCGATCAGCGCGAGCGGTTCGAATCGCAGCTGGAAGAGAAGGAAGCGGGCAACGACGAAGCGCACGAGATGGACGACGACTTCATCCGCGCGCTGGAGCACGGCATGCCGCCGACGGGCGGACTCGGCATCGGCGTCGACCGTCTGGTCATGCTGTTGACCGACGCGCCGTCGATCCGCGACGTTCTGTTGTTCCCTCATATGCGGGAGCGTTCCGACGGGTAATGAGTGGTTAAGGGGATGTAACGCGTGCCGGCGACATTAGGAGTCGTTGCAGTCGTTATCTTAATAGAGGCCGGTTGTTCGCCTGGTGGGCGGGCGACCGGCTGTTCTTCTTTTTTTGAGCTTGGCTTGGGCTCGGCAGGCAGGGTAGTAAAGGGGGGGGCGGAGCAATGTTGTCAGGTTAACCTGAATTCCCGAGGATTTATGTGCGATGGCTTGCCATTGAGCGACATGGAATGGCATAGGACGATGGGGTAGCGTTATTGGTTGCGGGCCTGGAGGTTGAACGTGGGTTATCGTTACGGCATCACGTTATTTCATGGGTTCTGGGCGATGTTTTGGGGGGCAAATGGGGAAATAACGTTATGCCATCGCTCTATTGTCCGTTAGCCGGACCCGTGTCGGTCATTTAGCATTACACCGTAACGTTATGCTATTACCGCTATCACCGCCATCGCCGTGGTCACCACAACCATCACCATCACAACCGTTACCACGATCGCGCCAACATTATCACAACCACTACCCAACGGTAGCTGTTCCTAGGATAACCATGTTCCCGCCTCTCAACTTTGTGCAAAAAGATGGGGTGTCGTGAGCGATGTTCTGTTCCTGGCTATATGCGTTGCTCCCTCGCTGGAGCTTGACCTGACAACATGGGGGAGCGGGGGAGAAAATCGGATGCGGTACAGATGTAGGGGTTGTTGAGTGTTGTCGACCCATTATATAGAGGTAAACAACTTCAATAAAATTCCATGCATAAAGGGGGTTGCAAAGGCCTAGCGTGCTGTGCTATATTATTTAAGTCGCCTCGGGCGGCACTGAAAAAGCAACACCGATTGCACCTTGAAAACTGAACATTGAGCGTAAGAAACAACAAGCAATACCAGCAGTGAATGAGCTAATCAACTTTCATGGAGAGTTTGATCCTGGCTCAGGACGAACGCTGGCGGCGTGCCTA
>Ga0065721_10003846_pt1 | contig 66046 bp, 48 predicted proteins | sample Mesricmetagenome_FD_59108 | JGI IMG/M metagenome (GOLD analysis project Ga0065721, IMG submission 59108) | Mesophilic microbial community from rice straw/compost enrichment Sample: eDNA_1 v2 (version 2) | ecosystem: Engineered > Solid waste > Grass > Composting > Bioreactor | place: USA: Davis... | reverse complement strand
TGGTGCTCACCGCAGCACCGGATGTCGCTGGCGATCTGACATTAGCGACAATCGGCTCGGGTGACCTGATCACCCCAACTGCCGGCCTGCTGCACGGCGGCGCCCTGACCATAAATACGGACAACATCCTGGCAAACGGCGGCGGCGTGCGCCTCGGCGCGACCGATGCGACCATCACCTTGCGCGGTGGCGATCTCGCCCAATCCTGGAATATCGATTTCGATACTCTGGCGCTTGCCATCGCCGGCAACGGTGATTTTGCCCTGGAAGACGCAGACGGTTTGACGTTGACTTCGGTCAGCACCGGCGGCAACGCCAGTTTCAGCACCAATAACGCCGACCTAGTGCTGGAGGGCAATCCGACCGTCGCTGGGGAGTTGAGCCTGCTGACTATCGGCGGCGGTGATGTAGTGCTGCCGGATGCCGGCCTGCTGCATACCGGCGACCTGCGCATAGTGGCGGACGATTTGGTTAGCACCGACAGTCCTCTGGTGATGAGCGCTGCCGACGCCGCTATCACCCTGCGCGGCGGCTCTCTGGCGCAGTCCTGGAACACCAGTTTCGACCGGCTGGTCTTGGCCATTGCGGGTGCGGGCGACTTCTCGCTGACCGACACCGACGGTCTGATCCTGACTTCAGTCAATACCGGCGGCAACGCCAGCTTCCGCACCACTGCTGCCGATCTGGTACTTGCCGCGGCGCCGGTGGTTGCCGGTGATTTGCATCTGGAAACCATCGGCTCTGGCGATCTGGTGATTCCGGACGCAGGCCTTGCCTATAGCGGCAATCTCACCTTGGCGGTGGATCGGGTGCGCGACGGCAATGCCGATATTTCCCTGGCGGCGGCAGAGTTAATGGCGACTCTGCGCGATCATCAACAGGCGGCAATCTGGACGACCGATGTGGACCGCCTGGATCTGACGGTCGCTGGCGGCGGGGCTTTGACTCTGAGCAATACCGGCGCGCTGGCCATCGACAATTTGGTCAGCGACGGCACCATTACCGCCGGCACATCCGGCGATTTGACCCTGGGTACCGTGCTCGGGGCGGCGGATATGGCCTTTAGCAGCGGCGCGAATTTGACCCTGCTGAACAGCAGTTACGACGTAGATGGGGAATTGGCGCTGACGGCGGCCAATGATCTGCGCTTGGCAGCGGCTGGCCTAACCGTGACCGATACCATGCGCCTGGTCGCGGCGCAGTTGACCGTTGCCGGCGGCGCGCCAGTGGTACTGGCGGGTACGGCTGCGGATCTGACTTTGACTGGCAACCAGGCTCTCGCTTTGTCCTCGCGGCTGGGCCAATTGGGCCTGACCTATAACGGCGGCAGCGTCGCCATCAACAACGACCGCAACTTGACCATCAACCGCTGGACGGCACCCAACGCCGACACCGTCGGCTTGAGCGTCAACGGCATCCTCACCCTGCCGGTGGCGGGACTCGCCGCCAACCAGCGCCTGAACCTAGACGCCGTGGACCTGCGCGACGACGACCGCATTCTGAGCTTGAGCGCTCCCGAACTGGCGGTGCGATTGAGCGGCGCCAGCGGCAATCACAACTGGACGGTCAATGCGGATTCCCTCGATGTGCTGATGCGCGGGCAGGCCAACCTGCAGGTGAACGCTGGCAACGGCCTGGTGCTGGAAGACCTCAATAACGACACCCAGGCGATATTGGTAGAAAACGGCAATTTCACTTTGAATCTGGCGAGTGGCGATTTGACTCTGGCCAATACCATAAGCGCCGCGGATCTGACCGCGGACGGCGTGCGCGCCGGGGTGATCGATCTGGCGGTCGCCCAGGGCAGTGTGCGCACACGCGGTGCGGCGAGTTTGATCTCCACCAATCTGGTCGATCAGGCCGCCAGCGGCGACGCTATCCGCATCCGTCTGACCGACACCAGCGCCAGCGACCGGAATATCACCCTCGGCGACAGCAGCAACTCGGCGGTAATCATGCGCGCCATTGGCGGCGATATTTTGCTGGATAGCCGCGCTGCTGGCACCGCGGAATCTGCACGGCGCACGGTTGTACAGAATGCCGGCGTCAGCATTGAAGCTTTCGACAATCCAGGCGATAACCTTAGCGGGCGGGTGCTGATCAACACAGAGCAGGTGGCCGCGCAGCCGTGGCAGAGCGTGCGCGCTGGACGCACTCTCGCCATAGTGACGGACGTCGCGCCACCGCTGCCGGACGGCAACGTCCTCGACGAGCTGGATGATCTCGACGGCAGCACCGAGATCATCCGGGACAGCGACAAATCCGGTCCCAAGGCGGCGGCGCAGTTTGAACAGGTGTTTGGCACTTGCGACGAGCTCGACAAGAAAAACCGCCACCGCTGCCGCGTGGATGACGCGCTCAAATCTTTCCTGTCCCACTGGCTGGTGGGCGGCGAGCTGCCGCCCAAAACGGAGATACGCTGAATGATCACCCGACTGATCGGCATGGCTTTCGGTCTGCTCGCCCTGGCCGCCTCGGCCCAGGACAGACCCGCTGTGCGCGAGGCGGAGCAACAGGTGCGGGCGCAGTTTGTTTACAACTTCGCCAATTTTGTCGAGTGGCCGGACGACGCCTTCGCCACCGCCACGGCGCCGATCAAAATCTGTTTGTTCGGCGAAGTGGATTTTGCACCTTATCTGTATAGCTTCTCCGGCACCCGCATCGGCGACCGGCCGCTGTCCGTGCAGAAAGCCGACGAGATCGAACAGATCCGCGCCGGCTGCCATATCCTCTACGTCGGCCAGGATGAGCGGGTGCGCCTGCCCACTTTCTGGCAGGAGATTCAGTACATCTACGTGCTGAGCATCGGCGACCGTCAGGGCTTCGCCGATAAAGGCGGCATCATCAACATCCTGCGCACCCGCGACCGCGTCCAGTTTGACGTCAACATTGAAAACGCCCTGTTGAACGGCCTGTTTCTGGATTCAGACCTGCTGGCACTGGCGCGGGTGATCAAGCGCAATACCGGCCCATGAGATCCATCTGGCGTTATCGCGATCTGCCGATTCAGCGCAAGATCTCGCTGATCATCGTCATCGGCATGGCCTCGGCGATGATCGTCACGGTGGCGAACTTCATCTCGTTCGATAGGGAAAACGTCAAACGTGACCTGGGCGAGGAGATGCGGGTGCTGGCGCGCATCACCGCCGCCCGCAGCGCCGTCGCGGTGGCCTTCGGCGACCGCTCCAACGCTTTGGAAAATCTCACCGCCCTGTCCCTGCGCTCCACGGTTCAGCACGCCTGTATCTACGACGAGCAGCAGCGCCTGTTCGCGCGTTTTCAGCGCAAGGAAAGCCCGTTCGGCACCTGCGCCGAAGTGCTGGACTACCGCGACGGCCGCCGCCGCGAAAGCGGCGAGCACTTGCTGGAAGTGGTAGAACCGATTTTTCGCAAGGGCCAGCGCCTGGGTTACGTGCTGGTGGCCTCCGACCTTTCGCCTATCGCCGAGCGCACCCGCAAATGGATCGTCACCAGCGGCTTTGTGACGATCGTGGCGTTGTTGGTGGCCTTCTTGATGACGCGCCGCCTGCAGCGCAGCGTGGTGCGGCCGATTATCGACCTGGCCAACGTGATGGACTCGGTGCGGCGCAGTAACGACCTGGGCCTGCGCGCCATGGCGCAAGGGCGCGATGAGACCGGCCGGCTGGTGGATTCCTTCAACGAGATGTTGGAGATCATCGAAAAAAACAACCGCGACTTGCAGATGCTGTACCGCGGCCTGGTGGAGAAAAGTGCCGAGGCGGAGGCCACCGCAGCGTCATTGGAACTGCGCAACCAGCAGATCAAGGACCTGTTCGGCAGCGCCGCCCACGATTTGCGCCAGCCGCTGCAGGCCATGAGCATTTTTGTGCAGACCTTGCAGAAGCGGATTCAGGATCCGGATCAGCTCGCCATCGTCGACAAGCTACGCCAGGCGCAGCAGAACCTCAGCAGCCTCTTCAACGAAATTCTCGATGTGTCGCGCTACGAGTTCGACCTGACCGTGGCGGGCACGCAGCCGGTGTCCATCAAACAACTGCTCAACAAAGTGTTCCTGGAGTTCGACGCCATCGCTCAGGAGAAGGGGCTGCGCCTGCGTTTCCACAGCTGCGACTACCGCGTGCTGGCCCACGGCGCGCTGCTCGAGCGCATTATCCGCAACCTGCTCAGCAATGCGATCCGCTACACCGACAAGGGCGGTGTGCTGCTCGGCTGCCGCCGCCGCGGCAACCGCCTGGCCATCGAAGTCTGGGATACCGGGCGCGGTATCCCCCAGCATATGCAGAGCGAAATCTTCAGCAAGTTTGTCCAGGTGAGCGACGAAGACCGCGAAACCCGCGGCGGTTTCGGCCTCGGCCTTGCCATCGTGAAGCAGTTTGTCGACTCGCTGGGCTATAGCCTCACCGTGGGCTCCAGCGTCGGTCGCGGCACGGTTTTCCGCTTGGTGGTGCCGCTGGTGGACGAGCCGCAACGTCCCCGCCGGGAGATTTTGGCCACACCAGTGCAACCGGCGCCCGAGGCGCGTCTGGATATCGCTACCGCGTCCCTGGCGAGCCTGCAGGAGCAGGAGGAAACCCGCATTCTGTTGATCGACGACACCGAATCCGTGCGCCACGCGCTCAAGTTGACCCTGACAGAATGGGGGTTCGTGGTGAATGACTTCGCTGATATCAGCGCGATGGAAGCCTTCCTGCGCCAGGGCGGGGCGGTGCCGGATCTGATCATCTCCGATTTTGAATTGGGACCCGAGGACACCGGCGATCAAGCCATAGCCGTGGCGCGCCAGGTGCTGGGCACGGAAGTGCCGGCCTTTATCGTCACTGGCGCCGAAGACGAAGCCGTGTGGCAGCGCATCCGGGCGACCGGTTTGGCGACCCTGCGCAAACCGGTGAAACCGGCGCGCCTGCGGGCGATGATCAATCATCTACTGCGCTGATGAAGGCTCGCTACGCCGCGCCGGCGTTGATATTCCGCAAAATGCCGGCATAAATTCTTCGTTATCGCGTAAAACCCGCCGCTAAGGCGTATAATCCGCCGGCCAAATTCTGACCCGTTTCTTTTAATCACCCAGGAGACTCTTTTTGTGAACGTCTTGTCATCAATAAAAGCTTTTGGTCTTGCGGCTGTTTTTGCCGGTTTTGCCTGGAGCGTAGGCGCCGCCACTGAAACCGCCGCCGATCGCACCAAGCCCGTGGGCGAAGTTTGTATGGCTGGCAGCCCCTGCGCCGCTGCCGCCGTGGCTGCTGCCGGCGGTGAGCCACGCAGTGGTGAGCAGGTTTACTCCTCCAGCTGTTTCACCTGCCATGCCACTGGCGCCGCCGGTGCGCCCAAAACCGGTGACGCCGCCGCTTGGGCTGCGCGCCTGTCCGCTTCTGGCCAGGACGGGCTCTACGAGCACGCCATCAAAGGCTTCAACGCCATGCCCGCCAAAGGCCTGTGTATGGACTGCAGCGAAGAGGAAATCAAACACGCTGTCGATCACATCCTGGCCAATTCCAAATAAGCTGCGACCAGCACCAAAAAAACCGCCTTCGGGCGGTTTTTTGTTTTTGGGGAAATGATATGTGTTGACGGGTCTCGGACTATTGTTTGTCAGCGCAATGAAATCCGGCAAAGATAAGGACTAACTGGTCACGTCCTACGGCTGCTCCGCCAATCCTTTCGATAACACAAGGCAGATTGTTATGAATCATTACGACAAGCTCGCAAGTCATTTCCGTAAAATCTCCCGCCTTTCTCATTTGGGATCCATTTGTGGCTGGGACCAGGCGGCGATGATGCCGTCCGGTGGCAATCAGGCGCGCGGCGAGGCCATGGCGGAACTCGCGGTGGTGATGCACGAACTGGCCACCGCGCCACAACTGGCGGACTGGTTCGCGACTGCAAAGCAGGAGGAGCTGAATGACGCGCAAAGGGTGAGCCTGCAAACCATGGAACGCAGTTGGCAGCTCCATACCGTAGTGCCGGCCTATTTGGTGGAAGCGAAAACTCTTGCGGAAAGCCGTTGCGAACACGCATGGCGTGAACAGCGCAAAAATAACGACTGGAAGGGTTTTCTGCCGAATTTGACGGAAGTGCTCAATCTTGCGCGCGAGGAAGCGGCAATCCGGGCTGATGTTACGGGAACAAGTGCATACGATGCGCTGTTGGATTTATACGAACCCGGTATGACCTGTGCTCAGCTCGACGTCCTATTTGGGGATCTGACGACGTGGCTGCCTGAATTAATTCGGGCAGTAGAAGAAAAGCAAAAAACGCGAACCTTTACGACACCGGAGGGGCCTTTTCCTACGGAAAAACAAAAAGCGCTCGGCCAAAGTGTGATGGGATTGCTTGGTTTTGATTTTAATCACGGTCGTCTGGATGTCAGCACCCATCCTTTCTGCGGCGGTGTGCCAACAGATGTGCGCATCACCACTCGCTACGATGAAGCGGATTTTATGACAGCGCTGCTCGGCGTCATCCACGAAACCGGCCACGCTCGTTACGAACAAAATCTGCCGCAGGAATGGGCGGGGTTGCCGGTGGGTCAGGCGCGTTCCATGGGGGTGCACGAATCCCAGAGTTTGTTTTTTGAAATGCAGTTGGCGCGCAGTCGTGAATTTACTCATCAACTTGCACCGCTGGCGGCGCGCATTCTCGCGCGCGAAGATGATCCTGCATTCGCAGTAGACAATATTTACCNTTTCAACACGCGCATGAAACGCGGTTACATCCGCGTNAACGCCGACGAAGTGACTTATCCCGCCCACGTTATTTTGCGCTACGAAATCGAACGCGCATTAATTCAAGGCGATATAGAGGTGACGGATATTCCGGAACTGTGGGATCAGAAAATGCAGGCGTATCTCGGTCTTTCTACTCGCGATAATTACCGCGACGGCTGCATGCAGGATATTCACTGGACCGGCGGCTCTTTCGGTTATTTCCCAACCTATACCCTGGGCGCAATGTACGCCGCGCAGTTGTTTGCGGCTGCGGAAAAGTCCATGCCCAACTTGCGGGAAAATATTCAGCGCGGCGAATTAACCGAATTGTTCAACTGGCTCAAAACCAATATCTGGCAAAAAGCCAGCACCTTAAGCACCGATGAATTAATTCGCTCTGCGACAGGTGAAAGCCTTAACCCCGCGTATTTTCAACGGCATTTGCGGGCGCGGTATTTGTGATGGTGTCGTTCTTATGCTCGGGGCGAGATTTGCTTGCCCCGAGCATCATGAATACACTATGCGTTCCCTTATGGATCACCTACCAATGAAAAGGAGTTTTTATGGACACTTTAATCCCCGAATATTTTGAGTACCGGATCAAAGCAGGCGATAGCCTTTCGATGATCATGGCCAAGTTCTACGGCGTGGGTCCGCGCAGTCCTAACTACAACAAGATTCTCAAAGAGATCCTGTCCATCAATCCTCATATCAAAGACCCAAGCCTGATCCGTACAGGGGCGTTGCTGCGATTGATGGCGGCGCCGGATGCAGCGCCAACACCAGCCACTGCCGCCAGCCCTGTTTCCAATCCGTTATCAACGCCTTTTATTCTCCCATCCGCTGCCATGTGCCCGGCGGAGTATGGGCCAGAGAGCTTTGTGCTAAATGACGTCCCAGCTCAGGATGAGTTGGATTTTTGGATGCTCAGTTGGCTTGCGCAGAATTCTAATTATCTGGTTATCCCTGGCAGTGTTGCCGCCGGTGCTCAGGGAAATTTGTTGAGCTCAGGTAATATTCGTCTGATCGAGCAAATTAGCGATCTATATGCACAGTATAAGACGGGGGGAATTACCCAAAATCAATATGAGTATCGACGCAGACTGTTGCTCAATCAGTTTAAAAATAATGTAGGACCATTTGAGCGCTTTCTCTTTGGCAACAAAACTACTCATGAGTCCATACGCATTGCTCGAGGCGGCGGAGTTCCTGCTACGCAGAATATTGTGCGTCACGCAGATCGGTTAAAACGCTTAGCCAGCTATGGTAAACACGGTGGTTATGTTCTCGCTGGTGTCGGCGTTGCCGCGTCCTGTATGCAGATTGCAGATACTGATGATACGCACAAGAAGAATGAAATATTAGTTGAAACCGTTGCGAGTACTTCAGTAGGGCTGATAGGCGGTGCGCTGATGGGCATTTTTTTGGTCTCGAATCCTGTGGGTTGGGGGACTGCTTTGGTGTTGGCGGCGGGGAGTGTGGCGGTCAGTTATGCGGCAGGAGTGGGCGCCAAAAAAGCATATACTGCTAGCGGTAGCGAAGTGGATTTCGTCGCAGGTACAGGAATAGATTCGATATGTCGGTAGAGCTAGTAGGGCTCCTATTTAAGGTAGGAATATTTTTATGGATTGCTGCCATGGCATGTCTTGCCTGTGTGCTCGGCATGCATGCACTCGTGCCGAAGGCATTGCTCCGCACCTATTTTAAGGAACCCTATTTTTCTCCTGCAGAGATCGAGTTTTTCACTGGATTTCCGTTCGGATATATCAGAACCGTCATGTTTATGCGTTTGGCGGGATTTCCGAAAAGTGGGAAAAAGCGTGGCTTGACGGAAGCTTATAAATTAGCGCCTCGGTGGTTTCAAATTGCCTCAAAAATTATTTTGATCGCTTTAGTAACAACGACTCTGCCACTGATTGGCTTAGGACTGTTTTTCTTTTTTGTATTGTAAGTTCTTCATGCCGCCAGAAAGCAGAAAATTGCTTTAAAAAAGGCGCTTCGGCGCCTTTGTTATTGCTCTGTGAGGGTAGGCGAATTAAGCGGGAACAGCGTGCCCACCATGCTCTTCCAATTTCGCTGGCTGCGGAGCGAGTTTGGCGAATTTGGCGCAGCCGAAGAGGACGCCGCTGACCACCAGATAACTCAGCGCCATAATCGGGCTTTCGCCCAAGCCTATGGCTTCGCCATGCATAAAGCCGAAAAAAGTGAGCACAGAGCCAGCGAGGGCAAAGGCAGAGGCTTTTAAGAAAGTGCGGTCGATCACGCACACTCCTATGGCGCCAAGCACCAATCCTCCCAAAATCGCGCCGCCACCCATGACTTCAAGCCCGTGATACAGCACGCCCACCTGCCCAAGTTTTTCCAAGCCCACTGCCGCTGCGCTGGTGCCGGCGGCGCCGAGGGCGTTGTCGATCAGCATCTTGCCCCAAGCGGCTAAATGCGGCGTTAGGGCGAGAATAATCGCGGGGGCATGGGATTTGGGGCTCTCCTGAAATGCTTGAGCGCCGATCAACATGCCGATGTAAAGCAGAATCGGTGAAATCGCCACCACCGGAATCAGCGCCATCATCAGCGCAATCACACCGAACCAGGACAGCAGAATTACTGCAAGTCCTGTGGCTGCCGAATAACCGATGCCGCCACCCATGGCTTTCCAGCCGGGGTGGCCGATATAGACCGCGTTAATAAAGGGGTTGCCCATCAAACAGCCAATCAAACTGATCGCGCCATCCGCTGTCAGCACTTTGGTGGTGGGATAGCTGTCACCTGCAACAGAGGCGCTTTCCACGTTGTCCATGGCTTCCACTAGATCGTAGATACCGAAAGGAATCGCGGTAACTAAAATTACGCCGAGAAATTCAAAACCAGAAAACACATGGCCAAAGGCGGGCACCGGCACTGAGAAACCAAAATCCGAAAGTGCGCTGGTGAGATTGGCGACGGACATACCGCCGTAATTTAGACCGAAAGCGGTTGAGCCCCAGGCGATCAAACTGCCGACCGCAATCGCCACCAGACCCGCCGGCACGCCGCGAAAATAACGCACGCCGCCAAACCAGCTCACCACAATCACTGCAAAACACACCACGCCGATCAGCGGGGTGATAAACATCTCCTGCGCCGGGCGCATGGAAATAAATGCGATGGACACGCCTGCAAGCGTGCCAAGCAGCGCCGCGCGCGGCGTAATTTTGCGAATAAATGGCGCAATAAATCCGCCAATCATCAACACAAAACTTTGCACAAATACCCAGGTAAGACCGGCCTCCCAACCTTTAATGGGATCGCCAGTGCTGAGCGAAATCGGCAGCATAATCACAAACACCACCACAAACATATGCGGCACGCTGATGCCGGAGGGCAGGGCGCAGACATCGGTGCGACCGGTTTTTTGTGCGAGGCGATAGGCGAGGTAAGCGTAATAAACCGTGCTTAAAAACATCATCAATCCCACCGCCGGCAAAATGCGACCAAAGACGATTTCATCCGGCATTTTCAGCACATAGCGCAGCAGCCCGGTCAACACCAACATATTCACCAGAATGTTGGTACCAAAACCGAACAATGCATTCCAATCCCCAGGCCGCCAAAGCTGCGGCCGGTGCAATATCGAGTTCATAGCGATGACTCCCAAGGTCGTGAAGGATGGGGGACCAAGGTCAACAGCGACGGCGTAATGCCAATGATCGGTCCGGCGAGCGTGTAGGCGCCGATAGGGGTGGCGCCGATCCCAAAATGGTTCAAGCAAGCGCCAAGCCATATGCATACAATGTTGTATACAACGAATAAATAAATGAAATTAAAGAGTTTTTTGACGGTGCCTGAGATTAAGGGAGCGTTTCGGCCGCCCTATTGCGAGGCGGTGATTGTTATGGAAGCGCGTTTGCAGTGCGTGGGGAGGTGGGCAAAGGCTGCTTCGTAGGGATGGCTGTCTCACACTTAGTTCAAACAATTGATTTACGGGCGGCGGCATGAATTGATGTGATCTGCTAGCGAAGACGGGGCGAAACGGCGTATTAAAACGTCGTTCGCTTTTCATTTGATTTCCTTTCCGCCTACAAAAAATAATTTCGGGCAACACTGCTAATTACGAAAATAGAATAAAAATTTAGCGCTGAAAACTGTTGTGAATTTCTGTAATAGTTGTTACGCCAATTAACATTTTAGCGTGTCATTTTTTATTGGCTTTAAAAATTTAAAGCTAGCATCAATGGAAGTTTGATAACGTGTTTATAGAAATCCTGTCTATGCTTAAAAAGCTGTAGCCACCATACTATCCCTTCGCAATTTTTACAGGGATGTATACCTGCCCTTCGATAGGCTTTAATAGGAGTAGGTGTCTATGATTAAGCGTATTATCAAGAGCCCGCCTGCCTGGCTCTCCCTTTGTATATCCCTTTTTCTATCTCTTACGTTTGCGTTATCGAGCTATGCCGATGGAACGGGCAAATGGGCCGATGGCGAGGAGACTTATTGAAAAGTCTGCGCGTATTGTCACGAGGCCGGCGTTGGTCCCTATTTGCTCGGACGACAATTTCCCGCGGTCGTTATCCAATACATGGCGCGGAACGGATTGCGTGCAATGCCAGCGATGAAGCCAAGTTTTATCGATGATGTTGCCTTGAAGAACGTGGCTGAATTCATCGAAAAATCCAAAGCCGGTCCAAATGCTCCCAAGGCGTCTGTCATGGAATTTACTGTCCCAATCGCTGACAGCGGATCTGCTAATGGCACCCGCACCTACACCCAAGGCGAGGTGCCGATGAGTATCGCCGCTACTAAACCCGTGCGCAATGAGGAATAAATCATGGACGTAAAACGTCGCCTTTTATTAAAGGGCATGACCTCCACTGCTGCAGTCTCTATGGTCGCACCGCATGTGGCATTTGCTGATCCTATTGAGCGGGCATTGGTGACACTGCGTGAAACCAGTGCTGGCGATTTGGTACAAAAGCCGATCGCGGCTGTTGCGATTGAATCGTTTAAAAACTCGGTCTTTATGCAGGCTATTTGCGCGGCACATCCTGCTGAAGAAATTATTTTGGGCGGGGTGGATTTTTCCACTTTGAGTGAATTGTTCACCCAAAAAGAAAATAATCTGGTCGGCATTATTGATCACGCCAACGCAGCGGTGCTGGTGCAACTCTGTCGTCATTACAACGCAAAAATTCACTGGCTAGGCCAACACGCTATTTACAATCACTCCACCTCTCATAATGTTTTTAAAAGTGGCGATAGCAGCAGTTGTCACGCTTCGCTGCTCGAAGGACTGAGCGCATGCGAAGCATCGCATGCTGTGCGCGAACAGGGATTAAATTCCACCAAAATTTCCGGGAAAGCAACGGCGGTTCATCCGCAAGCCTGGGCGGGCCACTTAGCCTTGGCGCTCCATGATGTTGGCAAAGGCACGGCTAACACACCTCTTGTTCTGAATCAGCCGAGTCAATTGATTAGCGGTTCGGCAGTGACCTTCTTGATCGAAACTTGTTAGGAGTCGCTCATGGAAAATAACGGCAAAACGGTGTTGCCGCGCAAGGTGACCGAAGCGAATTTTAATAAAGCGGTAGGCAAATTTCGTGAGCTGTTGGGTGAAGAAAACGTTCTGCTAAAAAACGAACAAATCGCACCCTATATGAAAGTGATGATGCCCAGACCAGAAGCGGAATTTGCACCTTCTGCAGTTATTAGTGCGACAACGGTAGAGCACGTGCAAGAAATTGTACGAGTGTGTAATGAATTTAAAATTCCCGTCTGGACGGTTTCCACCGGAAATAACTTTGGTTACGGCACTGCGGCTCCCCATCACGCGGGCCAGGTGATTCTTGATTTAAAACGCATGAATAAAATCATCGAAGTTGACCCTGAACTTTGCACGGCGCTTATCGAACCTGGCGTTACTTATCAGCAGTTGGTCGATTATTTAAAAGAAAAAGGTTACAAATTGTGGGTCGATCCACCTGCACCCTCGGCGATTGTGGGGCCGGTGGGTAATACGTTGGATCGCGGTGTTGGTTACACACCTTACGCAGAACATTTTATGGTGCAATGCGGTATGGAAGTGGTCCTGGCAAACGGCACTGTGCTGAGAACCGGAATGGGTGGCGTGGCTGGCTCCAATACCTGGCAAGTATTTAAATGGGGTTATGGTCCCTATCTCGACGGCATTTTCACGCAATCGAATTACGGCATAGTCACCAAAATGGGCTTGTGGTTAATGCCCGAGCCGCCAGTGTACAAACCCTTCTGTATTAAATTTAAAAACGACGATGATGTGGGCGAATTGGTCGATGCGTTCCGTCCGTTGTCGATCAACAATATTATTCCGAACGGAGTGGTATTGGCTGGTACCCTGTATGAAGCATCGGCCACGGTAAAGCGTTCCGATTACACAACAGAAAAAGGTGCGACGAGTAAGGCGATCATCCAAAAAATTCGCGACGAACATAAAATCGGTGCCTGGAATATGTATGGCGCGCTTTACGGCACCGCTGAGCAAGTGGCCGTTAACTGGAAAATCGTACTCGATCTGGTTAAGCATTTAGGCAAGGGTGAAATCGTCACGGAAAAAGAAGCCGGTAATGATCCAGCTTTTAAATACCGCGCCGATTTAATGCGCGGCAATATGACCATGACCGAGTTTGGTTTGTATAACTGGCGCGGTGGCGGCGGCTCTATGTGGTTTGCACCTGTGTCGCAAGCGAATGGTTCGGAAACGTTAAATCAAGTGAATTTGGCAACCCGAATCCTCAATAAATATGGCCTGGATTACGTGGGTGAGTTTATTGTGACCCAGCGCTGTATGCACCACATTATCGATGTGCTTTACGATCGTACCGACGAAGAGGAAATGCATCGCGCCCATGATTGTTTTGCTGAATTGCTCGATGAGTTTGAAAAAGCAGGTTACGGCGTGTATCGCGTCAATAACGTCTATATGGATCGCGTCGCCAAGGCATTCGGCAAGGCGCAACAGGAGATCAACCATACGCTCAAACGCGCGCTTGATCCCAACGGCATATTGGCGCCGGGCAAATCCGGGATTGATATTAACCGAGCAGCAATTTGAGGCGATCAATTAACTCAATGGCGAACTCAGGTTCGCCATTTTTTGCATGCTATTTTTTCTCTGTCGAGGAATTCTTCTTTGTTCATGATTCATGGCTCAACTTATGTATTTCCCCACCAATTCCCCCATCATCCCTATATGCTCATCGCCAGCGTTCAACGCCGGAATATAGTGACAACTCTCCCCGCCTGCCTCTAAGAACAGGTGCTTGTTCTCAACGCCAATCTCCTCAATGGTCTCCAGGCAGTCCGCACTAAATCCCGGGCAAATAACGGCGACCTTTTTTATTCCGGTTTGGGCGAGTTGCTGTAGGGTGGCGCTGGTGTCGGGTTTTATCCATTCTTCTTTCCCGAATTGGGATTGGAAGCTGGTGATATAGCGCTCTTTGTCCCAACCGAGGTTTTCGGCCACCAGGCGGGAGGTTTTTTGGCAGTAACAGTAGTAGGGGTCGCCGCCGTCGAAATAGCGTTGCGGCATGCCGTGGTAGGAGAGAATTAATTTTTCTGGCTCACCGTGTTCGGCGATATGCGTTTTTATGGTGTTGGCGAGCGCTTCAATATAAAGCGGATGATCGTGGTAGGTGTTGATGAAATGCAATTCCGGTGTCCAGCGCCAGCGAATTAATTCCTGGGCGACGGCGTCGAAAGTGGAGCCGACGGTGGGGCCGGAATATTGCGGGTAGAGTGGCAAAACAATAATTCGGTTGATGCCTTCATCCTGAAATTCGCGCAGCACTTTTCCTATCGCCGGTTCGCCGTAGCGCATGCCTAATTTCACGCGCACTTTTCCCGGATGTTTTCGCTCGAAGTGCTCATTTAATTTGGCCGTCTGCTCCAGGCTGATGCTCATCAACGGGGAGCCTTGTTCGGTCCAAACGCTTGCGTAAAGTTTGGCGGATTTTTTCGGGCGTACGCGTAGGATGATGCCGTGCAAGATCGGCCACCACTTCCATTTGGGCAGTTCGATAACCCGGGGGTCGGAGAGGAATTCTTTCAGGTAGGGGCGCAGCGCTTCGGCGGTAGGAGCATCGGGGGTGCCGAGGTTGGTCAGAAGTACGCCAACAGTGGGCTTTTGCCGCTCGTGGAAGGTTTTGTCCTGGCCGCGATAGTTCATGGAGGCTCCCAAACATCGGTTTATCGGTTGTTATGGGGCGCCATTATGCCAGGACAGGAGGGGGTTTTTGTCAGTTGTTTTGGGGCTTTGCGCGAGACGAGCCTAATTGCATATCAATCACACTGCCCTTCAGTGACTGCAAATCTGAAGCTGCTTCCTCGAAAGTCCTTTTGACCAAGGCAGAGCTTCTCGACCCGGAGGGTATAAATACATATCCGATTGGGATGATAACTCCGGACCAGTTTTGAACCACGAACTCGTAAATGATTTGTTCACCTTTGGTCAACGTAATGTCAGCTCGAATGTCTTCGTCTTTTGACCAGGCTGCCATGTCATTTTTATTATCAACCAGCTCAATTTGATGAGTACTAGGTGGAAGAATGACAGACAAATATCCGCCCTTCTGTATTCCAGCCACTTCTTTGCCGTTGATTTTTAAAAGTGGAGCTAGGCCTCCGCCTGCGAATCCAGGAGTCCGATAAAAATGAATAGCACTTTGATCAGCTTGAGACCGGTCTCTGGCAAATAGCTCACCATCAGTAACGGCACAGCCACTTACGAAGACGAGAGTAACAAACACATAAATTTTTCCTGTCGATTTCGCAATCATTACGTTTCCTTAAGAGTGCATAAAAATGGTTAAAGATGCCTATCTGGAAGTCTAAATCCAGGGTTGGTTCATAACAGCTTAGTCCCCAAAGGAACTTCCTTATCCGGCACACAGAGCGCAACCTCACCGTTTTCATTATGAAAGCCAGTCACCAAGCATTCCGACATCAAAGGCCCAATTTGTTTGCGCGGAAAGTTGACTACAGCTACCACCTGCTTGCCGATCAGATCTTCTGGCCGATAAAGCGCCGTTATCTGCGCGCTGGATTTTTTTGTGCCGATCTCCTCACCAAAATCCACTTGCAAAACATAAGCCGGCTTGCGGGCTTCTTTAAAGACAGAAGCGCTAATGATGCGACCGACGCGAAGTTCGACTTTTAAAAAGTCTTCGAATGATATGGGTTCCATGGAATTCTCTAAGGGACGTTAAAAATGTGGAGGCGGTGATGCTCTCAGGTTGTCAGCTCGAAATGGCGGTTCTTCAACACAATTCGCGTCCGCCTATTTTAGAGATGGGTGGTGATCTGCACTGACGACAATAATCTGTGGGGATTCATTAAATACAGGCATTTGGTCAGAAAGGTGCTCATGCTCATAAGAGTTTCCCAATCGCTCCATGTTCTTTGCAGCAGTCTCAAGGAATTTGGCAATGCGGCGCAATTCTTCGGGTGTGGCGAGGAGAGTGATTTCCGCCAGCTCTGATGGTCCGGTATCGTCAATCAAAAGCTCTTCTCTTTTGTATCCGTATAAATTCATTTCCGAATCCTATGCGTTGTTATTTAGAACCGCTCGCGGTACGAGGATGGCCTGTGCCAAAAATCCTCCAATACACCCGCACCCCCAACAACACCGCCACCCCAATTCCAAACACCACCGCATCCTGATAGCTCGAGCGCACTTGCAAAAACACATGCAGCCACGCCAACACAGCGACCAGATAAATGCTGTTATGCAGCCGCTTCCAGTTTTTTCCGAGTCTGCGCATCATGCCTTGGGTGGAGGTTATGCCCAGTGCAATTAGCAGCACAACGGCTGGCAGAGTAAACAAAATGTAAGGGCGCTTAACTAATTCGGCGGCGAAGAGGGTGAGGTCGAGGCCGAGGATAAAAACGAGGAATGCCGTCATATGGATGAGGGCGTAAAACAGGGTGAAAAGTCCGAGCATACGTCGGTGGGTTTGCAGCCAGCGGAAATGCAAGCTGCGGAATTTAATTAATTTTCGCAGAGGGGTGACGGCGAGGGTGAGCAGTAAAAAATAAAAGGTGTAATGGCCGGTTAATAAAACGATGGTTTTTGCCGGGTCGGCGCCGAGTTTATCTGTCAGCGTCGCCCACACCAGCCAGCCCAGTGGCGCAAGTGATAAAAGAAAAATCCCAATCCGGCGCCACAGCACGGGCATAAAGCGATCTCAATAAAAAAATAAGCTCAAAAAATAAAGCAGTCTCAATAAAAAGTGCGCAGATCCATGCCGTTGTAAAGGCTCGCGACTTGATCGGCGTAGCCGTTAAACATTTGCGTTGGAATAATGTTGGGACGCAATAAACCGCTGGGCAGGCGCCGCTCCTGCGCTTGGCTCCAGCGCGGGTGATCCACTTTGGGATTTACGTTGGCGTAAAAGCCGTATTCTTCCGGCGCGATGTTGCTCCAGCTGGTATAGGGCTGGGTTTCGGTCAGTTCGATTTTGACGATGGATTTAATGCTTTTAAATCCGTATTTCCACGGCACCACTAAACGCAGTGGTGCGCCGTTTTGGTTGGGCAGAATTTTTCCATAAAGACCAACGGCTAACAGAGTGAGCGGGTGCATGGCTTCATCNAGGCGCAAGCCTTCNCGATAGGGCCATTCGATGGTNCTCAGGCGACTTTTTTGCGCGGGCATTTCTTCCGGACGCTGAAGCGTNGTAAAAGCGACGTATTTGGCTTTGNTGGTGGGTTCAAAACGTTTTAATAAATCCGCCAGGGAAAANCCGATCCACGGAATCACCATCGACCAGGCTTCCACACAGCGCAGGCGATAAATGCGCTCTTCCAACGCCACGCCTTTGAGTAAATCTTCCAGATGATAAGTGCCGGGTTTGTTGACCGCGCCGGCGATTTCGACCTGCCAGGGATCGACTTTCAAACGATCGGCTTTGGCCGCCGGATCGGTTTTGTCGTAACCGAATTCGTAGAAATTGTTGTAGCCGGTGACGTGCTGATAGGGCGTCAAAGCTTCCTCTTTATCAGCCTTGCCCGGCGGCGCGGCGGCGATTTGCGCTTTCAGCCAGTCGGGACCGGCGACTTCGGCATCGGCGATATTGCCGGGTTTGGCAAAGGCCGCGCCGCTGAGGCCCAGGGCGGTGAGTCCTACCGCGCCGCGCATAAATTCCCGCCGGTCGCGATAAACGGATTCGGGCGTGATTTCGGAGGAGGGGATATCAGAGGGCCGGCGGATCAGCATAAGTCACCTCGGGCGGTTGGGCGCCAGGGAAGCAGTGGGCAGAGATTCTCGCAAACAACGAGCAGTCCGGCCATAGACCCAGCGCGGCGCAGATGGTTGCGCTGTCACCAGGGGAATGGTCTACCGGTGCAGAGGTTTGCCTACCAGTGCAAAGGTTTGTCCAGGGAGATGGAGGTGTGCAGGATAAGCTTGCGCTCGCCGATCAGTTGTTGCGGGCGCGCCGCAATCGCCTGATAGCTGAGCTGGTGCTCGCTGGCGACGTTGGCTTCCACGCCTACCCAGCAGTCGCGCTGACTGCGTTTGGCGGCATAGAGACACATGTCCGCAATATCCACTACCTGTTTCCAGCTGAACGCCAGTGGGTCGTTGAGCAGATAGGGGAAGCAGGCGAAACCGATGGAGCAGGTGCGGTGGATGGTCTGGCCGTTGCCCAGGTCGAATGCGTGCTGGTTCACCGCTTGGCGCAGACGCTCGGCCATCAGCGGCGCGGCCTTGCGGTTGCTGAAGCGCGCCACCATCAGGAATTCCTCACCGCCCCAGCGCACCAGGAAATCGGATTCGCGGAACACCTGTTCCATGATGTGTTTGAGCTGGACCAGCACCTGATCCCCGGCGACTTCGCCGTAGAGCTCGTTGACTTCCCTGAACTGGTCGATATCGAGGATAAAGAACAGCAGGTCCGAGTTGGGTGGCGGCGGTTCATCCGGAGCCCGGCCGCGGTGCGAGCGCAGGGTCAGGGCGACATCGGAATCCAGATATTTCAGCAGGTAGCGGCGGTTGCGCAGCCCGGTCAGCTGGTCGGTCAGGCTGGTGTCGTGCAGGCGCTGGTTCTGTGCTTTGAGAGTTTCCATCAGGCGCGCCTTCAGCAGCGCCGAACGGGTATGGGCATGGAAGCGGCTGACGGTGACTTTGTCTAGATGGTCGAAGGCATCCTCCCGCGTCAGGCTCTGCAGGCAGAGGAAGCCGATGATGCCGTCATCAAAACTGACGGCCAATGCCAATACCGCCCGCGCTGCCGGCAGGCCGGGCAGAAGCAGCGGCGCGTCGTCGAGCTTGGCGGGCTTAAGCAAATAAATATCTTTGTCGATGCGCTGGCCCTGGTCGCAATAGCGCGTCAGCAGTGCCTGTTTATCCTGGGTCAGGGCAGGCAGCAGGGATGGCGGGTAGCCGTCCGCGGTGACGGCCTCGAAGGCACCGGTGCGGTTGTTGAGGGACCAGTAGACGGCGCGCTCGGCGCCGGTGAACAAGCGCATGGCCTCGCGCAGCAGCACGTCCAGCAGGCGCTCGAGAATGACCTCCTGGTTGATGGTCGCCACTATGGCGTCCAGGGTCTCCAGCACCTTGTTGGCCTGTTCCACGGCCATGGTGCGCTCTTTGACTTTCTCTTCCAGGTGGCGGTGCACGTTGAGCAATTGCAGGTGGGTGCGCACCCGCGAGATCAGTTCGCTTCTGGCGATGGGTTTGGTGAGGAAATCGTTGGCGCCCACCTCGAAGCCGTCCATCAAATCGGCGATCAGGTTTTTGGCGGTGAGGAAGATCACCGGCAGCTCGTTGACCGAATACTCCCGGCGGATGCGCGCGCAGACTTCGTAACCGCTCATGCGCGGCATCATGATGTCGAGCAGCACTAGGTCGAATGGGCCCTGCTCCTGCAACAACTCCAGAGCCTGCGGACCGCTTTGCGCTTCCACCAGTTGATAGCCCTGCAGCCCCAGCTGGTTGCACAGCACCTGGCGGTTGGTGGCTTCGTCGTCCACCAGCAACAGGCGGAAGCGGCTGTTTTCCAGCAGTTGTTCGGCGCTCGCGGCGTGACCATTTTGGTCGTGGCCGGGGATATCGGCGTAGCTCAATTCGGCGATCGGCGGATCGGCATCCAGCAGCGGATTTTTCTGCGTCTTGGGGATTTCATCGGTGCATTTCAGGCTAAACGAGAAGGTGGAGCCGCGCCCGGATTCGGAACTGACCTGCATCTGCCCGCCCTGCAGTTCCACCAGCTGGCGGGCGACGGTCAGGCCCAGGCCGGCACCGCCGTTCTGGCGCTCGCTATGGCCTTCCAGCTGCTCGAAGGAACCGAAGATCTTATCGAGATTTTCCGGTGCTATGCCGATGCCCGTGTCGGTGACGGAGATCCAGATAACACTCTGTTCCTGTCGCGCCGTCACCGCCACCGCGCCCTGTTCGGTGAACTTGATGGCGTTGCCCACCAGGTTGTAGAGGATCTGCTGCAGCCGGTTGGCGTCGGCCATGACCGCGGGCAGGGCGCCGTCCACTTGGTTGCTCAAATCCAGATCCTTGCGCCCCACCAGCGGGCGGCACAGTACCAGCACCTCATCCACCAGCGGGCGCAGATACACCGGTTGCAGGTCCACCTTCAGCCGGTGGCTCTTCAGACGGGCGAAATCCAGGATGTCGTTGACCAGGGTGGACAGGCGTTTGCCGCTGTCGGCGATCATCTGCAGGTTGAGGCGGATCTGCGGGCTCAGCTCGCCGGCAACGCCGTCCAGCAGGGATTCCGACAAGCCGATGATGCCGTTGAGCGGCGTGCGCAGCTCGTGGGAGGTGTTGGCGAGGAAGTCGTCTTTGAGCTTGTCGAGCTGGCGCAGACGGTCGTTGACCGCGCGCTCCTGGGCGATCTTGCGCCGCTGACTGCGCATATAGCTCCACACCAGCAGCGCCCCCGCCAGGGTGTACAGCAGATAGGCCCACCAGGTGCGCCAGGGCGCCGGAGTGATGGTGATGCGCATTTCCAGACCGGTATCGTTCCACACGCCGTCGTTGTTGGCGGCTTTGACGCGGAAGAAATATTCCCCGGGGCTCAGGTTGGTGTAAGTCGCTTTGCGCGCGTTGCCCACGTCGTTCCAGTTGCGGTCGAAACCTTCGAGCTTATAGGTGTAGCGGTTGCTCTCGGCGCCGTAGTAGTTGAGGGCGGCGAATTCAAAGGAAAACACCGTTTGATTGTGGTCGAGCACTATATGCCGGGTGGCGCCCAGGGCTTGGCGCAGGGGTGAGCCCTCCGCGCCTGGGATCGGCGAGCGGTTGAAGATCTGGAAGTCCGTCAGCACCACCGGCGGTTTGAAGGTGTTCTGGCGCAGGTTCTGCGGCAGGAAGCGGATAAAGCCCTGAATACCGCCGAACACCAGTTCGCCGCTCTGCAATTTCACAGCGCTGTCGTAATTGAATTTGCCCCGCGCCCAGTCGGTCTGGTTGTAGTTGCGCACGGCGTAGGTAGCCGGGTCCAGACTGGCGAGACCGTCATTGGTGCCGAGCCAGAGTAGGCCGTCGTTGTCCTGCAGGATCGAGGTGATGGCATCGTTGGCGAGGCCGTCGTCGGTGCGGATCACCCGGAAGGTATCGCCGTTGGGATGCAGGCGGTTGAGCCCCGCGCGGGTGCCCACCCAGAGCTGCTGCTGGCGGTCTTCAAATATGGTCAGCACTGTGTTGTTGCTGAGGCTGAGCGGATCCTTCTCGGTGTGCTGCCAGTGACGGAATTCGCCGCTGGTTTTATCGAAGCGGCTGAGGCCGGCGTCGCTGCCGATCCAGATCATGCCGCGGTGGTCCTGGAACAGACTCCAGATAATGCTGCCGACGGTGTGCTGGCCGTCCGCCTTGCCGTAGGGAATGCGCTCGAAGCGGTCCTCCGCGCGGATGTAACGATTCAGACCGCCGCCCTCGGTGCCAAACCAGATATCGCCGTCCTGATCCGCCAGGATCGACCAGATATTCGGGTGCGAAAGGGAGTCCGGGTTGTCCGGCTCAAAGCTGTAGCGTTGCAGTTTGCCGGTGGCCGGGTTGTAGCGGTTGGCACCGCCGCCCCAGGTGCCGATCCAGATTTCTCCCTGGCGATCCTGCGCCAGTGCCAGCACCGCATTGGCGCTGAGGCCGCTGTCGCCGTCGTTGCGCAGATACTCAAAGCGGCCGTCCGGTTTGATGCGGTTGAGCCCGCCGCCGTCCGTGCCCACCCACAAGCTGCCGTCGCCAGTTTCCAGCAGAGATAGCACCGAAGGATTGTTGAGGCCGCCCGCGTTCTGGCCGTAGCGGACATTAGTCACCCATTGCGCCGCGCGGTGGAAGACGTTGACGCCGCTGGGAAAGTTGGCGGTCCAGATATCGCCGGCGTTGTCCTCCATCACCCGCCGCACCACATTGCTGCTGATGGAGGTGGGGTCGAGGCTGTTATGGAGAAAGCGGCGCACCAGCGGGCTGTTGCGGCGCAGGAGGTTGAGGCCGCCGCCGTCGGTGGCCACCCACATGTCGCCGTTCCGGTCTTCGTGAATGTCCCACACTATGTTGCTGCCGAGACTCGCCGGTAGACCGGGAATATGTGGCCAGTGCTCAGCCACTGAGCCATTGTTCAAGCGATAGACACCGGCATCGGTGCCGAGCCAAATGTCGCCGGCGCGATCCTGGGTAATAGCACGCACTGTGTCGCTGGCAATGCGCAGTCCCTCGGCGCCCTGGGTGTGATAGCGGACCAGACTGCGGCTGAGCGGATCGTAGCTGCTCGCGCCGCCGCCCTCGGTGCCGGACCAGATGCGCCCGGCGGTATCTTCGTACACCGCCCAGATGTGGCTATCGCGCTGATCGTTGCTGCGGCGCAGGGGAATAAATGAGCCGCGCTCCGGGTGCAGCAGGCCGGCGCCGCCGCCAAAGGTGCCCACTAGAATCAGGCCGTGGCGGGTCACCTTGACCGCTCTGACGGTGTCGTGGCTGAGACTCTGCGGATTGTTGGTGTCGTGCTGGAAGCGGGTGAAATTGTCCTGGACGCGGTTGTAGCGGCTGATGCCGCCTTCGGTGGCGATCCACAGATCGCCGTGGGAATCCTCCGCGATGGACCAGACGGTGTTATTGCTGAGGCTAGCGGGATCTTCCGGATGATTGCGATAAACCCGGAACTGGTAGCCGTCGTAACGCACCAGGCCGTTCTCGCCGCCCATCCAGATAAAGCCGGCGCTGTCCTGCATGACTGCGTCTATATAGCCCAGGGTGACGCCGGCGCGAGTCTTGATGCTGTCAAAACGGACGTTGAAATCCTGTGCCGCTGCCGCCGATACCAAGCAGGCGCACAGCCACAACACACCGACAACAAAGCGGAGCCTGCTTCGGCTGGAGGGGCTCAGGTGGAATCGTCTCAAACTGGCGACCTGTGGCGGACAAGATAGTTATGTAATTGCAGGGCAGGCGCACGACGAACGTCAACAGCCCTTGGATTCAAGTCTAGTCGGCTTCAGGAATTTGCGAGGCAAAAACTCGCGCGAAAACAATTGGCTAACGGGTGAGAGAGCGGGGAAAGAACAGCCCACCGAGGGTGGGCTGCGGCTGGATCAACGCTTGAGCTGGCGCACCAGGCGCACGCCGAACAGGTTGGTGCGGGCGGTGCTGACATGATCGCCGTTGGTGAAGTTGACGGCCCAGGCGAAGTCTTCAATGAAGTTGTTCGGCGAGGACGACCAGTAACCCTTGGCCTCGGTGGCGGGGAACAGGGCCAGATTGATGGCCGGTTCCCAACAGGCCGCTTCCACGATGGAGGCCAGCTCCTTGCGGTTGGGCAGGCGCCAGTCGTTGTAGCCGGCAAATGACTTGGCCTGTACCGCCGCCTTGAGCGCGTCCGGCCAGGTGAATTCCGCGGTCTTGCTCTCATCGCGCACGCAGTTGCCGTCTTTCCACTGATAACCCAGGGCGCAGCGCATCCACATCAGGCCGGTTTTGCTGTCCACCAGCACGCCGTTGTTTTCCGCCGTCACGGCGCTCGCGTCAAAGGTGGTGCGCAAAGTCGGGTTGCATTCCGCCGCCGCGCCCATTGCCGCTGCGGTCAAGACCGCAGCGCCCGCTATCTGCCAAAACGATTTCATGGTTGACCTCCGCGGACTACGCGCACATGGGAAGCATCACCCTTGTTGGTGAAGCTCGCACTGGCATCACTGAAATAGACGTACCAGGCCCGCGACGGGTCCTTCGCCAGTGATTGGTTGGTAAAGAAGCGCACCTGGGTGTTGCTGATATCGGGGAAATACAGGGTATCCACGGCGGGCATCACATTGGAAAGCACGGCGATGGAAGACAGCTCCGCCACTGATGGCATACGCCAGTCGGTGAAGCCGCACAGGCCGTTCTGGTTGATCCAGTTGAGGTAGGTTTGGGTATCGCAGCTGCCAAAGGTGCATCTGCCGGTGCTGTTGTAATCGGGAAAGGCGCCGTTGAACTCTTCGCCGTCCAGCCACCAGCGAAATACATGGCCGGCGTAGCGGGGGTGCTCGGGATCGCTCGATTTCACCTCCCACATCAGGCCGGTCACGTTGTCGCGTACACAGCTCCAGCGCGTGCCTTCCTCTTCATTGCCGGCGTCATTCCACTGCTGGTTTTGCACCGACAGGACATTGCCCGCAGCGTCGAGCTTGGTGAAATCAAAACCGCCGACGCCCGCTCCCTGTTTGGTCAGCGAACCTTTGGCCGCCAGCACGTCCCGCCCGGATTCTGCATCCTGGCCGGGGAGTTCGCTCTGCGGGCACACCTGCTGATTGGCGCCGGGAGCGGCGCAGAGCAGGATGCCAGTGTCGTTCAATTGCCCGGTTACGGTGTACTTGCTGTCGTCGTCGCCGCGGGAACTGCCGCTTGGGGAATCGTCGCTACCGTCGCAGCCACAGAGCAGCGCTATTGCGAGTGGCAGCAGCGGGCGGAGTAAAGCGTTGTTAGTCATTCGCCACCTATTGTGTTTTTTATCGATCGCCCGTTTGCCTTGGGGGCCGGGCGGCCCGGGGTGATTGTTCCGAAAAATCGCTGTGGAAGAAACTACTTTTGTCTCACCACCGACCTGCCGTGAACTGTGTCGCGCAGCCTAACACGCACCATCAATGTGTTATATGCGACAAAAATCTCAAAACAATAAGTTAATTATTGAACAGCCGTTTTTGACCATAAGCCCACCGTATAATCGGCGAAGCTGACCAATCTGGCGAAACTATGAACAATGGCGGTTCGGGTTTTGGCCGGGGTTCAAGCTGGGTGAGAGAGATGTGCTGGGTGGGGATCCAAGGCTGTTGGCGCTCCATATCTCGACATTAAACGCTGTCATACTAATTCTTATAAGGTAACGACTATGTTCACGACGCGGTCACTGTCCGGAGCTCTCCGGACCATGAAACTCGCTGGAGTGCTAATGTCCGCCACCGCCCTCTTTGCGTGTGGCGGAGGTAATGAAGATCCACCGGTGAGTTCATCGAGCTCATCATCTTCATCGTCTTCCTCCTCCAGCTCGTCGAGCTCCGGACGCTCCAGCAGCTCATCCTCCAGCTCCAGTTCGAGCAGTTCATCCTCCTCCAGCTCATCCAGCGGCTCTGTGGCACAAACCGTGCGGGTGCAAGCGCAGGATTTTGTGCGCTTCAACGAGCTGAACTCTCAGCGCGAAGGCGCTATGAGCGGCCCCTGTGCAGCTAAGCCCGCCAACGCGGCCGACTTGGTGGAGACGAGTGACCAGAACGGCGTGTGCGCCATCGGTTATGTGTATGGCGGCGAGTGGGTCGAGTGGGATGTTTCCGGTCTGACGCCGGGCGTATACAACATGGTCTTGCGCATCGCCTCCGCCAACAGCGGACGCCGCGTCCAGGTCAGTATCGGCGGCACCGGTGCCGGCGAGACCACTACCACAGGCGGCAGTTGGGATACCTACACCGACCGCGCCATCAACAACATCGCCATCCGTTCCAGCTCAGTAGTGGTACGCACCACCTTCCCGGATGGCGAAGTCAACCTGAACTACTTCGATTTGGTGCCGACCGGACAGCCAGTGTCGTCATCCAGCTCCAGTTCCAGCAGTTCGTCCAGCTCCAGCAGCAGCTCTTCTTCCAGCTCCGGACGCAGCAGCTCGTCGTCCTCCAGCTCCAGCAGCTCATCCAGCTCGAGCTCGAGTTCAGGCGGTGGGGTCCGCTTTGAAGACGCCGATTTGGCCGCGGGTATGGCGGAGCTGACATCGACGAAATGCTCAATCTGTCACCAGCACCAGGGCAACGGCACCTTCACCGCCCTCGGCGGCAGCAACTTCAATATCTCGACTTCACTGGAAAACAGAGGCGGTTTTGCCGGACTGGTGAAATACATCGTCGATGAAATGCCTCGGGGTAATGCGGCAGGTTGCGTCGGCGCATGTGCGCTCAACGCCGCGGGTTACATGGTGTCCCTGGCTTCTGACGGTCCCAAAGATCCTGTCGGCTCCGCCTGTGACGCTGAAGATCCGCTGTCCTACGGCATCCGCACACTGAAACTGTTGACCAAACGCGAACTGAAAAACTCGCTGTTGGATCTGCGTTTGGCGGTAGAGAGCGATTTTGCCGAGGATTCATTGCCACCGGATTCACCGCTTACCAAGAGCTCTTATCCGATTCATCTGCACGCCAAAATCGCGATAGATGAAACGCGTAACAACACCTTGCGCGCATTCGCCGAGAAGATTGCACCGGGAGCGGCAACCCGCATGCGCCAGGACTACAGCTCTGCCTGCGGCAATAACGGCACGGCGACCAGTTGCGCCAACACCTTTGTCGACACTATCGCCAAGCGCATTTTCCGACGGCCTTTGTTGGCAACTGAAAGAACCACCTACATCAAATTTTTTGATGATGGTTTGGAGGAAGGTTTGACCCAGGCGCTGACCGCTGCCATCACTTCTCCGCAGTTCCTGTACCGCTCAGAAGTCGGCATTCCGGTCGCGCAAGCGATGCAGCAAAACCTGAATATCGGCACCATCAACGGCCGCAGCAAATTGCAATTGGCCGAAGCCGATGCCTATGTGCTGACTCATTACGAGTTCGCGGCGGCGCTGGCTTATATGTACACCGGCAGCACTCCTGACCAGACCTTAATGCAGGCGGCCGACCGCGGCGAACTGGCGACCGATACGCAAATTAATACGCAAATCGATCGCCTGCTGGCGACCGCTCGCGGCCGTGAGCACATCGGTGAATTTGGCGCGAACTGGATGCGTGCGGATGATGTGTTGAAAGAAAACCGCTCCAACTTCGCCGCGCTGACCGATCAAATCAAGAAAGATATGGCGGACGAAGTGCGCGAACTCTTCCGACATGTCTTCTTCGGTAATTCAGTGCCGTTCGAGCAGTTCTACAGCGGCGATTACTCCGTCGTTAACGGCCGCCTGGCGCAGTACTACGGCGGCAGCAACCACGGCAGCGACTGGCGCTCCGTCGTTCTGCCTAACCGCGGCGGCGTGATTACCACTGGGGCCTTTATGACCGCCAATGCGGACGCTGTTGGCGCGGGTCTGATCAAGCGCGCTGTGGATGTGCGCGAACTGATGCTGTGTCACCACCTGGGCGCGCCCCCGCAAGACCTTGGCAGTGCCGAAGAGCGTGAGCGCTTGAAGCAGGAGGCCGTGGAGTTGGAAGCCCGTGGCGATATGACCGACCGCATTTATTTCGAGGCGATCACCAAGGCGACCGCGTGTGCATCCTGCCACGAGAAGATCATCAACCCGCTGTTTGGTATGGACGACTTTGACCAGTACGGACGCTTCCGCACCCAGGTCACCGGTCGCGGCGTCAACGGCATTCCCGGACTGCCCACCGATACCAGCGGCGTCCTGTGGGGGCCGAACGGTCTGGACAATCTGGATGAATCCCTGGAGTTCAATGGCTCCAAAGACCTCGGCAAAAAAATCGCCCAGCTGCCGTCGGTGCATGAATGTCTGGTGGTCAACAGCTTCCGCTATGCCACCGGTCTGCCCATCGACGAGGCCAACTACTCGAAACAAGGTGGTGGTCAGATCGACGAGCCTGTGCGACTCAACCAGGACCAAAAAGAAGATTACGCCTGCGCGAAGGAGCAGCTGCTCGACGTCTATGATTCATCGAGCCACAGCGCGAAGAGCGTCTATCGCAAGATCGGCACTCTGGATCTGATCCGCCTGCGTAAGCCGATAGCCCGCAGCCAAGTTAACCAGTAGGTTTTGGGAATTATCACTATGAATAAGATGGCCGAAAGAACACTTAAAAAAATCAACACCGACCGCCGGCGTTTTCTCGAAATGCTAAGCAAATACGGTGTTTCGACCGGTGTATTACAAGCATCCAGCCTGGCAGGCGCGATGATGGGCGCGCGCTTCGCGGAAGCCCAGAGCCAGAGTCAGCGGAAATTCATTTTGATTTATCACCCAAATGGTTCTCCCAATGGGCGTTATTTGAATAGCCGCGCGCTGGATCCGTTCAAGAACGATGCTTCCACTGTAGCGAATCTGGAAATCACCATCTCGCAACCGGGTGGCCACGGCAACCTGTGGCTGGCGGCGGGAGCGCAGTCCTATAACAGCAACGATGCGCACTCCAGCAGCGTCAATATGCAGGCAGCCAAGGTGTTGGGAAATCTGACGCCTTACCGCTCCATGCAACTGGGGGTGAAATCGCTGAGTGAGGCAGGTATCGACAGATTGAACGGTGCTGCTGTGACACGTATTAACAGCCCACAGACGGCGTTTCAGCAGTACTTCAACTCGGCACCGCCTCCGCCCACAGGCGGCGGTGGCGGCAAGAGCTTGTCGCAGAAGCGCTTGGATGTGCTCAATGCCAATAAAGCGGCGCTGGATTACCTGACCAAAAACGTTCTGGGACAGGAGGAGATTTTCCAATTGGAAACCCACCTCGCCACCTTGACCGACCTCGAAGCCCGCCTGAAACGGGAATTGGAATCGGAGAATTCCGGCGGTGGTGGCGGTGGTGGCGGTGGCGGTGGCGGCGGCTCCTGCTCCGCCCCTTCGCTTACCAGCGGCGCTTCGCCACTGCAGGAATATCGTGCTCAGGGTGATATAGCCGTGGCCGCATTGGCCTGCGGTTTAACCAACGTGGTGTCTATTCAGTTCAACGAAACCCAGGCCAGTTGGGTTCCTGCCGATGGCACGGCGGATGCGGTGGATTGGACTGCGGATCACCATCAGGCTAACCACGGTAATGGCTCGGATAAATTGCCGGCCATTCTTGAGTACATGAACAAGGGTGTCGCCCACGTTATTACCAAGCTGAAAGCCGCTGGCATTTACAATCAGACGGTGGTGCTGGTGATTAGTGAAATGGGTGATGGTCAGGACCATTCCGCAGGCAGCGGCCCTATCACGGTTGCGTCGGGAATCAGTGGTCTCAAGGCAGGCAAGCGCGCAGCGGGCGGTAATCACTACGCTGTATTTGCCGACGTGTTCCGAATGCTGAACATCACCCCCGACGGTCGCAACGTATATAACTACGGCAGCGGCGGGATCGTGTAACGAGCCCAAAGCCCTCTTCGGAGGGCTTTTTTATTTCCGCTATTTTTTCTTTTATCGAAAATCCAGTTTTATCCCCGCGACAATCTGCCGCTCCTCGCCTTCATTCATGCGAATGCCTGCCACCACATCGGAATAATATTTTTCATCCAGAAGATTTTTGACCTTGAGTTGCACGGTGACCGGAGTCCCCGCCAAGCGGGTTTGATATTGCGCGCCCGCATTCAAAATAAAAAACGCGTCAAGTTCAAAATTGTTGCTGTGATCGGCGTAGCGGTGGGCGACGTAGTGACCGCCGATATCCGCCGAAAAGGCATCGGTCAATGCGTGCCGCAGAAAAAAGCTCGCCGTATTCGGTGTGCTGGCAGCGGGAATATTGCCGGCATAGGGGCCGTAGGTGAGTTCGTTATCCTGCGCAGAAAAAGAGCCGATCAGTTGGGTTTGCGTGGAAAGCTGATAAGTAAAATCGAAATCCATGCCAACAACTTTTTGGCCGTACTCCCGCAGTGAAAGCGAGGTGGCGGCGAAGGAATCGACCCAATAAATATTGGTTTTATTAATGCGATAAGCGGCGAGGGCGGCGGAGAGGCGGCCCTCGAGAAAATACCCTTTAAGGCCAATTTCCCACTGATCCGAGAGTTCCGGTTCACTGACGGTATGGCCAAAGCCACCTTTGGATTGATTGGCTCTGAGCCCCTGGGCGTAATTGCCGAATAATTCAATTTGATTGCTGAGTTGATAATTCATGCCGGACTGCAAACGGATTTTTCCCACTGGCTCAAAATCCTCGATTTCCAGATCCTTGAGATATTCGCGCTCGACGTCGATCCAGCTGAAACGCGCGCCGCCGGTGACACTTAATCTTTCGGTCAGGTCGATGGTGTCCTGCACATAAAAACCATATTCATCACTGATCTGGCGATATTCAAACCATTCCAGCGCGCCGAGGGGGCGGTCCGGCGCAAAAATAAGTTCGACGAATTCCGTAAGCGGTGGGCTTTGCGATTCCGGCCAGGACTGCAACGGTAGCGGTCGCCGGCTTTCTACTGTGTAAGACTGAAAAAGATCTTGGCGCCGCCAGTCGACACCCACACTGAGATGGTGCTGCCAAGCGCCGATGGCGAGCGTGCCATCGATACCAAAGGTGGATTGCAAACCAGTTTCGGAAGATTCCTCATCGTAAATACTGCGCACTTCGCCGATATAAATCAGCGGATCAAACGGATTATTTGGGTTGGCGCGGGAGAGCACGGGAATGGCGATACGGCCACCGGGAATCAACAGCATGTACAAATTGCTGAGATTTTCCGGATTGAACAAAATATCGGAATTTAAATAATCCGACGTTCCGCGCACACCCAAGCGCTCTTCCTCCTGCCAGACGAAGTTCCCTTTAAGGCGCCAGCCGGATTCGTCGCCGCCGCCGGCAAAAAAGCGCTGGCCGCTCAGCATTAAAAAATGGCGTTCGGCTTCAAAATCCGGATGTTTACGGCGCACCAGTTGATCGAAGGTGATTGCGGGAGNATTTCCCTCCGGGTCGGCCTCAATTAANTGAAATTCCTCNANGGTGCGCTGGCGNGTTTTTTGGAATTCATAACTGAGATAAATATCCGATGCGGANTCCGGGCGCCAGCGCAGACTGGGTGCCAGCAATTGCTGCTCGATATCGTGAATATCCGCGGAAAACTCCTGGCGAAAATCCACTACATTGACGCGATAGGACAATTCGTCCTCAAGCAATTGATCACTGACATCGGCGGCGATTTTGCGCAGGCCGTTGCCGCCAAATGACACATTCAGTTGTGCGAGGGCTTCGTCGAGCGGTTTTTTGCGCACCAGATTGACCATGCCGCCGGGCTCGCCCTGACCGTAGCGAATGGTGGATGGGCCTTTCAAAATTTCCACGCGCTCGATGTTGTCCGGCAGAAAGCGCCCGCCGGTGGTGTTTTCCACGCGAAAGCCATCGAGATAAAGCGCATGCCGGGGAAACCCGCGCATATAAAAATCGTCGTTGGTATCACCGCGGCCATCGCCCGGGGAAATGCCGCTGCCGTTTTGCAGCAGATCGCCAATATCCAATGGCATCAGGTCCGCAATTAATTGCGCGGGCAATACCGTGTGAAAACGCGAATTGTCGTACACCGCCGTGCCGGCATCGAACTGGGTGTTGGCGAGGGTGTTGTAGCGAAATGGATAAGTCGGCGCGTACACCACCACTTCTTCGAGCCGTTCTTCAGCAGCAGATGACGTGTCTGTCTCCGCGGGAGCCGCCACGATTTCCCTCGGCACAATCACAAAAGCGTCGGTGGACTCGTCGTAACGGTAATCCAGCGGTGTGCGCGCCAGCAGTTTTTTCAGCGCCTGTTCCGGCGTGTGGGGGCCGATCAGGGAGGCGGATTGGTAATCGCGGATCAGCTGGTGGTTGGCAATTACAGTTACATCGGCCTGCAGGGCGAGTTCCACCAATCCCGCCTGCAGCGCCTGGCCGGGCAGATCGAAATAGCGGTAGGTGATGTCCTCGGCATTTGCGCGCAGGGGCGCGGCCAGCAGGCACCAGATCCAGCGCCAGCGGCGGATAGGTTGGGAGTGCGTCATAGAGAAATCTTAGGCGGGGTTATTCCGGTTTGCGCAGAATCAGATGCCGGTCGTCCGGGTCGGTCAGCACTTCCAGGCCCAGGGCATCGGCCAGTGCCTGCACGGTGGTTTCGGCGGTTTTGAGTTGGATCACGGCGCTGACTTCCAGATCACCCAAGGCGTGGTCGGCCAGGGCGACGGGCAGGGGGAAATAGCGATTCAGGTCCTGCACCACGGCCTGCAGGGATTCGCCGCGGTAGATCAGTTGGCGGTTGCGCCAGGACAGCGCCGCGCCCGCGTCAACGGCTTGAGGTGCGGTGCCAGGCAGTGCGTCGCGCAGATTGAGCTGTTGATCGGCGGTGAGCACCACGTTGGATTTGAATTCCTCACCCTGGGGGTTCTGCGACAGACCGACCTTGCCCTCCAGCACGGTGATGATGGTGTCGGAGCCGGTGGCGCGCACGGCGAAGCGGGTGCCGAGCACTCTTACCGTGCCCTCATTGGTAATCACATCAAATGGCCGGGTCGGATCCGGACTGATGCTGAAAAACACCTCGCCGCGCAACAGATAGGCGATCCGGCTTTTCGACTGCAATTCCACCAGCACTTCACTATCGGTATTGAGCACGAGCACGGAGTCGTCGGAGAGCACCAGCTCGCGTTGCTCGCCCACTTCCGTCTGCGCCTGGTAGTACTCGGGTTCCGGCGCGCGCAGGAAGAACAAAATACAGATGAGCAGCACGCAGGCACCGGCGAGTACCCAGGACCACTGGGAATGGACGCGCCGGCGCGCCGGCGCCGCCGGTCTGCTGTCCTCCAGATGTTGCAGAGCGCCGCCGCGCTCCCACAGGGATTCAGCCTTGATATAAGCCGCCTGGTGCAGCGGCGAGGCGTTCAGCCAGGCGAAAAACGCCTCGCGCTGTTGCTCGGTCAAATCCGGCGAAGACAGGCGCACCAACCATTCGATGGCGGCGTCTTCGCATTGGTGTATGCGCGTCTGTCGAGTCATTACCGGATCTGCCTCTGTTGGGTTGACGGAATTCCCTCCGCAACTGCCAAGACACTTTGCGCGGGTTTGACCTCCATCACGGCGAGTCCTCCTGCAAAGTGTCGCGCAGGTATTGCAGCGCTTTGATCATATGCTTTTCCACCGTGCTCAGCGGAATGCCCAATTCCTCGCTGATCTCGCGATAGGTTTTATCCTCCAGCCGGCTGAGCAAAAACGTGCGGCGATATTTCGGGGCCAAACCCGCAAGCGCATTGCGCAAAGTGTCGAGATCGCGCTGCGACGAATAAGCGCGGTGCGGCGCATCCGTATCATCCGCCTCCTCCGGAATGGCCGAACTCGCCAAGTAGCGGGTGTGGTTCTGCTGTTTGCGGATGCGGTTGAGCGCGAGATTGCTGGCGGTCTGGTAGAGATAGGCTTTGGGGTTGTCGAGCTGCGTCATATCAACCGAGCGCAGCACGTTATGAAAGGCGTCTTGGACAATATCTTCGGCATCGTGATGGGAGCCGAAACGCTGAGCAACAAAACGCTGCAAATCCTTTTGATATCGCTCGAAAAGTGAGTGGAGGAGAGTGCGCTTGTTCATGCTGCTCAGCAAATGCCCCGTGGCGTGCGAGCGCATCCTAGCAGTGGCTTGATCAGCAAAACAAGCGGGCATCAACTAAGAAGTCATCTCAAAAATCAGCCGAGCGCAGGCAGGTCGGTTGCCGCCAGCGAGGAGGAACCGGAGTGTACAAGTTGTACATGAGGATTCCGAGCACTGCCGGCGACCGAGATGACAAGCGCAGGCATTTTTGAGGTGACTTCTAAATTGAGTGTGTGAAGGCGGCAACCTCTTCTGCCCACACGACATAACGCAGCGGCCCTCCAGGAGAGAGAGCAGCAAAGGGATAACAGGTAACCAAAACCAGCCCACGCCCCTGCGGATTGATCATCAACGGTTGGCGGCGGCTGTCCACCACTTCGGCGCTTTGCACCTGATAGCGCACCAGATTGCCGGCGGTGGTTTGCAGCAGAATTTCCTCGCCAACCGCCACCTGCTGCAAAAAACCAAAATGGGTATCCCGGTGGCCGCCGATCACACTCACGCCCTCACCGGGCAGCGCGGTGCCGTGCATATGGCCGGGGCCGAAGGCGAGGGAATTGCCCTGGGCGCCCGCCAGCACATAAAGATCCACATCCTGTCCCGGCACCCACAGGCGCGCCACCGGCCAAGTATCCGCCCACGGCCAGGGTTTGACGGGCTCACTCTGGAGTTCCAGGGTTTCGCCCCAGGCGCGCTGCAGCAGCCATTGGGCAAGCTGCGCCTTGGCGGTGATCCAGGCAGCGCCACCCCACTGCCAAACGACAAGCAGTAATAGGGTCAGGCGCACGCCGGTCATCCAGCCGAATTGATGTTTAACCATGGCGGCGTGACCAAGTGCGCCAGTGAGTCGCCAGCCACAGGCTCAGCATCAACCATCCCAGCAGCCATTGCAGCGGCGCGGCGGTGGCGGTCTGGGGATACATCACTTGCCGCGCCGCGATTTGGCCGTGGGGCAGCAGATTGGGCACGGGCTGTGTCGCCAGTGTCTCGTGCTCCGGCCGAGCGGGCGTCTCATCTGCAGCGACAAAGCTGGTGTAGGGCGAGAGCAGCTGATGCGTGAGCGCCAGAGGCAGCACCTCGTCTCGGACTTCGGATTCGGCTCTGCCGCGCACGCGACTGTCGAGCAGAGCTTCGATCTTGCTGCGCGCCCAGCGCACGGATACACCAGCGGCCGGGATGCCCGGATTTTCCTGGCGCACGCTAAGGGTTCGGCTCCAGGTCTGTCCGGCCTGCTGGCCGCGAATCACGATCTCACCGGGGACTGGCAGCGGCGCATTAAAGCGGGCGCTCAACAACAGTGGCTCGCCCTGATACAGATCGGGAATGCGCTCCGGCCAGATTTCCGGGGTAATGCCGTTCGGCCAAGCGATGTCGATATCCGTGAGCACCGGGCTTTCCAGTTTGTTGAACAGCGCCTGCATGCGCTCCGCCACCTCGTGCTGGGCGCCGATAAAGGTGAAGGTGCCGCGGCCATACTCCGCCGCTTTGCGCATAAAAAAGCTGTTGGGTGCGGAGCCTATGCCGACGGTAAACAAACGCGCGTCGCCCAGCTTGCGGTGGATCAGCTCGAACAAGGCGGCCTCGTTGCCGACGCTGCCATCGGTGATAAACACCACCTGCTTCAAATAGCCCTCTGTCGCCGACGCTTCCAAGGCAGCGCGCAAGGGCGCCGCCATCTCGGTGCCGCCACCCGCCTGCAGTTTGGCGACGAAATTTTGCGCGCGCTGCAGATTGCCGTCGTCTGCCGACTGTGACTGCGCAAACAATGCGCGGTGGTGCGAGTTGAATTCGATCAGGTTGAAACGATCGCCACTGTTGAGACGCGCCAGCGCCATTTGCAGACTGCTTTTGGCCTGCTCGATGGAGGTGCCGGCCATGGAACCGGAGGTGTCGATAATAAAAATCACCTCCCGCGGCAGGGTTTGCGCCAGCGCCTGTTGCGGCGGCACCACCATCAGCAGCGCGTAATCTTCCCCGGCCACTTGCTCGACAAACAGCACCGCATTGGGCGCCTGTCCGCCCGGGGTGCGCCAGCTCAACTCAAAATCCCGGTCCATGGGCACTTGGGCGGGTTGGGTCACTATGTCGTGATAAACCCCTTTGTCCGCATTTTGGGCAACGGTGACCAGCTGATGGTAAGGGCTGCTGATGTCGGCGAGAGACAGGCCGGTATCGAGGGTGACGTGCACGGTAAGGGGATTGTCGACACCGTCGGCGGCAGTGGCCATCCAGGGAGTGATCAGATGGGCGTCCGGCACTTGATCCGTCGGTAGGGACCAGCCGTTGCCCAAGTCCGAGTGCATGTCGGGATCGTCGCTGGGAATGCCCGGGATATAGCGCGGCGTCAACGTAGTGGGCAGGCGCCAGCGGAAAACGCCATCGCGATAGTCCACCAGATCCTGAAACTGCAACTCGATGGTGACCATCTCCCCCGGCCCAATATTGGCCACGGCCTGGGTGAACAGGTTGGGACGCTGTTGGCTGGTGAGGGCGGCGCGTTTACCGGCGGCTTTGGCCTCCTGATAAATCCGCTGAGCTTCCTGGCGCTCGCGGATTTCCGCCACCAGCTTGCGCTCGCCGATGGTCATCACCATGCGACTTACGGCGGCAGTTTCCGGCAGCGGGAAAACGTACACGGCCTCGGCCCAATCGGGGCCGCTGTTCTGAAAGGTCTGGGTCAACACCACTTTGGCCAACATGCCTTTGATGGTGACGTCGGCGCTGCTCTCCAAATGCAGCGCGGTAGTGGTGCCGCCCTCGCGCTGCAACAACAGCTGCCCGGAACCCTCTTCCGAAAAATCGGCGGCGCGGGCGACGCTGATACCGGCGAGGGTCAGGCTGAGCAACAGCAGCGCCAGCGCCTGCCGCCAGCTCGACATGGGGCGGCGGTAGACCGGTGGCTCCGGCACGAGCAGAAGATGCGAAGGAATGCGGCGGGGTTTGTGAAAGCACATAAAAGATCCTGCGAATGTGTAAACGACAGGATCAGTACATCAAGACAAGTTGGCGGCGGTTGGGGGCAAAGCGGGCGCGGCGCGGGTCAATTCGGGCGAATTGTGGCATCGCCGTGATAAGCGGCGAGCAGGACGGCCAAATCAAGCTTCTGCATTTGCATAAGGGCAGTGGTCATGCGCGCAATCCGCGCCTGTTCCCCTTCTTCCAATAAACGCATCAATTGCACCGGCACCAGCTGCCAGGACACCCCAAAACGATCTTTCAGCCAGCCGCACGGCTCCGGCCTGCCGCCGTCGCAAAGTCGCTCCCAGTAGTAGTCGATCTCCGCCTGATCGTCGCAGTGAATCACAAAGGAAATCGCCGGCGAAAAACTGAAATAGGGCCCGCCGTTGAGGGCGGTGAAATGACTGCCGTTGATTTCAAAGTCGATAGTCATGACGCTGCCGGCCGGCGCCGGTGCACCCTCGCTGTAGCGGGTGGTGCCGAGGATGCGGCCTTGCGGAAATACCGACAGATAAAAAGCCACGGCTTCCTCAGCGTTTTGATCAAACCAGAGGCAGGGGGAAATGGGGTGCATAGATGGCTCCGCTCGGCAGTTGACTTAACAACTAGTCGAGCGGCGCGGTCGGTAATCGACAGGTGAACAATCGGTAACAGGTTAGCCGTCAGTGCGGCTGCGCCGCACCATCAGAATCACCGGCACCATGGAGATCAGCACCAGGGTCAGTGCCGGCAGGGCGGCGCGCTGCCACTCGCCCTCGGAGGTCATCTCGTACACCCGCACGGCGAGGGTGTCCCAGCCGAAGGGGCGCAGCAGCAAAGTGGCGGGCATTTCTTTCATCACGTCCACCAGCACCAGGATCAAGGCCGTCATCAAGCCCGGAGTCAACAACGGCAGATACACCCGCCGCAGTACCTGCCAATGGCTGTGGCCGAGGCTCTGGGCGACTTCCTGAAACTGCGGGCGGATGCGCTCCAGGCTGGACTGCACTGGCCCTAAGCCGACGGAGAAATAGCGGATGCCGTAGGCGGTCACCAACGCCGCGACACTGCCGACCAGCACTTGGCCGGCGAGCTGACTCTCACCCCAGACCATACGCATCAGCGGCCACAGCAAATTGCGGTCGAGAAAGGTGAACACGATGATCACGCCCACTGCCAACACCGAACCCGGTAACGCATAACCCAGTGCCGTAAGGCGGGTAATGCTGGCGGTGCCGCGGCTGGGCGCCAGGCGCTGACCGAAGGCCACCAGCAGGGCCATCACGCCGACCAAGATCGCGCTTATGGCGCCGAGTAGAAAGGTGTGTCTGGCGAGGGCGAGAAAGCGCGCATCGAAGCCGGCAAAGCCGGTTTTGATTACCCACAACACCAGCTGGCAGAAGGGCACCAGAAACGCCAGGGTCAGCACCAGCAGGCAATAAGCGCTGGCCAACATGCCGCGCCAGCCGCGCAGGCGAATGCGCTCCTGTTTTTTGTTGCCGTGCTGATGCAATTTGCCGCGTCCGCGCGCCTGCAGCTCCAGCACCAGGGCGATGGCGACAAACAACAGCAGCAGACTGGCGAGCTGCGCCGCCGCCTGCAAATTGAAGAAGCCAAACCAGGATTTGTAGATGGCGGTGGTGAAAGTGTCGTAATTGAACACCGCCACCGCGCCAAAATCGGCGAGGGCCTCCATCAGCGCCAGGGCCATACCGGCGACTATCGCCGGCCGCGCCATGGGCAGCACCACCTCGGTGAAACTGGCGAAAGGTCCGCGCCCGAGCACGCGGGCGGCGTCGGTAAGAGTGCGGCCTTGCTGCAGAAAGGCGCTGCGCGCGAGCATATAGACGTAGGGATAGAGCACAGCGCCCATCACCAGGATGACGCCGAGGGGGGAGCGGATTTCCGGGTACCAAGCCTTGGGGCCAAAGACGGCGCGCCACGCGGTCAACACCGGGCCGCTGTAGCTCATCAATCCGAGAGCGACGAATGCCACCACATAGGTGGGAATGGCGAGTGGTAATACCAGCGCCCAGTCCAGCCAGCGCCGGCCCGGGAATTCACACACGGCAGTCAGCCACGCCAAGCTCACACCCAACAGCATGACCATCACCCCGACGCCCAGCATCAGCATCAGGGTGTTTTTCAGCAGCCGGCTGAGGCCGGTGGCGATCAGATGCTGCCAGACCTCCACCTGCGCGGAGTGCCAACTCAGCAGAATCACCAGCACCGGCATCAACACCAGCGCGGCCATCAGCCACATGGGCAATTGCCACCAACGGCTGTGCATCATGCGGCGATCCGCTGCGAAAAGGTCGACATAAAGGTCTTAGCGATAACCTGCGCGATCCATCAGTTTGACCGCCTCCGCCTGCAGGTGGCCGGCGGCCTCCACATTCACCAGGTCAGCTTTGAATTCACCCCAGGCCTGTACCAGCGGCGACGGCTTCACTTTGGGGTTCACCGGGTATTCTTCATTGGCTTCCGCGAATTTGTATTGCGCGGCTTCGCCGGAGAGCCACTCCAGCAGCTTCTGCGCCGCTTCGGGATTTTTGGCGTGTTTGGTAATGCCGGCGCCGGAGATATTCACATGCACACCGCGGCCGTCCTGATTCGGCCAGAACACCGCCAGCGGAATATTGGGATTTTCCTTCTGCATACGGCCGAAATAGTAGGTGTTGACCACCGCCAGATCGCACTGGCCGGCGATTACCGCTTCAAGAGCGACGGTGTCGTTGGAGTAGGGATCGGTGGCGAGATTGGCCACCCAGCTTTTGACGATGGCCTCGGTCTGTTCCGCGCCCAGGGTGTTGATCATGGTGGCTACGAGGCTCTGGTTGTAGACCTTCTTGGAGGTGCGCAGGCAGAGACGGCCTTCCCACTTGGGATCACCCAGCGCCTCGTAAGTGGAGAGTTCTTCCGGTTTCACCCGCTCGGTGGAATAGACAATGGTGCGCGCCCGGGCGGACAGGCCAAACCACTCGTTGCCGCTGGCCTGCAGGTGGGCGGGCACATTCGCTTCCAGGATCGGCGACTCAATCGGGCGCAACAGACCTTTGTCCGCCGCCTGCCACAAGTTGCCCGCATCGACGGTAATCAACATGTCCGCCGGCGTTGCTTCACCTTCATTTTCCAAGCGCGCGATCAGCGGGCCGGCGCCGTCGGTAATAAAGCGGATGGGCACACCGGTTTCGGCGGTGTATTGGTCAAAAAGTGGTTTGATCAGATGTTCCACGCGCTCGGAATACACAGTGATGGTCGCTGGCGCAGCCGCGGTTTGTGCCGTGTCATTTTTGTCGGAACAGGCGGATAGGCCCAGGGCGCAGCCCAAAACCAAGCTGAACGAAGCGAGCAATTTCATGGAACTGACTCCGAAGGAAAAATGTGCAAATAGTAACTATTTGCATTAAGGCCTGCAAACTAAAGCGCCATTTTGGGGCTGGCGAAGAAGAATGATTTAACTGCACTAATATTCCCCGCGCGGCTCGAAGTTTCACAGACAGGAATGACTTAGAATGGCCGGCGCTTTTTTAGCGGCACAGCGGTCTTTTGGTTGACTAACAAGAAAAATTCGAGAGGAGATCGGTGTATGAAAACTCTGGTGCGCGCGCTACTCGTTCTGGTGGGTTTGGCTGTTGTCCTGGTGATCGCCGTAGTGGCGTTTGTCTTTACGCTCGATCCCAATCGCCTCAAACCGCTGTTGGAAAAGCAGGCCGCCGAGCGCGGTATTCAACTGCAAATGCCCGGCGACATCAGCTGGAAGCTGTTCCCGAATTTGGCGTTGCAATTGGGCGAGCTCAATCTTCACAGCCTGGAGGACAAAAGCCTGCTGGCAGCGGTGAAAGCGGCGGAAGTGTCGGTGCAATTAATGCCGATTTTTCAGCGTCAGATACTGGTGGACGGCGTGCGCCTAGATGGCCTGGAAGTGCATTACACAGTGGACGCCGAAGGTAAAAGCGCCTGGGACAGCATCGGCGGCGATACCTCCACCGCATCCACTGACGCTCCGGCTGATACCGAAGCCGGCAGCCCACCGGAACTCGCTGTCGAGCGCGTCGATATCACCGATCTCAAACTGCTCTATACCAACGCCCAATCCGGTGATCGCGCCGAAATTCAGAAATTAAATCTGAGTGCCACTGACGTTGCGCTTGAAGGCCGCGCGTTTCCCCTGAGCCTGGAATTGGCGGCGAAATACAACGATATGCCGCTGGTGGAAATCGAATGGGATGGCCCGGTGTCGGTCAATCTGGACGAACAGCAATTGCGCGTCGCGGATGCCAAAGTGAACGTGAAGGCCGGCGCAGCATTGCTGACGGCGGCGCTCACCACCGATACCCACTGGGGCGAGCCGCTTACCAGCAAAGGCAAAATTATTTTGAATCCCACCGCGCTGCCGCCGCTGCTGAAAGCGCTGGATATAGAGCCGCCGGTAACCGCCAATCCTAAAGCGCTGCAGCAAGTGGGCGGCACTATTACCTACAACTTCGCTCCAGATGAACTGACCTTGGAGCCGGTGACTCTGACCGTCGACAACACCCGCATCGACGGCCAACTGCAGGTGAAAAATTTTGAGAAGCCGGCGATTGTCACCGGTTGGCAGGGCACATCTCTAGCTCTTGATGATTATCTGCCGCCGTCCACCGAAGAGGGTGAAAATGCAGCGCCCGCACCGGAAACTCCGCCGCAACCGCTGCCCTTGGAAACTCTGCGCGACTTGGATGTAAAAGCCAAAATCGCCTTTGAACAGCTGACGTATAAAGGTCTGCCCGTTACCAAACCACAACTGCAAGCCACTGCCAAAAATGGTTTGATCAAACTGGATTCCTTAAGCCTGCAAACAGCAGAGGGCACGGTCACTGGCGACGGCCAATTGGATGCCCGCGGTTCGGAAGCAAAATTGCAGATGGCTTTGCAATCCCAAGGTGTCGAGCTCGGCACCTTGCTGAAAACCTTTGCTGATCTCGACAAAATTTCCGGCAAGGCATCTGCCACCGCTGCGATTACCAGCCACGGCGCCACCGATCAAGCGCTCACCGACAATTTAGTCGTGGAGGCGAGCGCGCAGTCGGAAGAATTGCGCCTGGTGCCGATTAATATCGAAGAACAATTTTGCCGCGCCTTATCCGTCCTGCAGCAACAAGCACTGCCGGAAAATCTGGATTGGCCGGATATGACGCGACTTGAGCCGGTGAAAATGCAATTCCGTTTCGCCGAAAATACGTTGAATCTGCAGCAGCTCAACGCCACCATCGCCAATCTGCTCAGCACCGCCACCGGCAGCTTTAATGTGGAAACGGGGAAATTCGATGTGCCGTTTTCGCTTTCCCTCGGCGACTTTGCCGGCAAAGTGGAAGGCTGTTTGCCCATCGACGAAAAATGGCGTAAACGCGCGCTGCCGATCCGCTGTAAAGGCAATGTCGATGATATTGGGCCAACCACCTGTCTGCCCGATACCAAACTGCTCGCTGACTTGGTTAAAGATCGCGTGAAAGGTGAAGTGAAAGAAAAACTCGATGCCGAAAAAGATCGTCTGGAAGAAAAAGTGAGCGATAAAGCCAAAGATTTATTGAAAGAAAAATTGGGCGAAGAAAAAAGCAAAACCACCGAAGATTCGGTGCGCAATCTGCTCAATCAATTGAAAAAGAAAAAAGATGCACCGGCGGAAACCTCTGCAGAATGAGCCGAACTTTCGCGCAACGCTTGCTGCGCTGGTTCGACCAGCACGGCCGCAAACATCTGCCCTGGCAGAATCCGATCACGCCCTATCGCGTATGGGTGTCGGAAATCATGCTGCAGCAAACTCAGGTTGAAACGGTAATTCCGTATTTCGAACGGTTTATGCAGCGTTTTCCAGATCTGCATGCGCTCGCGGATGCACCCATTGATGAAGTGCTGCACCACTGGACGGGGCTCGGTTATTACGCCCGCGCGCGCAATCTGCATCGCTGCGCGCAAATTGTTGCGACGGAATACGCCGGGGAATTTCCGGCGGATGTTGAATTAATTGCGCAATTACCCGGCATAGGCCGCTCCACCGCTGCGGCCATTACCAGCATCGCGTTTGAACAACCCACGGCAATTCTCGACGGCAACGTCAAACGCGTGCTCGCCCGTCACAGTGCCATTCCCGGTTGGCCGGCGCAGCCGAAAGTGGCGGAAAAACTCTGGCAGGTGGCGGAAGGTCATATGCCGAAAAAACGCTGCCGCGACTACACCCAGGCCATCATGGATCTCGGTGCCACCGTCTGCGTCCGCAGCCGTCCTAAATGCGCGCTTTGCCCGGTGGCGGAGGACTGCATTGCCCTGGCGGAGGACAATCCCACCGCCTATCCGGGGAAAAAACCCGCGAAAGACAAACCGATCAAAAATGCCTATTTTCTGCTGCTGCAAGCGCCCAACGGCGACATACTGCTAGAGCGCCGCCCGCCGCAGGGCATCTGGGGCGGCCTGTGGTGCCTGCCGGAAGTGCCCATCGAGCAATCCCTGGATAAGCACCTCACTGCCTATGGCCCGACCCGCGGCACAGAGCATTGGGAGGGCTGGCGCCACACCTTCAGCCACTACCATCTGGATATCCAACCGGTGCTGGTCAAGCTTGCCAAGCGTCCGCAGGGCATCATGGAGGAGGGCCGCCATCTTTGGTATAACGTGCGCCAACCTGCCAATGTCGGCTTGGCCGCGCCGGTGAAACTGCTCCTGCAAAAACTGCTGCAACCGCGCCAAGTTAATCTGCTGTAACCGCCAATTTGGGAACCATCATGAGCCGTACCGTTTTTTGTCGCAAACTGCAAAAAGAGTTGGAGGGCCTGGACGCGCCACCGTACCCGGGCGCCAAAGGGCAGGATATTTACGAGAATATTTCCAAACAGGCGTGGCAGGACTGGCTGAAACACCAGACCATGCTGATCAATGAAAAACACCTCAATCTGATGGATAAAAGCGCGCGCCAATACCTCGCCGAACAAATGGACAAATACTTGAGCGGCGAAGACTACGACCACGCCGACGGCTACGTTCCGCCCACAAAATAACCAGTAATCCCGTGGTTTTCGGTGCTACAGCCACGCGTAAACAAAAATGCCGGGCCGCGCTTGACTCCCGCCCCCAGAGCGGGTTTAATACGCGCCTCGCTCGGGCCAAGCGCCTGTCCGACAGTTGCCCAGATAGCTCAGTCGGTAGAGCAGGGGATTGAAAATCCCCGTGTCGGTGGTTCGATTCCGCCTCTGGGCACCATCATTGAAAAGGGTTTGGTAGAAATGCCAAACCCTTTTTTATTGTCTCAATTTTCAAAGTCGAAGTTCTTTCTCAATCCCTCGGCAAGGCGCCTGAATTTTTGTGCTATAAGTAGTGAATGCATGAGCATTTGTTAGCCAAGCTACTAGTTGGTTTTTTAATGGGTCCTATTGGTTGGAGGGAGCTATGGAAAAGGGATCGTCTTCTTTAGAGAAAAATCCAGAGTTAGTTATAGGGTTGGTTGGTGCTGTAGGTACCGATCTATCTCTTGTTGTTGACGTAATTTCTGAGGTTCTGGAAACCGTAAGTTATTCATACGAGGAAATTCGATTTAGCTCTTTAATTAGGGATATAGGGCGTTATTCAAATCTAAAGGAATTTTTTGAAGAAACAGAGGATGTGAGGATCGATGCTCATATGGAGGCGTGCGATGATTTAAGAAGGCGCTGTGGCCGAGGAGATATATTAGCTCTACTCGCAACGCAAAAAATCCGAGCTATTCGATCTAATATTTCAGAGGCTTCTCGCCCACTAGAGCGCTTTGCATACATTCTGAATTCCTTGAAACATCCAGATGAAATTAAAAGATTGCGTGACATCTATGGGTCTTCATTCATATTAGTTTCTGTATATTCTCCAAAAAATCTCAGGTTGGATGTGCTTGCTAAAAAGATAGCTCATAAGCATTTCGAGGGCACTGACACGGCTCCTTACAGGAGTATTGCAGAAACTCTTATCCTCAAAGATGCCAAATCTCAGGTTGATGAGTATGGACAAAATGTAAATGATGCATTCCCGCTTGCGGATATTTTCATTCGCATGGAAAGTCGATCCGAGATATTTAATAGACTGAAGAGAGCTTTTTATCTTTGGTTTCAGCATCCGTTTATCACGCCTACTATTGATGAATATGGAATTTTTAGTGCAAGAGCATCTTCTCTTCGCTCCTCAGATTTATCTCGGCAGGTTGGTGCAATAATAACTTCTAAAAGCGGGGATATATTAACTTCTGGTTTTAATGAAGTTCCAAAACCGGGTGGCGGAGTGTTTGTGGATGATGATGGATCTGATTCAAATTTAGATGACAGAGAGTTTAGGGTTGGAAAAGATACGACAGTATCAGTGAAAGAGGAATTGATTGGGGAAATAGTAAAAAGGCTATATGAAAATAAGTGGCTCAGCAAAAAAAGCAAGAGCATTTCTAATTTGGTGGAGGAGTTGTTATATGGATCTTCTGCTGAGGTCTTAAAGGGCACTCGTGTTTCCAGCATTATTGAATTTGGTAGGATTATTCATGCTGAAATGGCGGCCATTACAGATGCCGCGCGTCGAGGAGTTTCTATTCAAGGGGCCACACTTTATTGCACTACATATCCCTGTCACATGTGTGCAAGACACATCATAGCCTCTGGGATTGATCGCGTGGTATTTATTGAACCGTATCCAAAAAGTATGGCGAAAGATTTGTATCAAAAATCGCTAATCGTTGATGGAGATGTGAATCACATCAATGAGGCGAGCAATGCGGTAAGGTTTGAGTCGTTTGTGGGCGTGGCTCCTCGTAGGTATATGGAGTTCTTTTCTATGCCTAGAAGAAAAAATGAGAACGGTGTTGCGGTAACCTGGAATCCGAGGAATTCTTCACCTAGAATTGTTCAAAACTTTCAAGCCTATACTGAAACTGAGGCTGGATGGGGCGCATGGATCGACTCCAGCAAAGAGCTTATTGGCATAGAATGTGCTAGAAAAGATGTTTGGCGATATAAAAAAGGGGGGTAGTATGAGAGATCAAGAGAACTGGTTGAAAAGGGAAATAAAAAAGTCAACTGCGGAAACTGAAAGCTGGCCATTGTGGCGGCAGGAGTCTATTTCTGCAGTTCAAGTGACGAAGTCTGCGGTCGAAAGTCAAAATAATAAAAAGCGTCAGATTCGTAAATAATAGGCGCTATAACTATTCTTCTTACATGAATTTCTGTCAATGTTTCTTTGACACAAATATATTGCCATGCAATTTTTTGCATGGCTTTTTATTTTTTTGTTCAAAAAGTACAGAAGCTCTCGTTTCGTAATGATTGTAGCGTTTTTCTCCGGAAGCTTCTGAACCCTCTTGCAAACTTGCCGTTGAAGTATTCTTCGCTGTTTCTTTAATTGAATTAACATTAATAGGCAACGGCCTATCGCCTTACTCGGTAGAAGTGTGGGGTTCATTTCCAGCGAGATTTCCTAAAGGTTCGCCGAGATAGTCCATGCAATACATCCATAAAAGTGATTTTTCTGGTCTTCAAAAAATCGCCGATATGATCAATGCTGCCTACCGGGGAATAGGCGGCGAAGGTCGGTGGACAACGGAAGCACATTTGGTGAAAGGCGATCGGATTCGCTTGCAGGATTTAGAAGAGATTATTCGAGACGAAAAAAACGATTTTATTGTGGGATATTTGGATAATCTGCCTGCCTGTTGTATCGCGATCAAAAAGCTAGATGCTATTACGGAGTTTGGATTATTCGCGGTTGCTCCGCAATATCAAGGTGAAAATCTCGGCAAGTCGCTTTTGAACTACGCCGAACAATGTGCCCGGCCTTACAGTAGAAAATTCCAAGTGACCATTGTTTCGGCGAATACTAGTTTGGTGGAATTTTACCAACGGCGCGGCTATCGCAATACCAATAAACGATTGCCCTACCCCGATGCAGATGTCGGTCAGCCGTTGCAGCATCTGGATTTATTGGTGCTGCAGAAGGATGTTTAAAGAAGGAATTCTTATGCGCAAGGTTTGCGTTTTTTTAATGTCGTTAATCACCATGGAGGCTCTTGCTATGTCTTTACCAAAAACCTGCGTCTTTTCTGCGGTTAAGGCACAGATAACCATTAATGGCGAGCCGGTTAAACAGGCAATGGTAATTCGCAAGTGGGAATGGAATGACTTGCGTGAAGAAACAACGCAAACCGATGATGGTGGTTATTTCCAGTTCCCTGCTGTCTTTGAATCTTCCGTGGCCCGATTTTTGCCGGTGGAGCTTGTAATAGCTCAAGGTTTATATGTGGTTATTGATGGGGAAGAGAAAAAGATCTGGTCCAACTCCAAACGTGAACCCGATGAAAATGCGGAATTTAATGGAAAGCCGATATCGTTGATCTGTGAGCTGACCGATGAAATGAAGATTTATCGCGACTTTGGCTCAAGAATGAACACCTTGTGCAGATGGGAATGACAAGAATCTTTTGCTAGGATTCGTCAGAAACTAAAAGGACTGAATTATGAAGGGACTGAAACTCGATATTTCCCCATACTTTCCTTCTGTGAAATTTACTGCCCGCAACTGTCACGTCAAGTAGTCAAGTCTATGCGTTTTTGGTTTTTTTTGTCGTTGTTTATATCGATGCAGGCATCTGCCATGTCATTTCTAAATCCTTTGAAAGTTTGCGTATTTTCAAAAGTAAACGCCCAGCTCATATTGGAAGGGCAGCCAGTTGCGAATGCCAAGGTAACTCGCCGCTGGCATTGGGGAAAAGAAAAGTTCGATGAGGCAGTAACAGACGAAAAAGGCTATGTCCATTTCCTGCGGTATTTGAATATTCCATTGCCCGGTTGTTGCCGATAGAGTTGGTAGTTGGGCAGCAGCTATCGATTGTTATTGATGGTGAAGAAAAGATTTTTTGGTCTAATGCCAAACGTAAAGCGGAAGAGAACTCTGAGTTTGGCGGCGCGCCGTTTTCGGTGGTATGTGAGTTGAGTGACGAAGAGTTCTTAATCGAAGACTATGGCGCGCTAGCAGTCACTATGCGTAAATTGCAACCATAAATTCAAATTAGAGAAACGAGCTATGAGTACATTTTTCCTGATCGGTATTTACCTTCTCTGTGCTGGAGTGGTGTTCGGATTATGCGGTTGGTGCCTGTCTCCTTTTTTGCCGAAATCACCAGATGGCAAAATGGATGTGCGCGAAGGTGGGTTGATTGTTAAGGCTGCTTTTGTATTAGCTATAGGCTGTGGAGGTTTACTGGCGCTGGCTATTGTCAGTTTTATCTGCGCCGGAATTGGGTTAGTTATTTCCGTGGTGTTTAAGGATATGACGCCGGGCAAGCTGGCATTGCTTAGTTTGGCTATTGGGATTTTTCCGATAGGGATTGCCATGCTCGGCGCGGGGTTGGCCCGGGTTGCCGGCGGGCAGGTTGACGCGAGGGGCGCAAGCGGATGTATTTTATTTGGACGGGATTTAAATTCGCTGGTCTATACGCTGTTTATGATGCATTGGCTGGTCATGTTCACTGGAGGTTTTGCAGTGTTTGGTTTAATGGGTGCGGGCATTTGGGCACTTATAAAATAAATTTATGCGGCAAAAACCCCCTGCACAAACCAACTGCCTTCCACTAAATCCTTATATATCCAAACCCTCAAACCATCCTCCCTTGCGGCAATGTAATAATCCCGCGCTTTAGGCGCGGCCCACCAGTAACCCTCGATGCGTTCCGGGCCAGTTAATAATTGCAGTTTTCCCCGCCAGGAGAGAGTTTGCTGTTGATAATTGACTGGCAAAGGATTTTCAAAAAGCCAAGTAGGGCGGAGGGCGTGTTGGTGGATTTGTGGAAGTTGTTGATCCACTGGAGTGAAGGCCGATAATTTTTCGCAAGTTTGCTCGGGGATATGGCTGTCCTTGTAGCTGACTTTAAAAATCGCCTGCTCGCCAAGGCGGGCTTTTAATTTGCCTTCAAGGAGAGCCAAGTCATTACCGCCACGGTTCTTGCTGCGTCGGCCACTGAAATCCAGGCTTTGATTCTGTTCCTGCCATTTCTGCAGATGTTGGCAGGTGAGTTCTATCGCATCTACGGCGAACGGCAATTGCTGGCTTTCGAGCTGAATAAGGGTGAGATCATAAAATAACTTCCAGGTATTTTGTGGGATGGCGCAGTGAACGCTGAGGTGATGCGAGTTTTGGTAAATATCAAACAGTCGCCATTCAACTTTCTGACAAGCGAGTTTGCGTTTGCGCAGGAATTCGCCGAGTTGCTGCAGCATCTGTTCCAGAGGGGTATGCAATTGTTCGATCTGGGTAATGGGATAATCGAATTGCATAGTGTCAAAGAAAAATTCTTTGGGTTGGTAGGTTTGAACCGGCTTTTCGAATAACGCTGTTTGCTGGAAATTCTGCTCAATGCCAAAAAGACGGGTAATAAAGTCAGCAAAGTCTTTGCCTAAGCGCTTTTTGATGCTGCTTATGGATTGGGTTTCGATTTGGCGGGAAATATCCCCCAATGTGTTAAAGCCGGTTCTCTTTAACGCTTCTACTTCATCCGGCCAGTCAGCAAGTCTGGCGATTGGCACATGGTTTAAGCGAGCAATAAAATCCGCTGGGTTTTCATCGCCGGATATAGGGCGATTGTCATAGCTGAGCAACCAAGCGCCTTCTTCCGTGTGCGCTAAACCATAGGTTGTGGGTATATCTGCCATTGCAGCAGCAATTTTTCCGTATAGATTTTTAAGTCCGCCGAAGAGTTTTAAGCAGCGGGAAATCTCCAGCAATAATCCTGAATCTGGAGCTATGTTTGATCGTCGAATATGGACATAGGGCGTAAATGCATAGAGATGCGCCGTCAGCTGCTCCATATATTCCTGTTCCCGTTGCATATCTCTTTGATAAGTGATGCAGTCGGATAAAAGGCGCGCCGTTGTTACATCCATATCAATATCCACACCAGCGCCGAGCGCGGCAGTGTTGGCGTAAATCACCCGTTGTTTTTCCAATACACAAACCGCCTGCTCATCGGGATGTGCAGGAAAACTGACCAGTGGCAGATCCGGCAGGCGCAGGGCCAACCATAAACGGTTTTTCACGGCACTTTCCTTTTTGCGCGTTTTATCGAGCTGACGTTGTTGGTGGAATGGGTAGAAGGCGGAGATTGCTCTTGCCCGAGATTGGCATGTGCGGCTATCGGCAGCCAGGTTTCCGGCAGGGGCAAATGGATCGACGTATTGGCCGAATTCAGGGAACCTTTTTGTTTAAAAATCTGAATTTCCAGTGAGCGCAAATGCAATTGCGCACGCAAGCGTAAAGCGGCCGGCGAGCTTTGCTGGCGCACGGATAATGGCCGAAACAGCAGGTACAGGCCTTTACCTTCACTGCAGGCGAGCTGACATTTGCGCAGCTCGGTATAACTCAGATTATGTTTGGGCTGCCAAGCCATCAGTGCGGTGCAAATATCCGCGCGGGCAAGTTCAGTAAAGCTCGCCAGAAAATCGGCTTTTTTTTCTGCCGCTACAACCAAGAGGCGATCCAGATCAATGCCCGCTTGAATCAGTCCCGGTGCAAAAGGCAGGGCAGGCGGATTGAGCAGAACTGTGTATCCTTCCTTTATCTGCCGCAAGGCCGGAGCCAGCAACAGCCATTCGCCTTGGCTCATCATATTGGCTCCATTGAATGCCGCCGCTTGACAGATTTCCACTAGGCTCGCCAGCGGCCAGCCTTTATGCAATAAACATTCATTCAACTCCGCATGGCCGCTATCCAGAGCGGCTTGTGGTGCAAAACCCTGGGATTGCCCGCGCCATATATCACCGCGCTGGAGTAATTGCTCCAAAGTGATAAGTTTGTTTGGGTTTGGCTTGTCAGGGTTCATCACGCAAAAATCAAATCTGTTTATTTATACAGTATATCGAAAGCGTGGTTTGGCGTGAGAATTTGTAGCCTTAGATGACGGACTGGATTAGATGTTTGCGGAATAACGCTGGTTTAATGAAAGTCCCTGGACTTAAGCTGAAAATCCGACGTCAATTTATGGCTGTAATCGGTGAGATGTCCGGCGACTACATGAACCACGGTATAGAGCTTGTTGGTTTCTTTATCGCGCTCGGTGCCGATTTCCAGTTTTCCCTTCACCATTAATAAGTGCGAATTTAATAACTCCCGGCGAAATTGCACTTGGGTTGCCTGCCAGACCACAACATTAATATTGCCGGTTTCATCTTCCAATGTGATGAACACCGTATTTTTTGCCGTGCCTGGGCGTTGGCGTCCCGTCACTAATCCCGCGACACGCACAAAACCGCCGTGGCGCAAATGCTCCAGATCACTGAATTTCTTGCAGCGATTAAAAGGATATTGCTCACGCAATAACGCCATAGGATGAGGTCGCAGGGATAAACCCGTGGTAGCGTAATCATCCAGCATATCTTTGGCTACGGTCGGTTCTGGTGTGAGTAATTCGTCGCACTCAATCTCGGCTTCTTCTAATAAAGCGAGATAGGGTTTGATCGCCGCCGCTTGCCAGCGCGCCTGATGGCGATTGCCACTTAAAGAACGTAGAGCATCGGCAGATGCCAAACATTGCAAATCCGTTTGTGTGAGATTGGTTCGCCGCGCCAGATCCTGCAGAGATTGAAACGGCTTGTCTTGACGCCATTCCGCAATCGCTTTGGCTTTTTTTTCGTCGAGAGATTTTACCCGGCAAAAACCCAGGCGAATTCCTAATTCTCCATCGACCTCTTCTAATGTGTGGTCAAAATAGCTCGAATTAATGTCTACCGGCAGGACAGTAATATTGTGGCGCCGCGCGTCCTGTACCAATTGCGACGGTGAATAAAATCCCATGGGCTGGCTATTCAGCAGCGCACAATAAAAAGCGGCTGGGTGATGGCATTTGATCCAGGAGGAGGCATAACACAGCAGGGCAAAACTGGCGGAGTGGGATTCTGGAAAACCGTAGCCGCCAAAACCTTTTAATTGCTCGAAAAGCCGCTGGGCAAATTCCAGCGGATAATTGCGCTGCAACATGCCGTCGATAAAACGCTTTTCAAACCTCAATAAATTGCCGTTTTTCCCCCAGCTTGCCATGGCACGGCGCAATTCATCCGCTTCGCCACCGCTGAAGCCGGCGGCAACCATGGCAAGGCGTATAGCCTGCTCCTGGAAAATTGGGATGCCTAGTGTTGATTGTAAAACCTCTCTGATTTCATCACTGTAGTAACTGATTTCTTCTTGGCCATTGCGCCGCCGTAAATAAGGATGAACCATATCGCCCTGCACCGGCCCAGGCCGGACTATGGCAATTTCAATAACCAAATCATAAAACGTACGTGGGCGCAGCCGCGGAAGCATGGACATTTGTGCGCGGGACTCCACTTGAAAAACTCCCACGCTATCGGCCCGGCATAACATTTCGTAAGTAGCTGGATCTTCCGGAGGAATATCTTGTATTCCTTTAATTTGCGGTCCGTATGAGCTGACGTAGTCAAACATTTTCTTTAAAGCAGTCAGCATGCCCAGCGCCAGCACATCGACCTTCAATAACTTCATGGTTTCCAGATCTTCTTTATCCCACTGGATAATGGTCCTGCCGGGCATGCTGGCGTTTTCCAGAGGCACCAGATCGCTGACTCTGTCTTGCGCAATAACAAAACCGCCCACATGCTGGGAGAGATGGCGGGGGAAACCTTTGATTTCATTAACCAGATAAAAAAATTGCCGCAGCAGTTTGTTTTGGGTATTCAGGCCGCTTGCGGCTATGCGTTCTTCTAAGTCGCCACTGCTATCCCACCAAGCGTGGGATTTGGCAAAGTGATCAGTTAACGTCGCATCCAGGCCGAGGGCTTTGCCCACATCGCGAATAGCACTGCGGGTGCGGTAGGTGATTACCGTTGCGGCTATGGCAGCGCGCTCGCGGCCGTATTTTTCGTAAATATGCTGGATGACTTCTTCGCGTCTTTGATGTTCAAAATCCACATCAATATCCGGCGGCTCTTTGCGCTCTTTGGAAATAAAACGCTCAAAGAGGACATTGATTTGCCCATGCCGAATTTCGGTGATACCGAGGCAGTAACAAACCACCGAATTGGCGGCGGAGCCGCGGCCCTGGCAGAGAATATTTTTGCTGCGGGCGTACTGCACAATGTCATAAACCGTCAGAAAAAAATATTCATATCCTTCTTCCTCAATTAATTGCAATTCCTTTCGCAAAATATCCTCAACCTCATCCGGGACGCCTTCCGGGTAACGTTTATGCTTTCCCTGGTCCACCAACTGCCGCAGATATTGCATAGAAGTCAAACCTGCCGGCACCAGTTCACGCGGATACTGGTAACGCAGTTCGTGCATAAATTTTTCGCAGCGATTGGCAATGATGCGTGTTTGGTGCAGAAGTGATGTTGGATACAGCTGCTGCAGATTCTGTAGTGGCTTTAAATAAGCTTCCGCATTGCTGCGCAGGCGCGTGCCGAGTTCGCTGACGGGGGTATTTTCGCGGATGCCGGTCAAAACATCCTGCAGCGGTTTGCGCGCACGTGTGTGCATCAGCGCTTCGCCGCATGCGACCAGCGGAATATCCAGCGCCTGTCCGAGTTTGTGCCAGTGAATAAATTGGTGCTGCTCACCGCCGGTCAATTGATGATCCACACCAATCCAAAGGCGATCTTTAAAAGCCCGCTTGAGCAGATGGGCGTTGCCATAAGCCCCGGTAAAATCCCGGTCCGCCAGCCAGATCACCAAGCAGGTTTGCAGGCGGAAGCGCAAATCTTCCATATGAGCTTCGTAGGTGCCTTTTTCCGCCCGCCGCCGCGCCAGAGTGATAAAACCGGAGAGCTCTGCATAGGCTTTGCGATCGGGGGCTATGGCGATGAGGTGCAAACCGTTGGATAGGCGAAAACGACTGCCAATCAACAGCTTGAATGCCTCTCGCTGTTCCTCCGTTAGGCATTTGACGGCGGTATAGGCTTTGACAATTCCGGCCAGGGAACACTCGTCCGTGATAGCCAGAGCCTCGTAACCCAGTTCCAGCGCCCGCGCCACCAACTCCTGCGGGTGTGAGGCACCGGTCAGAAAGGTAAAGTTGGTGGTCGTGTAGAGGTGGGCGTAGGACATGGCTCGCTGCTGCATTGCTGTATGGATATACAGTAATGCAGGGGGTTGGCCGGTGCAAGTGTGGGCTTAGGTAGGGATATTCAGCTCGTTGATTTGATTGATGATTTTTCTAAGCGAGGCAGCGCTGCGTAAAAACGCCTGCTGTTCCGCCTCGCTAAGTTTCGGATGCAGAATTCGCTCTATCCCTTGTTTGCCCACCACTGCGGGCAGGCTGAGGCAGACATCGTCCACGCCAAGGTAGCCGTTCACCTTCAGGCTGATCGGCATGGTGTGTTTGGTGTCGGTGGCGATGCTTTGGATAATGTCGGCCGCCGCCAGTGCTATAGCGTAATTAGTGTGCCCTTTGAGTTTAAGTACATCAAAACCTGCCTGAGATGCCCGCCGGAACAGCTCGCGGCGGTGCGGGGTATCGTCGATCTGCTCGCCGCCGGCAAAGGCGCAACTCATGGCGGGAAATTGAGTGGCGCCGTGCTCGCCGAGAATATAAGCACGGATATCTTCCATATGAATCTGGATTTCGTCCGCCAGCAATTGGCGAAAGCGCGCGGAATCCACCAGTGTGCCAGTACCCATGACTTGGTGCGGGGCAAAACCCGTTAACTGAATGGCAAAGTGCACCAGGATATCCACCGGATTGCTGACCATCACCAGTTTGGCCTTGGGTGAATAGCGGGCAAGCTCAGGCAGCAGCGTCGCCATTAGTTTCACATTGGCCGGCCCCAGGTCCTGGCGGTCGGTCATATCCGCGGACATAGGTGCCGACGCGCAAATGGCAAGAACGTCGGAATCATAAGTGTCTGCCAAAGCCCCCGCGCTGATCCGCGTCGGCGCCTCCACAAACAATTGCCCGTGACGCAAATCCAGCACATCTCCCATCACCGATTCTGGCGTGCGTCCCACCAGCACCAATTCTTTGATGATATTGCGCAGCGATAAAACGAAAGCGAGACTTGAGCCGACCTTGCCGAGGCCGATGATGGAGACTTTCATAAATCCTCCCTGCTCAGTGCTGAATTAAGTGGGAAGAAAATAGCCACACGCTAAGACTACATAAAATGTGGCCACCATGAAATTTGAAGAAAAAAAGATTAGCCGCGCTTAACTAGCCCTGTAAATCCCCATCGTTCCTCAGCATCTTCGCCATTTCATTTGTCGCTTTTATCAACGCATCGACAATGCTGGGTTCGTGGGAGGAATGTCCCGCATCGCGAATAATATGCAGTTCGGCGTCGGGCCAGGCTTCGTGGAGGGCAGTGGCGTTATCCAGCGGGCAAACAATGTCGTAGCGGCCGTGGATAATGAAGCCGGGAATGCCGGCGAGGCGATCAGCATTTTTAATAATCTGATCCGGCTCCATAAACGCGTTATGAACAAAATAATGTGCCTCGATACGCGCGAGAGAAAGCGCCATATGCGGATCTGAAAAAATATGCACCACATCCGGGTTGGGACGCAAAGTGGCGCAGCGGCCTTCCCATATGGACCAGGCTTTCGCCGCGGCCATTTTGGCAATTTCGTTGGTGCTGGTCAGGCGTTTGTAATACGCCTGAATGAAATTCTGGTGTTCTTCCGACGGAATCGCCGCACAATAATCTTTCCAATAATCCGGAAAAATCCGATCGGCACCTGCCTGATAAAACCAGTGCAAATCTTTTTCCCGGCAGAGAAAGATGCCGCGCAGCACCATACCCAGCACTTTTTCTGGATAGGTCTCGGCGTACACTAACGACAAAGTCGAACCCCAGGAGCCGCCAAACAATACCCACTTTTCGACGCCAAGGTAATTTCTGATCGACTCTATATCCTGAACCAAATGCGCCGTGGTATTGGCCTCAAGCTCCGCATGTGGTGTGGAGCGCCCGGAGCCGCGCTGGTCGAACAGAATGATGCGGTACTTATCTGGATCAAAAAAGCGACGATCGTATTTGCCGCAACCTGCGCCTGGTCCCCCGTGAACAAAAAGCACCGGAATGCCTTCGGGATTTCCGCATTCTTCTATATATAAGGTATGAAGATCGTCGACTTTAAGATGATGCTCCGCATGGGTTCTGATATCGGGGAAAAGCACTTGCATGAGTGGCTCCGTCAGGGCTGGGGTCAGCGGCTCTATATATAAGAGAGTAGGTGAACGGCATGTCTTCATCAAGACCGGATAATTTCTAAACAATTTTCTGCAAATTACTGACGATTGTGTTTTTTGATGATTCCAAAAAATGTGGGGTAATCGCCGAAATAATCGCCTTAAAAGGCGTTGCCCACCAATTTGAATTGGAGTATGGTTGTGCCCAATTAGCCCGGCGACACAGAAAGTGTCAGTAAAACTATAATTGCTCAAATAATGAGCATGACGGGCGTCATAATTAATAATATATAAGTGTCAGAAGACACTAACACGGGTACTAAGGGGGAAGCACTTTGTTCTCGTCACCGATCCCTCCTGGTTGAAATTCAAAGCCATAAAATTCTGTATGCGTCATCACTGACGTCATAGGAATCGCGTTACCGTATGTGTTCCGCATCTGTGCGGTCGCGTGCATTTTTTAACTAAAAAAGCCAAAAGTGCTGAGGAAAACCTATGGGAGCTAAACCAAGTTCGTTCAAAAAGAAATTGCTGGCCTCCAGCATTTCTTCCTGCATGCTTGCTGTTAGTTTGGGAGCAGGTGCGCAGGAAAGTGGAAAGGTCTTAGAAGAGGTTCAGGTAATTGGTATTCGGGCCAGTCTTGAGGCTGCCATGGATATCAAACGCGATTCCGCCGGTGTGGTGGATGCAATTTCCGCGGAAGATATCGGCAAAATGCCGGATACCAACCTGGCTGAATCGCTGCAACGTATCACAGGTGTATCCATCAGCCGTATCAATGGTGAAGGTGAAAAAATTACCGTCCGTGGTATTGACCCTTCCTTGAACATGGTTCTGTTAAATGGCCGCACCATGCCATCAGTAACCAATGATGGTACTGCGAATGACACCGCTTCCCGCGCATTCGACTTTGCTAATTTGGCATCTGAAGTTGTTAATGGCGTGGAGATTTACAAAACCGGTAAAGCAGAACTGCCCTCTGGCGGTTTGGGCGCCACTGTTAACATCAAAACTGTAAGGCCTCTCGATTTGGGCGATAACCGTTTGTCCTTCGGTGCGAAAGCCATTCACGACACCACCGTTGAGCGCGACGGGGCGAGCGGCGACAAAATCACTCCGGAACTTTCTGGTTTGGGAAGCTGGGTGAACGAAGAAGGCAATTTTGGTGTTTCTCTCGCTGCGGCTTATCAAAAGCGTGAAAACTCGCGTTCCAGTGCTTTTATCAACCAGTGGAATTTGCAAGTTGCGGGCGAGCCCACATTTGACGCTAATGGCGTCCAGCTGACGCATGATGGCGTTATCCCTTACTACCGCAAAATTCTCCCTAACTACCAAGAAGCCGATTTGAGCGATCCATCGCAGCGCATACCGGTCGATGTGTCCAATCTGCCGGCTCCTGGAACCTTGTACAACATGCCCAGCGATCTGCGTTACGTTCTGGAAGATAACACCCGGACGCGCAAAAATGCGATGTTGACGCTGCAATATGAACCTGTTGAAAACCTGACCGCGACTGTTGATTACCTGTTCTCTGAAAACGAGCTGGAAGCGACTCGCGCGCAACAATCAACCTGGTACAACATCAGCGCGATTCACGCCATTCACTTCGATGAAAACCTCGTCCGCACTCCGATTATTTATCAGGAAAGCTACGGCGGTAGCACGGCTGGCAAGGACGTATCATTCGCTCAGCAGCAATTCAACGCCAAGACGCAGACAAATTCGGTTGGTTTGAATTTGAAATATCAAGCCTCTGACGCCTTGACTCTGGAAGCGGATTACCACGATTCGCGCGCAAACAACAAAGCGCTGCGTCCAGAAGCCGGTTTGAACGCGAATATCGTTACCGAAAACTATGCCGATTTCGGACGTAAGTTTCCGACCATGGGCATCAGATTTGACGATTCCAATCCTGCGAGAGGCAACGGCAATGGCAGGCTCGACGGTGGTGATATCAGTGGTGCCATGGGAACCATTGAATATGTTGAGCAGAGCACGGACATCCAGCAGCTGCGTTTGGCCGGTAATTATGATCTGGGCGATCTCGGATTTTTCACTGACTCAAAAATCAGTTTCGGTGTAGAGCGTCGTGAAGATAAAAACTCCACCATGCGCGGCGACGGTACTTCTCCCCGCGTCACCATGGGTAACTGGGGCGGCGTAGACCCGGATCAATTCGGCAGCGATTGGCCGTTTTATTGGAGTGGCCGCAATTTCGGCGATGGTTTCCCGGATTTCGACAGCACCACCAATGATCCATGGTTCCTGGACTTTGGTATGCAGGGCGACTTCAACAAAATCGTCGAAAAAATGGAGCATATGTACTTCCTGTCTCGCGTCAGTGACACCGACGATATTCAGGCGGGTAATTTCGATAATTTCCCGAACGGCAAATTCCAGTGGAATGGCGTGGTCAATACCCAGCGGGAAATTAAAGAGGAAGTAACCGGTGCCTTCCTGCATTTCGCAGCGGCAATGGAAATCGGTGGTTTGGATGCACATTTGGCGGTTGGCGTGCGTTACGAAGAAACCGACGTGTCCTCCATTTCCAATGTGCGTCAGCCAGTGGCGCTCGAGTGGCAGGATGACAACGACTGGGCAACTCTGCTGTCAACGGTCTCTGCTGAGCCTGTGAGCGGTCAGGGCAGTTACGACAACGTCCTCCCGAATATCGACTTCGATATTGCTCCTCTGGAGAATTTGGTTGTTCGTCTTTCTTATAGCGAAACCATGGGCCGAGCTGCATACAATGATCTGCGCGCTGATACTCAAATCGTTAACGCTTATTTGTTGACTGCCGCTCAAGGTGATCCCAACCTGAAGCCGTTGGAATCGAAGAATATCGATCTGTCTGTTGAGTGGTACTACGACGAGCTGAGCTACGTGTCCGCTGGTTACTTCCGTAAAGATGTATCCAACTTCATCGGTGCAGTGACAATCAACGATCTCACTTGGTACGGATTGCGCGATCCTCGACGAGGACCGAGAGCTCTGGAAATTCTGGAGGAAAATCCAGGAATCAGCGAGAAGGATTTTCATAACCTGATGCTGCGAACAGAAGGAAAAGATCCAGCCAATGAATCCACTAGCGTATACGCCAATGACGAGGATCCATTAGCGCTGTGGGCCACCAATACACCGGTCAACGATAAAGATGCGGTTATCGATGGTTTTGAATTGGCCGTACAGCATTGGTTTGGCGATTCTGGATTTGGTGTCCAGGCAAACTACACCGCGGTTGATTCCGATGTGGGCTTCGATATCAGCCAGACTGGCAGCCAGTTCGCCATGATCGGCTTGAGCGATTCTGCGAACGTGATCGGTTTCTATGACAAAGGACCATGGCGTTTCCGTTTGGCCTACAACTGGCGCGACAAATACCTCAACAGTCGCACCATGAGCGGCGCGAGCGAGCCCCAGTTTATCGAGGAATACGCGCAGGTGGACTTCTCCGCGGGTTACGACCTGAACGAGGCGATCTCTCTGACGTTTGAAGGCTTGAATATCACTGGTGAAGATTCCCGTTCACACGGCCGATCTGAAGCACAGATGTATTCTCTGGAAGACCTCGGAGCGCGCTACCAAGTTGGTATTCGTGTAACCTTCTAAAGGTTGCCGAGGTAGCTTGTACATAAAGCCGCTGTCGCAGCGGCTTTTTTTTTGCCGAATTGAAATTGCGGAATTTTCGCTATGATCCAAAAAATAGTGATAGTTGGAGGTGGCTCAGCAGGTTGGCTGACCGCCGGTATTATTGCTGCGCGGTTTCAGAACTCGGAGAGGCCTATCCATATTGCACTGGTGGAATCACCGGAGGTGAGCACCATAGGTGTCGGCGAAGGCACCTGGCCGACCATGCGCACAACCTTAAAAAAAATCGGCTTATCGGAAACCGAATTTTTAAGTTGCTGCGACGCGTCGTTTAAACAGGGCTCTAAATTTATCGGTTGGCGCAGCGAATCCAGTGAGGATGTTTATTACCATCCCTTTACCTTGCCCAATCAAAAAGTGACCTGGCGATTTTTATCCGCCTGGAAACATTATTTTCCGAATCTGTCTTTTGCTGAAGTCGCCAGTTTTCAAAGTAGACTATGTGATTTAGGGGTGGCGCCAAAGCTTATTACTATGGCGGAATATGGCGGCGCCGCCAATTATGCGTATCACCTGGATGCGGGGAAATTTGTTGAATTATTAAAATGCCATTGCACACAGAAACTCGGCGTCGAATATATTTGTGATCATGTTGTGCGGATCGCGACCAAAGAAAATGGCGATATAGCCGCCATAGTGACCAAAGACAGTGGCGAAATAGCTGCGGATCTTTTTATCGATTGCAGCGGTTCGTCAGCCATTTTGCTCGCGGGTCATTATCAAATCCCTTTTACGAGTATCCGGGCATATTCATTCAATGATCGCGCCTTGGCCATGCAAATTCCCTATGCAGATGAAAGCGCCCCCATAGCTTCAGCTACCCTCTCTACAGCCAAATCTGCGGGATGGATTTGGGATATAGGTCTGACCTCCCGCCGCGGAGTTGGTTATGTTTATTCAGAAGCGCATAGCGATCGTGAATCCGCCGAGAGGGAAATACGCCGTTATGCGGCGCAATCTATTGGTGTTGATGCGGCGGAAAGTCTGTCGGTTAAACAATTAACTTTCGAGCCGGGCTACAGAGCGGAATTCTGGCATAAGAACGTCGTCGCTGTGGGGATGGCGGCTGGTTTTATCGAGCCGCTGGAAGCCTCAGCGCTGGCGTTGGTGGAGCTGTCCACCAATTTTATTCGCGATGAGCTGCCGGCATCTGATGATGCCATGGCAGTGGTGGCCCAACGTTTTAATAAACTGTTTGCGTACCGCTGGCAGAGAATAGTTGAATTTCTCAAGCTTCACTATGTGTTAAGCGGCCGCACGGACACGGATTATTGGCATGATGTCAAAGCCAGTCAGGCGGTGCCGGACGGCTTAAAAGAAATGTTGGAGCTGTGGCGGTATCGCCCTCCCTATTACAATGATTTCCCTCATACCGAGGAAATCTTCCCCGAGGCAAGTTACCAGTACATACTCTACGGCATGAATTTCCAGCCCAAGTTGCCGTGTGTGGAAATTTCGGAAGATGCTTCAGAAGTTCTATTGATTAAAGAATCTTTGAGCAAAGCCAAAACCTATATGGAAAATTTGCCGGATAATAGGGCGCTTCTTGCGGCCATGCGCCGACACGGCATGAGCAGGATCTAAATTTTAGCTAGTACAATAATGATGGGTAATCGAGCAATGGTCGAAAACGTAATGCTGAACAATGTGGACCACAAAAACCTGCGGATCATTACCAGAAGATCGAAGGAGTATGGCGATAACGTCGCAGGCTGCGTGGTATTTCCAACCGAATTTCTCGAGGTCCATAAGGAATATCCGATCTATTTCCAAAAAGATGCGGAAACAGGGCAATTTCAGAGTGTTGCCCTTTTTGGTTTTACCCATGGGGAAAATCTGTTATTAGATGATAGTGTAAGCGGTTGGGTGGGTCGATATATTCCAGCTCTCATGAAGCGGGAGCCTTTTCTAATCGGCTTTAATCGCGATGCCGAAGCGGTTCAGCCTTCAAAAGTGCTGCTGGATACCAGCAGTCCGCGCATCAGCTACGGCGAGGAAGGTGAGGCGGTATTTCTTCCCGGCGGTGGTAATACCCCGTTTCTGGAAGAAATAAAGAAAAACCTGATGTTGGTTCACGAAGGCTTTCCCGCGAGTGCCGAGATGTTCAAGGTTTTTCTTGATTTGGATCTGATCGAACCTTTAACCCTGGATATACACTTTGACAATGGCGAGCATTACACCGCCAGCAACTACTACACCATCAATCAGGACAGACTGTATTCCCTCGGGGATGATCTGATCGCCAGATTGCACAAGAATGGTTATTTACAACTGGCGTATCTGGTGCTGTTTTCTTTGGGGAATATCAAAGACCTGATTGATAAACGCAATTCCGCGCACCGCGCCAGCAAGTGATATTTCTTTAAATCTAATGACCATCGCCAAAACAGAAGTCAAAACATTAACGGGATTGCAACCCAATGCAATCCCGGATGATTTGTTGCAGCAGAATGAGCCCTTTATAGTCCGGGGCTTGGTGAGCGATTGGCCATTGGTGCAGGCAGGGCGGCAATCCGCCGCAGCTGCTATGCAATATATCGAGCAATTTTATTCTGGCAAACCCGTTGTTGTTTACTCCTGCGCGCCGGAAAAAAATGGCCAATTTTTTTATGACGAGAGTTGCACTGCGCTCGACTTTGAAGCCACTCGAGCGCCGCTGACCGAAGTCCTGAATCGCTTGCTCGATTTCGCTGACAAATGTGATGCTCCCGGTATTTATGTGGGTTCAACCACTATCGATACTTGGTTGCCGGGCTTCCGCGCCGAAAATGATCTTAATCTGGCGCACCATAATCCTCTGGTGAGTTTGTGGCTCGGCAATCGCTCACGCATAGCCGCGCATTTTGATGCGCCGAATAATATTGCCTGTTGTGTGGTGGGAAAACGCAGATTTACACTCTTCCCGCCGGAGCAGGTCGGCAATCTTTACGTTGGCCCCCTGCATTTTACGCCCTCTGGCCAAGCCATAAGCTTGGTGGATTTCGCCAATCCGGATTTACAAAAATTCCCGCGTTTTGCTGAAGCGATGGAACATGCCCAGGTGGCGGAGTTATCCGCCGGCGACGTACTTTTTATTCCGTCCATGTGGTGGCACCACGTTGAAGCGCTCGATGATTTTAATGTGCTTGTGAATTATTGGTGGCGCCAGGCGCCGCTCCACGCGGATCTTCCCCTGGATGTTCTCTATCACGCGATGTTGAGTATTCGCGATCTGGCGCCCCATGAAAAACAGGCTTGGAAAGCCATTTTTGATCACTATATTTTTTCGGATCAGGATCATAAATACGATCACATACCTGATCAGGCAAGGGGATTTCTTTCACCTTTGGATGACGATAAAGCCAGACGTTTGAGATCCTGGCTGATCAATAAACTCAATCGCTAATTGGTATTTCCCTATGGAAAATTCGCAGGCCAAAAAACTGAGAGTGGTGGTCGCGGGCGGCGGCACCGCCGGATGGATGACGGCCGCGGCTTTGGCTAAATTGTTGGGCCATCATGTATCGGTCACTTTGGTCGAGTCGGAGGATATAGGCACCGTTGGTGTGGGCGAGGCGACTATTCCCACCATGCGATCCTTCCACCACTTGATGGGTATCGATGAGGCCGAATTTCTGCGTGAAACCAGCGGCACTTTCAAATTGGGTATTCAATTTGAAAATTGGGGAAAAGATGGCGATAGCTATATCCACGCCTTTGGCGATACAGGTAAAGAATGTTGGGCGGGACAGTTCCAGCACTTTTGGTTGCGCGGTTTAAAAGAAGGGCTTACCGCGCCTTTTGGCGATTATTCACCGGAATTACAAGCGGCCAAAGCCGGAAAGTTTTCGCTAGCCAATAAACCTCGATTGAGTTACGCCTACCATTTGGATGCCTCCGCCTATGCCCGCTACCTTAGAAAAATGAGCGAGCAGCACGGCGCGCGCAGAATCGAAGGCAAAATTCAGCATGTGATGCTGGATCCCAGTAATGGATTTATTCAGGCGCTGTGTCTGGAATCCGGTGAGAAAATCGAGGGCGATTTATTTATCGACTGCACTGGCTTTCGTGCGCTTTTAATTGGCAAGACCTTGCATATAGGATACGAGGACTGGAGCAATATCTTTATTTGCGACAGCGCCGTGGCCGCTCAGACGGAATTAGCCGGCGAAATTTCTCCCTATACCCGTTCAATCGCCTATGAATTTGGTTGGCGTTGGCGTATCCCACTGCAGCATCGCATGGGCAATGGACTGGTGTATTCCAGTCAATATATATCCGACGATGAAGCTACTGCGTTTTTCCTGCGTGAGCTGGGAGAAACACCGATCAACACGCCGCGCATCATTAAATTCAAGCCGGGCCGGCGGTTAAAGAGCTGGAACAAAAACTGCGTCGCAATAGGTCTTTCCGGTGGCTTTATTGAGCCTCTGGAATCCACCAGTATTCACCTGATTTCATCGTCAATTATTCGATTGATGCGCATGATTCCTGTCGCGGGCGTTAACCAGCATGATATCGATGAATATAACCGCCAGTCCTTGATTGATGTTAATGATGTGCGTGATTTTGTGGCGTTGCATTATAAGGCGACCGAGCGGGCGGATAGCGATTTCTGGCGCTACTGCAAAAATATGGAAGTGCCGGAATCGCTATCCCGACGCATAGAAATCTATCGCGACAGCGCCAGAATTTTTTGGTCATCGGAAGAATTATTTACCGCCAATTCCTGGAACCAAGTGATGCTTGGCCAGGGCATTCTGCCGAAAACCTATCATCCGGTGGCGGATTTGATGAGCAGTGAAGAGTTGCAGCGCTACCTGTCCGGCTATCGCCAGACGATACAGAACTTCGTCCAGTCATTGCCGACGCACGCGAATTTTCTGAAAACCTATTGCGCGTGATCCAAATGCAACAGGATCCAGAAGTTTATCTCGCTGAAGCGGCAGAGCTGCGCGTTGAATATGTAGGCGCTGAGCGCACGCCGATTATGGTGATCGATAACTTCGCCAAAGAAATTGCTTTCGTTATTCAGCACGCCTGCCAGCAGGAATTTCTCGCGGACATGAGTAGTTATTATCCGGGTATTAGAGCGCGGGTACCGAAAAGTTATGCATACTCGCTGTTAAAGCCGATTTATGCAAAGTTGCGCGAAGTTTTTGAAGTGCCGGCAAATCTGCGTTTTCAGCCAAGGTTGGGATATTACTCACTGGTCACCGCTGCGCCTGCGCAGCTCTCTTTGCTGCAGAGAATTCCGCATTTCGATAGTAACAACACCTATTATCTGGCGATTTTGCATTATTTGAATGATGGCGATTTCGGCGGAACCGCTTTTTATCGCCACAAGGAAACCGGCTTTGAGCGCATCTCAGTAGAGAGACGGGAAGAGTATCTCGCCATCCTGGAGCGACAATTTGAAGCCGCAGGTGAACCGCAGCCCGGCTATATCAGCGGCGACACCCATCTGTTCGAAAAAATCGGCGTCGTGAATTACAAGTCCAATCGGCTTGTTGTCTACCCCAGCAATCTGCTCCATTCGGGAATTATTAACAGCGACAAAGATATCAACGCCGATCCGGCCAGCGGCCGGCTGACGGCAAATATTTTTGCTGAGTTTTATTAAAGGCGTTTTCAGCGATCCATTAAGCCCAAGCCGGCGCCTTCTTGGCCGCATCCATACTCGCCAGATATTCATCATAAGTGCCCTGAAAATCAAAGAGCTTTTTGTCTTTGATTTCAATAACGCGTGTCGCCAGGGAGGAGACAAATTCGCGGTCGTGGCTGACGAATATCAAGGTGCCATCGTAATGCTCAAGCGCTAGGTTGAGCGCTTCGATGGCTTCCACGTCCAGGTGGTTGGTGGGCTCATCCATAATCAGCACGTTGCTGTCCGCCAGCATTAATTTGCCGAACAATAAGCGGTGTTTTTCACCACCGGAGCAGTTGGCGGCTTTTTTATTGAAGTCGTCAGCGGAAAATAATAAACGGCCGAGGGTGGCGCGCACGATCTGGTCGTCGTGGCGCGGTTTGCGCCATTGGCTCATCCACTCAAATAAATTCAAATCGCTGGCAAAATCCGCGCTGCTGTCCTGCGGGAAATAGCCGATGTTCGCGCTTTCCGCCCATTGGATTTTGCCGTTGTTTGCCTGGAGTTCATTGACGAGACAGCGCAGCAGCGTGGTTTTGCCCGCACCATTTTCGCCAATAATGGCCAGGCGGCTGCCGGCCTCCAAAATCAGATTGCCGCCTTTGAACAGGGGTTCGCCATCAAAACCGTGACCGAGGTTTTCAAATACCAGCGCCTGGCGATGCAGCTTTTTTTCCTGCTTGAAGCGAATGTACGGGCTGGCACGGCTGGAGGCTTTGACTTCCTCCAGCTGAATTTTTTCGATGCGTCGCGCCCGGGAAGTGGCCTGTTTGGCTTTGGAGGCGTTGGCGGAAAAGCGGCTGACGAATTGTTGCAGATCCGCGATCTCAGCTTTTTTCTTGGCGTTTTCTGACAGCAACCGCTCGCGCGCCTGGGTGGAGGCCAACATAAAATCGTCGTAATTGCCCGGATAAACGCGCAGCTCGCCAAAATCAATATCGGCCATATGGGTGCAGACCGCGTTCAGAAAATGTCGGTCATGGGAAATAATCACCATGGTGCTGTCGCGCTCGTTGAGCAGCTCTTCCAGCCAGCGGATGGTGTGAATATCCAGGTTGTTGGTAGGCTCGTCCAGCAAGAGGATATCCGGGTCGGCAAACAGCGCCTGGGCCAACAGCACCCGCAGTTTTAAGCCCGGTGCCACCTCACTCATGGGGCCAAACAATAATTCCTGTGGAATGCCAGCCCCGAGCAGCAGATCACCGGCGCGGCTCTCGGCGCTGTAGCCATCCATTTCGGCGAACTGAATTTCCAGCTCAGCCACTTTCATACCGTCTTCTTCGGTCATTTCCGCAAGACCGTAGATGCGGTCGCGCTCCTGTTTGACCTCCCAC